>Ga0105104_10002116_pt1 | contig 14617 bp, 14 predicted proteins | sample PPLLaktember2015_3_FD_87034 | JGI IMG/M metagenome (GOLD analysis project Ga0105104, IMG submission 87034) | Freshwater sediment microbial communities from Prairie Pothole Lake near Jamestown, North Dakota, USA - PPLs Lake P7 Core (6) Depth... | ecosystem: Environmental > Aquatic > Freshwater >... | reverse complement strand
TTCCTGTTCCAGTGTCTGTGCCAGTTCCGGTATCTGTGCCAGTTCCGGTATCAGTTCCAGTTCCGGTGTCTGTGCCTGTGCCGGTGTCTGTGCCCGTTCCGGTGCCAGTATCTGTTCCCGTTCCAGTATCAGTTTGAGTTCCAGTATTTCCGCAGCCGGGGCAATCACCCGCAAAATTTTCTGCGATTTCTATTTTTGTTTTTGCGCCGTTATCCGTTTCCTCGATAGTTCCATTTCCTCCGTTCGAGGAGATGTCGGCAAGCCCGCCTCCAGCGACTTTGGCATGTGCCGTTACCGGCTCATCTACGCCGTTCCTGGCGATGCTTATGGTGCCGGGAGTTTTTATTATCACGCTGGCCTCGGCAGTGGGGGCATTAAAATGAAGGACTCCATCGCCCGCTGTTTCAGCCCAGGCAATGATTCGTCCGTTGTGGGCGTCTATGTTGATGTTGCCGGGGGTTTCCAACTCGGCGTTTTGTCCCGCGTAGATTTGAATGTCAGCGGCGCTGGCAAGTTTTCCGTGCGCTATCGCCTCGACGCCATAATCGATGTTAACTGACCCGCCGGCCTCCAGGCAAACTTTTGCCGTGGCTTCGTCGGCGATGGGAACGTTGTTGGCTTTTGCCGAAATAGCGCCATGTGCGGCGTCGCCGTTGATGGTCAGGTCGCCCGCGGCTATCGCTACGACCGAGGCGCTGCTTCTGCCCTGGGCGTTGAGATATTCCGTCGATATGCTGCCGCCGGTTGATTCAATTCTTATTCCCGCCTGGTCCTGTGTCGGACTTCCGGCGTTGAGGCCTTTGGTAAAGATGTCGCCGCCGGCCATAAGGTCTATGTTTTTGTCGGCGGATACGTCGCCGGTTAAGGATATGTCGCGCTGGGCCACGGCCCGCAGCGAAGTGATGCCTTCGATAGCGACCGACAAAATATCGCCCGCCGCCAGGATTACCGCCGGCCCTTCTTTAACCTCATCATGGTTGTTTATTCCCGCGTTGCCGCTGCCGATAAAACCTTTGTTTGACGCCAGGTGAGCAGCCGGGTCGGCCATTGTCGTTTCGACCACCACGCTGCTTCCTTCCTCGCTGAGATAAACAGTGTCGCCTGCCGCCATAACGACAAGCCCGCCGGGGCTTAATAAACTCCCGTAGTTGATAACGGTGTTTCCTATTAAGTTTATCTGGTCGGCCTTTATATCGCCCTTGTTGATTACCGAGCCATCCCCGCCGCTAAACTGAAACTGATTGGACCCGCTCATAAAATCCGCGTTGCTCATATTAAGATTAAGCGACGAAGCTGTGAATTGATGCGCTTCGACAAACGCGGACTGGCCGAATACTATGCCCTGCGGGTTGACTATGATGATATGGCCCTGGTTGCCTAAGAGCGTCCCGTCGAACTGCGTAGCTCCTCCGGAAATCCTGTTGAGAACAGTGAAGCTGCCGGCGTCTTTGACGAATTGCAGCGTCTCATTTTTGGTTGTATCCAGACTGGTCCAGTCGATAATCGCACGACTGCCGCCCAGATTCACGCTGGTGGTGTTGCCGCTTTGGGTCACTCCCGCGGAGCCGGCAACTACGTCAGCGCCGGTCGGCGTCGCCAATGCTGTCGACCGGGGTGTTACCTGGAAAAACAGCATCGCGTATATCACGGCGTAATTAACGATTAGTTTGAGTTGTATTTTTCTGGCAAATCTTTTTAACGATTTCATTTTCCTTCCCCTTCTATAATGTACCTTTTGCTCTTAAAATTCTACGCCTTCTCTTTTTTCCCTTTTTTAATGTCCCTTAATGTTTCCACCTTTTTGTTAGTGTTATTTTATCCATTTTATCAGCCGTAGTCAAGCTAAATCATACCCATCTTAACGTTGGTCTATAAAGAATGGCGTTTTTTGCGGAAAAACGAGGGTAGCCCTCTATGCCGTAAAATTGCCCCGCAAAAGGCCAAGGTCCTAAAATAATCGTTGTATAACAATACTTACCCCCAGTTTTAAGGACTTCTGTTATTCAATCAGATACTACGAACCCCACGATGCGAAAGTACAAATTTTTTTCATCAATGATGCTAATGGGCAGGGTGAGAGTTGAACTCACGACACGCGGATTTTCAGTCCGCTGCTCTACCACCTGAGCTACCTACCCGCTCGTCAACGAAACTACGATAGACGATGGACGAACTTTACTATAACAAATTTATCACAAACATACGGATTTGCAAAGAAAATTTGTGAAGAAACTCACCGCATAGGCCGCAGAGAATATATATTTTTATTTTTTCGGGAGGCGGTGAACAATTTCCTATAAAAGAAAACTGCCGCACAACCTCTTGCTTGTGCGGCAGTCAAAATCTTTAATCTCAGCGGTCTCAGCGAGCTCCGCGGTGAAATTCTTTATTCAGTGAAGTTAAATACGTCGTCCTTTGTGCCGTATAATCCATCCCAGCCGGCTGACACAAGAAGGTAACTATCTTCATTATGTGGCCTTGGTGTTGATGTTATCTTTGTATTAGTAATTTGCTTATAGAACAGCAATGCGCCTTGAGGTGTTGCTGTCATATCAGCAATCGGGTGGTTTGTTGTTTGTGTACTTTCCCAAGGGCAACCGAGGGCCGTGATTGCATAATTATCATCAAAATTGTAAATGTTAGTGTTGGGGGTGCCTGGGGCCAGAGGGGTAAGGGTATCGTGGTTGAGTTTAGACGGGTCCGCCTTATAATAAAGAACAGGCATGCCGGCTTTTTGACCTACCCTGGGAGGACATCCTTCAGGTAGATTTCCGCCTTGTATACTGGCACGCATGAATACATCGCCAATAACGGCATTGCGTAAATTTCCGTTAAGAGGACCTTGCACGGCAGTATAGTAATTTTGAACAGTATCAAAGGCCCACCCAGCATTGAATAAATTTCGCAGCTGGACGGCCTTTATATTCTCGGCATCCACATATTTGACTCTTTCCTGCAAATTATCAATAAGAAGTTTTTCTGCTGGAACACCGGGTTGGTCATATAAAGTTGGTTCGGTAATTACGCAAAGATTGAAAAGATAAAGATCGAGAGAGGTAGCTGGATCTGCCGGGTCTGGAATCAGTCCGTCAGCGCTGAAACGCGATGATGGATGAAATCCCATTCCATCCTGACCCAATAATGCCTCGCATAACCTCATTGCGCCGGGGTAACTGACGGTTGTGGTAGCAAAATCTGTGGATGTTGCGCCTGAATCGGGGTAGGTGTCCTGGTGGTCATTGCGATAAAGCTCAAGACCTTTGCTGATATCGCTGAATTGGCCTTTCTGTGTGACGACTTTGGCATATCTTCGCACCCTGCTCATGGCCGGGACGAGAATACCCATCATAATGATGATAATACTCATCACGGTAAGCAATTCGACAATGGTGAATCCTCTCTTAGTTTCTGTTGACATCGTTTGGCTCCTTAAAACAATAATTACATTAAACAACACTTCCCGTCCCATCCAGCTTCGCCTTCGGCTACGCCGTGACAAACCCGCCAATTTTATAATATACTTTATAAGACGTCTTATGTCAAGCGATTTAGCTGTTAATTTGGGCAATTTTAAACGTTGTTAAAATCTTGCCGAACCTTGGCCGATTATCTGCTATAATAGGTTTTAGAACGGCTTTTTTAATTAGTATGCTATTTAGAAAAGATGACTTGTCATTTCGACCGGAGTCCCGACTTGTCGGGACGAAGTGGAGAAATCTATTAAAAACAGATTTCCCGAGAAATCTGAAAGATTTCCGGGATCAGGGCCTAGACTCGCTCCGCTCGCTCGGAATGACGTTTACTACGTAGTAAAGTCAGTATCAGAGATTATTGGGTTAGACGTAAATGAAGCTGGAAATGCGTGGACAAATGCGGCTGGAGCAGCAAATGAAGCTGGCTCCGCACATGATTCAGTCGATGGAGATACTCCAGCTACCGCTATTGGCTCTGCAGGAGAGGATAGAGCAGGAAATGAACAGCAACCCCGTTCTGGAGGCGGAAGAGTCGGCGGAACAGGAGGCGGCGGCGGGTGAGACAGCGGAATCTCAGCAAAAGACAGAAGAAATCCACGAAAGGGAGGACAGGGAACAAAGAGCAGAGGATTACAAGGGAGATGACCGGCTGGATGAGGAGGTGCGGGATTATATCGAGCATCGGGATGATTTTCCGAGGCCCCGGTCGGACGAGCCGGACGCGAAGCTTGCCGCGATTAATAATACCGCGGCGCTGCCTCAGTCGCTGCATGATTATCTCGAAGAGGAGTGGGGGCTTGTGGAAGCCGACGAGAAGGTGAAAAAAGCCGGCAGCTTGATTATCGATTACATCGACGAAAAGGGATATTTGTCGGTCCGCCTGGAGCAGTTGCACAGCAAGGACCGGACCGATTTTACTCTTGAAGACCTGCACAAGGCGCTTGGGCTAATCCAGAAACTCGAACCGCCAGGCGTAGGGGCACGAGATTTGAAGGATTGCCTGCTGATACAGATTGGTCAAAGCGACGAAGATTTTAGCTTCGAGACGAAGCTTGTCGCCAATCATCTCGACGATTTGCTCGAGAACCGCCTGCCCGATATCGCAAAGAAGATGAATTGCACAATGGAGGACATAAAACGCGCGATTGAGCGATTAAGCAAATTTGATACATCGCCGGGGCTGCGTGTCGGCAGAAATGAAAATCACCCGATAACGGCCGACGTGATTGTGGATTACTCGGAGGATACGAGCGAATATACGGTTCGGCTGGCGGAGGATGGTTTGCCGCGTCTGCGGATAAGCGATTACTACGTTAAAATGGCCGACAGCGAAAAAGCGGGCGAAAAAGCGAAGCAGTTTTTGCAGAACAACATCCGCTCAGCCCAGTGGATTATAGACGCGATTCAGCAGCGAAAAAACACGCTGCTCAAGGTCAGCCGGTCGATTGTCAACAGGCAGAGAGAGTTTTTCGACAAGGGGCAGCTCTTTTTGAAGCCGCTGCCTATGGCGAAGGTAGCCGAAGACGTGGGCGTGCACGTCGCGACGGTCTCGCGCGCGGTCGCGGGCAAATATATGCAGTGCCCGTGGGGGGTATTGCCGCTTCGGAAATTTTTTAGCGGCGGCATCGAGGACGCTCAGGGAAACGAAAAAAGCTGGGAGGCGATAAGGGGAAAACTGCAGGAGATTATCGACGCCGAGGACAAATCCAATCCCTTAAACGACGACCAGATTAAAGAAAAGCTCGCCGAGTCAGGCATCACCGGCCTTGCCCGAAGAACAATCGCCAAATACCGCGGCCTTATGAAAATCCCACCAGCCAGACTTCGTAAAAAATACTAAAAAACACTATTGACCCCGCTGAACTTATATGTTACTATGTGAGTATATAGTCACATAGTATTATGTTAAGGAAATGAATATGACTGATTCGAAAAAACGACTGCTGTTTCAAAAACAGGCCCAGGTTGCGCAGGCAATCGGGCATCCGCTGCGACTTGAAATCATCGACTTTCTGAAAGACGGCGAGCAATGCGTCTGCGATATAGCCGGGCAAATCGGGGCTGAGCGTTCAAACGTATCCCGGCACCTGTCGGTTATGGTCAACGCTGGCGTGCTTGAGTATCGCAAAGAAGGATTGAAGGTCATCTATAAACTTAAATGCCTCTGTATCCTCGATTTCTTTAGCTGCATAACGGGAGTGCTGAAGGAGCAGGCCGCCGAAAACGGGAAGCTGCTGACGGCGCTGCACGAGGGGGCCAAATCTTGAGCTTCAAAGCCGAACTGAAAAAGCTTGCGCTCATTGCGGGGATTTTCCTCGCGTGTTTCTATTTGCCCATAGGGGCCAAACGATTTGACAACGCCGTAATGGAATCGCTTTATCTTGTCAAATGGTATGCACAGGAACACGTTCTGCTTTGCTTAATTCCGGCGTTTTTCATAGCGGGCGCCATATCGGTGTTTGTCAGCCAGGCGTCGGTAATGAAATATCTCGGTGCCAAGGCGAATAAAACACTCGCCTATGGCGTCGCTTCGGTATCAGGGGCGATTCTGGCGGTTTGCTCCTGCACGATTTTGCCCCTGTTCGCGGGGATTTACCGGATGGGAGCGGGCTTAGGACCAGCTACGGCCTTTTTATATTCGGGTCCGGCAATCAATGTTTTGGCTATTATTCTGACGGCGAGAATTCTTGGACTTGAGTTAGGAATTGCCCGCACGGTCGGGGCGATTGGTTTCAGCGTCATCATCGGCCTGATTATGCACTTTATTTATCGCAAAGAGGAAATCGAAAAGGCCAACGGCCAAATCGCGATGCCTGAGCCGCAGGTCAGCAGGGCGTTGACGCAAAATGGCGTTTATTTCGCGAGCATGGTCGGCATTCTGGTTTTCGCCAACTGGGCAAAGCCGGATGGCTCCCTGGGATTATGGTCGTCAATTCATTCGGCAAAATGGATTGTCACGGCGGGATTCGCAATCATATTGATTTCGGTTTTGGCGATGTGGTTTAAGAAAGATGAGCTTGGCGAATGGTTACAGGCGACGTGGGGATATGCCAAACAGATACTGCCGTTATTGCTTTTTGGCGTCCTTGTCGCGGGGTTTTTGCTTGGCCGGCCGGGTCACGAAGGAATTATCCCGAATCGCTGGATTGAATGGGCGGTTGGCGGTAATTCACTGCGAGCGAATCTGCTTTCGTCGGTAGCGGGGGCCTTTATGTATTTTGCCACGCTGACGGAAGTGCCGATTTTGCAGGGCCTGATTGGTTCAGGAATGGGCAAAGGGCCTGCGCTGGCCTTACTGTTAGCAGGCCCGGCGTTGAGCTTACCCAGTATGCTCGTAATACGTTCGGTTATGGGCACACAGAAAACCGCCGTTTATGTATCGCTTGTAATTGTGATGTCAACGATAGCCGGGATGTTTTTCGGGGCATTTTTTTAACTTAGGAGAGATTTATGGAAAATCCAAAGACACAAGAATGCGGGCCGGGGTGTAGTTGCGGCAAACCTGTGGAAAACAAAAAAGCAAAAAGCGTAATTTTCCTGGTTGTCCTGTTGGCGATATGCGGGATTTTTGTCTATAAGGCAAAAAGCGCCAAGCCGGTCCCGCAGGATAATACCAAAGCCGAATTTGTCGCGCCCATTGTAAATCAGCCAACCGGACAGGAGCCGGCGGCCAAAGCGGTCGAGGACAAGAAAAATGTAGGTGAGTTCATTGATTCGCTTGCGGCATTGAACAAATTAGCTATGAATCAGGACGCAGTATTTGTTTTTATCCCAGCCAACGGAAACGAAACAATCAGTAAGGAAACCCTAAGTGCCATTGCGTCCGCCGAACAAAAATTAAAAGCCAGCGATATTAAAATCGGCTTATACACCTTACAGTTTTCGCCGTCTAAAGAATATGCCAGTATCGCATCGCAAATAACTTTGCCGGGCATCCTGGTAATGAGCAAAGGCAAAGGCATGGGAGCCTTGTCCGGGGAAATAACAGAAGGGAAACTTCTTCAGGCCTACGTCGCATCCTCCCGCGCGGGCGGCTGCTGTCCGACAGGCGGCTCAACTGTTTGTAAATAAGGATATCACGATGCTCGAATACGTAACGAATACATTGCAGCGTGCAGCTTCAGAACCGCTGGGGCTGGTCTTTGCCCTGCTTCTCGGGGTTGTAAGCGCCGCAACAAGTGCCTGCTGTACGCTGCCCGCGATGGGTATTCTTGTCGGATATTCAGGAACAAGGGTAGAAATCAGTCGCAGGGACGTTTTGCGTTCCGCGCTATTCTTTACGCTGGGAACGGTCATTTCCCTGATGATTATCGGGGCAATAGCTGGTTTCGCAGGGCAGGTTGCGCAAAATGCCCTTGGCCGATACTGGAAAATTTTCGCCGGCATCGCAGCGGTGTTCTTTGGGCTTGCTACCCTTAAATTGCTGCCTTTCAATCTCTCGTTTGGAAACTTCGGGAAAACAATAAATGGTTCCGGTAAAATCGGGAGCGTCTTGGCGGGAGTTGTTATGGGCGGTATCGTCGCTGTAAGTTCACTTCCCTGCAATCCGGGGATATTCATTGTTCTCGGCGCAGCCGTTTTACAGGGGCTGGTTATATGGGCGACACTCCTGCTGGCGATGTACGCCGTTGGCTTCAGTATCCCGCTTGGAATTATTTTATTTGGCGTTTCACTGGGAAAGACGACGCTCGTCGCCAGGAACGCCGATATCGCAATCAGATGGATTTCAGGCGTAATCCTGTTAGCCGCGGGTTTCTATTTTCTGGTTACGTTTTGAAAAGGGTTCTTTTCTTGAAAAAGGAAAAGTAAATAACCGCTGATTAAAATTGGAAGAATAAAAAAATTAATCAAGAAAAAGAGAATACAATGGGCAGCCGCTTAAAATTATTGAGGATACGTCAATGTCAATAGCGCTTATTAGGAATATTACGCCTGCATTGAGCATTTTCGATTATATCGGGGCTTGTAAAGTGCGGCTTGGGATAAAACGAATGCAATATTCAGTTGAGCCCGGAATTTACGCTATAAACCAGCCGGATACTGATTCACCTGTTTTGGTATCAGCCAATTACAAGCTTAGCTTTGACGCGCTCCGAAGTAAGCTTAAAGGAATCAAAGCATGGATACTCGTTCTCGATACCAAAGCCGTAAATGTCTGGTGTGCTGCCGGCAAAGGGACCTTTGGAACAGAAGAATTGGTCAGCAGAATAGAATCCTCCGGCCTGGCGAATTTTGTTAATCACCGAAAGCTGATTCTGCCGCAGCTTGGGGCTGTGGGCGTAAGTGCCCATGAGGTTCGAAAGAAGTCAGGCTTTTCAGTAATTTATGGTACTGTTCGAGCCAGCGATATAAAAGCATTTCTCGATTCAGGATGCAAGGCGACCGAAGATATGCGACGGGTTCGATTCAATTTGTATGACAGGCTGGTACTTACGCCGGTTGAATTCGTAAATAGTCTCAAATATCTTGTGTCTGCAATGATATTGTTCTTTGTCTTGTCGGGGCTGAACTCAAAAGGGTTTTCACGAGAGTTGATGTTTCAAAACGGCGTGGTTTCGGCAACTATACTATTTGCAGCGTATATAGCCGGAACAGTCGTAAGCCCGCTTCTGTTACCTTGGATTCCCGGCAAAAGCTTCGCTTTCAAGGGAGCGTTTATAGGTCTGCTCATAACCGCTGTTTTGTGGAATTTCGGAATAACAGGCAATTGGGCGAATACCTTGGCGTGGCTCTTATTGGTTCTGCCGATTTGTTCGTATTTGGTTATGAATTTTACCGGGTGTTCAACTTATACCTCTCTTTCAGGCGTAAAAAAGGAAATGCGTATTGCGGTTCCGCTGCAAGTAATATCTGCTGTATTGGGAATTATATTTTGGGTGATACTTCGGTTCATTTAAGGAAATCGTATGAAGCTCAAATATCTAAGAAATGTCGTTACCCTGGAACTGAACGTCGATAAATGTATCGGATGCGGTATGTGCGTTGCCGTGTGTCCGCATAGAGTTTTTCAGCTCAATAACAAAAAGGCAGAAATAATCGATAGAGACGCCTGTATGGAATGCGGGGCTTGCAGCCGAAACTGTCCTGTGGACGCAATCAGTGTAAAAACAGGAGTAGGCTGTGCGGCCGCTGTTATCCAGGGTTTTATACAGAGAACAGAGCCAGTATGCGACTGCGGCTGTGATAAAAAATCGAAGTGTTGCTGACAATAATTTAGAGTATTAAAAGCTAAGGCATTTATTGAAAAATTTCATGATCATATTCATAAATAAAAAGGGATAATCGTGAGAGAAACGAAGTTAGTGACAAGGTCCTCTGCCGGCTTAACAAAGCAATTATCGTTTCTTGACCGCTTTCTGACGTTGTGGATATTTCTGGCGATGGGAATCGGCGTTGCCGCCGGGTGGGTGTATCCTTCGATAGCCGGTTTCTGGAACAGGTTTCAGTCGGGGACGACAAACGTGCCTATTGCTATCGGGCTGATACTGATGATGTATCCGCCTTTGGCGAAGGTCAAATATGAGGAATTAGGCGGGGTATTTCGCAATTTCAAGATACTGGGTCTGTCGCTGGTTCAAAACTGGGTAATCGGGCCGGTCCTGATGTTTGTCCTTGCAATCGTGTTTTTAAGGGGTTATCCCGAGTATATGGTCGGCTTAATCATCATAGGGCTTGCCCGGTGCATCGCGATGGTAATCGTCTGGAACGAGCTTGCCAAAGGCGATACTGAATATGCCGCGGGGCTTGTCGCGTTTAATTCAATTTTCCAGGTCCTGTTCTTCTCCGTTTATGCTTACATATTCGTAACTGTCCTGCCGCCGGTTTTCGGACTGGGAAGCAGCGTTGTTGACGTGTCTATTGCCCAGATTGCCAAAAGCGTTTTCATCTATTTGGGAATACCATTCTTAGCCGGTATTATTACAAGATTCAGTTTGATAAAACTCAAAAACAAGGACTGGTATCAAAACAAGTTCATTCCCGCTATCAGCCCCATCACGCTTATTGCCCTTCTTTTCACAATATTTGTGATGTTCAGCCTGAAGGGTGAGTTTATAATATCTCTGCCGTTCGACGTGTTCCGTATAGCGGTGCCTTTGCTGATTTATTTTGTGGTTATGTTTTTTATCACGTTTTTCATCAGCGCCAAGGCAGGGGCAAATTATGCCCAATCGACCACTTTGTCTTTTACTGCTGCCAGCAACAATTTTGAGCTTGCGATAGCCGTGGCGGTAACGGTATTTGGCATAAACTCAGGTCAGGCCTTCGCGGCTGTCATTGGGCCTCTTGTGGAAGTGCCCGTAATGCTTATGCTTGTTAAAATCGCTTTAAGAGCGCAAAGCTGGTTTGTTCCTTTTGGAGTCAGGAGCCAAATATGAAGAGAATTCAAATCCTCGGCACGGGCTGTCCGAAATGTATGAAGCTGGCGGAAAACACCGTGACGGCGGCGAGGCAGCTTGGCATCGAATATGACATTGAAAAAATTACCGATATTAACGAGATTATCCATTTCGGAGTGATGACGACGCCCGCACTTGTAGTCGATGGTAAGGTAAAGTCCGTCGGCAAGGTCCTTTCGCCCGAACAAATCAAAGTAATGCTTTCTTAATAAGCGCAGGCACAGGGGAATAGATAATGTCACGTAGTACGCTGAATTTTGTTTTGGACCTGGTGTCATTTTTGAATCTGCTGGGACTTGCTATTACGGGATTTGTAATGAGATATGTCTTACCGCCCGGCACAGGCGGCTTGGGACGCACTCTTCACGGCGATAGCGGCCGGGGAATAAACGTAGAAGAATTGTGGTCGATGACCAGACATGAATGGGGCAGCATTCATTTTTATTTGGCGGTCGCATTTATTGTCCTGATGGTTATTCATATCATTCTGCACTGGACGTGGATTAAATGTTACGTAAAGTCGGTCGTCAGTCGACGTACGTTGAGCAATTAAAACGAAAGGATAAGAACTATGAGTCAGGGAAATTCATGTTCACGCTCAGGCGGGCCTAAATTGATTTTAGATTTGAGATTTTGATGCTGTGCCCATGCGGCGGAGGCCCTTCTAATCCGTTAATACTGCTCGCTGCGATTGCAGGGACATGGCTTTTGTTTAACTGGATAAAAAAGTTGATTAAATCTAAAGGGGTTTCGTTTATGAATAAGGCAATGAAAATCGTAATTGTTGTTGCGCTGATTGCGGTAGTGGGCGCGGTTTTGGCTCTAAAGCAGCAGAATAAAACCTCGGCTCCGCAATCTGTCGCGTTGCCGAATCAAAACACGGCGATGATTACAGAAAATCCGCAAGATTCTCAACCGGTTCAGACATCCAATTTGCCCCGGCTTGTCGATTTGGGGGCGGATAAATGTATTCCCTGCAAGCTTATGGTCCCGATACTCGAAGAGCTTAAAACCGCGTACAAAGGCAAACTTCAGGTGGATTTCATAGATGTCTGGAAAAATCCCAATGAGGGGAAAAAATCCGGCATAAGCATAATTCCGACTCAGATTTTTTATGACGCTTCGGGAAAAGAGCTTTATCGCCACGAAGGGTTCTTCTCGAAAGAAGATATCCTCAGCAAATGGAAAGAATTCGGAGTTGACCTGGGCGGGCAGAAATGATTGAGTGGATTTTTACAACTTTGACGCATGCCGTCGAGAGTACGGTCGCTATAGCAATCGCGGCGTCGTTTCTATGGGGAGTATTGAGCATTTTGTTAAGCCCCTGTCATCTGGCGAGCATACCATTGATAGTGGGCTTCATCGATGAGCAGGGAAGAATTTCCACGAAAAGAGCGTTTGTCATTTCTTCGCTTTTTGCGGTAGGCATCCTGATTACCATAGGGATTATCGGGGCGATTACCGCCGTCATGGGCAGAATGTTGGGCGACGTGGGGAAATACGGAAACTACTTTGTCGCTTTGATATTCTTTGTAGTAGGGCTGCACCTGCTCGATGTAGTTCCTATGCCTTTCTCGGGGCCGGGTCAGGTCGGGATGAAACGTAAAGGTATGCTGGCTGCCTTTGTTCTGGGCCTTGTGTTTGGCATTGCTCTGGGTCCCTGCACGTTTGCTTATATGGCGCCAATGCTGGCGGTTACGTTCAAGCTCGCCGCGGATAATCTCCTCTATGGCCTTGTTCTCCTGCTTCTTTACGGCATAGGGCATTGCTCTGTCATTGTTGTCGCGGGCACAAGCACCGAGCTTGTTCAGCGTTATATGAATTGGAACGAGAAATCCAAAGGCGCGGTAATTATCAGGAAAATCTGCGGCGTGCTGGTCATATTGGGCGGCCTCTGGCTGATTTATACCGCTCCATAGATTGAATATGCCGAAGCGAAAATTTAAAATCCTGTTTCTCTGCACGGGCAATTCCTGCCGGAGCCAGATGGCCGAGGGCTGGGCGAGACAGTTGAAAAGCGATGTGATTGAACCGTACTCAGCAGGTATCGAGATTCACGGCCTTAACCCCAACGCCGTCAAGGTTATGGCTGAGGCCGGCGTTGATATTTCGGGGCACAAGTCGAAGCATTTCACAAAGCTCAAAGATATCGATTTTGATTATGTTATTACCGTTTGCGACGACGCTTATGAGAAATGCCCTGTTTTCCCCGGAAAGGCCAAAACGATTCACGTCGGCTTCGACGATCCGCCCCGGCTTGCGAAAGCCGCCAAATCTCCCGAAGAGGCCCTCAATATTTATCGCCGAATTCGCGATGAAATCCGCGATTTTGTCAAACGGCTCCCGGATACCCTTGCCGGTCATTGACATAATCAGGTATGTCCATTTATAGTATGCCTTTTCGTAAGCAATGAAATTATCGTATTTATAAGGCGAAAGGAACTATGAATGGATCCCGGAATTTTCAAGGCGTATGACATCAGGGGCATTTACCCGGACCAGCTTAACGAGGAAGACGCGTGGAAGATAGGTTTTGCATCGGCCAGATTTTTGCCGGCGCTGCTTCACGGCTACGAGCGAGGCCAGGCCAATGCCAGGACTGTTTGTGTCGGGCGCGATATGCGAAGCCATAGCGAACCGCTTGCCGAAGCCCTCATAGACGGCATTACATCGGCTGGTATCGACGTTGTAGACATCGGTATGGTCGATACGCCGTTTATCTACTTTGCGGTCAATCATCTAAACGCTTGCGGAGGCGTCCAGGTTACCGCCTCGCATAACCCGGCCAAGTATAACGGCTTCAAGGTATCAGGTCCCGGCGCCAAACCTGTCGGCGAAGACACAGGACTGAAAGACATTAAGCATATCGCCTTATCGCTGCTGCACACCAAGGGCAATTCTACCGGAACGATTCAGAAAAATGATCTGACCGAAGAATACAAAAAGCACGTCCTGAAGTTTCTTCAGCCCGGGCTTCGGAAGCTTAAAATTGCCATCGATGCGTCAAATGGTATGGCAGGGAAAATGGTGCCGGCCGTATTTTCCGGCCTGGGATTGAAAATCATCGAGCTTAATTTCAGGCATGACGGCACGTTTAAGCACGACCCGAACCCCCTCATCGAGGAGAACCTCGCTGAGCTTAAAGCGACGGTCGTAGAACAGGGTTGCGATTTCGGCGTCTGCTTTGACGGCGACGCTGACCGGCTGATGATGGTCGATGAAACCGGGCAAACCATCGGCTGTGACCTTATGACAGCTCTTATGGCGGGTTACTTTTTGAAAAGCAATCCAAAATCGACGATAGTATATGACCTGCGCTCGAGCAGGGTCGTCGCTGAGGAAATCATCAAGTTCGGCGGAACGCCGAGGCGCGAGCGGGTGGGCCATGCGCATATGAAAAAGGCGCTTCGCGATTCTCACGGTGTCTTTGGCGGCGAGCTTTCGGGGCATTTCTACTACCGCGACAACTTCTGCGCCGATTCAGGCCTGATTACCTTTGTTCATATGCTCAACATAATCAGCCAGGCCGATTCGAAGGTCAGCGCACTTATCAAGCCGCTGCGGAAATACTTCGCCAGCGGCGAGATAAATTTCCAGATAGAAGATAAACAGGCAAAGATGGATGAGCTGGCGAAAAGATACCGCGATGGGCAGACTGACTCGCTCGACGGCGTTACCGTCGGATTCAAGGACTGGTGGTTTAACTGCCGGCCGAGCAACACCGAGCCGTTGCTGCGGCTGACCATC
>Ga0105104_10002115_pt1 | contig 14626 bp, 12 predicted proteins | sample PPLLaktember2015_3_FD_87034 | JGI IMG/M metagenome (GOLD analysis project Ga0105104, IMG submission 87034) | Freshwater sediment microbial communities from Prairie Pothole Lake near Jamestown, North Dakota, USA - PPLs Lake P7 Core (6) Depth... | ecosystem: Environmental > Aquatic > Freshwater >... | reverse complement strand
TGACCCGTTTGCGGACGTTCAACGGGCCTGCTCTGGTAGAGCGTTGTTATCAGGCCTGGAACAGCAAGTTGCCTATACATCTGCACTATCGAAACGATATGGGCGTCGAACAATCGGCCCCGATCCTCGCGGCGCGCAACGTGGAAACCCCCGATGGGCATGTACTCCTCTTGTGGGTATATCTCGATCACGATAAAGTCGAATATGAATTCGACAAAGGGGATGATGAATCGGACGAAGACAATCTGGACCTGGACTAAGAGAAAAGACCGGACGTAAGTCCGGTCTTTTGTCAGACAATTAATTGATTTTTATCATATTGACGGGTATTTGGGTAGCATGATAACGTTAAGATGAAATTGTGCCTTACTGGGTAATCACATAATGAACTTTTGTTCGCCATAAACTTCATAAAAGGCGGGCTCCCTGTCCGGGATGCCCGCTTATGTTTTCAATAAAACTCAATATTCCTTGATAGGAGAAAACTATGCCAGATCATCAAATCAATGCATTCCAAATTGCCCAACACCAGTTCGACACCGTTGCAGAAATGCTGAAGCTCGACCAGGGTGTACGGGACGTCCTGCGCTGGCCGGCGCGTGAGTTTACCTTTCGCATCCCGGTGCGCATGGAAGATGGCGACCTGCAGGTTTTCACCGGCTTCCGTGTCCAGCACAACGATGCGCGCGGTCCCAACAAGGGCGGCATTCGCTTCCACCCGGATGAAACCATTGATACCGTGCGCGCCCTGGCCATGTGGATGACCTGGAAATGCGCCGTCGTGGATATCCCTCTGGGCGGAGGCAAGGGAGGCATCATCGTAGATCCCTCCAGGCTCTCGCCGGGTGAGAAGGAACATCTCTGCCGTGGTTGGGTAGGACAAATGGTGAAGAACCTGGGACCCCGCCAGGATATCCCCGCCCCGGATGTTGGCACGACGCCGCAAATGATGGGCTGGATGATGGATGAATACTCAAAGTTAACGGGTACTTATTCGCCAGGTGTATTCACGGGCAAGCCGGTTGGCGGCGGCGGCTCACTGGGCCGTACGGAAGCAACAGGTTTTGGCGTGATCTATACTGTGCGTGAAGCGCTGAAGCACCTTAAGATGGATCCCAAAAAATGTGTTGCCGCAATTGAGGGTTTTGGTAATGTGGCACAGTATGCCTCCATCGGTTTTGTGGAAATGCTGGGTGGCAAGGTTGCTTGTGTCTCCTGTTGGGATCGCAACGATAAAAAATCTTACACGTACAGCCACAAAGACGGAGTGGACGGCCGTTTCCTGCTTTCGATCGTCGATCAATATGGAACGATTGACAGGAAAAAGGCAGAGGCTGCTGGTTACCTTGTTGAAGATGGCGGCGAGTGGATCACAAAGGAAGCAGATGTATTGATCCCCGCGGCGATCGAAGGACATGTGAATGTCGAAACCGTCAAGAAGATGTCTAGCCGTGTTCGGGTCGTGGCGGAAGGCGCCAATGGCCCCACCACACCAGAGGCTGATGATTTCTTCAGGAAAAACAAGATCTTCATGATCCCCGATTTCCTGTGCAACTCGGGTGGTGTCACGACCTCCTACTTCGAGGGCGTGCAAAACGATATGAACTTCTACTGGTCGAAGCAGGAAGTGCTGCAACGGCTGGATGAAAAAGTCACCGTTGCCTTCAACGATGTGCTTCAAATGGCTGAGAAGGAAAAGGTCTACATGCGCGATGCGGCTTACATGGTTGCCATCCAGCGTGTGGTGACCGCCATGACGATGCGCGGCTGGCTCCAGGGTGACTGGTAAAATTTGCTTGTTAAGTGTTAGACCTTGAATGAAAAGGACGCGTCCATCACGGGCGCGTCTTTTGTTTTACTCCTTCTTTCCCAACCAACACCCTTCGATCAAACTCAGGGCAGGCTTGATTCCGTTATATCAATCTTTGTGCGCCTCCAAGCAAACGACTCCCTGCGTGCCGACTTGCGCATCGTGAACGACGCCGGCCGGCAAGTCGAGCCGGTCGCCTGCTTTCAGGGTCAGTTGCTTACCAAGTTCGGGTAAGCCAAATGTGATGCCTCCCTGCACGACATAGATCACTTTATTGTATGCATGTGAGTGCGCGGCGTAAACATCCAATGGACCGTTTGACCACGAATACGGATCCAGGCCTTCGTCGGTCATGAGTTGCCGCAGTGTGGATTGAGTCGGGGCAACGGGATCCGCCCAGGGCGTGACAAGAGGCGTATTGGTCATCTGAATCTCTCCATCTATATAACTCTAAGGCTCAACCGGGAAACCTGCCTCGAACCATGAGACAAAGCCGCCCAGCAGCGGCGTGGCACGCGTATAGCCATTATGCAAAAGGACAAATGCCGCACGGGCGCTTGTATGTTCGCTCATTCAAGTACAGTATGTGATGATCCATTGGTCTTTAGCGAGTTTCAAACCCGTTGGGTCCGTCTCGATCTCGCCAAGCTGGATATTAATCGCGCCCGCAATATGACTCACGTCGAATGCTTCGGCGCTGCGCACATCCACAATGATGGCTGCGCCGCGCTCGAGCGCGGCTTTGGCTTCCTGCACTGTTACGCGCGGGACTTCCGCCTCAATGAGCGGAAGCCCGGCGGGTGGTTGTGTGGAGGTTGGTTCGATGATTTGAGTGGGCCCAGTCTGTGCCGGGTGCGCGCGGCAGGCTGATGCAAAAAGGATAAGAATTGTGATCGCAAGAAGAACGGATTGTTTTCCTGACATACGTTACCTAATAAGTTCAACTCGCACGATTTGCCATGAATTGCTAAGCAATTCAATGCTAAAGCATTTCAAAAATCGAACTGCGAGATGAACGGGAAACTGCGGGAGGAGCGGCAATATTACAGTTCGATATAGCGATCCACATGCTTGCCAATAATCGCCAGGCTGTCATCCCAGAACTTGCGCTTGGTGATATCGATACCGAAGCGTTTGGCAAGTTTGGCAGCCGTCTCTTCGCCGGTGGAAGCAAGCAGGTTTTTGTAGTCTTCCACAAAGTCTGCGCCGCGCTGTTTGTAAATCGCATATAAACCCGTCGCGAATAACAAACCAAACGCGTACGGATAATTGTAGAATGACAAGCCGGGTGAATAATAATGCGGCTTCCAGGTCCACATGAACTTTTGCAGATAATGCTCATCCAGCCCATCGCCGTAGGCTGCCTTCTGAGCGCGTTCCATGATGTCGTTAAAGTCATCCGCCGAGAGCTCGGATTGTTCGCGCCGCTCGAAGACTTCCTTTTCAAAGAGATAGCGGGAATAAATGTCCACAACGACCTGCCCCGCTCCCTGGATCTGTGCTTCGAGGACTGCCAATTCCTCCTGCGGGTCCTTCGTGAATGCCAAAACGGCTTCTGTGACGATGGTCTCGCACATGGTGGAGGCGGTTTCCGCCAGTGTCATGGGCGTGAGCTGTTGCAGGACGGTTTTATTTGCCTGATACGCACACTCGTTGTGGAAGGCATGCCCGAGTTCGTGTGCCAGCGTGCTGACCTGGTCAAACGAGCCGTCGAAGTTGGAAAGAATGCGGCTTTCCTTCACTCCTTGCACTTCCATACAGAACGCGCCGCCGCGCTTGCCCTCGCGTTGCTCGGCGTCGATCCAGTTGCTGTCAAAGGCACGTTTGGCAAACGCTGCCAGATCGGGCGAAAACTTCCCGAAGTTCGCAACGATAAAATCGCGCGCCTCTTCAAATGAATAGACTTTATCGGTCCGGCCCATGGGTGCGAAGATATCCCACCAGGCAAGTTTTTCCTTGCCCAGTTTTTTTGCTTTTGCATTCCAATACCTGCGAAACATCGGGAACGAATCCTGCATGGCAGTCAGCATCGCTTCGAGAGTCTTGCGGTCCAGGCGCGCCGCCTCGAGAGAGGAATGGAGCGCATCCTTCCGGCCGCGCTTTTTGTTCAATGTGTTCGCTTCACCCTTGACCCCGTTCAGGCAGGCCGCCAAAATCTCCTTGACTTCCTCCCAGGCTTTGTTCTCGGCTTCGTAGCCGCGTCGGCGGGTGGCTTCATCGGGATGGGAACGCAGGTTGATCAAGGCCGGCATGGGCAACTTTTGGGTTTTGCCATCCAGTTCGAAGTCCACAGCAAGCTGCGAGGTGACTGTGCCTTGTAGTTTTTCGAAGGCATTGCCTCCGCTCAGGGTTAGTTCCGCGGCCAGCGCCTCTTCCGCTTCGCTCATCAGATACTTGCTTTGCTCGGCGGCTTCCCGCAGCATAAATGCATGGGTCGCGGCGGACCTGTTCTCCTTAATGACCTGGTCGAGCTTCGGCCCGACCTTACCAAGCCAGGCTTTAAAGCGGGTCAGCAACTGGTTCATCGGCAGGCTGGCTTGCTCAAACTCGGAGAGCGTCTTCGTTGCCACTTTGTCGCGCGAATCGGTGCTGACGTAGGAATAGATGAACGGCACGATCGTTGCAGAAAGCGTCTGAATCTTGTTGATCTGGTCGATGGCTTTCCCCACCAGCGGGGCGAGATCCCTGACTTTTGTCTTTGAATCGGCTTTGCTAAGCTTATTCCTGAAGAATCTTTCCAGTGCAGCGACCTGCTTTTTATAGTCGTTCACCGCGGCCTTGAATTCCTTGGATTCGAGTGAGGGATAAACGTTGGAAAGATCCCAACGTGGGGCAGAAATAGGCATGGGGTACTCCTTGAGGTGGTGTGAGTTAAGTATACCGTATGGTATTTGAAGGGAACATTCATAAGGATTGCGGCGTTTCTGTGGGATGATAATCATGAAAAACAGGCCGGCTCTCATTTGCTTGCCTTTTGTTCTCAAACCCTATACAATGAAAATGCATAGATCCATGGAGGCTTTATGAAACAAGACCGTTTCCTGTCAGGTATTTTGGTCGGTATTGCGGTTCTGGTGGTTGTGGCATTGGCGGTGTTTTTCATTCGCAAAGATTCACAGTCTTATGTTTCGGAGGAGGCGCCCGAAGGTGTGGTTCATAACTACGTATTAGCTGTGTTGAACGGCGACTATGAGAGAGCCTATGGCTATCTCGCCGATCTTGAGGACAAGCCAACCTACGAGGAGTTCAGGGATGCCTTTATCAAAGGGATGGTCAACCCGAATAATTCTGCGGTGGATATTGGTGAGTCTGATGTCAACAACGACACGGCCTCTGTCGAAGTCGCCATGATCTATAACCCGAGTGACCCGTTCTCGACCGGGTATCGCGATGTGCAACGCGCGATCCTTGTCAAGCAGGGCGGTGCCTGGAAATTATCTTCCATGCCGGGCTACTACTTCTGGGACTACAACTGGTATCAGGAAATGCCGAAGTGACGTCACATGTCATTACGAGCCCAAACGGGCGAAGCAATCTCTAGTTAGTTGGGATGGTTTCGTACCTGCGCTTCGTCTGCGCTCCTCGCGAAGCGAGTCGCTCCGCTCAGCGCGAAGTGGTTGCAACACTTGCACCGGCATGCAAGTGCAGGTGTGACGGGAGAATAAAATTATGAAATCCATTCGTCGTTTATATTTTTATCTTATTGCTTTCATTAGTATTGAGGTGGTGTTGTGGGGGCTGGTGGGTTTGTTACGTTCGGTTGTAGATGAAACCATATCGGGTGGCGCAGAGGCGCTGGCGCAAGCGCTGGCACTGATCCTGGTGGGCGTGCCAATCTTCCTCATCCATTGGCTGTGGGTGCAGCGCGCGGCCGCGCGTGATGAAGAAGAAAAGACCGCCACATTGCGGGCGGTCTTCTTCTATGCAATTTTGCTTGCCACATTGATCCCGGTTGTGCAAAACCTGCTGTCGTTCATTGACCGTGCCTTGATCCAGGGCGCAGGCCTGGGAGTAGGGCGCGCGTTCAGCCTGTTCCGTGAACAGACGCTTGCCGATAATCTGATCGCCATTGGCATGAACTGCATTGTTGCAGCCTACTTTTGGAACCTCCTGCAGGGGGAATGGGCGACGCTTCCTGATCCCCAAAAGAGGGAAAGCTTCGCGGAGGTCCGCCGCTTCTATCGCTATCTCTGGATGCTTTACGGTCTGTTGATGACGGTCTTTGGGGCGCAACAAATTTTACGCTTCCTCTTTTATATCCCCGGCGATGTTTTGGGAGAGCTGGGCCGCGAGGTTGTGGTCAACGGGGTTGCACTGCTGGTTGTTGGAACGCCGATCTGGGTCTATTCCTGGCGCATCATCCAGGACTCGTTGGTGGATCCTGCCGAAATGGGCTCGACCCTGCGCCTGGCAATTCTCTATTTGCTTGCTCTTGGCGGAGTCATCACCGTGATCACGACGGCGGCCATGGTCGTTAACGACATCCTTACCTGGCTGCTCGGCGCGGATTGGACATTTCAGTATTTCATTCAGCAAATCGGCGGGCCCATTTCCATCGGCGTACCACTTGGTTTGGTCTGGGCTTACTACGGATATTGGCTCAACCGTCACATCGAAGCGGTCGGCGATCGAGTCCGCCGGGCAGGTATGAAGCGACTCTATAACTACATCCTGGCATTGATCGGGCTGGTGGTTGCGTTCATAGGCGTTGCTACATTGTTCTCCTTCATCATCGACATGCTCACAGGTTCAGGCATTTTGATGAGCGATTCCACGCGTGGTACTCTTGCCACTTCCATTGCTTCTCTCATCGTTGGACTGCCTCTCTGGTTGATCATGTGGCGACCGATGCAATCGGAGGCTTTGGTCCAGGGGGAAATGGGCGATCACGCGCGGCGCTCGGTTCTTCGGAAAGCCTATCTTTACCTTGTCCTGTTCGGATCGGTCATCGGCGGCATGGCGACTGCGGTTGGGCTGGTTTATCAACTCATCAGAGCTATTTTGACGGGCGATCCGGGGAATGACTTTGTAAACAATATATTGAATTTGATACAACTGCTTTTCCTGTTCGGTGTGGTGTTGACCTATCATTTGAGTGTTCTACGCCAGGATGGAGCATCGACGGCCGATTCGCTGGCAGAAAAGCAAAGCGGATATTCAGTATTGATTGTCGATTCAGGGAATGGTTTTGTTGAATCAGTCAAAGCTGCCTTGCTGAAACTCGGCTCAAAGGTTCAGGTAACGGTCACGAGCCCGAATGCGAGGCCTGAAGGCGACTTCAGCGCCCTGCTCTTGAGCGGAAGCCTGGCGGTGGACGCGCCAGAGTGGATCCGCTCGTTCAACGGAAGCAGGATCGTGGTCGAGGACGAAGCGAAAGACATTGTGTGGACGGATGACGCAGGGCAGGCCGCCCAATCCATGCAGCAGCTGGCAGAGGGTCAGGAAATCCGCAGGCAAAAAATGGGACGTTCGCCCTGGTCAATCGCCGTGTATGTTTTTGCGGCGTTATTTGTGTTGCAGCTGTTGTTCCTGTTGCTCACTTTGGGTATATCGCTTGTCGTGAGATTGTAGTTTAATGATGTAAAATTGGAAAGCACTTACGCACATTGCCGAGGAGATGCGATATGAAAGTAACTGTCCTTCAAGAAAACCTGGCTCATGGTCTTGGGATTGTTTCAAAAGCGGTTTCGCCGCGCAGTACATTGCCTGTGCTTGCCAACGTGTTGATCGCATCTGATGAGGGACGTTTGCGACTTTCCGCGACGAACCTGGAGATCGGCATTACCTGTTGGATCCCGGCGCGCATCGAGGAAGAAGGTTCCACCACGGTGCCGGCCCGCACGTTCTCCGACCTGGTAAGCACCCTGCCGAGCGACCAGGTCTTGTTGAGGCTGGACCCGGCCACCCAGACGTTGAATGTGCGCGGCGGCAGTTCAACGAACGATATCAAGTGCATCGACGCGCAGGAATTCCCGCCCATGCCTGTGCCTGATTTCGACGGCGCGGTGCAGATCAACGTTGGCGATTTCCGCGAGATGATCCATCAGGTGGCGTTCGCGGCGTCCTCGGATGAAGCCCGCCCGGTATTGATGGGTGTGCTCGTGCAGGTGGATAAGGATAAGCTGACGATGGCGGCAGCAGACGGGTTCAGACTCTCCGTCCGAAAGGCGGTTCTTTCCACGCCTTCCGCTGCTCCCGTTTCCGCGATCGTCCCCGCTCAAGCCTTGAAGGAACTGGCGCGCGTCGCAACGGAGGGCGAAGATCCGATCTACATGGTCCTGCCGAAGGGCCGCGGACAGGTGGTCTTCCGCGTCAAGGATGTGGAAGTCGCCTCACAGCTGATCGACGGGACGTTCCCCGATTTTCAACAAATCATTCCGCGCTCCTATAAATCGCGCACGTTGGTTTCAACTTCCTCTTTGCTAAAGGCCTGCAAGCAAGCGGAGATCTTCGCGCGCGAAGGTTCGAACGTGGCGCGCTTCAACATCAAAACTGCCCAAAGTGATATGCAGCCGAGCGAAGTGGAAATTACAGCCACCTCCGAAGAGACCGGCAAGAACGAAACGATTGTCGAAGCCACGGTGGATGGCAGCGGATTATTGATCGCGTTCAACGTCAAGTTCCTGCGCGAAGCCCTGGAGGTGATCCGTACCCCCAACGTCGCACTGGAAACCTCCGCGCCGAACGCACCGGGTGTGGTGCGGCCTGTCGGCGACGACCAGTTCCTGCATGTGATCATGCCGATGCATTTGGGGTAACTAAGAAAGACGAAAGAGGAAAGATAAGCGCCGAGAATATCGGCGCTTTTGATTTTGTGAATAGGCGATCAATTGACGATTTCAGAGACCAGAAGTCTCTTTCAGAAAAAGCTTTTTGCTGAAAAACAGTAACAAACAGACAGTACTATAACTCAGGATGTTGATGGGAAATGAAATAATTGCAGATAACCAACCTAAACTCAAACCGAACATTGCATCGTATCGATAGTGCATAAGGGCAGATGTATCCGAAAAGACTCGTGGGTGCCGATACATTGACCAAATTACGCCCCATACCGGACTTGTAACGATTAAAGCTATCCAGGGTACCAGCAGCAGTTGCAGAAAGTGGAATCGCTTGTATTTCGGCGCAATAGCGACTATCCAACAGGCTCCAAATAGAGAAGAAAAAAAGGAAATCGTTAATAAAAATGCAAAAGGGTGTTCTGTGACCTCCCGAAGATAGCCACCATGATAACCATCAGTAATGACAAGAGGGGAAATATCCACCACAGACTGTTTCATCATTTCTCTTACGCTAAAGTACAGCAAGAAGGCAGCCAGGCCGGTCATAATAAAGAGAAAACAAAATGGTTTGAGAAATTTCAAGCCAAACATATCTCGTGGTAACTTGGCTCTGTTGTTCATAGCTGTGATTTTCTATGCCATTGGTAACAACACTTTGAATGTTGTGCCTGCACCCATTCCATCTGACTCCGCCCAGATCTTGCCGCCCTGGGCTTCGATCAATCCTTTTGCGATGGTGAGTCCAATCCCAAGCCCGCCATAGTGACGGGTATGCGGCGGCTCGATTTGATAGAACTCTTCAAAGATTTTCTGCAATTTATCAACGGGGATGCCGATGCCGTGATCCTGCACCCATGCCATTACTTGATTCCCATCTTTTATCACGCCGACGGTAATGTCACTGCCTTCCGGTGAAAAGCGGATGGCATTGCCAAGAATATTTCCAAAAGCCAGAGCAGTTTTATCGATATCTACGCTAACAATGTATGGCTCTTCTGAGAATGCATACACTAAATTCTGTTTGCGCGTCGCGGCGATTTCTCTAATCCCTTCACAGGCATAGGCAAGAATATCCTCCATGGCAACTTTTTGTGGCTTGAGAGCCATCTCGTCTGCTTTGAGCATCACCAGGTTATTCATCTCGTCCAGGATGGAGCGCATTTGGCCTGCTGCGGTCAGCACCTGATTTGCATGACTGGAAAGTTTCCCTTTCGCATCGTCCTTTAAAAAGGTCGAGTAGCCAATGATAATGCCAAGAGGAGTCCGGAGTTCATGCGAAGCGAGAGTGAGAAAGTTGCTTTTGAGCTGATCGGCTTCTTTTACTTTTTCGAGCGCCCGCTGCGTCGTGCGTAACATGCGCGCGTTGTTGATCGCGATCGCAGCATGTGCGGCAGTGACCGAGAGCAGCCTGGCATCGTGTTCATTGAATATACCGTTGCGCTTGTTGACTGCCTCCAGCACACCCATTGTCCGATCTTTGATCAGCATGGGCACGCCAAGCAAAGTCTTTACTTTAAATTTGATGTGGGTTGATACGAGGGAGTAATGGCGCGGGTCCTGTTCCACGTTGTTCAGAATTATGGGATGGTTGGTGCGGAAGATGGTCCCGGCGAGGCTGTTCTCGATTGGAACGGGAATCTCTGCCAGCCTTGCGGGGTCCGAGCCGGTGGCCGCGGCAAAGAACAAGCGCGGATTCTTCTCATCGTAAAGCAGGATGGAGGCGGCTTCGCAGTCCAGCAGCTCGGTCGCGGTGGCGGTGATAAGTTGGAGCAGAGCATCGAGGTCAAGCGTCGAATTAAGGATGACACTTAGCTCGACCAGGCGTTTGAGCTGTTGAGGCTGGCTTTCCAGATCACCAGGTGGGTCTGTTGTCATACGTACAGTTTACAGACTTTTAGGGTGGGGCACAAGCCTATTTTTGTAGCTGGTAGACAATGAACCTGTTGTTTTTCAGGACCTGATCCAAAGGCAGGTTACAGGCGTCAATTTCCTCGGGGGTGATTTGTTGGTTCTTTCCGACCTTGCGACTCAAGACAATGTAATCGCCCTTGTACATCCGATCACATTCGGTGCTCATGATGGTTGGGTGCTCGGTCATGATCACCATGACGCGCGGCTTGAAGAAGACAACCACACTGTCGGGGGGAGTTTTTTCTTTTATATAATTATATACTTCCGTGCTGTAAGGGTCGAAGGGTCCGTTGATCGCCCTGTCATTTTGTAAATTAGCATAAGCACTCCTGCTTGATGTGAACAGGAAGATGCCAGCGATCAGGAGCCAGAAACCATAAAATACCGTTTGACTCGCCGGGTGATATCTCTCAGGCAATTTACGGATGACAACCTTCATGCCCTGGAATGCAAAATAAATAAAGATGGGGAGGAGCGGGAAAACATAGCGTGGTCCCTGCCACCAGGGATACGTGAGATGGATCATGAGCCAGAGAACAAAAAACAGGAGAAAGACCGTTTCCTTTTTTCGTCTTTCCCAGGCGCCCAATAGAAAGAAAATAAGCACAAAATAATATAGATATTTCCACCCCGCTGTTTCGCCAAAGAATTGACTGAACACATTGAAGTATGCGACAGCGAACGCCCTGGCTGTTTCGATCAGCCCCGAATATTGTGAAAAATAGGATTCTCCACCACTGGGAAATAACAGGCTGTTTACGATCCAAAAAACCGCGAACACAAAACAAACCACCAATGAGTTTTTAATAATTTCCATCACTGCTGTACGATCCTGGCGGTTGTTCAAAAGCCTGAAAAACTCCACGATCAAAAAACATCCCAACAAAAGGATGCCTGTCACGCGCAAAATGGTTGTAAAGAATATCGACGCTCCGATCAACGCGTAATGAGTGCTGCCATGCCTGCCTTCCCGGACCATCAGCAGCAATGCCAATGTTGAAAAGAAGAGGAACGGAATGTCAGAAAGGATCTGGTCGAGGAATCGAAGCAGCAGGGGATTGAACGCGAATAAGGAAACAAGGAGCAAAGTTTCAGTCTTTGTGAGTCTGTCCTTAGCAAGGAAGTAAAGACAAATCAGGAAGCCGGCGAAGAAAAATAATGCGGGCAATTTCAGCGCAAGCGGGCTGATCCCTTTGAGTGCGTACATAGGGGCCAGAATGAGTGGGTATCCCCAGGGATAGGCCAGAGGACCCAGGTGCTGGGTTGATTGATAATTGGTAAAAGCACTTTGTTCCATGAACTCATCGGTGGTGCTATCCACAATGCTTTTGGCTTGCAAAATGTACCAGGCAAAATCATCTCCCCATTGGTGACCGCGTGTCAGAATGGATGAGCCGAGGACGAGTGAGATGATCAGGATGAGGAGCAGCAATTTGTTTGGCATGTCGGGATTTTACCTTTTGTTGGGCAGGGTCCAAGCCAGAGAGATTATCCAGATAACAAGATTGTTCCGTTGTTATAGATTTGGTCCTACTTTTGGATTTTGTAAACGAAGAACCGTCTGTTCTTAAAAACCCGATTCAGGGGTAAATTGCAGGTGGGAAGGTCTTCAGGCTGGATTTGTAGCTCATCCTCTTCCGCCTTCCTCCTCAACACCAAATAATCGCCCTTCAGCAGGCGGTTGCATTCCACGCTCATGATTGAATCCCGGTTGGTCATCAATCTCATCAAACGCGGCTGGAAAAAAACCACTATACTATCCACAGGTGTTTCTTTCCGGATGTATTTATATACTTCCTGGCTATACGGGTGGTAGGGTCCATTTATCGCTCGGTCATTTTGTAGGTTGGCATATGCAGTGGCACTTGAGCTGAACAGAAAAACTGTAATGATTAATGACCAGAACCCATAAAATACCCACTGTCCAGTTTGAACATACTTTGTGGGTAATTTGCCAAGAGCGAATTTCATTCCCTGGAAGGCAAAATAGATGAACAGAGGCAACAGCGGTAGGATAAATCGTATTCCTTGCCAATAAGGCCAAAGAAGCAAAGCGCCGATATACAGTGTAAAAAATATGATAAAAATCTGATCGAAAGCGTAGCGTGCCCACACACCTATAAAGAAAAAAATCACAACTATATAATATAGGATTTCCCATGTCCGCCCATCGCCAAAGAATGTTCCAAAGCAGTAAAAATAGTATGAAATGCTTGCTTTGATCACTGCAGGCGTTAATCCGCTAAGTTGTCCGAGATATGAACCCTGTTCATCCGGGAAGATGAAGGAGGTAATAAGCCAAAGCGTTCCAAATGCAACCATGCTCTGTATTGAACGAATTAGAATAATCCTGCGGCTTTCATTTTCGCGAAAAAAGCGTATGCTTTGGTAAAGCAGAATACTGGCAACAAGAATAATCCCTGATGTGCGGAGAAAGAAAGCAAGAAACAAAACCACGCCCAGAATAACGTTATTTCCTCGACTTGCTTTGGATTTCATCATATACAGTAAAGCAAGGATGATAAAAAACGAAAAGGGAACATCTGAAAAGATACTATCTAGGAAGACAAGTAATGAGGGGTTGAACGCAAACAGAGAAATTAAGAGCAGGTTCTCCGTGTGTGTGAGCCTGTTTTTCATTAGCAAATATAAGCAGGATAAGAAGCCTGCATAGAAAAGCAGTCCGGGTAATTTCAATGCAAGCGGATGGTTTCCTTTAATTGCGTATATGGGCGTCAAAATCAATGGGTAGCCCCAGGGATAGGCGACAGGCCCAATTGGGAAGGATGATTCAAACATCGTAAAAGAGTTGTGCTCAACAAATTCTTGGGTTGTACCACTCAAAATACTTTCAGCTTGCATGATATAGGAAGCGAAGTCATCTCCCCAGAGGTGGCCGCGGGTTAATGTGCATGCCGCGATGATAAGGGAACTAAGAATAATGAAGGAGAGAATTTTATTGTGCATACCATGATTTTACCTCTTCATAAATCAGAACATTTGTTCTAATAATAAAACATCCGACTGATGTTTGTCAGAAGGATGTTTCTGGGTCATGACTGGCACGATTTATTCCAGCCGATTACTGTTTCCGTTATATCGGCCCTCAACATACCTGTGGCTTTATCCACCTATTCTTTCAAGAGTCACCGCTTCTGGATCAGATGAGTTTGGTACATCATTCAAAAAATCGGATCTCAGCTTGAAGATGATCCATAGACTGAAGATCGCAAAGACGGCAACAATTCCTTCCACAGCCAGGATTCCAACTTCTTGTGCAACATAGACAGCCACTGCATCCACAAGCGCATGCCATAGTAAAGCCAGCCAGAACCAGATCGGCTTGCGGTATGCAATGGCATACAGCACCATGACCGATAAGCTCACATGCAGACAGATCGCGAAGATGCGTTCCACGAAACCCATCAAAGCCATATACCATGGCGTGGACCAATACGCCTCGACTTGCTGCCTTGCCAGCTCAAGTTGATCTGCGGGAATACTCGGTATCGTAGACAAGTCCGCGCTGCGATAGAACAACATATATGCAAAACCGAGCGCGGCGAGAATCCCCAGGATGAGCGCTTCTGTGCCACCATGCCCCAAGCCGACAAGGATGCCTTCCTTCCAGGACCGCGCTTTTTTAAGAATGAACTTGAACAGAATATAACGAGCGGTCTCTTCGAAAACACCTGCCAGTAAGCCAAGGATGATGGCATTGATCAGTAACGAGGTGCTTTGCAGAAATGATCCCATGGCGATGACCAATGGAATGTGGAGAACCTGCGATGCAATAAAGGTCAAGCCTCCGGCGAGCACAAGCTTCCAGGCGAGGGAGAACTTCCGTGTGAAATAGATCCATAGAAGAATGGGCAGCAGGATCATGCCCAGAAAACTGATTGTATATGCTGCAGTAAGCATTTTTCTCCTTCCTTATGACGGTAATGATCTCATTCGACGGGCGCGGTCGGTTAAAGGACGTTTGGCGACGATGGTGATCTTACCGCTTCCCTCAGGCGTGAATACATTGATCGCTTCCCAGCCTTCCTGGCCCCATTCATCCAGAGTCGCCTGGATGTGTTCATCCTTGGTGCCAAACATGCTGCCAATGGTTTGAACG
>Ga0105104_10002111_pt1 | contig 14650 bp, 12 predicted proteins | sample PPLLaktember2015_3_FD_87034 | JGI IMG/M metagenome (GOLD analysis project Ga0105104, IMG submission 87034) | Freshwater sediment microbial communities from Prairie Pothole Lake near Jamestown, North Dakota, USA - PPLs Lake P7 Core (6) Depth... | ecosystem: Environmental > Aquatic > Freshwater >... | reverse complement strand
GATGGGCAGCGATGAGACCGTGACGGTGATGTTCGAAACCGCCGGATTGAAAAAACTTGCTGCATCGTTGGCCAAACTCGAGATCGTGTCCAGGTAACACGTCCCTATTAAATCCCTTCCACCTCAGTCATATCCAAAGGATTCATCGATCGTGTTCAAAGTGTCCTCGTACATGCCTTGAAAGGCATCATCCCAGACAACGCTGAAGATGTAGATGTTATTTCCATAGGAATTGAAGTAGGAAATGCCGCTGATCCCCCGGCGTGCGGCGCTCCAGGCCAGACGTTCGCGCCCATCAGGCAGGGCTTTGTCATGTGAGACGCTCAGGTCATAGCCGTACATCAAACGCATGGTATCCAATGTTTTAATGGCCTTGGCATCCTGGGTAACAAAGGATCCCTGACGGTAAGTGGCAACCTGCACAGCAGCATGCCTGTCTGGCGACAGAAAGCCTTCGATCTGCGTATTCTCAACTCTGCCGATGTCTGCATATTTCGACCAGGCAGTTGGGACTTCGAGTGTGAACACCAGGTCCGGTGCGGAATACTTGCGGGTCTGAGCATAGATCGGCGTTCCGGACAGGGCTTCAGGAAGATAGGTGGTCTTTTCAATGATTTGCTCAAATATGGGCGCGAATTCCTCCCATTGTGCCTGTACAGTGCTCAGGCTGAGCTGGTATGCCCCGGCGCCTGAACGGGTGAACACATCCCGGCTCTGCCAGGGAGTGTCGCCTTCACGCCAGGTTGCATCGATCGAAACCCGCCCTTCCAGTGTTTCACGTGTGGTTTCGATATATGCTTTCTTGTCGCTGTAAGTGTTGACCGTCTCGGCGGTAAGTAGCGCTTCAAACGCGTCCTGAGCCAATTCATATCCGGTGGCTGTGGCGCGCAGGGTGATGTTGCCGCTTCCGCCCTGCGGGTGGCAATCTACGCGCAATTGACCTGTCTCGCTGCAATTCCAGTCCTTGGGCAGGTAAATTTCGAATGCGCCTGATGGAGAAACGTAGGCCTGGTCGCTGAGCTGGATCTGCGGGGCGGCGGTAGGCTGCACTTGTATTGTAGGAGTGGATTCTGTTATGGGAGTCTCTTTAGGATCTTTAGCTGTGGGTGCTGCCGCTGATGTTGCCGGTTGGCAGGCAGACAATACAACTGAAATGATAGAAACTATCCCAAAAAGTAATGTAACTTTTTTCATTTTGCTAATTATGCTCGTGTTTAAAATCCTGGTCAATATTGAATTATAAGTAAATGTCCAAGGGATTTAATTATTTTTATTCTCATTAATTCTCGGGGAATGTGAAATCATGAATGAGATAAAAACTATGGGGTGGTTATTGAGAATAAAAAAACCGCCTGGTTGATACCAGGCGGTCTGTATTATTTTTCAGGCTTTAGAAACCCATTTATCATTCTTCATGATGTAGTTAAATGCTTCTTTAAATTCTGGTTTATCCATTGATAATCGGTCTGGGTGCGCACCTTTCCCATACATAGCAAATTGGTAAGCAGTTTGCCACATCGGCACCATACAAACAATTGGGCTAAGAACATCCGGAATGTTATTAGGGATTCTTATTTCAACATCTACATATGGCATTTTCTCTTGGTTTTCCGGACATATGACAACTGTTTTAGCACCAATTTTCTTAGAAGCCATTGTCATACGTAACATGCGGTCCTGCAAAGGTCCTTCTGGAGCAATTGCTACAACACACATATCTTTTGTCAGAGTCTGACTTGGACCATGAATATAATTTTCAAGTTCAAAACTCATAGCAGGTACACCTGCGCATTGGCTTAGAGCGAGAGCAGTTTCATCAGCGGTGGAAATATTTGGACCATATCCTAATACGACGAAAGCTGAACAATTCTTGATTTTTTCTATTTCCCGACTGATTGTATTTTCATTTTCAGGTATGAATTTTCTGAATAAATCTGGCATTTCAAAGAGAACTTTTTCATATTTAATTGCTAACTTATGGTTATCCGTTTTTTTGGCAAGTTGAATGGCGAGTAAATACATACGAAAAAGTGCAGTAGCATATGTTCTGGTTGCCGGTAGTTCTACTTTTGCTCCCCCAGGTCCCAGCAAAATATCATCAACTGATTTTGCTAAAAGAGAACCGGGAATGTCTGTAACGCCAACTGTATACGCACCAAATTTCCTGGCAAAATCAACCACCTGCTTGTCTCCTTCTGAATTACCAGAGGTAGAGTGAAAAAATATTGCTGTATTCTTGTTTATTTGCTTCGGGGGGTAAGATTCAAACACGTTTGTTACAAAAGATGATACGGGAATATCCAGTAGCTCAGAGAACAAGTATTTCAGTGAAAGAGTAAGAAAATAAGAGGATCCTCGGCCAAGAAAAAACACTTTATCAATATTTCTCTTTTCAAATTCCGTTTTTACTTTCTTTATACATAAATCTGTTTCCTTACCAAGGCATTCACTTAATAAATCTGGGATCATTTGCACTGATTCATAAACCCAGAAGGGATGTTTGTTGCGAATTTTCTCTTCTTGTTTTAGTGCTTTAATTGCATCCTCATTCATTGTAATTCTCTCCTATTTACCCATTCATTAATATTTGTAATATATAATCGATATTATAAAATCATAATTATTAACTATTATAATCAAATTATATTATATGTCAATATTTACTACTATTTGTTATTATTTATTCGCATTTAACGCACGATTTTCAGTTTAAAAGCATCACAAGATGATAGGATCTTGGATCGATGAGTAGATAAGGCTGGTTTTATTAAGTTAATATGGTCGATTATGACTTGTTGTTCGTCTATTATGTTGAGATTATGCTCGGAGTTGAAATCTCCAATTGAAAGGATTAATAAATATTATTTATTAAACACCCCAACGAAATGTATAAATAATTCTGGACTTTTTGTTATGGGTAAAATATATATTATGTCAGATTTACACAGCAATCACTCTTGGGCCTGCGCTACTAATTAAATTTCGGTCATTATCTGAAATACTGCTGTCGGTTATGACCATCTTTACTTCGTTTAAATCCGCTACGTGAGCCAGGCATACTTTTCCGATTTTCGTCGAATCAGCAACGATGATTAAGTGTTTGCTAATTGAAATCATTTTTCTTTTTAATTGAGCCATCGATGGTTCTGTACAAGTTAATCCCTGCTTTAAAGAAATAGCATCAATTCCTAATATCGTCTTATCTGGGCTGAATTGTCTAATTGTTTCGTATGATAATTCTCCAATTAGGTCTTCAAATTCACGTTTGAATAGACCGCCTGTAATAAATATATTTGCATCATTTATTTGGGCTAATATGGGTAATAGGTGGGTTGACGAAGTAACTATTGTAAGTCCTCTTTTTTTATGAAGCTGCAATGCAATATAATAATTGGTGCTTCCTCCGTCTATCATAATTGAATCACCATCATTAATATATTCAATAACGGCATTTGCTATTCTACGTTTTTCATCCGCACAAGTTTCCTCGCGTTGTTTTAAGATGTTTTTATTTAATACAATATCATTTCGAGTTTCATCAGGAATGATTGCCCCGCCATGAGTTCTATAAATTAAACCTCGCTTCTCAAGCTCATTTAGATCTAGTCGAATTGATGAATCGCTACGATTAAATTTTTTTGCGAGTTCTTTTACAACAATCTTTTTTTGTAATGAAAGAATATCCAAAATCATTCTTAATCTTTCTTCTCGAAAAATATTCTTTTCCATTGGTTATCCTATCTAATCATTCTTTTATAAAAAAGAAATTATTTATAATTCCACTAAACGTTCACCACAATTTATTAAATATATATTATAAACTTTTACATTCAAATCACAATAAATAGATCCATTGCAATCTTAAAGGAAACCTACATATTCCATTATTCGATATAATTTTGTTGTATATTATTCAAATCCTAAACAATTTATAAAGAATAATCAAATACGATTTAATAAAAAAACTGCGCGAATCTAATGGATAATCCGCGCAGTTTTCTCTATACATTCCAAGTTCTTTTCTTGGCGAACTAAGTACTTTGATTGTGGATTAAATTAAGCCTTTACTTGTTTTGATGTTTCAAGTTCGGGTTTAAGAGCGACAAGCATTAATGCTCCTACAATTCCACCAATAATAATACTGACAACATACATTAGTGGGTTATTGGAAAGGGCAAAAACAAATAGACCGCCATGAGGAGCATGCATAGAGACATTAAAAGCCATGCTAATGGCTCCACCAACCGCTGATCCCACCATAATCGATGGTAAGACGCGCAAAGGATCTGCAGCAGCATATGGAATTGCAAATTCAGTGATTAACGAGGCTGCGCCGACAAAACAGCCTGGCAGGCCTGCATATTCTTCATCGGTGAACTTGTTTCTTTTAATTAACATTGCCAATGCAATTACCAAAGGAGGCACCATACCTCCCACAAAAACGGCCGCCATAGGAACCCAATTATCTGCAGAACTTGATACTCCCAATGCGAAGAAATATGCTGCCTTGTTGACCGGTCCTCCCATGTCAAAGGCCATCATTGCACCAATTACCAGACCTAATATTATTGCACTCCCCGTACCTAAATTGGTAAGGAGGATGCTCATTGTTTCGTTAAGCCATTTTACGGGCGGCCCAATAAAATAAACCATCGCCAAACCAATTATGGTTGTCGCGATAAGAGGGATCAGTAAAACAGGCATAAGAGATTTAAGAACCACAGGTAATTTGATGGTTTTTAACCATCGAACTAGATAACCAGCAAGTACACCTGCAATGATCCCACCCAGAAATCCGGCACCTATTCTATTGGCTACCATGCCACCCACAAAACCAGGCGCAATGCCAGGGCGATCAGCTAATGAGAAAGCAATATATCCACCCAGAACACCAACAATCAAACCGAAGGCATCTTTTCCCAGTGTGAATAACTCAAAACCCAATGTCCCTGTGTTATTAAATACGTAGATTCCGCCTACAAGGAAGGCAATTGCAATTAACATTCCACCGGGGACTACAAATGGAATCATATATGAAACACCGGTTAATAAAGCTTTTTGAAGTTCTAGTCCAAATTTTTTCATTTTATCCTCTCTAATTTTTATAATAATTTATTCGATACAAAAAATTTTTGGGTCTACACCTCCTTTTATCAAATTTTTATTCCCGATTATTTCTTTATAAAACCGCCCTTTTCTTTTGCTAACAACAAAGCTTTGTCACAATCGGAAACAGCCTTCCCCGGATCCATCTCTACGATATTTTTTCCTTTAAATCTATCCTCATCTCGGACAGCGATATTGACCAAAAATATTACGAGGTCCGCCGAATCAATATCTTCCTGATTAAGTCCGTCTTCTATTCCCATGGATCCTTGGATTTCAACTTTTACATCATCACCGGCTTTTTTAGCACTTTTTTTTAATGCTTCAGCGGCCATATATGTATGTGCAATACCACCCGCACAAGCTGTAACTGCAACAATCTTCATTTGGTCTCCTTATGTTTTTAGTTTTTCTATTTCTCAAGTAATTTTTCGCCATTCTTTATTGATTGGATAACATCAGTATAAGAAGCCGCATTCATGAGATCATTTCTAAATTCCTCATGAACAAGCAGGCGGGCAAGTCTGGCTAAAACAGCCATGTATGCATCAGCTGACATTCGGTTAGGAATCGCCAATAAAAAAATCAATTTGGCAGTTCCACTTCCCAAAGATGTCTCGTATAAAATCCCATTTTCAGATCGCCCAAAAGCAATTCCAGCCTCTATAACTGCATCACTTTTGCCATGGGGAATAGCGATGAAATTATCCATGAAGGTAGGGCCCATTTGTTCTCGTTCATAAACTGATTCGATGTATTTTTCTTTGTTTTTTAACAACCCCGCATTGTCCAATAACCCTGCAAGATAATGGATTATTTCATCCTTGTTGTTGATATTCTTGAGATATAAATCAACAGTCTCAGGTTTTATAACCTTGCTAATTTTTAATTCATTATTTTTCATTAACTTTTATTTACCTATAATTGCTTGTTAATTTCATTCAAAATAATTTCTGTTGTCCATTTTGCGGCATCGGCTACAACTTCCGTGCACCCATGATCCCCATGTCCGCCCGCTTCTTCAAATTTTTCTCTTTCTTCCTTTGACCGAAGATCATATGATCGGCCGTATATCTTTGTATGGATTTGGCCGCAGGTGATCGTTCCATATTTTTTTAGGAATTTTTCACGCAGCTGCTGAATGAGATCAAAGTTGATATATTTATTTTCCCTATCGCCGTCAAAATGGTCTCTTCCGCGATGAAACATCATGCCAATGACCATTGCCCCACCAGAAAATGAAGAGCAAGTGGCTTCATTGACCAATCCGATGCCGCCGCATAAACCTGTGGCAGAATTGAATACATTTTCATCAAAAATCCCCAATACTTCGGTTGCCGCAGCAATCACGCATTGGCCGCAGCCATGGTAGACTTTTTCATACTTAAAGCCCAAGTTCCATGCTTCTACAGCCTTTTTTTGCCAATCTACTTCTAATGGCAATTTTTCATATTCCGAAATAATTTCTGCAATCAAATCTTCTTCCTGATTTGATAGTCCGCAGAACTCTATGATTGTTTGCCGAATTCCACTATCCTGGATTGATTGAGCCAGTTTTTCCGAAGCAGCATCATCGTTTTCCTTATAATTCAAGGCTGCTGCTACTGCACGCTGTAAATATTTAGGGCTAATGCCATTTTTAATGCACAGAAGGATCGGGCCAATAATGCGATCGTCGCGGCTTAATTTTCTAATTGGATCTGCCGCTGACCGTACCACGGTATCACCAATAGCTGGATTGTCGGTATGGGTAAACACGCCCGAAATCCACTTTTCCATTTCTTCGGGTGTAAAACCGTATTCTTTTTGCAGCGCCTCACTTATTTCATTGAGCGCTCCTTCGGCTTCTTTGCGGACATAGTCATCCGAAAGACACTCCACAAGTGTTTGATAGCCCATCATGTGCCCATGGAAAGCAAGCACAGCATGGCACATGTTGTATGTATAGATCTTTCGGATTTCTTCCGCCCGCATATTCTCCACAATTCGAAGAAAAGATGTTTTAGGAATCGGGCCTCTAAATCCATTTTTATCTACAGGTAATTCAAAATATCCGTTGGTCCAGACAACAAACGGATGCTGCTCCGCAAATTCTTTTGGCGGATCAGGGCAAATTCGAATCACAAGGGTTTCAATTACACCGATATTTTCGGAAAAGTATTGCTTTTCACCTTCCTCAAGCCCTTCATATAAAAATTTCTCAAATTTTGGTCCTGCATGGATCAGGTTAGTGCACAATAGAATATCAAAAGGTGTTTTGATGCCCTCAAGCCTTCGTGCTTTTAAATGCTTTTGCAATTGTTTAGCAACAGCTTCAAAGTTTTGAGGGAATACACCAATAGCCATTATGCTGGCTGAATTGATTGATTCCTGAATTTCATTAACTTGGGATGTGTGAAAGATCGAATAATCTTTGATATCAATGTACTCGATCTGGTCTTTCGAAACAGCCCTAACCACCATATATTTTTTATTCTGATTAAGGCCGTCTACCAGTGATTGCGCTTCATCAATAAATGCAATTTGGTATCCAGCGGATGTAAATAGATCGCCAATGAACCCTCGCCCTATCCTGCCCGCACCCCAAATGACTATCTTTTTTTCATCCATCTAGGATAACCTTTGATCAAGAAAAATGGATTCTGCTTCTTTTGTCCAGGTAGCGTTTTCACCCAATACTTTCCCTACTTCAGGTTCTTTCGCTGCTAATTCATCCAATCCGGTCAATGGATAATCAATAACATGCGGGTAAATCACAATCTTTCCTGGATATACCCAGTTTTTCATTGCGCGAATTCCATCAGCAATTTGGTTGACTCCGCCAATTGCAGCAACTGAAAGTTCTGGGCGCAAATTCTTTGAAATCGCCCTGTCTACAACTGCTTTTTGGTCATCCAAGTCTGAACCGCTGTGACCAATGAAGCGCGCTTGTTTTTCGCCATAGATTAGGTTTGCGTCAAATAGACCAGTTATCCCGCGTTTTAGACCCGCAAACAGGTTAATTACACCCTTTTTTGCGATGTATTTTATTGAGTCGACAATGACAGGCTCAACCGCCACCATCACTTCAATGTCATCAAAACCGCCTTTACTCATAACCGTTTCGATGATCTGTGAATATTTTTCGGGTTCAGTTTTGGGATTCACAATCAATAATTCTTTATGATGCTGGTTAGCCATGGGCATAAAGAAGTCATTTAATGAAGTAAAGCGGTCTTCGGTCACTTCACTGGCAACAATTAGTCTGGGTCCATGTTGCGACTCTATTGCCCTTTGCAGGTGCATGCGCCCCATTGGCCCGCCTGCTCCCAATATCCACGCAATTCCTTCAGGCACAAACTCGGCTCGAGGGTCTGTCCTATGGTAGGCATCTGCGAGATTTAAGGCGGTTGAACCCACAAAATAAATCATGTCATAATGCAGCCTGCCCAGATCTATTTCAATTTTGCCGCCATCGGTATCACTATGGTAAATCGCTAAAATACCGCTTTGTCCAATTTTTTTACTTGCGCAATTAATTACCTCAGGCGTACAATCAAGCCCCCAGATATCATCAAATTGTGTATCTGTTTTGGAAATTTCTTCCCAAGTTATATTTGAAAATTTAACATGATGCTTTTCACTGTAAACCTTTAATTCATTTTCAAGCTCTATAGGAGGATTGGTAACAACTATCTCTGTCAAATTTGATGAGTCAAGAAGTTCATCTGCTTTATAACCTGATCGCAGTGTTTCACCTCCAATAACCCATAATCTTCCACACTGCTTTAATCCACTTCTGTATTTAGTGCGGTACGCAGCTTCAACACACGCCCAAGGTTCGGTGATGGCACTGGCGGCATAAGACATTTCATCCGGAACTGGAATTAAATAATTTCCGGCATCACCTTCCAGAATTTCCTTCCCGATAATCGCATACTGACGATAACCCCCATCCATCCCAAAACAAAAGGGAATACTTTTCCCATCCACCCAAACATCCGGCTGCAATGTAAAACGGTCGCCAATTTTATAAGAACCCGTAAGCTTTTCTCCAACACCCGCTACTGTCATACTGACTTCGTGACCGGGGATAATGGGGTCGTTTGCAAGATCTCGGCCTGTTAGCCGTGGATGATTTGGACCCTGGTCAATTTCTTTCAAATCCGTGTAGCATAGGCTTATGGCATCGATGCGCATCAATAATTCAGATTCAGAATATTTCGGAATTTTAAGAGTAACTGGTTTACCGTTTTTTCCTAAGGACTCAACCCCTGAGCCATATAGCGGCCAGGTCACTTGGCTCTCCGGGGTTTGCTCCTCAACTTTTTGATAAGAGTGAAATTTTTTCATAACCTCAGCTTCTTTTCCATTTGGTATTGTATATTCTTATTTATTCTCAATTATAGGCATATTTTATTGTTTGTCAATTGTTTTTAAGAATTTTTCTCATTTTTCTCAAAAAATACTGATTTGAAAAATAATTTTTTCTTTAAATGCTGTGGTAGATTTATTGGAGATCAAAAAACTTTTTACTCCCAAGCCTGAAGATGGATAATAAAAATTTTAAAATTGAATCTCTGAAATATTTAAATTTTCTGTGTCTTAATGTCCCCTCCCGAAGTGTGGGAAGCCAAGGCAATCAGCAAGCCACCGCTTATTTCAAAAGCATCCTGCAGCAGTTCAATTTCAAGGCAGAGTCCCAACCCTTTGATTGCATTGATCAGCGCCTGGGGGAGATCCGGCTGAGTGCGGGCGGGCATGACTTTGAAGCGTTCATCAGCCCCTACACCCTGGCCTGCGATGTCACTGCCGAGCTGGTCGTCGCGATAAACCTTGATGAGCTAGAGTTGGCGGATGTTCACGGCAAGATCCTGCTGCTGCGCGGGGAGATCGCTAAAGAGCAGATCATGCCCAAGAATTTTGTCTTCTACAATCCAGAAGAGCATCGGCGCATTTACCGCCTGTTGGAGGAAAAGCAGCCCGCAGCTATCATTACCGCCACGACGCGTAACCCTGAACTTGCCGGCGCTGTTTATCCTTTTCCGATGTTCGAGGACGGCGATTTTGACATTCCTTCGGCTTTCATGACCGACGAAGAAGGCGAAAGATTGGCTTCTTTTGCCGGCAGCAAGGTTAACTTGAAAATGGACGCCGAGCGCATCCCGTCCACCGCAGAAAATATCAGTGCAATTAAAGGAAATGAAGCTGGTAAAAGGATCGTGGTTTGCGCGCACATCGACGCCAAGGCAGGCTCTCCCGGTGCTGTGGATAACGGGGGCGGAACGGTTGTTTTAATGCTTCTGGCTGAATTATTAAAGGATTTTCAAGGTAAAAAAACCATCGAGATCCTGGCGCTGAATGGGGAGGATTACTACAGCGTCGGCGGCCAGATGGAGTATCTGCGCCGGCATCAGGGCAGGATGGATCAGATCGAATTGGTGGTCAATCTGGACGGGGTTGGTTTTGCCGGCCATGCGACCGGGCTTTCATTTTATGAATGCCCTGATGAATTCAAGCAGAAAGCCCTGGCTGTCATGCGCAAATTCCCGGGTATTGAAGAAATGCAGCCATGGTTCCAGGGGGACCACATGGTATTCGTGATGAACGGCGTCGCGGCTGCAGCCCTGACTACCACTGGTTTCATGCAAATGGAAACAGAAATTGCTCACACCTCAAAAGACAGGTTGGAAAAAATTGATGTGAGTTTGCTGGTAAAAGCAGCGCATTTCGTTTTTGAATTGATCAGGTCATAGAAAAGAAATAAAAAGAGCGGCAATATTTAAATACCGCTCTTTGAACATCAAACAACTTATTCTTTTAGTTCGCGTACACGACCAGGTTGTCAAATTCCCAGTCAATGATGGAATTCTCATCAACCACAAAATACAGTCCAAGGTCACCAGATTGGATGCGGTTATCCTTGAAATCTTCCATGAACTTACCATTAATGTAGAGAGAGTATGTATCACCATCTGCTACGACTGTCAGGGTGTTTCCCTCTTCTAATGGATTGAGATCATCTGTCTTGCGGCCGTTGATCAAATTGGTCAATTTTTCCCCGCGCACCATCATAAAGTAATACAAGCTGTTGTTATCAATCGCAAAGTAATAATACAGCTCATCCTCTGGATCTTTTTTCAACATGATGCCCCACTTATGGTATGGATGCCCGGAATGGCTGGCCATCTTACCGTCTATCTGGACAACAAAATCACGCGCGTCATGAACAGGAATCATCAGCGTGGCAACGGAAAGCCGTTTTATATCCATGCGAACATCATACTTCCCGTTATAGATCTCGCCGGTCATATCCATATATTTACTTTCTTCTTCAACGGCTGTCATAAGGGATTCATCCGGATACTCAAAATCATCACAGTAAAGTAGGGGATAGGCAGGTTCATCGGGCATTTCTATATTCGCCGCGCAAAGAAGCATCGGATCAACCTGGGGCTGCTCTTCTTCAGCCGCTGTATCTGCAACGAGATTTATAGAAGGTGGTTCGGGTGTTGGGGTCGGCTCTGGTGATCCACCGCAAGCGGCAAAAACTAGTGTGAATAGAACCATAATTGAAATTGTCTTGGTTTGTGTATTCATTATCTCCTCCATTGTTTAAATAATTAAGAATTATTATAGTGATCGAAGTAAAAAATAAATCAAATTAATAGGATTCTTCTAAATCGTTAATAGTCTTTTCCATCAGGTCAACAGCTTCGCGTAATGTGACAGCATCAAACGACAGGCGTGCGCCGGCTGCCTTGAACAGATCCGGAAGCGTCGCGGTGCCGCCCAGCTTTAACGCGTTGCGGTACTGCGCAACTGCCTTGCTCTGGTCTTTCAGCGCGTTCATCCACACCTGTGTGGCGCCCAGCATTGCCAGGCCGTATTCCACATAATAAAAGGGCACCACATGGATATGGTCTTTGCGCTGCCAGCCGGTCATCATCACATCTTCGTAACCAGTCCAATCGATGTAAGGCCTGAAGCGTTTTTCCAGCTCCGCCCATTTGGCGTCGCATTGGTCAGGGTCAATGCCTTCGTCAGGATTGGTATACGCCCAGTGCTGGAAGGCATCCATGATCGCCATATATGGCCAGAAGCGCAGATTAAGTTCCAGGTGATCCACCCGTGCGCGAGCAGCGTCAGCGCTGCTGTAATATCCACCGGAGTTCTGTTCAAGGTAGGGAAAGGTCAGGTATTCCATTGCCATTGAAGCGACCTCGGCGAATTCCATGGGGACGTTGCTTTCGCTCCGCTGCTGGTGATAAGGCAGGTGAAAAGTCTCGAACGCGTGGAACGAGTGGCCGCCTTCATGCATCAGGGTCAGCACATCCTGATGAGTGCCAACCGCATTGGCGAAAATGAAGGGCTTTTTGGCATACGAAAATTGTGTACAGTAACCGCCGGTGGCCTTATTCTTGCGGTTGCCCAGGTCCAACAGTCCTTCGCGGTCCATGGTATCAAAGTAACCGCCGAATACAGGGTTAACCTTGTGGAAAATGGCAGAGGCTTTTTCTGTCAGGTCTTTAATATCAGAAAAGGGGTTGAGTGAGGGTTTGCCTGAGAGATCAACATAAAGGTCAAAATACCGCAGGTCTTTCAACCCCAGTACTTTCCTGCGGCGCTCTGCCAGGCGGTTGACTGCAGGCACTACCGCTTCTTCGATGGCCTTATGGAAATCATAACAATCCTGAGGCGTGTAATCAAAACGGTTGAGCTGCTGCCAGCGGTAAGCGCGAAAGTCGCTTTTTCCGGCATTTTTGGCGATCTTCCTACGCAGGGTGAAGAAAGCTTCCCACTGATTGTTGATCTCCTGCCGGTCTGCGAGCTGCCGGTTGGCCAGCTTTTCCCAGGCGGCTTTGCGCACTGCTCGGTCTGGGTCACGAATGACCCCTTCCATTTCAAGAACGGTCGTTTCCTTACCCTGCCAATCCACTGACTGCGCGCCAAGGACTTTGTCATGTTCCTTGGTTAATTTTTCTTCTTCGACCTGTAAAGGCAAGTTTTCTTCACGGAAAAGATCCGCATCCGCACGCATATTGCGCAGCGCGAGATCAAATCCGGGAACGCTTAATCCGCTGGCAAGCAGTTTTTCTTTTAATTTCTGCTCCGCGGATTTCCACTTGGGAAAAGTATCTTCCATATACGCATTGAACAATTGAGTGGATTTCAGATCAGCAGTATTGACTGATGTGGCGACATACAACCGGTTGTAAAGTTCATCCGCCAGATCAAAGATTGCCGTCCAATTCTTTAGCCACCCTTCGATATTTGAAGCAGTGACCTTTTCTTTTTCAAGGGCGCTGTAATAGGGCTCAAAGTCGGACCAACCCCAGGTCATTAATTCAGAGGGTTCGGGAGTTAAATTTTTAGTCGTCATAATTTCCTCTTATTTGCTATAGCATATTAGCTTGAGTATTTTATCGTCTTAAAACTGGTTATTGCAGCATATAAAAGCAAATACCGGTTATTACCGATTTATTTTTCCTATTATACGTATTGAAAAACGGTTAAACGCAATTTGGGGGATTTTTTTTCTTTATCAAATCTTTACAGAACTAATACATGGGCTTAATACACTTCCCTTATCATGTTACCAACAATCAAAAACAGAAAAGAGAAATGAAAATGAAAATGAAAAAATACACGTTGGTTATTGTTTTAGCAATGCTTGCAGGTATGCTGTCCGCTTTCGCTCCGCTGCCAAAAGTTGACGAAGCTTCTATCCAGGTCGCCACCCTGACCGCAGGGGAGACCGATGACCTGCTTTTCATGATCGAAGAAGAAAAAATGGCGCACGACCTCTATGCAGCTTTTTATGTACAATATGGCGCATCGTCCTTCCAGAAGATCTCCTCAAGCGAACAGGTGCATATGGATGAATTGAAGATGCTCCTTGATTCCTTTAGCATCGCCGACCCGACCATTGGTAATGCTGCCGGAGTATTCTCTGATACTGACCTGCAAGCTCTTTATAACCAGCTCCTGGCGCAGGGCAGTATTTCATTGGCCGAAGCCTTCAGGGTTGGTGCCACAGTGGAAGAGATCGACATCCTCGACCTTCAGAATCGCATTGCTCAGACCGCACAGGCCGATATCCTAGGGGTTTATACAGCTCTCGAAAATGGTTCTGAAAACCATCTGCGCGCTTTTGTTAGGCAGATCAATAATCAGACAGGCGAGACCTATACTCCCGGCCACCTTTCCGCACAGGAATTCCAGCGCATCACCTTGGGCACGAACGGGAACAGCCCTCAGGGTCTGCAGAACGGGCAGGGCATGCAAGCGAACGGCCGTGGTATGCAAAGTGGTCTAGGTATGCCAGGCGGTCAGGGTATGAGACAAGGAATCGTCCCGAACCAGATGCAGGGGATGATGAATGGCAACTGCAGCGGATCTGAGACTTGCCTAAACAACTAAAATAAACACAGTTACAATTCGATCCGGGAGTAATACCCGGATCTTTTTTTATATGAAACGCCTGATTATCAATGCCGACGATTTGGGGCTGACACCCGGGGTTACCCGCGGGATCATTGACGCCCATCTCAATGGCATCGTC
>Ga0105104_10002110_pt1 | contig 14653 bp, 11 predicted proteins | sample PPLLaktember2015_3_FD_87034 | JGI IMG/M metagenome (GOLD analysis project Ga0105104, IMG submission 87034) | Freshwater sediment microbial communities from Prairie Pothole Lake near Jamestown, North Dakota, USA - PPLs Lake P7 Core (6) Depth... | ecosystem: Environmental > Aquatic > Freshwater >... | reverse complement strand
GTGCCATACCAATGGGTAGACCGGCTCCTCCCCGTGCCGGTAAGATGCGTGCAGCCCTCTCTCCGTGACGGAATAGCTGGGGATGTCCACCCCTTTGTCGTAGATCACGACCTTATTCTGGGCGATATCGTCGTAGACAAGCATTTTCTTACTGCCGATGATCGTAAGGGTACGCTGCTTAACCGGGTCTAACCAGCTCAGCCTTAAGTTCGCCATGATCCCGCCCTGGAAAAAGACATTTAAAAACACAACCTCGTGCAGATTCCGGTTGGGGATGATGTAGGCCGCGCCGCGAGCGCTGACCGAGGCAGGATCAGCGTTGAGAATGTAGCAAAGCATAGAGATATCATGGGGCGCCAAATCCCACATCACATTGATATCCGGCTGAAGCAGCCCCAGGTTTGCTCGTGTCGAATTGAGGTAATAGATCTTTCCGAGCTGACCGGTTTGCACGATCTCTCGAACCGCCTCAACCGCCGGGTTATACACAAACGTATGCCCAACCATGAGGACCAAACCGAGTTTGGCAGCCAGATCTACCAGCTCTTTCCCATCAGACGACCGGGAGACGAGTGGTTTCTCAATAAAGACATGCTTACCAGCAAGAAGCGCTTCTCTCGCAAGACGGTAATGCGTGTGAACCGGGGTGGCAATTACCACCGCATTAACGTCTTCTTTCAGCATGTCTGAGAATTTCGTCATTGTCTTGGCATACGGATGCTGGCGTGACATTTCATCCAGCCGGTCCTCGCGCATGTCCGCGATGACGTGAAGGGATGTGTCCCTCATTTCGGCAAAATTCCGGGCGAGTTTGGGACCCCAGTACCCGCAGCCGACGAGACCCACTTTGATAGGATGGGGACCAATTCGGGCTTGTATGGCTTCCGATAAATGTTCTCTCGCATGGAACGCAGCTGTTCCCACGATTACCCCCTTCTTCGGATCATTTCAATCGGTGTCAGGATCATTAACTTCAGATCCGTCCACACGTTCATATTCATAATATATTCAAGGTCGATCTCGACCATACGGCTGAAAGTGACTTGATTATGGGCGGTTACCTGCCAGAGCCCGGTGATCCCAGGGGCCACGAGCAAACGCCTCTTGTGCCAGTTGGAGTAAAGTTCATATTCATATGGCAATGGCGGGCGCGGGCCGACGATGCTCATTTCCCCCCGCAGCACGTTGATCAGCTGGGGTAATTCATCCAGGCCAAAACTGCGTAATATCTTCCCCAGGCCGGTGATCCGAGGATCCGACTTGAGCTTGAGATTGGATACCCCCAGACTTTCTGGCGAAACATTATTCGCAATCAGAGACTGGACATGTTCTTTATGCACATTCGGGTCGGCATTAACCCGCATGGAGCGGAATTTCAGCATATCAAAGGGTTGGCCGTTTTTCCCGATCCGCTGTTGGCGGTAGAGAACCGGTCCTACCGAGTGCAATTTAATGCCTAATGCAATCAATAACCACAATGGGCTGGTAAACAGCATAAGAATGGATGAAAATACCACATCCACAACACGCTTCCCCCACTGTACATATGGACGCTGCATAGTGGTCAGGAGACGATCCAGGTGCCTCGATTGAGCATCTAAGCTTGCTTCACCCATTTGACCTCCAATAATCAGAAGTAGTCGACTTGCAGGTAGTGAACCCGCCTGTTATACCGGTAAAGTGCGGGATTATTTCGATGCCGCCGGTTCCCTGCTGCGCTCGAAATAGTTCAATTTGGACTTGAGGATCGAGCGTTCGGGTACGTCCTTCCACAGGATGCATCCCGATCCGATTACGGCATCCGCCCCAATCGAAAGCTTGGGTTCGATAAAAATCCCGGTACCGCAGCGAACCCGGTCACCGAAAGTGACCCGGCTGGAGGTGACGACCCCAGGACCAAAGCTGCAGTGGCTTCCAAGTGTATTGTGGTGTTCAATGCTGCAGTAGGCGCTGAGGAAGTTATTGTCCCCCAGGGTGGCGCACGCTCCAATGTGCGCAAAAGCCATAATCACATTGCCTTCTCCCATGCTTACATTGGTGCCGATAACTACCGAAGGGTGGATAACATTCGCAAAGCGTACCCCTCGAGCTTTCAACCTCAGGAATACCTCCTCTCTCAATTTGATTAAGGTGCTGATGGAAATTACCACGGCGTCGTAATCACCGCGTTCAAAACCTGCGGTCACGTGATCGAGATCCAGCTTCCCTAAAATAGGAACACCCCCCACCCGTTTGCCCTGAATATTCGGGTTGTCATCCAGAATAGCTACCGCTCGTTGGTGAGGGGTTTTAGCAATCACATCCAGGACCTGTACGGCACCATCCCCCCCACCGATGATCAAGATTTTCTGAACCCTTCCGGCTGAATAATGGGTGTCCATCAAATCTTCGGTTGAAACAGCGGCGGTGTCCTGGGACTGCGTCTCCAGGGATTCTGCATGGTTCCCGCCGTCTATTAATTTCCGGACGTCGTCCTCGGTGATCTTTCGGCCAGTATAGCCAAGCTGATTCAGGTCGAGTCCATGCTGTTGGGCCAGCATTTTTGCCTTCAGCGTAATCCCTGCTTCCTGGCCAGTGACAGGGATCGGAGGGGGATTGACCTCTACTACGGCAATGTTAACCAGGGCCTGTGCCTCTTCAATGGTCGCAGGCTCGGGAGTAATCACCGCCAGAATTCCTCCCACCTCGATTTGATCACCCAGATTGGCGATAGGGGAAAAATAGCCACTTGCCGGCGCTTCTACCTCGGAAATGCTCTTGGTGGTCTCAATCATGCACAGGACTTCGCCTTTGTTCACGTAGTTGCCAGGTTGTTTCGCCCACTCAGCCAGATACCCATGGTCGTCGTTGGCGCTCAGTTTTGGCATCTTCAGCATATGGAACTCGGTCATTTGATCACCTCGAAGACAGCATGAAGGATTTTTTCTGATGAAACCAAAACCTTGTCTTCCAGCTTTCGGGCTGCCGGAATAACGGATAAATCAGCTCCAACCCGCTGGATTGGCGCGGCGAGATTTTTGTAACAGGCGGTATAGATCCGGGCAGCCACCTCGGCGCCCCACCCAAAATCCCAGGAGCCCTCTTCAACAATCACGACCCGGCGGCTTTCATTGGCGCATTCCACAATCTGATTCCCCACCAGGGGGCTGATTCGCCCTGGAAGGCACACATTGACCCAGATTTCATCGTTGGCAAGTTGAATCAGAAGCGGCTCGATTATGCGGCTGACACCCCCATAAGCAATCATACAGACGTCCGGCTTTTTGGAGGAGGGATAATTCTTGACGAATACCCAGGGAAACCCATCCGGTTCCAGGGAAGACTCTCGATACAGACCGTTCCACTCCCCTTCGGTTTTGAGCGCCTGCGAATAGAGCAGTTTGTTCTCGATAAACAAAGTGGGTTTCCCATTCTGGATGGCCTGCTGGAGCATTTTTCCCGCCGGGTGGAAGTGGGAAGGTGCCACCACCTGGAGCCCTGGGACCCCCACAAACAGCTTCTCCAGGGATTGGGAATGGGTCGGTCCATAGCCGCGGCCGCCTCCCATAGGTGTCCGGATGACCAGGGGCAGGAATAACGGCTGCCCATACATGGTGGAATATTTTGCTGCATGGTTGACGATCTGATCAGCTGCCAGGGTCACGAAATCGCCGAACATGATCTCCGCCACCGGGTGCATCCCACGAAGAGCTAACCCAACCGACACACCCACGATGGAGGCTTCAGCGATGGGTGTGGTATAGACGCGATCTGAGAAATGCGTAGAAAGCCCGCGTGTTGCCTTAAATGCACCACCGTAAGGATCCAGGATGTCTTCTCCCAAGACCACAGCAAATGGATCATCTTCCAGGAGTTCCCACATGCCTTTGCGGATATCCTCCAGGTACGTCAACTGGCCTGGCATTTGAATTACCCCCCTTCCGCTGTCTCCAAGCTATCCGCCTCGATGGCGGCCTTAATGGCTGCAAGTATTCGTCGTTCGATGGTTCCTTCGATATCGCTGCGCCGGTTGATATCCAGCTTGTTTGCCAGATGGGCTAATGGATCTTTCCGTTTTTGGGCTTCGATTTCTTCTACCGAGCGAGTGTCATCGCCTTTGCTGTGAGGTCCCAGCCGGACAGTACGGGCGTACAGGAGGTAAGGCCGCTGGCGGCTGCGGATCCAATCCAGGACTCGGGTAGTGGTTGAATACACGGAAAGAACGTCTTCGGCATCCATCACTTGGGTATCGATTCCGAATGAGGCGCCCCGGGTGGTCAGATTTCCCGCATGCTCCAGGTGGCTGGGAGTGCTCTGGGCCATTCCGTTATCTTCCAGGACAAAAAGGATAGGCAGGGACCACAAAGAGGCCATGTTAAAGCTTTCGTAGACCGCGCCTTGACCCATCGTTCCATCGCCAAGGAAAACTACCGTGACAGCACCCGTCTTCTTCAGTTTCTCTCCCAGGGCTGCTCCAACCGCATTCGACACGATTCCACCCTGGATGCCATTGGTGTACATGTTAAATTTATGGAGATGCTGGCTGCCCCCAATCCCACGAGAGACCCCGGTTTTCTTGCCCATGACTTCGGCAATCAAACCTTCCACATCGTCGGTATACGCCAAAAATTGCCCGTGAGCCCTGTGATTGGAAAAGATAACGTCCCTCGATTTGTCCAGGGCATTGATGACGCCGACATCACATCCTTCTTGACCCATGGAGGTATGAACGGTTCCATAAAGCAAGCCATCCGCATACAGTTCGAGCAAACTCTGCTCAACCCGGCGGATCAAGGCCATTTGCCAAAAGAATTGTTCGGTGAGTGATTGTTCGAGTTCGACGTAAACCTGGCGATCCGTAACAAACATACACGCTCCAATATCAATAAAGGATCCAGATGCCCCCTTGACCATTATTGTGCTGGGCAGCTGTTGTTCCGGTCCGAGGAGATATGGAGGTCCCAATCGCCCCTGATTCGAAACCCTGTAGAAGCCAATGGTTCGAGAGCCTTACTCGGTAGGGATCAAAGCCCGATGTGCTGTGGTCATCGAATTCGGAAATAATCGACTATTAATGACGCACCGGTAAAATCAGACGTAATGAGTCTTATTTACCACACTTGAGCATTGGCTTTCGGATCCTCGGATCTATGGTTCCATCCCTCATGGACCATATCAAAGGGAGTCAGGCTCTGTTGTTCCTCTTTCTGCTGGACCGGTTGGTAGCCTGGTCCACTCTTGTGGAACCCTTTTCCCAAACTCTCGAACTATCCCACACGTTCCTGACAGCCTGTTAATCAAAAAAAGCATGGTGGAAGGCCGTCGTTAATGAAATGTGGACCATGCTTCCTTAATGGAAAGGGCAGAAATGTGCATGATTGCCCTAACGTCCGGTATCAATTTTTCAAATATGCTGGCCCTCGGATTCGAATGGATCCTTCGATGGTTGGCCCCCATGAGCGAGGAAGGCAGCCAGGCTACCCATGATTTGTTAAAACTGTCCATTATGTAGGGTAAAGATTAATCTTCCCTTAATAATGACTGCTCTATACTATCAAAAAAGATATTAATTGTCAATATAATAAACGGATTTTAATCGAATTCGAACCCATCTCTGCTTGCCCTCCTACAAACACGGTCTTTTTGTGATTAATATCACGTAAAAAATATCCTACGTCCCCCTTACATCATCATTGGTTGACTTTCGCTTCTGACTGTTCTACAGTCTTCCTATCGTAAAGGTTCCCACCTTTACGATGGTCGGTACTTTAACAATATAGGAGCACAACAATGAAGCCTCGTTCAACAGTCCTGTGCATCATCACGCTATGGACGATCATCTCAATCCTGCTGGGTGGAACCACCACCCCCGCCATCGCCGCAGCAAACGTCAAAGCCTTTCCGGGGGCAGCAGGATACGGAACGGACACACCTGGGGGACGTGGGGGAAAAGTCATCTATGTTACGAATCTAGACGATTCAGGCAGCGGTAGCTTACGCGACGCTCTTACCCAATCCGGACCTCGCATGGTCCTATTCAAAGTATCTGGCACCATTACCTTAGGTAGCGATATTGATGTCAAGCAGCCCTACTTGACCGTGGCAGGCCATACTGCTCCAGGAGAAGGTGTGCAAATCCGGGGTGCCCAGATCAAAATCTCCACCCATGATGTCGTCATACGCTACTTGAAAATCCGCAGTGGAGACGCCAACAACAACAGCCTCCCCGCCGACCGGGATGCTGTCGCCATCAATGACCATACCGAAGCGTACAACGTGGTCATCGACCACTCCACGATGATTTGGGGATCGGATATCGGGGGGATCACCTTCCTGAACGGGTCAAGGGATTCGACCGTTTCCTATTCCATCATCGGAGAAGGATTGTTTTATTCCGCCCATCCGGAAGGTGTAGCGGCTCAGGGTGGCCATTCCATGGCCATGAATATCACCGAGCTCAACTCCGGGAACCATCCCACGCGCATCTCAGTCCACCATAACCTGCTGACTACATCCTCCGACCGAAATCCGCGCGTCATTGGCGGTGAAAGTATCGATATTGTCAACAACGTGATTTACAACTGGCAGGACTCACCCTCCCAGGGAAATCCTCGCAGCTTGAACCTGATCAACAACTACTACATCAAAGGGCCGATGACCACGAAATCGAACAGTATGGTCGCCTGGCTCCCGAAAGCGGAAGCGGGTTCAGCTTTGCGCTCGGGCACGGTCTATGAATCCGGGAACCTGATCGAAGGGTTATCTGGCGTGCGAGGTGGTTCATCGAACGTGTACGTACCCAACCGCTTCGGGCCTGATACTCTTCCGAGGACGGATGACGCTCAAACTGCTTACCAACGCATCGTCGACGATGCCGGAGCCAACTTGCAGGTCGGAGCTGAGAACGGAGAATTCCGCAAACTGCGAGACAGCGTCGACCAGCGGATCATCAACAACCTGGTCAACCGCACGGGCACTTTCGTCAACGGTCTAGGGCACAATGGAGAAGCTGGATTCCCCGAGATTTCCTGGCCAAACCTGAACGGCGGACCCGTGGCAGTCGATCAAGACAATGACGGCATGGCCGATGAATGGGAGCGGAGGTTCTTTGGAACCACCGACCGCGGGTCTTCTTCCAACTCCAGCAGCGACTCCGATGGGGATGGGTACACCGATCTGGAGGAATATCTGTACAACCTCGATCCAAACGTACCGAGTGCAGATCCAACAGCCACCATCGCTCACCGGTCTGTGATTTTGGTGACCGTCAAAATTCGCCGCACTAGATGAGCGATTTTTGCCCCAACACGAAATACAATAAAACGAACCTCCTGCTGCAAGCAGGAGGTTTTCCTTACACCCTAACGGCGGACATCCGGTTACTTCAGTTCTTGACGCAAGGTGAGTCGTTGTCTCAATGAGATCCCCTGCATGTCATCCGGGACAGGAACACCCATCCATTCCAGGATGGTCGGGGCAATATCCATAAGCTGGGCGTCCGTAAGCCGGGCTCCCTGGCCTGGTTGGTAAGGGTCGTACAGGATCGCCATGCCGTATTGGGCATGGTTGCAGTCATCCGGGCCGGTATCGTTCTCATACGTGTAGATACCCCCATGACCTAGCGTGCCGACCGAACGCCAGAATAGATCCCCAAAGTATACGATCAGGTCAGGCGCCACCCCATTGACTTCCCGGTAGATCTCCTTCGGCTTGAACACCCGCGTCCCCAGATCGTTCCCCTGGGGATCGGGAATGGCGATCAGCTTCCTCATCAGTTCGTCTTGTACGTCCTCGTAGTCCTCTGGATCGATGATGCCCTGGGGTTCTCGCCCGCGGACGTTGAGAAAAATCCGCCCGTAATACCCGCCATCCCCCCAGGCACGTGTTCGAGACCAGTCGACCTCGAGGTCTTCGAAGCGGACTTTTTCTCCCGCGGGTGGTTCCTTCTTAAGCGCCAGATAACCATTCTGGTACAGCCATTCGTTGACGCATATCCCACCGTCCATCCGTTTGGCCCCGTGATCGGAAACGACGAGGATGGCGGTATCTTCCCCGGCCTTTTTCACCCATTCGCCTATCTTCTCGTCAATACGGACGTAATAGTCGTGGATGACATTTTCAAAGGGGTTGCCCGGGGTGTATCGGAAATGCTGTGGATCATGGAACTGCCAGAATCCATGGTGGATGCGGTCAACCCCAATTTCCATCACCATGAAGAAATCCCAGGGTTTCGCCTCCAGCAAGTGGTCGACTACCCGGAACCGCTTCTCGGTCATTTCAAGGATCTGGTGGTGAAGCCAGTCCTTATTGTTGGTCCGGAACTGGCCCACATCGAAGTCATAGTCCGGAGCGATCCCCAGAACCTCGTCTTTAAGCTCAGCCGGGTAAGCAAATGCACTCTGCACACCGGGGGTCAAAAAGCACGACACCAGGTAGCCGTTCAGGGGCTTGACCGGATAGGTAGGCGGCACCCCAATGACGACACTCGTCTTCCCCGCCTCCCCCAGATAATCCCAAACGCGCTTGGTATGGACTGAGCTGCCGTTGGCGATGCTGAGCTTATCGTAGGAGTGGTCGCTTCGATTCCGAAAACCGTAAATGCCGAGCGTTCCGGGGTCTTTCGAGGAAACCATACACGTCCAGGCTGGTACAGTGATCGCGGGGGTTGAGGATTCAAGCTCTCCCCATGCGCCTTTCTGGGCCAGGGATGTCAGGTTCGGCAGATCTTTCGCCCACCGGTCGAACACCAGGCTGGGTTCAGCGCAGTCCAGGCCGATCACCATCAAACGCCGGCGGTCGCCTCGGCCTGGATCGCGGGTTTTGCCATTTCTACGGAAAAGATTCAGGATACCCAAGATGGACCCTTCACACACCCGATGCGCTTTGCGTTTCCTTCTCAGATTCAGGGGATGCGCTGCCGTTCGAGCGCCCGTTCGTCACTACCGGTTGTAAAAATCCCTGTTCCTCGAGGTAGTCGACGATTTTTTGAGCATTCGCGCGCACGCTGGATTCGACCGTGTTCAAGATGAGCTCGGGATCGACCGGCGGCTCGTACGGGTCGTCTACCCCGGTGAAACCGGATATCTGGCCGCGGCGGGCACGCTCATAGAGACCTTTGACATCCCGGCTTTCACAGACATCGATAGGCGTATCGACGAATACCTCGATGAAGCGGTCTTCCCCCATCATTTTCCGGACTTCATTGCGAGCCGCCCGGTACGGGCTGATGGCTGCACAGATTACCATTCCACCATGCCGGACAATTTCGGAGGCGACAAAACCAATCCGCAAGATATTGATATCACGGTCTTCACGGGAGAAACCCAGCCCTTTGGAGAGGTGTGTTCTCACCACGTCGCCATCCAGTACGGTGATCTGCCGGCCGCGCTCGAGCAGGAGCGAGGTGAGCACTTCCGCGGTGGTCGATTTGCCTGCACCACTGAGGCCGGTGAACCAGATGCACACCCCTTGTTTATGCCTGGGGGGGAACATTTCCTGCAAAATGCTGTCGGTCTCCGGCCGGGTAAACCATTCCGGAAGCGGTTGTCCTTTTGCCAGATAATCATCGCGCACCTGGGTGCCGGATATGGTGAAGATATTCGCCCCCTCGGGGACTTTGTTAGCTTCTTCGTAGCGTTCCTCGTCTGCCAGGTACACCAACTCTTTAAATTCAATCGGTTGGACGCCGATCTCCTCGGAGTATTGGGAGAGCATATACTGCGCTTCATACGGCCCGTAGAAGGGTTGGCCGTGGCTGTCTTTTCCGGGGCCGGCATGATCGCGGCCGATGATGAAATGGGTGGCGCCGTAATTCCGGCGGATGATGGCATGCCACAACGCCTCTCGTGGGCCAGCCATACGCATGGCCAGCGGAAGGAGGCTCAAATAGGTTTTTGTCGACTCGTAGTAATTCTCGACCAGGGTACGATAAATGCGCACTCTGGTGTAATGATCCACGTCTCCCGGCTTGGTCATCCCGACCACCGGGTGAATGAGCAAGCTCCCGCCCACCTCTTCTGCAGCCCGCTTGGTGAGTTCTTCGTGAATCCGGTGCATAGGATTGCGGGTTTGGAATGCCACCACATTGTGGTTGCCCATGGTTGAGAGGATCGACCGCACCTGTTCGGGAGTCTTCCGTAATTCGGTGAAATCATGATACTGCGGCAAATTGATGACCTTTAATTCGCCGGAGATATAGACCTTCCCCAAGTGCATGAGCTCCGAAATTAGGGGGTGGCGCGGGTCCGTGGTCCCCAGCACAAGGCGCGCCTCGCGCAGCGGATCCCAATGATATACCTCTTCTATCTTCATCACCGCAATTGGATTGTTGCGGGCGTCCGCCAAAGTCAGCTTTTCGCCCCAGCTTGGGAGAGCGGATTCCGCCACGGGAAGGGTAACGGGTATTGGGAAGAGAATTCCGCTCGTCAGGCGCATCTCCGTCAAGACGTGCTCGTAATCTTTCTTCCCCATAAACCGGTCTAGCGGAGAAAATGCACCCGTGGCCAGCAGTTCAAGATCGCACATGGCTCGGGCTGAGATCTGTACCGTAGGGAGTTTCCTGGACTGCTCGATCAGCTCTTGCCGCTCGTCCCCTTCGACAACCAGATTAACCAGCTTACCACCATACGGGGAGATCAGCCCCCCCACCTTACCATTCTTTTTCATTACTTAACTCTCCAATAAAGGTCTGCTCTGAGATGATTATGGAATAACCAAATTCGCCAACCGCGCTGTCAGAGAAATGGGGATGTGGAAACAGTTACGCGGATTTTCCTTTGCACAGCTTTGCCCCCTCACTATAAGGCTTTTCACAGGATCCCTGAGAAATTTTGGGAATGCACGGATTGAAAACGTTAATTGGATTAAAAAAGTACTTGGTCCTTGTGTCCTCCCTTGGGGTAAATCATTCTCAGGCCTTAATCCGCCCTGAAGTATTTCTGGCTTAGCACAACACTCAGAAAACGGCTGCGCTAAGAAATGCCAATAACGGAGTTATTATATCGAGATAGTGAGATTAAATCAAGTTAAATTTTGATTAACCCCTCCTCCGGCGAGAGGTGTCCTTAAAACTCACCATCCGGTTTTGGTCTTCATCCCATAAACTGAGCACCAGGCTTGGATATCCCTTCCCGAACGGGATTATTTTGGCATACGTCTGAAATACCAGGTTCTCGATATAGCATCGGAACAGCTCGTAGTTGGGGATGCGTGGATTTAGATGATGGATGTGGTGAAAGCCGATGTTCCCTGAAAACCAGCGCAGCAGGGCTGGAAGTTTGTAGCAAGAGGCGCCAAGCAGTGCGGATTTGACATAATCCCATTCGGCGGCTGGAGCCCAATAGGCATCCACATACTGGTGTTGGATGTAAAACATCCAGATCCCGATCGCTCCTCCGATCCACAGGATGGGGAGCTGAATCATCACATACGCTTTGAAGCCGATCAGCAAGCTGATTGCGGCAGCTATCGCGACGATCCCCAGGTTAGCATACACCACGCTGAGCATTTCTTTCCGACCAAAGTGTGGAATTGGCAGCCGGTTCCTGAGCAGGAAGACAACCACAGGACCTGCTCCAAGGAAACCCAAAGGGTGGCGAAATATTCGATACCCGATGCGCTTCCACAAGGGGGCCGCGAGATATTCCTTTACCGTCATGGTCACCACATCACCAATTCCACGCCGGTCCAGGTTCCCGCTGGTTGAATGGTGGATCGCGTGACTGTGCCACCAAAGTTCTCCAGGAGTGAACACGAGCAGCCCCAACCAAAAGCCAACAATTTTATTGGCGCGTGTGGATGGCAAGAAAGAGTTATGACCGCAGTCGTGGAAAAAAATAAAGATGCGGATCATAAAAGCTGCTGCCAGGACGGACAGCAGCAGGGTCAACGCATAGGAGATCGACAGGCTGAACCACATCAAGACCCACAGAAGGGTATATGGGATTAAGGTACTGACCAGCTGCCAGATGGCGCGCTTTACTCGCGGGCGGCAGTATGGTTCCAGCAGAGGCTTGAGCTCCTTCATTGTTGGCAGTTTTGGGGGTGACGTTTTTAATCCTGTTATATCTGTCATCGCGGCGGCTCCTTCTGGTTCCCTAAATCCGATTTGCGACAACTACCATAAATTATAGTTTGGTATAGGGCTATTCGTATAGGACTCGGGGAGGTTTGCCGGGTTTCCTTGGTACAATTTGGCGAGCATCCCCAGCATCCTCAGGCAGGGGATAGGTGATCCGAGGCCGGGATTCGATCGCTCCCGCAGCCATCCACGAAGAACCGGAGTGTTCCAGCTCACCATGGAATGGATTCAACATTACGACCCGCTGAGCAGCCCGCTATTTTCCACCCTGGTTTCGGTTATCCCGGTCCTCGTGCTTCTGGGATCGCTGGCCATCCTCCGGATCCGGGCGTATTTATCCGCAGCGATGGGATTAGGAGCTGCCCTCCTTCTCGCCGTATTCGTCTTCCGGATGCCGTGGACCATGGCAGCCGCTTCAGCGCTGTTCGGCGTGGCATACGGTCTCCTCCCTATCGGCTGGATCATTCTCAATGTGATCTTTTTATACCGGCTCACCAGCGAAAAGGGGCTTTTCTGCATCCTCCAGCAAAGCCTGGTTTCGATCACCTGCGACCGGCGTTTGCAGCTCTTGCTGGTGGCTTTCTGCTTTGGCGCTTTTTTTGAAGGCGCCGCCGGATTTGGCACACCGGTAGCCATCACTGCCTCCATATTGATAGGTTTGGGATTCACTCCCCTGGCTGCTTCCGGGTTGTCCTTGATCGCCAACACGGCACCGGTGGCATTTGGGGGGTTAGGGACGCCTCTGATCGCCTTGCAAGGGGTTACCGGTCTGGACTTGATCGACCTGAGCTCAACCGTCGGATTTCTGTTGGCAGTTTTTTCGGTACTGGTCCCGTTTTGGATGATGTGGGTCTACGCCGGCTGGCGGAAAATGGTCGAAGTGTGGCCGGCGCTGCTCGCTGCCGGTGGGTCTTTTGCCATCGTTCAGTGGGTGGTCGCCACCCTGCATGGACCGTGGCTGGTCGACGTTGTGGCGGCGATCGTCTCCATCGCCGTCCTGGTCTTGTTCCTGAGGATCTGGCATCCGAGGCACATTTACACGTTTGAAGGCAGGGAGGACCCGCGGCCGGAAAGCTCACTTCCTCCTCCCACACTGCGGGAGAAGGTGAAAGCCTGGGCGCCGTGGGCGATCCTCAGCGCCTTTGTTTTCGTATGGGGTTTACCCGAGATCAAAGCCATCCTCGACCAGCTCGCCACCTTGCGCTTCCCCGTACCCGGCCTGGACCAATTGGTGTTCCGGGTGCCGCCCGTGGTCGCCGCAGTCCGGGCAGAGCCAGCCGTCTTTTCGTTGACTGGGCTCTCCGCGACCGGAACAGCCATCTTCTTCTCTGCCATCGTTTCGGGTCTGGTGTTGGGCTACACCCCGGTTGAGATGGTCAAAACCTACGGCAAAACCGTTCAGCTGGTGAAAATATCCCTCCTTACCATTGCCGCCATGATGGCTCTCGGTTTTGTCACCCGCTACTCTGGCATGGATGCCACTCTCGGGCTGGCATTTGCAGCGACCGGTCCCCTGTACCCGATTTTCGGCACGCTTCTCGGTTGGATCGGGGTAGCACTTACCGGATCGGACACCTCGTCCAACGTTTTGTTCGGCAGCTTGCAGCGGATTACCGCCGAGCAGATTGGGCTTAACCCTGTACTGATGGCCTCTGCCAACAGCGCCGGAGGCGTGATGGGGAAAATGATTGATGCTCAGAGCATCGTGGTCGCCAGCACGGCAACACGGTGGTTTGGACATGAAGGGGAGATCCTGCGTTTCGTATTCCTGCACAGCCTGAGCCTGGCAACCCTGATGGGATTATTGGTCCTCGCCATGGCGTATTGAAAGCCCGTGTTTCGACAATCGATACGATGCAACGGTACGCACCTGACCGGATGGATAATGTTGACTTTACTTATCTCTTTTGTTACGATACGGAGGACGGGTTTGGAATTCCATTTTTACAGGTAGAAGGGTTGATGAGGGTAAAGTATGAATATTCCAAAAAGGATTTCCCAACCAATTTTGGTAGGGTTGCTGGCAGCCGCCATACTCCTGTCTGCTTGCCAACCTGCTGCTATACCGGTAACCAGCACTTCGGTCACCTACACGACAACCGAGTTTGCGTTCAATGGCCCTGACCAGATCGAGGAAGGGCTGGTGCGAATCAGGATGGAAAACACCGGTCAGTTTCCACACCACATACAGTTCTTCCGTCTTAACGACGATGTGACCCTGGAACAGTTCAACCAGGCTTTGCAGGAGGGCGAAGCCGCCTTCATCCCGCTTGTCACGGCGGAAGGGGGACCAGGTGTGGTATTGAGCGGGGGATCACAGGAAGTCACGCTTGACCTGCACGAAGGGCAGTATGTCCTGGTTTGCTTTGTAAGCGGGGAAGATGGCATACCCCACCTGGCGAAGGGAATGGTCAAGCCCGTCCAGGTATCGGCTGGAGCACAGGCCAGCGAATCATCCGAGGAACCGGCATCTGACCTGACTGTCACCATGAAAGATTTTTCTTTTGATATGCCTGCGGAAGTAAATTCAGGGGAACAAACCTGGAAGGTTGTCAATGAAGGACCCCAGCCCCACGAATTGGCGGTGTTCAAACT
>Ga0105104_10002109_pt1 | contig 14662 bp, 12 predicted proteins | sample PPLLaktember2015_3_FD_87034 | JGI IMG/M metagenome (GOLD analysis project Ga0105104, IMG submission 87034) | Freshwater sediment microbial communities from Prairie Pothole Lake near Jamestown, North Dakota, USA - PPLs Lake P7 Core (6) Depth... | ecosystem: Environmental > Aquatic > Freshwater >... | reverse complement strand
CGGACAGGAAGTTTTGGGAAACATATTTGATGTGACCGGCAAGCCTTTGAATAAAACCACTAGGGAATTCAAAAAAACCCTTCCTATCCACAAAAAAGCTCCGGCTTTTGTAGAACAGTCCACAAAAACGGAAGTTTTTGAAACAGGGATAAAGGTTATTGATCTTATCTGCCCATTTATCCGAGGAGGAAAAGTAGGATTATTCGGAGGCGCTGGAGTGGGGAAAACCGTTCTCCTGATGGAGCTTATCAGAAACGTGGCGGAGGAGTCCGGAGGCTATTCGGTTTTCGCGGGAGTCGGAGAAAGAACCAGGGAAGGGAACGATTTGCATAAAGACATGGTGGAATCCGGGGTTATAAACAAGACAGCGCTAGTGTTTGGGCAGATGAACGAGGTTCCGGGAGCCAGAGCCAGGGTGGCTTTGAGCGCTTTGACTATGGCCGAATATTTCAGAGACGTAGAACAGAAAAATGTCCTCCTTTTTATAGATAACATCTTTAGATTTTCTCAAGCCGGTTTGGAAGTTTCAACTCTTTTGGGAAGAATGCCTTCAGCTGTGGGTTACCAGCCTACCTTAGCCGAGGAAATGGCAGAGCTTCAGGAAAGGATTACTTCTACTTCTAAGGGGTCAATTACTTCCGTGCAGGCCATTTATGTTCCGGCAGATGATATTACAGATCCTGCTCCGGCTACGACCTTTTCGCACCTGGACTCAACTATCGTGCTTTCCAGAGCGTTAACAGAAATGGGCATATATCCGGCAGTGGATCCTTTATCTTCTTTCTCCTCGGCCTTGGATCCGAAAATCGTGGGCCAGGAGCACTATGAAACGGCGAGAGAAGTGCAAAGGACTTTGCAGAGGTACAAGGATTTGCAGGATATTATCGCCATTTTGGGCATTGAAGAGCTTTCTGAGGACGACAGGAAGGTAGTGGAAAGAGCGAGAAAGATTCAGAAATTCCTTTCTCAGCCTTTCTTCGTAGCAGAGAACTTTACCGGAAAAGCAGGTAAATTCGTGAAATTGGCTGATACGGTTAAAGGGTTCAAAAAGATATTATCAGGCGAATGCGATAATATTCCCGAGGAAAACTTTTACCTTAAGGGAGGGATTGACGAAGTGATGTAATTTTATGAAGGTTTCTATTTATTCATTAAATAAAATATTATTCCAGGGCGAGGCGGAACTTTTCAACTGCAAGACTTTGGTTGGAGAAGTTACGATTTTGGAGAACCACGAGCCCTTAATTGAAATAATCACAGAGGGGATTATAAAGGTCGCAGATAAAGAGAAAAAAGAACATTTGTTTCCGGTTAAATCCGGATTTTTAGAAGTTCGTTACGGAAGCCAAGTAAGTTCAATTGTGGAGGAACAATAGCATGGCGAAATTGACTGTTTTAACCGAGTGTCCTTCTTCCACGGAGCATTATGTTGCGGATGGAGGATGGATCGTTTATTGCGGAGACGATCGGCTTTTTGAATCCCATTTGAAGGCGAGGGAAAAAATGGGAAAGCATCTTGATCCCTTTGTGACTTTGGGGGGGATTCAGCAATTAGCTTCCCCGGAATTCCAGTCAGACAGGGAGTTCGCCGTAAGGCAATTAGTGAAATCCCGCAAGTTTCATGGCACGCAAAAAGTTGTTTTAGTCGCGCATTTTAACTGCGGAGCCTATAAAGATGCTGTGGCGGGGATGAGCAGAGAAGAAGAAGTCGATTTCTATATGGGGGAGCTGGCAAAGGCGAAAGACTTCGTGCTTTACAGGCAACCCGACTTGAAGGTTATAATGCTTTTCGTAGATTTCGACAATATTTACACGGTAGAATTATAATTTCCGAACGAGCAAGGAGGCCCATATTTATCGGGCCTTTTTTTATGGTATAATTTTAATATGAAAAGACTTTTCTTCTTATTTTTTCTAATTTTGTTTTACCCACTGATCATTTCAGCGCACCAGCCAAGGATTGTAGAGGGGGATGAACCGGTTGAGATAAAGAATCCGGATGTATCCCAGGCTTTTTACGGGAATTTGAACGGACAGCCCCAAATCTTCAGAATTAATCTTTCTGAAAATCAGGAAATATATATCGGTATTCTGGTCCCGGATATTCCGGATGCAAAAAAGGACATTTATGTTGAGATAACGTCCTCCGGAATAGATAATTATGTTTATTATTTTCTTGACGGATCTATTTTCGACTGGAAACCGTATTATGAAGAATTTGCCGGAGATGATTATTTCAAGGGTCCGGAAACAAGAATTGCTTTTGAAAAGGGAGAGTATAATATAAGGGTGTTTAGCTTCAGCGGAGGGGGGAAATACGTTCTAGCCGTGGGAGACAAAGAAGAGTTCCCGTTGAAAGAAGCCTTGAAATCTTTGATAATCCTTCCCAAATTAAAAATGGGTTTCTTTGAAAAACCTTTTTACTTGGTTTTCTGGAATAAGCTGGGATTTAGGTATGTGCTTCCCTCGGTTATTGCTCTTTTAGCCATAATCGCTATAATTATTTTTGCGGTCATCCGCAATAAAAGAAGAAAGTCTGAAGAGCCGTGGATACTAAAATAAAATGAAACCAGCAATAATTTTTGCAATCATTTTAATAGTGCTAATTGGAGGAAGCTATTTTATTTTCGGCAGAAATAATTCCGAAGAGCCTGCAACCAATCAAAATTATTCTGAAGGAAAGAATATTCCTCAAGAAATTCCCAAAAATATGAAGGCAACAATGAAAACGAATTTAGGAGATATTGAGCTGGAACTGTTTTCCAGCCAAGCGCCCAATACTGTAAGCAATTTTACAAGGCTTGCGGAATCCGGATTTTATAAAAATACCAAATTCCATAGGGTAATAAAGGGTTTTATGATCCAGGGAGGGGATCCTCTGTCTGCTGATGATTCAAAGGAAGCCTATTGGGGCACTGGCGGACCGGGCTATAAGTTTGACGATGAAATCGGAAAGGATAACCGCAACTCGGCAGGGACAATTTCCATGGCTAATGCCGGACCAAATACAAACGGAAGCCAGTTTTTTATAAACACAGCGGACAATAATTACCTGGATGCAAAGCATACGGTTTTTGGAAAGGTTATTTCGGGGATGGATATTGTTCGCGCGATTGAAAATGTCCAAACCAATGAAAACGACCGTCCCATCTCTCCCGTTATCGTGCAATCAGTTGAAGTTCTTATGCTACCTTAAGTTATATGAGATCGGGAACTGTTTTCATATCATCTCTTTACTTTTTTTCGTCAGCAAAGTATTATAAAAGCAGTTAATTAACTCCACACGGGCTGCGGCGCGGAATTCTCTCTGCGTCGCACGCCTGCTTCCATCAAGTGGCTGCAGACCCGCACGGGACTGCAGCCACTATAGCCAGGTCCCAGGGACGATCCGTCCCTATAGCAAGGCTGCATTCCCAAGTGCAGCCTTTATTTATTTTACCGAAAACAATAACCCCATTATCCCGAGAAGCTAAGCTTGTCGGACAGAAATTTAATGATATAATATTATAATGAGGAAGATTAAATTCGAAGAGGGAAAGTTTTATCATATTGTGAATAGGGGAACAGATAAACGTTTGATATTTAATGAAGATAGGGATAGATGGAGATTTTTGCAAGGATTGTTCTTATTTAATAATGTCAAAAAGTTCCCTGGCATATGGTATGAACTAAAAAGAGGTAGGGGCTCTGCGGATTTTACTGTTATAAAAAAGTTTATTGAAGAATCAAATGAAGAAAGAAATCCGTTAGTTAAAATTTTAGCAGATTGCCTTATGCCGAATCATTTTCATTTAATCCTGGAAGAAGTGAGACGGGGTGGGATATCTGAATTTATGCAACGATTAGGAACTGGCTATACGAAATATTTTAATGATAGATATGAAAGGACCGGCAGTCTGTTTGAAGGAACCTTTAAAGCCGTGGAAATAGATAATGACGAATATTTAAAATATGTATTAATATACATCAACATAATTAATCCCGGCCAATTAATCGACCCAAAGTTTAAAAAAGAAGGCGTGGAGAATATAGATAAAATTTTTAATTACTCGGAAGCATATGACTGGAGTACCAATAAGGAATATTTAGGAACTCGAAATTCTATTATAATCAACAAGGGGTTGTTGGGAGAAGTATTTTTAACCGGAGATGAATATAAGAGTTTTGCAAGAAATATACTGCTGGGAAGCAAATATAATAAAGCGAAGGAATTTTTTTTGGAATAAATTCTGAAATAAATAAAATTACAACATATTTTTCATGTCCGACAAGCTTAGCTTCTCGGACATTAGGGCTTTATTTATTTTAGAAAGGGAATTATAATAATTTAATAACATGAAAAAAATATTATCCAGGAAAATTGGCTTTGTTTTAATTGTCGTGTTCCTACTCGCCGTTGCCGGCGCTTTTTTATTTTATGTCTGGTCCGAATCCCAACCAAAACCTCTTTATGTTGAAACAAGTAAATTTGATATCCAGGAAAATAATAATATAAAAATAATAAAGAACGAAAAATTAGGATTTTCAGTGGAAATTCCTTCCGATTGGCAAATCAACCAATCTTATGATGAATTTGTCTTCACCACAGCAGATTATAAACCCAATCTTGAAATAAAAAATTACTCCTTTCCATTTCCTAAAGATGGTTGTTTAATGAGGATGGCTGTGAAAAATGATTCGGACCAATATGATTATATAAATACACTTTTAATTTCTTGCCTTAAGGGTTCTTATTGTGACTATAATGTCATAAATATCAATGGAATTAATGCTCTAAGGCATTTATCAGAAAACCAGAAAGCTGACGTTTTAAATTATATAGTATATTTATTGAAAAATAATAAAATATATTTTTTTGAAATTTATTCAAATTTTGTAAATAAAGATGATTGTTCCAAACTTTTTGATAACTTTTTGGATAAAATTAAATTAATATGATTAAAAAATTGCTATTCTTTTGTGCAATTTTTTTAATTTTTCCCATTTTTGTTTTTGCTAATAATATTGAACTTAAACAAGTTGAGGAAGATAAAATATTACAATCTTTAATTCAGATTTTTAAAAATAATTGGATAAACAATACTACTTCAAACGATTTTTCTCTAACAGAGCAAAGCATTCTTACGATATTTGAAAAACAGATACAAAAACATGTGTTCAACTCGATACTGGGAGAGGTGGGCAAGGAGGGCTTAGGGTGGGCGTTAAGAGTGTGCGCAGTTGTCCTAGAGCCTAACGCGGGAGTAATGTTGGGAGAGTTTGAAAAACTTACCGTAGATGCGGCAAAAACTTACGCCATGGACTGGCTTTTGCAAAACGAGATTAAGATCGGCAATGGGAATCTGGATTTTATATACAAAACAATAGATGGAAAGTTTGAATCGGGCTTTTTCCCGTACATAATTGCGTATAAGCCAATAAGCAAATCCTCGGGGGAGGTGGCGATGAGCATATACTCTGCTGAAACGATAAAGGCCCCCGGACAAACATTAGCGTATCAGTGGGAAGGAGGAATCGACGAGATACCTCCTTTTATTTTAGAAATAAAAGGAAAAGTGAATAAAACTGATTTAGGGGCGTATGAGTGGTCAAGGGGTCCCGAATTTAACTTTATTTTTGATCAGCCTGTTCCAAGGTTTAATTTTAAAGAGCCGACTATTGCGGACAAAATAAAGTCCCAGCTGGAAAAGATGGGAAATATAATAGAAGCCGCCCTTGATATCGGCAAAGGAACAATTAAAAAAACAGTCGGGGTTGCGCAGAGCGCTTGGGGAAAAATAACTTCGCTTTTGACATTAATTAAGAAATTAGGAGGAGGATCTTTGGCGGATGCTCCTGTTTTATCTTCGGAAGATGTTTCCTCTGATGAAATTGCGATTAATATAACAAGCGCCTATGAAAACATAAAACAGTCGTTATCAACGTTCTTGGATGATTTGCGCGAGAGCAGCGCTCCCAGGGTGATCATTAAAGATAATCAAGACCAACTGGATGATATTAAAGAGGAGATGGATATTCTAGCGCAAAAAATAGCTGAGTTGCAGCAGCTGGCTGATTCTTTGAAGGCGCCTCCGTTCGAAGCTGCGGTCGTGGAAGAAGAGGAGCCTGAAATAAAAATGTCAGTTGAGAAGAAAACCAATCCTCCCAAGATATATTCAAGCGTTGGAGGGGGGTCCCACTCGGCTCCGAAACCTTCTTATTGCCAGATTGATGATGTTTCTGTTCCGTTGGCGGATAAGATTATTTTCAGCCAAGTCGGATGGTATGGGAATGAAGAATCTTCGAATAATGAATGGATCGAATTGAAAAATATATCCGCAGAAGAGATTGATATTGAGAGATGGCAGGTTCTAGATAAAGATATGCAAATTAAATCCATTTTTCCCGCCGGATCCATCCAGCCCAACCAAACTTTTTTAATGGAAAGAACAGATGACAGCTCGGTTTCCGAAAGGCCCGCGAATCTTATTTATTCAGGAGCCTTAAACAATGAAGATGAAATTCTGTATCTTTTCAATAGTGATTGCGGTTTGGAAGATAGGACAGCAAATATTTTAGCGGTTGTTTCTGAAGCGGATAACGGGTCCATCGAAATTCCGGATGATATTTTGGTTGAAACCACTTCCGGAGACGAGCCTTCCAATAGAATTTTGTTTAACGAAATCGCCTGGATGGGGACGAAAGATTCTCCAAGCAATGAATGGATCGAACTCTTTAATCCCAATGAGGAATCAGTTGATCTTTCTGGCTGGGATATTTCTGGAATTAACATTGACTTGTTCTCAACACCTACGCCGTCCATAAGCGCTTTGGGATATTTTCTGCTTGAAAGAACAGACGACGATTCTGTTAAAGACGTGAAAGCAGACAGAATATATACGGGAGCCTTGAATGACAGCGGAGCAATCTTGGAGCTTAGAGACAAAAATGGGAAATTGTCGGATAAGGCTGATTTTTCTTCCGGCTGGCCTGCCGGGGACAAAGAAGACAGGATTTCCATGGAAAGGACCGACAACGGAGAATGGAGAAACAATAACTTATTGATTGTAAACGGACAGGATGCCGAAGGAAACCCAATCTATGGAACGCCGAAGGCAAAAAACAGCGTTTCAAGGGGCCCTCACTCTATAATCAAAGACGTTATCGTTCCGGCTGGGAAAATTTCAATCATAGAGCCGGGGACTGTTTTTAAATTCCAAAATAACTCCTCTAAAATAATTGTGGAGGGCGTATTAAAGGCAGCCGGAACAGAGCAGAGCAAGATAATCTTCACGTCAGCAAAAGAAAACCCGGCGCCGGGTGATTGGAGGCAGATATGGTTTAAAGAATCCAGTAAAGATTCGGAGCTTTCCAGCGTTATTATTGAATACGGGGGAGCAGATCCCGCGGGAACTCCCTGTTCCCCTGATATGGCAGCGGTTAAAATAGAAAATACAGATATTTCTATAAGCAATGCGGTAATAAAAAATAATCTTGGAAGAGGGGCTCTGCTGATTGATTCAAGTTCCAAAATTGAAAATAGCGAAATTTCAAACAACGCCGCTTGCATTGCAGGCAATAATGAATATGAAAGAAGCGGAATAGAAGCGGACGGAGGCCATCCGGCAATCAGAGGCTCTGTTTTCATAAATAACAATGTTGCCTTAAGCCTTAATGAGTCGTACGGATCCATTATTGAAAATAACATCTTTGAAGGAAACAAAACGCCAGTTTTCTTAAACAGCTCTTCAGCTCTTTTATCCGGAAATTCGGCTGAAAATAATAGCAAGAATGGGATTTGGATAACGGGGGATATCTCCGAGGCGAGCCATTGGCAAAAAGACTTGCCGTATATAATCAGCCCGCTTTTAGATGTGAGCCCAAACGCCAGTCTTATCATAGACGCGGGAACAGTAATCAAGTTTGATAATAAATATAGCGGGTTAAGGGCTAAAGGAAGGCTGGTTGTGAATGGGGAAGAAGGCAATGAGGTAATATTTACTTCTATCAGCGAAAACCCGGCACCGGGCTCTTGGGACAAAATAGAGATCGCTCCGACAAGCCAAGGATCAAAAATAAGCTACGCGATTATTGAATACGCGGGAGGCGGATACGGCACGCCATGCTCGCCTGATATGGCTGGTTTGAAAATCAATGGAACAGATGTAGAATTGAATAATCTTTTGATAAGGAATACCCAATACCGCGGAGCTTATTTAATTGATTATCCTTCTGAATTGATAAATCCTATCTTTGAGAATATTGTTCCCTGTGTTTGCGATTCTTACTCTTACGGAGGCCAAGATATTGAAAGCATCACCGCTGTTGTCAGTTCCTCCTCGGATTAACTTGATTTGCGTTGAGCCAGGCTCAACGCAAAAATATTGACAGGGGGAGAGGGATTTGGTAAGATAAGGGCATAATCAAAGTGACTGTTGGTGTCCGCCTGAAAACGGACATTATTTTTTAAAAGTTTAGAAATTATTATGGATTTGAAAAATTTCACATCGGCAATGGCCCAAATAGCGGACGAGAAAGGAATTTCGCCCGATAAAGTTATTGAAAGCATAGAAACCGCTTTGGCCGCAGCCTACAAAAAGGATTACGGGAAGAAAGGACAAGTGGTAAAAGCGAAGCTTGACCCGGCAACGGGCGCGGCCCAGTTTTGGCAGGTAAAACTAGCCGTGACTCAGGATATGCTATATACCGAAGAAGAATTGGAGGCAATGAAAGAACAGGAAGGAGAATCAGGCGAGGCAAAAGAAGAAAAGATAAGATTTAATGAGGAAAGGCACATCATGCTGGATGAAGCAAAGAAGATTAAAAAAGATATTAAGGCGGGAGAAGAGCTGGAAATTTCTTTGGAGCCTAAAAAGGATTACGGGAGGATTGCCGCCCAAACAGCAAAACAAGTTATTTTGCAGAAAATAAGGGAAGCAGAAAGAGAAACTGTGTTTGGAGAATACAAATCCAAGGAGGGCGAAATAGTATCGGGGGCGATCCAGAGAGTTGAGGGCAGGAATATATTTATTGATATTGGAAAGACTTTGGGGGTTATGCCGAAAGAGGAGCAAATCTACGGAGAATTCTATAGGCCGGGCCAGCGCCTGAAGTTTTACATTTTAAAAGTGGATGATACTTCGAAGGGCCCTGCCGTATTGCTTTCCCGGGCTTATCCTAAATTCGTGTCAAAGCTTTTTGAATTGGAGGTTCCTGAAATTTCACAGGGCCAGGTGGTTATAAAAGCGATTGCAAGGGAAGCCGGATCCAGGTCAAAAGTGGCTTTAATTTCAAATATGGAAGGGATAGATCCCATCGGCTCGGCAGTGGGGCAAAGAGGATCCAGGGTTATGGCGGTAATCAGCGAGCTGGGCGGAGAAAAACTAGATATAATACAGTATTCCGATAAGCCGGAGGAGTTTATTGCCAACGCCTTGTCCCCCGCAAGAGTAAATGAAGTGAAAGCCATGCCTAAGAATAAAGCTTTATGCATTGTTCCAGAGGATCAACTATCCTTGGCTATTGGCAAAGACGGGCAGAATGTAAGACTGGCGGCCAAGCTTACGGGGTGGAAAATAGATGTGAGGACAGAAGGCGGAGAAGGCGTTGAGGCAGAACCAGAGCCAGAAGAGGAAAACGAAGAACAACCAGAAGAAAACAACGATAAAAAAGAAAATAAATAAATTCGAATTTCTAATTTCGAATTTCGAATAAATTTTAAATGATTAAATTTCGAAATTCAAAATTCAGAATTCAAAATTCTTATGTTGTATATTCCCATTGTTGTTTCGGTTCTCGCGATAGTTTTTGTAGGCTTCTTGATGCAGAGGATTAATAAACAGGCTCAGGGATCTGAAAAAATGATCCAGATAGCCAAAGCAGTGAGGGAGGGCGCCGTTTCCTATTTAAAAAGGCAATACAGGACGGTAGCTTATGTTTCTTTCTTTGTTTTTCTTGTTTTATGGATTGCTTATGATTTTAAAACTGCAGCTGCTTTTTTAATCGGCGCGGTCCTTTCGGGGCTTTCAGGATTTGTAGGCATGATGATTTCCACCAAGGCAAACTTGAAAGTAGCCGAAGCAGCCAAAAAAGGATTGGCCCCAGCGCTGGATTTGTCTTTTAAGGGAGGGTTGATAACCGGATTATTGGTCGTAGGCTTGGGACTTCTGGCCGTCGCAGGATTTTATTTGGTGACAAACGATTTAAAAGCTTTAGTCGCATTGGGATTCGGAGGAAGCCTTATTTCTGTTTTTGCCAGAATAGGAGGAGGAATTTATACCAAGGCTGCTGATGTGGGGGCGGACTTAGTCGGCAAGATTGAAAAAGGGATTCCAGAAGATGATCCAAGAAACCCGGCAGTCATCGCCGATCAGGTGGGAGATAATGTCGGGGATTGCGCCGGGATGGCAGCGGATATTTTCGAAACCTATACCGTAACAATAATCGCCACTATGATTTTGGGAGCATTGCTCTTTCCCGGAAACACCGCTTTTATCTTTTTCCCGCTTTTCCTCGGAGCTCTTTCAATAATCACGTCTATAATCGGAAGCTTCTTTGTGAAATTGGGAGAAAAGAAAAGCATAATGGGAGCGATGTACAAAGGCGTGATAGCTTCGGGAATATTATCCGCTATCGGTTTCTACTTTGTCGTAGACAGCTTTTTCTCAAATGCGGGGATTTCCGGAATCATCACTAAATTTTATTTCCCCTTAATAATCGGCCTTTTAATTACTGCGGGAATGTTTGCCATTACTGAATATTACACTTCCAAGAAATACGGCCCGGTAAGAAGCATTGCTTCGGCTTCCCAGACAGGGCACGCAACGAATATCATAAGGGGGATTGCAGTTGGAATGCAGTCTACGGCTTTGCCCATAATCCTGATTGCTTTAGGGATAATTATAAGCTATGCTTTCGGGGGAGTTTACGGAATCGCCTTGGCTGCCACAGCCATGCTTTCCATGGCGGGCATTGTTGTCGGAGTAGATGCATACGGACCCATTACCGATAACGCCGGAGGAATCGCTGAAATGTCTAATCTGGAAGAAGAAGTTAGAAATGTTACTGATGCTTTGGATGCGGTGGGAAACACCACCAAGGCGGTGACTAAAGGATATGCAATAGCTTCAGCCGGATTGGCAGCTCTGGTTTTGTTCTCGGCCTTTTCCCAGGAATTGGAGGGAAAAGGAATAAAAGCAGATTTTCTCCTTGATTCGCCCAAAGTGATTGCCGGCTTGTTCATCGGAGGATTATTGCCTTATCTGTTCGCTTCTTTTGCGATGTCGGCTGTCGGAAAAGCGGCTTCAGGCGTTGTGGAAGAGGTGAGAAGGCAATTTAAGGAAATAGCCGGATTGATGGAGGGAACGGCAAGGCCCGAGTACGGGAAAGCAGTGGATATTGTCACCAAGTCGGCCATAAGGGAAATGATTATCCCTGCATTGATTCCGATCGTTTTTCCCATTCTCGTCGGCTTTATTTTAGGGGTTGAAGCTCTTGGGGGATTACTGATAGGAAGCATCGTAACGGGATTATTTGTGGGAATATCAATGACGACCGGAGGTGCGGCCTGGGACAATGCCAAGAAGTACATTGAGGGAGGGGCATTCGGAGGCAAAGGGTCTCTTGCCCACCAGGCAGCGGTTACCGGGGACACCGTAGGAGATCCTTACAAGGATACGGCAGGGCCCGCGATCAACCCGATGATTAAAGTTTTAAATATAGTCGCATTATTGTTGGTTGCGTTTCTGATTTAACTTGCCTTGGACACATGGATATCAAAAGCGAAAAAAAAGAAAAGTCTCAAGTAAGGCTGGAGATAAGTTTATCTGAAGAGGAGTTTGCAAAGTACATAGAGCAAGCCATTTTAGAGCTTGGGAAAAATTTAGAATTAAAGGGATTCAGGAAGGGCAAGGCTCCCAGAGACATTCTGGAGAAAGCTTTGGGAAAAGAAAGAATCTTGATGGAAGCTGGCGACATGGCTGTCAAAGGAAGCTATAAAGAGGCGGTTGAAAAAGAAAACCTCGAGCCAATCCATGTTCCTGAGGTTAAGATAATAAAAATAGGGATGGAGGGAGGAATGTCCTACGAAGCTGTTTTCACCGTAGTCCCTGAAATAAGCTTGGGGGATTACAAGAGAATAGTTTCTTCTGTCAAAAAAGAGAAGGCAGAGGTGGGAGAAAAAGAGGTTGAAGGGGCTATAAAATGGGCGCAAAGGAGCCGGGCTAAATTTTCAGCAAAACTGGGTCCTGCCCAGATGGGAGATTTCGTGGAAATAGAATATTGGTCTCCAGACGCGCATGAAATCGGACCGGACCACAAAAAGAAAGACGCTTTTATCTTGGGCGAGGGTCACTTTTTTGACGGGTTTGAAGGCGCTCTTCTTGGAATGAATCCTGGAGAGGAAAAGAAAGAGATGGAATTGGATATACCCCAAGACCATGCTTTCAAAAAAATTGCGGGGAAGAAAATAAAGTTCAATATCAAGCTGAATTCAGTCCAAAAAGTGGAATATCCTCCGCTTGATGATTCTTTCGCCAAGAATTTAGGAAATTTCGAAAACATGAAAGCTTTAGAAAAGAGCGTCAAGGAGGGGATGATTTCAGAAAAGGAATACCAATCTTCCAGAAAAGCCAGGCAGGAAGCGGTGGAGAAAGTAACCGACTCGGCCAAGATTGATATCCCTGCTATTTTAGTTGAAAAGGAAACCCAAAGAATGTTTGAAGATTTTAAAAACAGCGTTCCAGAACGCTTGAATATGGCATTTGAGGATTATCTGAAGAATGTTAATAAAACCGAAGAGGAGTTAAAGAAAATGATTGCTCCCGAAGCTGAAAAAAAAGTCAAAAGTTATCTGGTTTTGAGAGAAATCGGAAAGAAAGAAAATGTGGAAGCTTCGGAGGAAGAAATAAAAGAAGAATTAAAAGCCCATGCCGGCCACGATCATGGAATTGACTTGGATGATCTTAAAGAATATGCTAAAGAAGTAATTAAGACTGAAAAAGTGTATAAAATAATTGAAAATTTAATCCAATAACTATGAATTTAGTTCCAACAGTATTAGAAAAAACAAGGTTCGGAGAAAGAGCCTACGACATCTACTCGCGCCTTTTAAAGGAAAGGATTGTTTTCCTTACGGGCCCCGTGACCGACACGACTGCCAATCTGGTCATTGCTCAAATGCTCTTTTTGGCCAGCCAGGACCCGGAAAAAGATATCCAGTTATACATTAACACTCCCGGAGGGTCGGTAACCGCAGGATTAGCGATTTACGACACAATGCAGTATGTAAAGTGCCCGGTAGCGACGATTTGCTTTGGGCTGGCGGGTTCCATGGGGGCCGTCCTCTTGGCATCCGGAGAAAAGGGAAAGAGGTATGCTCTTCCCAACGCGGAGGTGCTTTTGCATCAAGTAGCCGGAGGCGCTCAGGGCCAGGCGACTGAAATTGAAATTACGGCCAGGCAGATTATAAAGATAAAGAATAATTTGAACCTGATTATTTCCAAACATACGGGCCAGCCCTTGGAAAAGGTGGAAAAGGATACCGACAGGGATTTCTACCTTTCAGCCCTGGAAGCCAAAGAATATGGAGTGATAGACGAAGTGATAGAGAAAGGAATAGTCGGAGCCGAACCTGCAAAGAAGAAATAATCTTGCGTTAAGCCTGGCTCAACGCAAAATTGACACAATCCCGCGTTTTTGCTATTATTAAGACATAAATCTTATTAACAGTTTTAATTTTAGAATTTTGGATTATTCTCCGTTAAAATGAACTTAAATCAATCAAATCTTGCAGATAAATCCGATAGTTTAACGGAACTTTAATTTTTTAGTTATCTTTCAGGATAACCAAATTTCTTATATCTTTCATGGATCAGATAGCCCTGCTTGCAAGCGGGTTGCTCGTATTAACCATAGGAGTGATTTTGGGTTATTACGCCAGGCAATCCATTGCAAGGAAAAGAGCGGATAAAATAGAAACGACTCTTCAGAAAAGAATCGCCGAGGTTAAAAAAGAAACCGAAGACATGCAAGCCCGAGTCCAGGATAAGGTTTCGCAAATGATGGAGCAGGCAAAGAGGGAAATAAACAACCAAAAACAGGAAATTTTTAAAACCGAAAAACTCCTGATGAAAAGGGAGAATATGATTTCCGAGAAGACTTCGGCTTTGGAAGAAAAAGAAAAAGATTTCCAGCAGAAAGTGGAGAAGCTCAAGGAAATAAAAGCCAATTTAGAGGAAATGAAGCAAAAATCCATAAACGAGTTGGAAAGGATTTCCAATCTGAATCGGGAACAAGGGAAAAGGGAGCTTCTGGAAAAGCTTGAAAATGAGTATCAGCAGGAAATGATGGACCGGATGAGAAAATTGGAAGAAGAAGGTTCGGATAAATACGAAAAAAGGGCTAAGGAAATATTGGCCTCGGCTATACAGAAATACGGCCTTTCCCAGGCTCAGGAAGCTACCACAACGACAGTAAACCTTCCCAACGAGGAGATAAAAGGAAAGATCATTGGAAAGGAGGGAAGGAATATAAAGGTGCTGGAAAAACTTACCGGCGTGGAAATAATTGTTGATGAGACTCCGAAGTGGTAGTCCTTTCCGGGTTTGATCCCCCCAGAAGGCAGATTGCTTAAGTGGCCTTGGGAAAACCGGTTGCCGAAGGAAGGCTACCGCCCCGAAGAATT
>Ga0105104_10002106_pt1 | contig 14672 bp, 13 predicted proteins | sample PPLLaktember2015_3_FD_87034 | JGI IMG/M metagenome (GOLD analysis project Ga0105104, IMG submission 87034) | Freshwater sediment microbial communities from Prairie Pothole Lake near Jamestown, North Dakota, USA - PPLs Lake P7 Core (6) Depth... | ecosystem: Environmental > Aquatic > Freshwater >... | reverse complement strand
TCGAATCCCGATTGGATTTTCCCTCAGCAGGATCCTTGCTGGTAACGCCCTACCTGGTGGATCTTCAACAGTTCCCCGGTCCACCTGGGCTGCTGCCGGGAGGCCGTGCACTCCACCGAAAAGCCCTGGAGGTCACACCCTACGCTGCTGGCGTGCGGGAATATGTTGCCGGAGATTCACTGAACCGGATTCACTGGCCCACGACAGCCCGCAGAGACCGCTTAATGGTCAAGGAGTTCGAACAGGACCCTCAGGCCGATGTCTGGATTTTCCTCGATGCCCAAAAATCGGTCCAGTCTGCGCTCCCGGAAGCCACCCAAGAAGATCAGGGAGAAAGATTCTGGCTTTGGAAAACCAGACCGGATGAGGTAACCCTGCCGCCAGCAACCATTGAATATGCGGTTAGCATTGCCGCTTCCATCAGCCTGTATTACATCAAGAAAGGTCGCGCCGTTGGACTCGCGTGTGCGGGTCAGGTCTATACCATCTTGCCTGCCGAACGATCGGAAAGGCAGTTGGGCAAGATCCTCGATACCCTGGCTTTTATCCAGGGAGAAGGGAACCTTCCGCTGGTTGGGTTGACTTCTATGCAAGCGAATTTCCTCCCAAGAGGCAGTACGGTGGTGATGATTACACCCTCCAACCAGCAGAGCGTCGTACTGGCCGGAGAGGATCTTGAGAGAAGGAATCTGCAGCCGGTTGTCGTCATCCTGGACGCGCTCTCATTCGGTGGGGTGATGGATTCAAAACCGAACGCGACCATGCTTTCCGAGAGAGGCATCCCCACCATCGTGGTTTCCAACGGCGGCGATTTGAAATCATCCCTCGAATTTCCAGGGGCAGGGCAAGCTCAAAAACCGACCTGGATGATCCAGCCTGCAGAGATGGTCGATGAACCCAATCTAGGCGCTGACTAAACAATTTTCACGAAGGATCTCAGCATGGCAACCCACCTCCTCTACCAGACTGACAGCTATTTATCCGAATTCCAGGCGATCGTCCGTGGTGTAGACCCGGAAAACCGGCTGGTTGAACTGGATCAGACGGCCATTTATCCAGGAGGCGGGGGACAGCCCTGCGATTTTGGGATGATCGAGGCCAATGGGATCCATTTCCCCGTCACTCGTGTCCGAAAAACAGGGGATGGTGTTCTCCACCAGCTTGGAGGAGATGACCCGCTGCCAGAGAAGGATACCCACGTTCGAGGCCAGCTCGATTGGGCGAGGCGCTTCCGATTGATGAGAACCCATACCGCGCTTCACATCTTATGCGGTGTGGTGTTCCGAGATTACGGCGCCCTGGTTACTGGGGGCGATATGGAGCCATTGCAAGGCCGCATGGATTTTGAGTTTGAATCACTTCATAAAGACCTGGTGCAGGTGATCGAAGCCGCGGTCAACCAGGAGGTAGAAGCCGCCCGGAAGGTAAACGTCTCGATCCTGCCTCGCGAACAGGCATTCCAAATCCCTGACCTCATCCGTACAAAAATTAATTTGCTTCCGGAAGGAATAGCCTACGTCCGGACCGTTGAAATTCAGGGATTGGATTTACAGGCCGATGGGGGGACACACGTTCAAAATTCATCCGAGGTGGGTGCAGTCCAGGTGGTCGACTACAAAAGCAAAGGAAGAATCAATAAGCGGATCTATATCCATCTTCAAGAATGAAGGACAACCTGATAACAAAATATTGTGGTCCTTGGGGGTACGTCGCGGTAGCACCGCAATAAAGCGTGGGTGTTCTTGTGTTGTGCGGATTTTGGGCGGCGGAGCCGCTCAAAATCCGCACAACACTAACTCCTCCACGGTTAATGGTGGTGCTACCTGCGACGTACCCCCAAGGACCACAATATTTTAAGGATTGCATTCCATCTTTTATCATTATAAAATGATAAAAATACTACAGGTTTCGTTTGCTTAACGGATTTTCAGGAGGCAGGTATGGCGATCCGGGCCGAAATTGGAGAACGACCGATCACAGAGGAGGGTGATTTCCTCGAGCTGAAAGGTGTGGATCATATTCACTTCTGGGTTGGCAATGCAAAACATGCCATGTATTACTGGTGGAAAGGGTTTGGGTTTAAGCCTATAGCGTATTCCGGGCTTGAGACAGGCAATCGATCATTCGCATCGTATGTTCTCGAGTCGGGGCATATCCGGTTTGTTATCTCTGCGCCATACTCTCCCGCCAGTGAGATAGCCGCGCACCAAATGGTCCACGGCGATGGGGTTAAGGTGATTGCCCTGGGGGTGGACGACGTCGAACGGGCGTACACCGAAACGATAAATCGTGGAGCTGCAGGAGCCTGGGAACCTCGGGAAGAGTCAGATTCCTTTGGAGTGCTGCGAACCTCCGCCATTCGTACGTATGGGGAGGTCCTTCACGTGTTCGTTGACCGGTCTGAATACCGGGGACCTTTTGCTCCTACGTACAAATCCATTGAAAAGGAAACCGATTCCGCTGGCCTGGCATCCATCGACCACGTAGTCGGGAATGTTCAGTTGGGAAAAATGAATACCTGGGTAAATTATTACCACCAGGTGATGGGCTTCCGCCAGCTAATCCACTTCGATGATAAGGATATCAGTACAGAGTATTCAGCGCTGATGTCGAAGGTGATGCAGAACAAAACCGGACGGATCAAGTTCCCCATTAACGAGCCGGCCGAAGGGAAGAAGAAAAGCCAGATCGAGGAATATCTGGATTATTACCTTGGACCCGGTGTCCAACACATCGCCATGGCGACCGGGGATATTCTTCGAACGGTTCAAATCTTACGGGATCGCGGCATCGAATTCCTACGGGTCCCAGATTCTTATTATGATGTGTTACCCGACCGTGTTGGGAGAATAAAAGAATCGGTCGAGGATATCAAACACCTTGGCATCCTCGTCGATCGCGATGATGAGGGATATCTGCTGCAAATTTTTTCCAAACCCCTGCAAGACCGGCCAACCGCTTTCGTCGAGGTGATCCAGAGGCATGGGTCACGTGGTTTTGGGAAGGGAAATTTCAAAGCATTGTTCGAAGCGATTGAGGCGGAACAAGGACTGCGGGGGAACCTTTGAACGAAAAGTGAGCCACTGCTGCCATGCGACTCGTCAGTTTCGTAACCCCCACTGAGCCGCGCCGTCTTCGGATCGGTGCAGAGATGCAGGATTGTATTGTAGATCTGGCATGTGCACGGTCCTGGGCGCAAGGTGCCCGGAACATCCCCTCAGAAGATGTTCCGTCATCCCTGGGCGACCTGATTCACGCCGATGCTTCGGTGATGGATTATCTACGCCGGCTGGTCGAAGCCCTCAATGGTGAGGATCCGACCCATTTGAAAGGTGCTCGCCGGGAGGCGGTAGGCTACTCATCAAAAGAGGTTCTCCTTTATCCGCCTCTGATGCATCCCCTATCGATGCGGGATTTTTATGCGTTTGAACAGCACGTCAAAAAGGCTGCTGCCATTCGTGGCCGAGATATTCCTGAAGCCTGGTACAAGATGCCGGTTTTTTATTATGGGAATCCGAACAATATCTTCGGACCAGAAATGATCGTTCCCTATCCATCCTATACCCAGGAGCTGGATTACGAGTTAGAAGTAGCCTGCGTTATCGGCAAGATGGGCCGGGATATTCCTGCAGATCAGGCAGAATCGCATATTTTTGGTTACACGATAATGAACGATTGGTCCGCCCGCGATATCCAACGGGAGGAAATGAAGGTCGGGCTTGGACCCGCCAAAGGAAAGGATTTCGCTACATCTCTGGGTCCCTGGATCGTCACCCTCGATGAGCTCGCCGATCGCAAGACGGACAGACCCGGTGTTTTTGACCTGGTCATGACAGCCCAGGTTAATGGAGAGATCCGATCCAACGGGAATCTAAAGGACATCCATTACTCGTTCGGTGAGATGATTGCCCGTGCATCCACAGACTGCTTTCTGATGCCCGGTGATGTGATTGGCTCGGGGACCGTAGGCAGCGGATGCCTTTTAGAGCTTACCGAAGGAAAAGGGCCCTGGTTGAAGCCGGGAGATCAGGTGGAATTAGAAGTGGAACGTTTGGGAGTTCTGCGAAACGCCATCGGCGAGAGATCGAAACGAGAGCAAAAATAAATAGGAACAGATTGTTCAATGAAATGAGGGATTAAGGCATGCCATACTATTACCGGTTAGGGGAAATCCCCCACAAACGGCATACGCAGTTCTATAAGCCGGACGGCGGCTTATATCGGGAAGAAGTGATGGGCTTGGAAGGATTTTCCGGCCTCGAGTCGATTCTTTACCACCATTTTCTTCCGCCCAGGGTTATGAAGGTGGAAGACCTTGGCTCTGCAGCGGTACACTACTGCGATTTTGGTCCGTTACGACACCGCGCTTTTCGCACAGAAGGTATGGAAGCAGGCGGAGACTCGGTGGCCGCCAAAAAAGTGCTGCTGGGGAACAACGATGTCACCCTATCCCTCAGCCTGCCAACAGAAAGCATGGACTACTATTACCGCAACGGTCAGGCGTACGAGGTGTGGTTTACACACCAGGGCAGTGGGGTCCTGCACACTCAGTTTGGCCGGTTGCCTTTCAGCTCCGGTGACTATATCGTCATACCCTATGGAACGACCTGGCAAATGCAGCTGGATGGCCTGGGACGATTTTTGGTGATCGAAGCGCCATCCCAGATCGAGCCGCCGAACCGCTACCGCAACCGCTATGGCCAACTCTTGGAACATTCGCCGTACAGCGAACGGGATATCCGCCCGCCCGAAGCGATCGCGCCCCACACCGATAGAGGCGAATTCGAGGTGCGGGTAAAGGCGAGAGACCGCATCTCACGCCATGTGCTGGACCACCATCCTTTTGATGTAGTTGGTTGGGACGGATATTTGTACCCATGGGTATTTTCGATCCACGATTTTGAACCGATCACCGGGCGGATCCACCAACCACCCCCGGTTCACCAGACATTTGCAGCCAATAATTTTGTTGTCTGCTCCTTCGTGCCGCGGCTGTTCGATTACCATCCGCAGGGGATCCCTGCTCCATACAACCATTCAAACGTAAACTCCGATGAAGTCATTTATTACTGCGAAGGGGATTTTATGTCCCGCAAGGGGATCGACCAGTACGATATCACCCTTCATCCAAGCGGCCTTCCCCACGGACCTCAGCCGGGAGCAACCGAAGCCTCCATTGGTAAGAAAAGCACAGACGAACTGGCGGTTATGGTGGATACGTTCCGCCCGCTTCACTTGACTGCGGACGCGGAGCGGTTGGAAAAGGAGTATATGCGATCCTGGATGGAGGGCTCCGGGGAATAAAAATAGGCAAATTCGAGTATGGTATAATTTTTTAATTCTTTAGAGGTTCGTTAAAAACGCCTTCATTATCACTTACAAGGAGATCAGATTGGCGATTAATCCCCTCAACTGGCTATTGGGGTTTTTCTCGCTAGACATCGGCATCGACCTGGGGACAGCCAACACCCTCGTTAGTGTCCGGGGTAAGGGGATTATGATCAATGAACCATCCTGGGTGGTCATTGAGAAACGATCGCGTGATCCGTTGGCCATAGGACTGCAGGCGAAGGAAATGGTTGGACGCACGCCTGCCAATGTTGTTGCCGTTCGCCCCCTGCGCGATGGGGTGATTTCCGAATTCAAAATAACCGAAAAAATGCTCGAATATTTTATCGGCAAAGCGCACCAGCAAAGCATTGTCCCGATCCCTCGACCGCGGGTGGTCATCGGTATTCCGTCTGGCGCGACCGAAGTAGAGAAACGGGCTGTTTATGATGCGGCAATGTCTGCTGGAGCGCGGGAAGCACACCTTATCGAAGAACCGCGTGCGGCAGCCCTGGGAGCCGGCCTGCCTGTAGCCGATGTGCGGGGAAGCATGGTCGTCGATATTGGCGGGGGCACTACCGAGGTGGCAGTGATTTCCATGGGCGGAATTGTGGTATCCCGCTCGCTTCGTGTAGCCGGGGATGAACTGGACCAGGATATTATCCAATACGTCCGAAATAAATATAACTTGTTTATCGGTGAGCGCATGGCGGAACAGGTAAAAATCGGAATAGGTTCTGCCTACCCTTTGCCGGATGAGATAACCATACTCGTCCGTGGAAGAAATTTGGTGACCGGCCTTCCCGAAGCGATCGAAATTTCCTCCGTGGAAATTCGGGAGGCGATCTCCGGTTCTGTTCAGGTGATTATTGACACCATCAAAGATGCTCTTGACGAAGCTCCACCCGAAATTGTGGCGGATTTGCTCGAAACCGGCATCTGCCTGGCGGGAGGCGGGTCTCAATTAAAAGGCCTGGCAAACCGCTTGAGCGATGAGCTTCACTTAAGGGTTTGGGTAGCGGAAGACCCAATGACCTGTGTGGTCCGAGGGGCGGCGATGGTGCTGGAGAACCTGGACATGTACAGCCGTTTCTTGGTAGGATTAGAACGCAACGGTAATCTACGTTAATGGATTTTCCATCTTCATCGGCAGGAATCCGGAGGACATTTACCCTCGTCCTGGTTGTCGTTGGGTTGATCCTCCTTGCGCTTGGCGGTTACCTCAATCCGCTCACTCGGGCAACCCTCAATCCCATACTGGCTGCACAAACCTGGATTTCCACGCGCTATATGGCCCTCAGGGATTTCTTAACCGTGCCGAGGGATATTGCCAGCCTGCGGGCCAGAAATGCCGAATTAGAAGACCAGGTCTCCTTGCTGCAAGCTCAAGTGATTGACCTGGAACAGCAGATGAGGGAAGCCCAGGTAGCCAGTGCCTTGCTGGGATGGGCCCGAACACGACCGCAAAACCAATACGTGGCTGCCGATGTTGTCGGGCGAGATCCAAGCCCCTACCTGCATTACATCTTCATCAATCAAGGATCCGATAACGGCATCCGCCGTGGGATGCCGGTCGTCACCGAAAATGGTCTGGTTGGTCGTGTAGACGCCATCAACGCAGTGGGGGCACGAATTCAAATAATCACGGATCCCTCCTCTGCCGTGAATGTCCGGCTGGAAACGGCAGAAACTGAAGCCATCCTGATGGGTTCGCTGACAGGTGAAATCTCCCTGGAGATGATTCCGCAAGAAGTGGAGCTTCAGAAGGGGGATATTGTATTAACATCCGGTTTAGGGGGTAATTTTCCTCAAAACCTTGTCGTTGGCCAGGTAGTCAACGTCCAACAACCCCAAGGCTCTCTCTTCCAGGAAGCCGACATCCAACCATCGGTGGATTTTAACAGCCTTAAAGTGGTCCTGGTGATCACCAACTTCAAACCGATCGACGTGACCCCCTTACTCCCGACCAGCGTACCCTGAGGACAGTTGAAAACATTCCTGGCGCTGCCTTTCTTGGGATTCACCGTGATTGTCCAGATGGCGATCATCAGCCGGCTTCCACTGCTGCAAGGGACGGTTGACCTGGTACTTCTGGTACTTCTGGCCTGGACGCTGCAGGAAAAGGTCACCACCTGGTGGCAGTGGGCACTCATCGGCGGTATCCTGGTCACTTATGTGTCTGCAATGCCCTCCGTCACCTTGCTGGTTGGGTATCTGGCGGCGACGGCTTTCGCCAGGATCATGCAAGCCCAGATCTGGAAGACATCTGTCCTGGCGATGTTTGCTACGGTGTTTCTGGGTACCATTGTTATCCATGGATTATCCATCGGGGTACTTCTTTTTTCAGGGACCCGAATTCAGCTCCAGGAATCGATCCAACTGGTCCTCTTTCCATCGCTGCTGCTTAACATGCTGGCTGCTTTGCCCGTGTATATCTTGATGAAAGATCTTGCAGGTTGGTTGTATCCCGTGGAAATTCAAACGTGAATTCTCCAATCAGTACCGAAAACCGTTTGGTAAGCTCACGAGTCAGTGCATTTTTCCTGGTCCTGGTCGTTGTTTTTGGCTACTATACTTTTCGCCTGTTTAGTTTACAGATTATCAATGGGAAGCAGTTCGTCGACCAGGCAAACGACAACCGGAAAGATGAAATCAGCGTGGCAACCAACCGGGGAATGATTCTCGACCGGAATGATTACATCCTTGCCAGGAACACTCCTTCGTACAACGTGGTAATTACCCCAGCCTTCCTGCCCGAGGACGATGGTGAAATCCAGGAGATCTACAGGGAATTATCACCAATGATCGATGTACCGGCTTTTGGGCCCGAGCCGGACGAAGCAATGGCGAAAAATTTTAACGAGTGCCGGGGTTTGGAGTTGGCTATATCGCAGGTTGTCTACATCGCTGGAAGCCTGGCGCCGTTTAATCCTGTTAAAGTGAAGTGCAATGTTGATAAAGACATTGCACTAATGATCGAGGAAAAGCGAAGCGAATGGCCCGGAGTCGGTATTCAAATAGAACCGGTGCGTGAATACCCGACCGGTGAACTGACCGCCGAGGTCATCGGCTTTTTAGGGCCTATCCCAGCCGGTTTCGAAGAGGCCTATCCCGGCTTTGAGCCCAACCGGGACAAAGTTGGCTATGCCGGTGTCGAACAACGGCTGCAGGAAACCCTGGGTGGAACCCCGGGCAAACGGGTGGTTGAGTTAGATGGTCTAGGGAAAGAGCTTAGAGATATTGCTGTACAAATAGATCCTATCCCCGGAAATTATGTTCGACTGACGATTGATACCCGCCTGCAGCTGGCGGCAAAAGCCGCTATTAAGGAAGCCATTGACCAACTGCACGGTACTCAACCCAATATCAAAGAGTCCATCGGTGCGGTGATCGCCATGGATCCCCGGACTGGAGAGATACTTGCCCTGGTCTCTTACCCCACATTCGAAAACAACCGGATGGCAAGGGAGATCCCCGACTATTATTACCGCCAGCTCAATCTGGATCCGAACCTGCCGCTGTTCAACCACGCCATCTCCTCCGAACACCCTCCTGGATCGGTTTTTAAAATGGCCGCCGCCCTTGGAATTCTGAATGAGGGCGTGGTCACACCCGATTTCACCATTGAGGATCCAGGCCAGATTTCCATCGTGGAAAAGTTTCTCGAGCACGAGGTGGGTAGGACGCGCAAGTTCGTGTGCCATAAATTGGATGGGCACGGGACGGTCGATTACCTGACAGGGATTGCCCAATCCTGTGACGTCTATTTTTACAAGGTTGGCGGTGGCTTTGAAGATGAAGTCCCGGACGGAGGGCTGGGGATCTGGCGGTTGGGTGAATATGCCCGCGCCTTGGGATATGATTTACGCACCGGCATAGAGCTGCCCGGGGAAGAGAATGGCCTCATTCCCGACCCTGACTGGAAACGGCTGACCATCGGGGAGAACTGGTCTACAGGCGATACGTACATCGGGACGATTGGCCAGGGATACGTCTTGTCAACCCCGCTTCAGGTGCTGCGCTCCATCGCAACGATTGCCAACGACGGCGTCATGGTTAAACCCACCCTGGTAAAAGATATCCTTGACCCGGAAGGTAAGGTGATCAAAGCATTCGAGACGAATGAGGTGTGCGATATCACCGGTGAATGCACCTTATCCTGCGAGGTCTCCACAGGCAGGTGTGTAATCGATACGCTGCAACTGTGCGATGTGGCTGCCGGGACCTGTAAATTGACCACCGACCCAGAGGACACACGCATCGACCCGGATCAAATCCCAAAACGAGGCGGCGTCATCAATGTTCTGGATGAGAATGGCGATCCAACCGGCGAAACAAAGGTCATAGCACCATGGATTGTCCAGCTTGCCAAAGAAGGGATGGGTTTGGCAGTTTCGGAGGGAACCGCACACGGAGCTTTTCGAGATTGGGATCTCCAGATCCAAACGGGGGGCAAGACGGGAACAGCGGAATACTGCGATAAATATGCCATAGCTCAGGACCTGTGCGATTTTGGAAAATGGCCGGCCCATGCATGGTATGTAGGTTTCGCCCCGTACGACAATCCTGAGATCGCCGTAGTGGCGTTTGTATACCATGGATCCGAAGGCGCTACCGTGGCAGCCCCTATCGTCGAGCAGGTCATGAAAACGTATTTCGGTTTGAAAACCAACGATGAAGCGCAATCAAGGACCGAATAGCGGCGTATTTCTGACGGTCTGTCTGCAATGATCGGGCGCGGTCCTCCCGTGAGATACTGCATATCCAAGGTCGCTCCCTAAAGGCCCAGCAAAACCATGTCTGGAGTAACGAAACCGAAAATTCAGATTAAGGGTATACGGGAAGGTCTGCTGGTCACCCTTGGTGAGGGTGGTTGGCCTGATCTGGTAGAAGCTCTGACTCAGCACATCGAGGAGCAGGCAGCCTTCTTCCGGGGGGCAAAGATCACCCTGGATGTCGGAGCCCATGCTTTGAAAGCCGTTGATTTGGGTAGTTTGAGGGATGCTCTCTCGGATCGAGGGGTATCCCTGTGGGCGGTATTAAGCAGTTCACCGACGACCGAAAAAACTGCGCAAATCCTAGGGCTGGCGACGCGAATTTCCACCTCCCGGGCAGAACGGACGATCCGTTCTCACGAACCATCCATGGGGGGAGAAACTGCCAGCCTGATTCAAAAAACTTTGCGGTCGGGAACGAAAGTTCAATATCCAGGCCACATCATCATCGTCGGGGATGTAAACCCTGGAGCGGAAATTGAAGCTGGGGGAAGTATCATCGTGTGGGGGAAGATTAGAGGAGCAGTTCATGCAGGGTCAGGAGGTGACGAAAAAGCAGTCATCTGTGCATTGGACCTCTCGCCAACCCAACTACGCATCGCCGGACATCTCGCCAGCGGGTTAACCTGGGGGTTTTTCCGGCGTAGAGGCAAGCCCCAACCGGAGATGGCGCGCCTGTTGGCTGGAAAAGTGGTCGCCGAAGTCTGGAACACCAAAATCAAATAATTTGGGAGATCTATGTCCGGAAAAGTCATTACCATTACATCGGGAAAAGGCGGGGTCGGTAAAACCACTGTCACCGCCAACCTGGCTGTGTCGCTCGCTCTCTCCGGTGACCGCGTTGTGTGCATCGATGGGGATATCGGCCTGCGTAATCTGGATGTTGTCCTGGGTTTGGAGAACCGCATCGTTTATGACCTTGTGGATGTGGTTGAAGGCCGCTGCAGGCTGCGACAGGCCATGATTCGGGATAAACGGCTGCCTGAGCTGCACCTTATCCCTGCCGCCCAGACGCGGGATAAATCGTCTGTTTCCCCAAGTGATATGGTTCGTTTGTGCGATGAGCTTAAACCGGAAACCGATTGGATCCTGATCGACTCACCTGCTGGCATCGAACGCGGCTTTCGAAATGCGATCGCGGCCGCCGAAGAGATCCTGGTGGTGACAAATCCAGAAGTTTCCGCGGTGCGCGATGCAGACCGGGTGATTGGCCTGGTAGAATCGGAAGAAAAAGGTCCGGCAAAGCTGATCATCAACCGCGTCAATCCGGTGTTGACTCGTCGTGGGGACATGCTGAACGCAGAAGATGTCCTCGAGCTCCTTGCCGTGGAATTGATTGGAATCATCCCCGAGGACGACCATGTCGTTGCCAGCACGAACCGGGGCTTGCCGATTTCCCTGGATGGTAAATGCAAGGCAGGGCAGGCATTTACGAATATTGCCCGGCGGTTGAGGGGCGATGAAGTTCCGTTTCTGAACCTGGACGAAAAACCAGGCCTGTTGGGAAAGATTTCCCGGTTAATCCGTGTGGGAGGGCAGTAGAATGCCTTCGTTCATTGACCGATTGATTGGAAAACAACCAAAAAGTGCTGACCTGGCAAAAGACCGGTTGAAGCTGGTGTTGGTGAACGACCGCACGGACCTGACCCAGATCAACCTGGAGCATTTGAAAGATGATATTATCCGGGTGATATCGAAACACGTCGAAATCGATCCGGCGGCGGTGTGCATCTCGGTCGCGCAGGATGGTCGCGAACAGCGTCTGGTGGCTAACATCCCGCTGAAACCTGTCACACGCAAGAAAAGGAACCGTGCCCGCGCTTGAGAAGCATAATCTGGCGCCATTTTGATTTCTGGCTGTTCGGGGTTGTGGTGCTTCTGTCTATCTTTGGGATTGCCATGATCCGTTCTGCCATTGCCGGTAACGAGGAATTGCTGGAGCTGCCCTCGCGCCAGATGATCTATGCCGGGTTAGGCCTGGTGGTCATCATCGTTACGACCGTGATCGATTACCATTATTGGGCATCTCTCACGCGCCCGATGTACATTTTTGCTGTGCTATTTTTAATCGTCATTTTTTTAGTGGGAGAAGCCCAGTTCGGTTCGGCACGCAGGATCGATACGGGCTCTTTCTTCATCCAGCCGTCTGAGCTGGCGAAAATTATCATCATCCTGGTGATGGCAGATTATTTTGCTCGCAATCAGAATCGGGCCCATGACATGGGCTGGATTTTACGAAGTTTTGCCGTCGTAGCCGGGGTAGTGATTTGGATCATCTTGCAGCCGAATTTATCCACCTCCATTGTGATTGTAGTGATTTGGTTTGCCATGCTGTGGGTAAGCGGATTACCTATGAAATATATTGTCATATTCGCTGGAATTGGCTTGCTGCTGGTCGTCGTCGGGTTTCCGTTCCTCGAAGGGTACCAGCAGGAGCGGATTATCAATTTCATCTTCCCAAATCCAACGGCCCGGCATGGAAATACGTATAATGTGGATCAGGCATTGGTTACCATCGGTTCGGGCGGCTGGTCCGGAATGGGGTATGGTCACGGAACCCAGGTTCAGCTCCGGTTTCTAAAAGTACGCCATACCGATTTTATTTTTGCCGCCATGGCGGAAGAGTTTGGCTTCGTAGGTACCGTGCTGGTGATTGCCCTGCTGATCTTCGTTGTCATCCGCTGCCTGCGGGCGGCCAGGCTGGCTGCAGATACGTTTGGGGCACTGATTGCCTTTGGTATTGCCGTTTTGATTGCATTTCAGACTGCGGTGAACATCGGCGTGAATTTGAATGTCATTCCCGTCACCGGTCTGACCTTACCATTTATTAGTTATGGGGGCAGCTCCCTCCTCTCCCTGGTCCTCGGGATAGGGCTGGTGGAGAGTGTGGTTCTGCGCCATAAACCTTTGGAATTCTAAAATGAGCCATCCTATGAGTGACCCGAAAAAACCTGTACGTGTACGGTTTGCTCCATCCCCAACTGGGCATGTTCACCTGGGCAGTGCAAGGACTGCCCTCTACGATTTTCTGATTGCCCGGCAGACCGGGGGGCAGTTCATCTTAAGAATTGAGGATACGGATCAGAGGCGCTACGTCGAAGGCGCTGAAGATGAACTACTTAAGGGATTACGCTGGTTGGGATTGGAATGGGATGAAGGTCCTGATATCGGCGGACCGCATGCTCCTTACCGGCAGCTGGGACGTAAGGAAATCTATCAGAAGTACGGGAAACAGCTTGTAGAAGCCGGCCATGCATACTACTGCTTCTGCTCGCCTGAGCGCTTGGAAAAAGTCCGCCAGGAACAGCAGAAACGGAAGGAGGCGTCCCATTACGACCGGACATGCCGCTGGATTGATCCCGAAGAGGCGGCACGCCGCGTAGCCAGCGGCGCCAGGCATGTGGTCCGGTTTAAGACCCCTTTGGAAGGGACAACCACCGCTGCCGATTTGCTGCGCGGGGATATCACGGTGGATAACCGCACGCTCGACGATTACATCCTCATAAGATCCGATGGGTGGGCGCTGTACCATTTAGCTGCCATGGTGGACGACCATTTGATGGGAATAACCCACGTCATCCGTGGTTCCGAATGGCTGCCGACATTTCCTTTGCATGCTCTGGTCGTCCGGGCGTTTGGCTGGGAAGAGCCGGTATGGGTGCATCTCTCGGTCTTTCTCAAGCCGAGTGGAAAAGGGAAGATGAGCAAGCGGGAGACTTCAGAACTCATGCAGGATGGGTATTCCACCTTCATCAAGGATTTGGATGCGCTTGGATACCTGCCGGAAGCGGTCGTGAACTGGGTGGCACTTATGGGTTGGAGCTACGACGATCGCACAGAATTTTTCACCATGTCCGATCTGATCGAGAAGTTTAGCCTGGACCGGTTGAATCCAGCGCCTGCGGCGATAAACTTCTCCAAACTGGATCATTTTAATGGCCTGCACATCCGGAACCTGCCGGTGGAGGATTTTGCCAGACGCCTTCGTCCGTTTTTCGAACGGGCAGGGTATGCAGTTGACGATGCGACCCTGCTCAGGATTGCACCCATCATCCAGGAGCGAACCGGGACCCTGGCGGAGGCGCCCGATATGGCGGGCTTCTTCTTCAAGGAAAAAGTCGAACCCAACCCGGAAGATCTGATTGCGAAGGGATTGACCGCTTCCGAATCGGCGGACATCGCTTGCCGTGCTCACCAAATCTTATCGCAGCTGCCGGAAATAAGCGTTGAAATGGCGGAGCCGCCGCTGCGAAAGCTGGTTGAAGAATCGGGTCACTCTGCAGGCCAGGTTTTTGGGATCTTGCGCGCAGCTGTGACGGGACAGCGGGTCAGCCCACCGCTGTTTGAGAGTATGGCGATCATCGGTCGAGAAAAAGTCCTTGAACGCCTCCAGAAAGCCATCTCCATCCTGGAAGACCTGGCGGTGACTGCCGGTTAGCATCGCTGAGCACCTGGACGATTTATTTCAGGCATGGTAGAATTTCGCCCCATCCATAGATAATACTGGGGGTTCGTCTAACGGCAGGACGACAGACTCTGGATCTGTTTGTGGAGGTTCGAATCCTTCAC
>Ga0105104_10002104_pt1 | contig 14673 bp, 11 predicted proteins | sample PPLLaktember2015_3_FD_87034 | JGI IMG/M metagenome (GOLD analysis project Ga0105104, IMG submission 87034) | Freshwater sediment microbial communities from Prairie Pothole Lake near Jamestown, North Dakota, USA - PPLs Lake P7 Core (6) Depth... | ecosystem: Environmental > Aquatic > Freshwater >... | reverse complement strand
TGAGTTTGACTTTGTCCTTGCCGCTGCCCACCTGGTCGAGCCGCAGGTCTTCATCGTTGTGGACGTCGATCCCGCCGATCAGATCGATGAATTCCACGAAGGTGCCAAAGTCGACCTGGGCATAATACTGGATCGGCACACCGATAAATTGCTCCACGGTCTTGCGGGCAAGCTCGGGACCACCCCCCGGCAATTTGCTGCCTTCTCCCGAGGAGTAGGCAGTGTTGATACGGCTATATCCAAACCCCGGGATGTTGACCCACATATCGCGTGGAATGGACAGCATCCCGGCGGTTTTGGTCAGCGGGTCGATCGTCAGCAGGATCATCGTATCCGAACGCGGCGCGCCTTCCCCGGCGACCCAATCCCGGTAGTCGAGACCGATGATCAGAACCGTGATACGGCTGGCGCCATCCCAGGCAGGCGGCAGATCGCTTTCAGGGATCGCAACGGGCGGAGCTGGCAAATCCAATTGTGTGTTTGGGACAGGAGTACCCTCATCGTTCAACACGAAATCGCTTCCACTCGACACCGTGCCGCAATTTGCTGGAGCCCAACCCGGCAGCGCCGTGATCGTCCAGCAGGCAATGAAGTTGCGTACGAAGAGAAAGCTGACCACCGCCAGGAGCAGCCCAGCGACGATGAAGATGATCTGCATGACCGAGGGGCGTCCAAATTTAATGTTTTTGGGAAAATTCATTTTGTTCATACGGGTTTAATATATACCATATCCAGTCCGAGGCGTTCCAATCCTTCTTTTGCCCAGTGTTGCAGCAGGACGGAGTCCTCTTCCATTACTTTCATCATGATCGGGATGGCGCGATGATCGCGGATCTCCGCCAGAGCGCGTAGCGCATGGATGCGGGCAGATTGCGGGGTAGATTGCACCACTTCGATGAGAGCCGGGGCTGCGGCCTTTCCGATCCTGACCAGCGCGTTGACCGCCAGGCTGCCAACCATGGAATCTTCATCGCTCAATGCCTCGACAAGAGGCTGGATCGCGCTTTCATCGGGTTTGATCGCCAGCCCAAGCGCCGCGCACTGGCGCACTTCACGGGCGGGATCTTTCAGAAACGGGATCAGCCATCCGGCTTGGGGCCGGGGCGATTCCGCCAGGACGCGTAATCCCCACCAGCGGTGATCCACATTCGAAGAACGGGTTAACTCCAACAACGCCGGGATCGCTTCTTCGCCCAGTTCGATCAGCACAGAGACCGCGGCTTCCGCGCGGGTTTCATTGCCGCCGGTAAGGTCGGTTAATAATTGTGATAACGAGGCCACTTTATTTCGCAGGAGGAGGGACCGGCAACTCGCCTTCCACCGTATTGACCCACTTGTCGCCTTCTTCGATCAGCATGACCGGGATCTCGTCAATAATAGGATACTTGCGTCCGCAATCCTTGCAGATGAACCACGCGTCCTTATGCAATTTGAGTTCCCCCCCGGTGGTGCGCACGCAGTTTGGACAGCGCAGGATTTCAATGAGTGTTTCGCTAATCATGGATTCTCCGTTTTCAACAAAATACTGCCCGCGAGTTCGATTCCAGCCCGAAAATTCAACGCGTGATCAGGCGGGCAGCAACAGCAGCAAATTTTATCACGACCGGTTTACGAAGAGGGACCCCGGCACAATTCCTGTTCTCTCGCCAGCTTTTCGGGGTTTTTCGAACCCGGTCCGTACTGGCAGATCGCCTGCCAGGGTTCGTAATGGGTGGTGATCGGATCCTGATAAAGAACAGCCCCATCCTTCCAGACTGTTCGAGTGACGGTGATATCTGCGCCGTTGGCAGACCAATCCACCTGCTTCATTTCATTCTTTCCCAATTCGGGACTTTCTTCGAACGACGGTGCAGGCGCCTGGACAACATTGGTGGGACCGGTTGTTTCCCAGCTGACCGTGCGTCCATCGGAGGTGGAATAGAACTTCCAGGTCAGTGTACGCGCGCTGACACTGACATAGGTTTCCATCAGGATCCAATAGGGTGTGTCGTTGGTAAACTTGAAATCAACCAGCGGGAAATACACGGTCGCATCCATGCCGGCCAGGCGGGGGTCGACTGCTCCACTGGCGGTCTGCTCGTAATAGGAGACCCGATAGGCATGTGAATAGCGTTCGACGATTGGATAACCGCCGAAGAACACGGTCCGGAACAGCGTCGTGCTGACCTGACAGACGCCTCCGCCGACACCCTTGATGGTGCGCCCGCCATAAATGATGAGCGCTTCTGCAAATCCATTCTCCAGGCTGACATCGCCTAAGTACTGGCCCATCGAGAACGTCTCACCAGGCGCAACCAGAACGCCATGGAAACGCGCAGAGGCTGCCTGAATATTTTGGATACGTTCCTCGCTGGAGCCATAGAAGTAGGAGGTCTGCTCACTGACCAGCTGGGTGATCCCCAGTTCCTGCGCGGTGGCTGCCCCGGAGACTTTTGGCTGCGCTTCATTGATCACCAGTGAAACTGTGTGCTCGCCGCGCCCGACGGCTTCGTTAATCGCCTGGATGCTGGCATCCACATCCAGGGCGCGACCCACCTTTGAATCTTCCATTAAATCCAACTGGCGCGTCTCGTCATTGAAAATAAATTTTGGGTCAGACGGCAAGCGGTCCACATGATTCTTGACCGGTACAAGCATGTCGCGCAGGGCGGTCGGGCTCAGAGCCACCTGGACACTCGACTGCTCTCCATTCTGGACACGCTGGACAGCCAGCAAATTCGCAAGGACCTCGGGGTTATAAACAAAGGGACCCTGGTCATTCGGTGTTGCATTGGGGATCGTCAGCGTAAGAGGCTGGCTCAGGATCTGCCGGGCGGCATCCGCCTGCGCGCTGACATCCAGGACCTGCGGATGAAGTTCCTGTACCACCAGCTGCACCTCGCCGTCACTGAAAGTCTGCAACTGCGCAGCGAGATAAAGGAGTGTAGCTTCGATCTTGAGCTCGCGCCCCACCTGTCCCGGCTGCGCGACGACATTTGTCCCCTCCAGACTCAGGCTGGCTTCCACGACCGATTGGTTGATCTGGGAAGAGATTTGACTCAAATATTGGTGTGCGACACGTTCATCGAAGATCACAGCCGGTGGGACGCTGACGCCTCGGCCGGCTGCCCGGATCTGACCAGCCAGCGCGCCAAAGAGACCGCCGCTTCGCCCCGATTTGTAGGCAGCGACCGCACTGGAGGAAGGATCGAAGACCATGCCCAGTTCCGCGGGAGTCACCACCCAGGCTTTTTCGCCGTCCCGGAAAAGGATCTTGCCGGTCAGAGGATAGGAGAGCGTCTGGTTCAACTTGACCGCCGCGTCAGAGGGTTTCATCCCGGAAAGATCGACGCCTGCAACGGACACCCCCGGGAAAATGCACCCTGCATACAGGAGCTGATACCCGAGCGTCCATATGATGGTCAGCACGAGGAATAGAGTCGTTCCACTGATCAATGCGGCAGCAATTTGTGGAAGGACGGAAGTTCGTTTATATGGGTAGGAAATGGTAGCCATGATCGAAAATTATACCTTGTCGTAAATCACAAACGTTAATGCAGATGAGCATTGGATTAAGACGAGCCGGGGAAATTATTTGTTCCCACCCGATTTCCCCGCTGGCGCACGCCGCTGGGCGGCAGGCTTCGACAAGCCGGGGATCAGCATGGGAGTGACAGATTTGTAGCTGGCATATTCCTGCCCAAACTCGCGCAGGAGTTTACGCTCCTCGAACAGCGCCCCGATGAGGAGATAAATCGTCAACGCCAGATACACAACAAATATATTGACCGTCAGCGACGGGGTAAGCCAGAGGATCAATAAACTGAATGTATAAAGTGGATGGCGGACAATACGATATAAGCCGTTCGTGACCAGGCCGCTTTTTTCCTGCCCTTCGCTCAATTGGCGTAACCCCACGAATGCAAGTACATCCGTCTGCGACACGGCGACAAACAAGAGCAGTGCGGAAATCGCCTGGGCCGCGATCATGAGATAACTCCACGGAGGCGGAACCTGATACAAGGTTTTATCTGGTAATGAGATCATTAGATAAAGCACAGGCACGAGGCTCACAACGGCGAAGAGGTTATAAAGCAAACGATAGAATTTCATAAAGCCATCCCCCAGCGTGCGGCGCAGAAAATCCTTGAAACCCACAGAAGCCAGTATCGAGTGGATGATCCCCCATAAAACGATCAAAAAGATCAGCCAGAGCATTTTTCCTCAAGTTCTTTCGCGCTGAGCGGAGGGACAGTGTTCGTCTGTCCCGCAGTCGAAGCGCAAATAAGCGACCGCTTCTTAAAGAGTGTCTGAAAACTTGTCAAAATAGGAGTGGTCCGGCAATCTTGTGGGATGACCCAATCACAACAAATAGGCTGCGATGATCCGCCGGTCGCCCGAACATGACTTTTCAGATCCTTTCGTAGAGTTTTGAATGTGGCGCTTGCGAGCCGGAACAGCCCGGCTCTGCATTTATTTTTAGGGTCGCAGGATAGCACTACACGCAATAAGAGGTCGTTTTGGACGAAATCGGGCGCGCTATAGGATGACTATAGGATGAGCGAAGGATGACTGTAGGATGACTGTAGGATGACTGCCCCGGCGGCCGTCCAGCAGGACGGCTCGTGGGCTTTGAATATCGTCGCTCCGTCTGCGCCTGCGGCTCGGCTCAGCGCGAGGGATTTACTCCGCGCCAAAGGCCGGCAGTTCGAACGTGTCGGTATCCGACTTGATCATGTAATACGGCATCCAGGCTACCCCAAACAATTTGACGAAGACATCCGTTTTCTTCGGCGCGATCGTCACCTCGGTAATCTCATTGACCAGCCGCCCCCATCTGTCGTTGATCTCTGCCAGGACCTCTGCACGGCGTTTCTCGAGTTCCTTGATCTGCGCTTTGAATTGGTCGATCGCATCAAGAGATTCTTCCACTTCCGCCTTTGCCTGTTCGGTCATGCGGCGTTTCGTGAGCGATGAAGACAAGCGTGACGATTTGCGCCTTCCGCCAAAGAGACCGGTGAGGTTTTCGAGGTGTGTCCCGGCTTCCTCCACTTTACGATTCGAAAGCTCGGCTTCATCCTCGCGCAGCTCGCGTTCTTCGCGGGAAAGTTTATCTTCCGCGGTCTTGAGCTGCCGGTCAAGTGTGGCGGACTTCTTGGCAATCTCGGCATCGCGCGCCTCGCGGGCGGCTTCGGCGCAAGCCTTCATGAATTCTGCCTGACTCACGTCGGGACCGGCAAACACTTTCAGCGCCTGGTTGGCGCGCGCTTTGACCGATGAATTGCGGAAGACCCAATCGGTGAAATCCTTTTGCAGGGCAGTCATTAGCTTGACATCGTTCAACGGCGCGTCGATCGAGCTGAAGCGCGTCGAGGGGGCCGGGGATGTATCGACGCTATCCAGGTTTGCATTCAGTGAATATTCCTCCCAGCGAACAGAACCGCGTTTCTCCGGTGACTTCACCAGGACCGTGCGCGTGAGTTCGCTGTCCACCCCATGCTTGCGGTCCAGGATGCGCACTTCGGCAGAAGCCAGCAGCGCAGGGCGATAGATCACGCCATCGATCATCACTTCGGCGGGCATGGTGCGCTGCGCGGCGGAGAAGGCTTCAGGCAGGCTGTAGTTCTGCGGCAGGAAATATTCACGGATCCAGGCTGGGATGGGAGGCTTGGTGCTCGAAGACTGGAGGTTGGCAGTTGGCGCCTGCGATCGGGCGGCAGCCGGCCGCAGGGTTGGCGTCGCCGCCATAACGGGGGCAACGATCGGCTGAGCCCCCTGCGGGGATGATATCTGAGCCGCAGCCTCCACATTGGCAAGCTTGTTCAGATCGCCAATCCTATCCCGAGTTATTGGTCCCGCCAGGAAGTTCATCGTCGAGCGGGTTTGCAATAATTCAGGCTGTTTGGCATGGATGTTGTGCAGGACAAAGACGCGCTTGCCGATCGACGAGATCAACTTGTCAAAGATACTACGTGAGATGCCGCCGGCTGCGCTTTCGAGTCCATCGAGCAGCCTGTTTTTATCCTGTTCGGTTTGCAGTTTTCCGACGAACCAGGTGCCCGCATTGGAGAGCGCTTTGTAATCCACGTCCACCGGATTCTGCGTGGCAAGCAGCAGGCCCAGCCCGAAGGCACGCGCATTTTTCAACATGCGCAGAAGCGGCTGCTTGGAAGGCGGATTGCGCTGCGGAGGCAGGTAACCATAGATTTCATCCATGTAGAGCAGGGCACGCAGAGAGGTGGCTCCGCTTTGCGTGCGCATCCAGGTCTCGACCGCGGAGAGCAGAAGCGTGACGAAAAACATGCGCTCGGCATCCGACAAATGGGCGAGATAAAAAATATTGTGGCGCGGACGTCCATCATCCGTGTAAAGCAGGGAGCCAATATTGAGCGACTGACCTTCGCGCCAGGTTTCGAAGGCGGGCGCGGCGAGGATGTTGTTCAAAACCATCGCCAGTTCCATACGGTCCCTGGCGGGGAAGAAGGTTTCCACAGGGAACGCGCCGAGTTTCTCGAAGGGCGGCGTCTGGGTTTGCAGGATCAACTCTGTCAGTTCCACATCCTTGCCCTGACTCCAGGCGGATTCAAAAATGTTGGCAAGCAAAATGTGTTCACGTGAACGCAGCGGATCGATATCCTCGTACCCCACCAGCCCAAGCAAAGCTGTGACGGTGCTGGTAATTTTTTCGCGCAGGACCTCACGGTTATCCTTCCAGGGGATTTCCGGTACCGCCAGCGATGACAACACGCTGACCGGAATGCCCGCATCCGATCCCGGTGTGAAGATTGCAAATTGTGCGGCATTCTTAAGCGCAAGCACACGTTCCTGCGGCATGCCCCATTCCTTCAGCCCCTCGCGCCAGGAAGTGGAGGCATCAATTGCGACCTGCTCGAGGCTCTTGCCTGCACGGCGGGCAAGCTCCGAGTCGATCCACGGTTGGAAATCCTGGGGCGCCATATCCGGGAAATGCAGCAGCAGATTTGTGAGGTCTCCTTTGGGGTCAATGATGATGGCAGGAATGCCCTGCAAGGCAGCTTCCTCCAGCAGGATCACACACAACCCCGTTTTGCCGGAACCGGTCATCCCCGTGACCACCGCGTGGGTGGTCAGGTCAGCCGGATCGTAGCGGATCTCTTTTTCTGTTACAGCCTGCTTGATGGGGTCATACGCGCGTCCCAGATAAAAATTGGAGTCGGTCATATAAGCTCTCTTTGAAGGAATTGGTGTAACCTTCCAGGCGTTCGCAAGGTTAACAAATAGAACGAACGTGCTAGCTTAATGTACTCCATTTTGGGACATCTTACAAGCTATTAAAAACTGGCGTTCGCATATTCTCTTTTGACACGGATTGCACTAATTCCTACAGAGAAATTAGTGCAATCCGTGCCTACATGTTTGCTGTTTGACTTTTCGCCCGAACTTTGGATTAAAAAAAACTTGCGGAGGCTGCGAAGCGCTCCGCAAGTTTATCCTGATTAATCATCGTCTTCAGCCCCATCCCCACCAGAGCCGCTGTTGCTGCCTCCAGAGTCATCACCACTGTCGTGGCTATTATCATCACCGCTGTCGCGACTATTATCATCGTCGCTACTGCCGCTATTGTCATTATCCTCTGAACCGGAACCACTATTGCTACTATCTGATCCGCTATTCGAGGATTCATCCTCCTGTTCGGAATCAGAATCGGGTTCTTCGGTCTCTTCGACCTTTGGCTCTTCATCGCCGGATCCCTTGCCTGAGTTGTCCCCCTCCTGCTCATTCTCGCCCTCATGACCTTTGTCTTCATCATCGTGGTCATCATCCAGATCCGGGAGTTTCGCATCTGAGTCCAGAAGTCGAATCCGTTCAGCCAATACGATCCCATCGCCTCGAGTTTCTCCCTTCACACGGACGGCGCTGCCAATGACGATCGGTGCATCGCGCAGCTCCGTCTGGGCGGAGATAACGACCGGGACTCCGGCGACCACCCACTCGTTCCCGTTCTGACTCGTGACCATCCCGGAAAAATCCACGTCCTCAGAGCGTCCCTCCGCAAAGAGCTCCCGCAGTTCATGATGTCGTTCGTTTTCGTGCTCGACTTCGAGCGCTTCACGCTGCTGCGAATTGAATGTAAACAGTAAAAGCACATCTTCCCAGGTGCGCTTGACCGGATAGAGATTATCACCCGGCAATGTGGTCGAGGCGGCGCGCACGAGATTGGTCCCGCTGATGAAAAGCGCGGCAATGACAACCAGCGTAACGGCAACGCGCCGCAGGGAGGCAAACCAAATGCGGCGGGAAGGTTTGACTTTCGCCTGACGCAGCTGCGCGGCATGTTGAAGCACCCTGGTGCGATTGCGTCGCACCACTTCCACGGAGGGAGCAGGGATCGCCAGGTTCTTCGCGTTTGCAGAGGCTTCCAGGATCGGTCGCAGCTCATCGGCAAGCTCAGGGTAGCGGAACAGCACGGTATCGATATCCGCGCCTTGTTCGATATCCTGCAGGCAAATTTCCAAAACTTCGTACAAATTATTCATAATTCACCTCTCCGATCTGCCGCTGGAGCGAAGCCAGCGCACGAAATTGGAGAGCTTTGACGGCATTAATGTTTTTCTTCAAGTGAGCAGCAGTTTCTTCGACGGAATATCCCTGGCCAAAGCGCAATGCCAGGACATGTTGTTGTTCGGCGGTCAGCTGGGCGTAGGCACTTTGCACCAGTCGGTTTCGTTCACGCGCGTCGACCTCGGAATGGACACTGGCTCCATGATCGGGCAGGGAGTCCGACAATACTTCGACGGGTCTGCGATATTGACGGCGCAAATGATCATTCACTGCGTGAGCCGCGGTCGCGATCAACCAGCCTTTGAGGCTGGACTGCGGTCCCTGTCTTTTCTGTACGGCTTCCAGCAAACGTACAAAGACGTCGCTGGCAATATCTTCCGCGGCGGTATCATCATTGATCCTGTAACGGATATAACGATAGACTTCGGAAAAATACTGGTCATAAATGGCACCTATGGCTTGCGAGTCCAAACTTCGCAAGCCGTCCAGTGCCCGGCGTTCATCATAGGCTGACGTGGTTTGCACAGCACCCCGCCCTAGAGTGGACCCAAAAAAGTTTTGTACATACGTTTTAAGTATATCATTCCTGGTGAATGTGATCATGGCTCGATCACCTCAAAGATGACAGCCTGATAATCACGATAGACTACCTTCAGGCCCGGATCCTTTCCCGCAACTTGCAGAAAGTCTTTGTGGTTCAGATCCGTATGAACATACCGGGAACCAAAGGTATTGAGGATGATTTGGGAAGGGTTGGCAACCTCCCCTTGTGTTATGTCAACCCAGAGGTCATACAGACCGGGATCGTAGAGCTGCATATACGTGGGGTCGAGACCTACCAAATAAGTATTATGCAGGTTATGAAAGAACAAACGCGGGAAATCATCCCAGTCTGTTTGAAACACGCGCGACCCGGCATTGGTGTTCTCCTCCAGCCATGTCGATGCACCCGCGTAGAGACCATAAGGTTTTGACTTCCCAATCGCCTGCCGGGCCGCCGGTACCGTTTTGGCGATACTGGCAAAGATGGCAATGGACAGAAGCATACCGGAAAGAATTTTTCGCCATGCGAATACAGATTGGCTTTGGGACAAATCGATTAATTTGACCGATAGAACGTGATAAGACAGGAGAAGAGGCGCCCAGGCGAAAGCGGAAAATACCAGCGCGAAGGGCGGAAAATATTCCACGAAGCGCCGTGCCTGAAAGAGCAGCAATCCAAAGAACAGCGAAACAAGCAAGCTGAAGGCAGTGCGTGCATCCATTTTATGGCTCGAGAGTCCCAGGGCAAGGATCCCGCCTGCAAATGCGATCAAGGCTGGCAGCGAGTTGCCTAAAAGCTGTTTCGTATCGTAGGGGTACCATTCGTTGCCAACCCGAATGGAAGTGGCATCTGCAAGTTTCGGCAGAATGTGGCGAAAGGAGAAGATGATGTTATCGGGAAAGTATGGGTTGATCAGCACCCCTAAAATAATCCCGCCAGTGACATAGAGCAGCGGCCGAAGTTCAAGGCGGCGTTCTGTCAGCGCGACCGCGATAAGATAAAAAACGGCCAGAGCCAGCATGAAAGGAAAGGCATCATATAACCAGACATAAATAAAAGATAATACCGCCAGATGTTTATATTTCCCCTCGAGAAGCCATGCAAATCCGATCACAAGGACGGCCAGGGAAAGTGATTGGGCGCGTGTGATACTCATCCGATATAAAAAAGCATCCGAGATCCCGAGCAGTGCCAGCGCCCACAAGCCTGCAAACGGCACACGCTGACGATAAAAGAGATACCAGACAGCCAGGAACGTGAGGCTTGCAAAGGTCACCGCCGCCCACTTGGCGCCCATGTACAAATCGCCAAAGGTAAAAGGGATGAGCGCCACATGGAATAAAAAGTGGTGGTCATAGAACTCATTTTGATTGAGGATGCTGAGAGGCAGCCAGAAAAAATCGGGCTTTAATCCTTCCGTACGCATAAGCCAGGCGAGTTTGATGTGATAGAAGCCATCGTTATCGGGCATATCCGGCGTGGCAAACTGAATGAGCGCCATACCCAGGGTAAATACGGCGAGAAGTCCCAGCGGTGGAAGGATGGAGAAGAAACGCTTTTGCATGTACTATTTCCAAACTTTGATGAACCAAGTCGTCTGGAGTGGGAAAATCCCTCCAGACGACTCGATGGGTTTACCTTACGACCTCCAGACGATTAATCATCGTTGTCGTTACTACCCTTATTGCCGTCGTCGTCGTCATTGGAATTGCCGCCACCCCCGTGGTCGTCATCGCCGTTATCGTTGCCATTGTTACTGTTGTCATCCGAATTATCATTGGAACTGTCATCTGAATCATTCGTGTTGCTGTTGGCGTTGCCATTATCGTTGCTGTTCGTATTACTATTATCGGCGCCCGGGCCAATGGATTTTTCGATCTCACGGATGGTGAATGTACCATCCGCATTGGAGATCACATGAATTTTGACCTGATCACCCACGGCAATCACATCGTTGAACTCTGTGAAGCTCGCAAGACCATAGGATATACCGTTGATCGTGATCGAGTCGATTGTAATGGTTTCCACAACACCGACAATTTCGCCCGCAAGATTGCCATTGTTCCCGTTGTCATTGGCAGAGTTCGAGTTGTTATCGACCTGACCATCGTTGGAGTTAGCAGTGTTGTCGTTGGTACTGCTGGCATTGTCATTGCTGGAATTCGAATTGGCATTCTCGTCATTCGCGCCGGAAGCCTCGACCTTCGCTGCAACAACTACGCCATCCTGTCCAACACTCGCCTCCACCTTCACAATATCGCCGACCTGGATGTTGGGATCCACTGCTGTGGAAACTTCAACGCTCACCGGCTGTCCGCTGATTGTCCACTGACTGTCACCGATTGCTTCGACGACACCAGTGAAGACGACATCATTGGTTTGCACGTTTGGAATCCCCACCGAGTCTGTAGGTTGAGGGATCGTTCCACTACAAGCACTTAACAGGTAAGCTCCCAGCATAAGAAGCGACCCCACAGCATAAAGTTTTTTTTGCATTTCTGCCTCCAAAATAAACTCGATTGGTTTCATCTAAATAGTCGTCATGGGCAAAAAAAAGTTACGGGATGCCAACACAAAAAAGCCTCTCGCTCTATCGCGAGAGGCAGTGGGGGCAAAGTGAAATTCCCTAAATCGGTGGGTTATCCAAGCGTATCCCGTGTCCACGGACCGTATCGATGTATTGATGAGTCGGGTCGAGCGCGGCGAGCCGGTCCCGCAGGCGGCGGATCAGCGCATCCAGTGCCTGGTCGGAAACACCGGCAGCCTGCTCGTCTCCCCAGACCGCGGAAACCAGGTCCGGGCGACTGACGACCTGTCCGTGGCTCTCATAGAGCAGCCAAAGCAGCTTGAACTGCTGGGCGGAAAGAGGCGGGACAAGCTGTTGTTGATTCACCCAAACACGCCGCGATTTTTGATCCATCATCAGGCGGCCCGGCATGCCGGCGCCTTCGAGCAACGGCATGGTCGCGTCGGAGGTCAGGAACAGGAATTGCTGCGCCATCGCCACAGAGACCAGATCGCCATCCTGGAGAACGACGGGGCCAGATAATGGCATCCCGTTATGATGAGTGCCATTCTTGCTCCCCAGGTCTTCGAGGATGACGCCCTCCGGCGTGGGTGTGAGGCGCGCATGAAAACGTGAGATCTGGCGGTCGACGACCACCACATCACAAGAGGATTCGCGGCCCATGACCAGTGTCTGGCTTAACTGCCAGCGCTGACCTTTGAGCGGTCCTTCCTGTGCAACCAACAAAGGATATTCTTCCTGGGTTTTTTTCATGAAAGTCTCATGTATTTAAAATTTACAAGATTGCTTAACGGAGTATATTATAATAATATAGCATAAAGATGCGTTTCTGTGCAGAACTTACGCCGAATGAGATTCGCCGGAAACATCGCCATGGATTGATAAACAACAAAAGGAGAATAATTGCTCCCACCTCTCAAGAACGGGGAGGTCTTGCGCGGTCGTTACAAGATCCGTGAACGGATCGGTCAAGGTGGCATGGGGTCCATTTATCTGGCCGATGACACCCGTCTCAAGGGCCGCCTGTGCGCGTTGAAGGAAGTTGAATACGACCGCGCGCTCCCGGAAGATGTTAGAGATGAAGCCCGCGACCAATTCCTGCGTGAGGCAACTGTGCTCGCGCGTCTCGACCATCCCAACCTCCCAAAAGTTTCAGATTTCTTCTCCAATGGACCACGCGATTATCTGGTAATGGATTATGTCCCGGGCGATGACTTGCGTACTCTGATGCTGGAGGCACGGCGCAAGAAATCCTACCTCAAGGAAATGGATGTGTTGTCCTGGGCAGACCAGGTTGCCAGCGCGCTGACATTTTTACATAGCCAGGAACCACCCATTGTCCATCGCGATATCAAACCAAGCAACTTGAAACTCATGCCACATGGCTTGATCAAACTGGTGGACTTTGGACTCGTAAAAATCCTCGCACCCGAGGAAGTCACCATAACCATTATTCAGGGACAGGGCACTGCTCTTTATACTCCGCTCGAACAGTACGGCGGGAGTGATATTCACACGGGCGTCCGCTCCGACATTTACTCGTTCAGCGCGACGCTTTATCACATGCTCAGCAATGAGCCGCCCGCGGACGCGCGCAAGCGCTTCCTGCAACCCGAGAGCCTGGTCCCGTTACGACAGGTCAACCCCTCCATTTCGCCGCGCACAGAACGAGCCATCCTGTGGGGAATGGCACTCCACCCGGATGAACGGCCTCATACCATTGGCGAATTCCGTCAGGCTTTGTTGGGATACAGCGAAACTCCTACGCTCCCCCTTGCCGTCCGCCGGGCACACCGGCAATCCATATGGGATTACCTCGTGCATGCTCCAGAATCAACCCTTGCATGGAGTGCGGCAGTTCTGTTACTGGTTAGTCTTCTCGCGACCTTGGTCCGCTGAGTATCTGCATCCAGATCCACGCCCCCAAAGCACCGGTAAACTCTCCCGCAAACGTCAACACCAATACTCCAAATGCACCCGCAGAGTCGGCGATCCACTCTGTCGCGCCCGGTAACCCAAGTGCAAGATAGTTGTATGCCAGCAACCCACCAAGAAAGACACACAATGCCCAGCGTAAGCCCCACCGCGGAGAAACGGCCGTGCTGACCGCCCAGAATACGAGGGCTGCGCCGCCGATCACCGCCAGCATCACGAGAAGCCAGATGCCAACCCGTGGATAGCCTTCCGGCGAAATGAGGTCATTTTCGGGGACCGGCGTTACGGTAGGGGTTGCCGTCTCCACCATGGCAGTGACCGAAGGAACGACAATCGTCACCGCTGCAAACTCATTGGACGCATCGATTTGAAGGGCTGTCGAAACCATGGCAGGTTCGCTGACCACGCGGATTTCCACCTTGCCTGGCCTCCTGATAGCAAAGGAAGCGCGCGCCAAACCATCCACTGTGGTTGTATCAAACGGCTCTAAAATGGGTCCACTTTCTTCCTGGGTGGTCATCATGAAACGCACCGGAGTTCCATCAGGGACGAGATGCTGGTTGTGATCCAGGATCGGTCCGGCGCGGACGGCGATCGTATCGCCAATGCGGTACAGCGGGATCTCCGTCTGGGTGGGGATTGCTTCGGGAGTCGGCGTCTCACTTGTGGGAGTCGCTTCCATCACTTTGTCTTCCGCAAGCGGAATGAGCTGTGTCGGATCAGGAGAGGTAACTTCGATCAGATCATATTCCACAGCCGGGACGGAAACAGGAGAGGCGCCTTCCGCAGAGATCTGCTGGAAGAGCAGCCGCGCCGCCACTTCCACAAACGCCGGCTGCTTGCTGTAAAGGGCATAGTACGCAGTCAGTTTCGAAATATCCGTGGGATCGAGATAGTAGGGCGCGGTAAAGGAGAACATGATCACGTTTCTAGGATTCCGGATCAGGTTCGGGCGTTCGGCAAAGAAGCGCTGCAGCAGGGCAACCTGTCCATTGCTGACATCGGTCAACGAGATCACAAGCCAGTCGGCGCGCTCCAGGATTCCTTCGATATCTGTTGTACTCTCCCCATTGAGCATCGCCTCCAGTTCCTGCAGCGGAAACGAATTGAGGCGACTGGCAAATACCTGCCCGCTTCCGGTAGATCC
>Ga0105104_10002103_pt1 | contig 14677 bp, 12 predicted proteins | sample PPLLaktember2015_3_FD_87034 | JGI IMG/M metagenome (GOLD analysis project Ga0105104, IMG submission 87034) | Freshwater sediment microbial communities from Prairie Pothole Lake near Jamestown, North Dakota, USA - PPLs Lake P7 Core (6) Depth... | ecosystem: Environmental > Aquatic > Freshwater >... | reverse complement strand
TGCCGCCACTTACGGCAGGGGCAGGGCAGTTGTTGTCGAGACGGCCATGAATACCGAATTCGGTAAAATCGCCCAGATGCTCCAGACAGTTGAAACCGGCCGAACGCCCTTGCAGGAAAACCTCGATAAGGTAGGTCGCGTTCTGGCGTATGCCGCCTTTGTGGTAGTGGCAATCATTGTTGTCCTGGGTCTGATTAGGGGTCAACACTTTGTAGAGATGCTAATATTCGGCATCGCGCTTGCGGTCGCGGTCGTTCCCGAAGCATTGCCCGCCGTGGTTACGATTTCCTTAGCTATCGGCGTGCAGCGTATGGTCCGCCGTCATGCCCTGATGCGCCGTTTGCCCGCCGTCGAGACATTAGGCAGCACGTCGGTTATCTGCACCGATAAAACAGGCACGCTGACCAAAGATGAAATGACGATTCGCAAAATTTTCATAGCGGACCGGATACTTGATGTTTCCGGCGCCGGTTACGAGCCGAAAGGACAGTTTTTACGCGAGGGTAAAGCCATACAGCCGACGGGCGTTCTGAAGGAGTTTTTGCAGGCCGCAGCCCTTGCCTGCGACGCCCAGATTGTTCACGAGGGGGGCAGTCACTGGGATATAAAGGGAGACCCCACCGAAGGGGCGCTTGTTGTTTCGGCGGCCAAAGCGGGACTGGACAAGGTTGACCTTGACTCGCAATTGCCTCGTGTAAACGAGATTCCTTTCACTTCCGAAACCAAGCGAATGACTACTTTGCACCAGGGCAGGCAGGGGGTTATCGCCTGCTCTAAGGGCGCGCCCGAAGTGATACTCACTTCCTGCTCGAAAAAACTGACCGATAGCGGCGAAATAGGTCTCGATGAATCGGGCAAAAAAGCGATTCTCGAAGTTGCTCATCAAATGGCAAGCGAGGCGCTGCGGGTTTTAGCAGTTGCGTCGAAAGAAAATGCGACGTTAGAATCAGCCGAAAAGGATATGACGTTTCTGGGTCTTGTCGGGATGATAGACCCGCCCAGGCCCGAGGCAAAGGCCGCCGTACAGACCTGCGAAATGGCGGGCATCAAGGCGGTTATGATTACAGGCGACCACCCGACTACCGCCCAGGCGATTGCCCGCGAGCTGGGAATCCTCAAACAGGGGCGTGCCGTTACCGGCGACGAGCTGGAAGCGATGACCGACGCCGACTTCGACCGCGACGTAGAAGATATCGAGGTTTATGCCCGCGTCTCACCGGCGCACAAATTGCGCGTGGTAACGGCCCTGCAAAAAAAAGGCCATATTGTCGCGATGACAGGCGACGGGGTAAACGACGCCCCGGCCCTGAAAAAAGCCGACATCGGTATCGCGATGGGAATCACAGGCACCGACGTAAGCAAAGAGGCCGCGGCTATGACGCTCACCGATGATAATTTCGCCTCGATAGTCGCTGCCGTGGAAGAAGGGCGGGGAATCTTCAGCAATATCAAAAAGTACCTGATGTATCTGCTCTCGTCCAACCTCGGTGAAATCGGCCTGATGGGTATCGCGACGCTGGCGAATATGCCTTTGCCTTTGAGCGCGGTTCAAATCCTTTACGTCAATCTCGCGACCGACGGCTTGCCCGCCCTTGCCCTGGCCGTTGACCCGCCCGAAAAAGACCTTATGCAGCGTAAGCCCCGTAATCCCCGAACGGGTATTTTCACAAAACCCGTTGTTTCTCTTATGATGGCAGGCGGTATCTGGTCAACAATCGTCAACATCTGCCTTTTCGTATGGGCGTTAAACTCTGGCCGAAGCAAAGAGGAAGCGATGACGATGACGTTTGTATCGCTTGTGCTTATACAGTTCTTCAAGGCCTACAACTTCCGCTCCGACCGCCATTCGGTCATCAACAAGCCCTTTGCCAACAAGTGGCTTAACATAGCGGTCCTGTGGGAATTGTTGCTGCTGGTCCTGATTGTCTATCTGCCTTTCCTGCATCGGCCTTTCGGCACGTTCAGCTTGCCTTTGATGGACTGGGTAATTATTTTCGTCCTGTCGTTTACGGTTTCCCCGGTGCTTGAAATAGTAAAATGGTTCGAAAGACGCCACTATAAAAAACTTCTGGTTCAATAAAAAAGGTGTCAAATAAAAAAGGTGTCAGGCGCAGTCCCCGAAGGGGGAACCTTTTTTGAATTATGAAGCATACACATAAGCCAAAAATGACTTCGACGACCGATGAGCTGCTTGAATATCGCTCGGTCGAGAAAAAAAAGCTCAAAATTACGATGCTTATCACGGGCGTCGTGATGATTATTGAAGTCATTGGAGGCCTTATTGCCAATAGTTTGGCCCTGATTAGCGACGCGGGGCATATGTTTACCCATTTTTTCGCTCTCGCGATAAGCTTCGGGGCGATTCTATACGCCGACAGCCCCGGCTACAGCCGGCGGACATTCGGCTTTTACCGCATAGAGATATTAGCCGCGTTATTCAACAGCGTTTTTCTTTTTATTGTTACAATTGGGATATTATACGCGGGCATAAAAAGGATATTTAATCCCGTGCCTGTACTTGGCTTTGAGATGTTTATTATCGCCTTGGTTGGACTGGTAGTTAATCTCATAAGCGCGCTTATTTTGCAGACGGCAAGTCGTGAAAACCTGAACATAAAAGCCGCGTTCTTTCATATGCTGGCCGATACCGTTTCCTCGGTCGCGATTGTCATCGGCGCTATTGTGATATATTTCACGAAATGGAACATCATTGACCCCATTCTCAGCATCGGTATTTCAATTTTGATTTTCCGTTGGGGCTGGGGATTACTCAGGGATTCGGTCAATATCCTTATGGAATCGACGCCCAGGGGTCTGACTACCGATGACGTATCAGCAGCGTTAACAAGCCAAATCCCGCAAATCGAGGAAATAACAGATTTGCATATCTGGGAAATAACCTCGAAGATGTATTCGATGACCGCGCATATAAAACTCAAACCTGGAATTAACGCAGACGAAGAAAAAGAGATTTTGCTTAAAATAAAGCGTATAGTAGATGAGCGTTTCGATATAGAGCATACGACAATAGAGCTTGATTGAACTGTTAAAGGAAACCCGAATGGACTATAAAAGAGAAATAGGCGGCGTGATTAAAGAATTCGACGTCAGTTCCGAGGAAAGCAGGAAAAAGGCGTATAACAAATGTATTGAGTACGCCAAAGAAAAGTTCAAATCTGGTAAGGATTTTAATTCTTTTATTGGACAGGCCGCCGAAATGCTCGGCCAGGTCGCCGTCAGAAAAGACGTTATCGCCGAATCGGTCCTTGCGTCGGGCGGTGAAAAGCTTAACCTGGTTTATACCCCTCAAACAGGCCCCGTCCTTACGGGCAATAAAACAGGTCTTTCATATTTGTCGAACCTTCTGGCGAATCTTGCCGGCTCGAAAGAACCCGGGATGCACACTCATCTTTTCGCAGACCAGTTTCCAATGACCGGCCAGACATACCCGCTGACGGTATATATCGAAGATGACAAGTGGTTTCTCGAAGTGGCGCAAAAATCCGAGCAGGCCGAAAAGGCCCCGGCTGCGCAATTTCCAAGGAGGGATATCGAGCCGGATGAGATTATCGCTTTTTCGGTTCTGGGCGCCTTGCCTCCAATGCTTCCTGTTGTCGCGGGTAATATTTATAAGGTCCTTTCCTGCGAGAAATACAAAGACCAGGATGTCCTGCAGAAGTTTATCTCGGAAAAATCAGACCGTCTTTTCGTATTCGAGTTCGACTCGGCTGAGGGAGCTGCTAAGCAGATGGCCCTCGACCTCGATGACCCGGCGGTGCTTTTCATTACCCGGCGAGAAATTAAAAAGCTTGTATAAATCAAACCTTCGCTGGAATCGTATGTTATGAAAAGCAAAAGTCCTCGAAAAGCATTTACACGAAAAGGCAGGTTTTCCGTCTATATAGTTCAGTGCGGGGATGGAACGTATTATACCGGCTATACAAAGGACCTCGAAAACAGGATTGCCCTGCATAAAAGTGGCAAGGGAGCGAAATACGTAAAATACAAGCTGCCCGCGGAGCTGGTTTATTCAAAAGAGTATCGCTATTACAAACTTGCGATAAACGAAGAGAAACGGGTCAAAACCTTGACACGGAAACAAAAGTCAGAGCTTATCAGGGAATATGCTGAAAATAACAGTTAAATCGCGAAATAATGATGGGTCTATAGGAATATTATGAAAGTATTCCTTCAAACCTTCGGCTGTCAGATGAACAAGCTCGATAGCTCGCTTGTTGAAACCGCGTTGCGGCAGGCGGGCTTCGAGTTCGTCGATAACGCGACAGACGCCGATGTTGTGCTTTTGAATACCTGCTCGGTTCGAGACCACGCCGAGCATCGGGTGCTTTCGCATCTGGGCAATCTAAAACGCATCAAGGAATCAAAGCCCGGTTTGGTTGTGGGTGTGATTGGCTGTATGGCGCAGCGGCTTGGCGACGAATTATTCAAGCAGCCGGCGGTCGATATCGTCTGCGGCCCGGCCCGAATCGCCGAAATACCCCGCCTTATCGCCGAAGCGCTCCAGAAGAAGAAAAAAGTCGCCGCGATAGAGGAAAATATCAGGAAGTTGCCTGATAATCCCTCGCTCGAAAGGTTCGAGGTTGAATACGGCGTCGAAGAAGACAAAATACCGGCCCAGGCATACGTCCGGGCGATGCACGGCTGCGACAAATTCTGCTCGTATTGTGTCGTGCCTTATGTCCGCGGGCCTGAGACATCCCGCCCGCCTGAGGCGATAATCGAGCAGGTCAAACACCTTGCCCAAAACGGAATTAAACAGGTTACTTTGCTTGGCCAGAGGATAAACGCTTATGAGTATAAATCTGGCGATAGGACATATTGTCTGGCCGACCTGCTCGAAATGGCAAGCGGAATCGATGGTATCGAATGGATAAGGTTCGTAACCAGCTACCCGTCTAAAAAATATTTCAAAGAGATTATGGAAGCGATGGTCGCCTTGCCGAAGGTCTGCCGGTATCTTCATTTGCCCGCTCAAAGCGGCTCGGACAAAATCCTCAAGGCGATGAATCGGGGTTATACGTCAGTCGAATATCTCTCGCTGATTGATATGGCCCGTCAAATCGTGCCTGATATAGCCATCGCGGGCGATTTTATCGTCGGCTTCCCAGGCGAAACCGAAGACGATTTTGCCGCGACTGTTGACCTTCTCAAAAAGGCGCAATACAAAAATTCCTTTGTTTTTAAATACTCCCCCAGGCCCGGCACTATCGCCGATAAACGCCTCGAAGATAACATTTCCGAGGAAATCAAAAACCTGCGAAATAACGAGCTTCTCAAGGCGCAGGGGCAAATAGGCGAAAAACTTGCTGAGGATTTTTCCGGCAAAACCGTCAAGGTCTTAGTCGAAGGAGCGAGCAAGAAATCTCTAAAAAGACAGGTTATGGCCCTGCCCCAGCTTATCGGCCGAACGGCAGGGGACTGGATTGTTGTATTCAACGGGCCCGAATCACTTGCGGGCCGGTTCGCGACGGTTAAAATTACCAGGACAACTCCGCTTACGCTCTTCGGTGAGATTCCCTGATTGCGGCTCCCTTACGACTTAATCAATGCGCCGTACGCCTCCATTTTTCTTGCCTTGCTTTGAAGCGCCGCAAACATGCCGTCGGCCGTCTCCTTGATTGTAAGCTGAGAGTTGGTGTAGGTATTCTTCTTCGTGGCAGCATCGACCGTCTCTATCCATTCCGCCGGTATGGTCTTGGTGCCGGAAAATGCCCCGCACAATGCCGCGGTAGCGGCGCAGTTGCAGTCGGCGTCGCGGCCGTTGTTTGCCGACAGAATCGTCCCGTCTTTTACGTTGCCCTTCACGGCTTTGAAAAACGAAAACGCCATCGTCGCGCATTCGTGCGCACGGGACTGAGGGTAAGCGCCGGCATTGGCCGCGGTGTCGCTCTGCTTGTTGTAAATCTTCGCGAATCCCTTGTAAATTTCCTTTCGCTCGTTGATGGGGTCGCTGTATTTGGCGACTATATCGAGGCACGCCTCTATTTCTTTTTTCATATCGGCTGACGTGTGTTTCAACGCGGTTTCGATAACGGAATCAACCGTCGCGTCCGCTCTCAGTGCGTGCGCGGTGGCGGCCATATAAGGTTTGCCCCACTCATAGCCGTCGCTTTCCGCCGGCTGATAAACCCGCAAAACGTCCTGCATATCTTTAATCGCGCCTTCCTCGTCGCAGGCGTTAATCAGGGCAATCGGATGAAAGCAGCGTATCGGCGCGTTCAAATGCGGGTAGCCCTTTTCGCCTAACCGCCGGGGTAAAACAGTGCCTGCTCTTGCGATTTCCATCAGGTCCCTGTCAAACTGCTCCGTCATCTTCTTCATCCCCTCCAGCTTCTGGTCATTCATCACCTTTAGCCACATAGCAACCAGGTCGTCGGCGGTTATCCTGTCCTGCTTTTCGATGATGGCAAGATACATATACTTCTGGCGTTCTATCCCGTCTTCCGTCCAGCCGGGCGGAACGGTCTCTTTAGAAGCTTGTCGCGGCTGTAAATCCTTCAGCAGGCCGAATTGAGTCGCAATCCTCGGCTTATCCCAGCCCTCAACCGTTGCTCCGAACGCTGAGCCGATATACGCCCCCGCGATGCAGCCGTAAATCTTATCGAACAGGCCCGTCGTTTTATGCTCATCTTCGCCTGCTGTGGCAATTGAGGTGATTGACGCCAGGTTCAGGCCCGCTGCGCAGATTCCCGCCTGCTGCAGAAGCTCTCTTCGGTTCAGGATTGTTGTTCTCATAGCCGTTTCTCCTTACTTTTTAAGAAGTGTGCCTTTAAGTTCCTATTGGATTTCGGATAATTTCATCTTATCATATGAACCCAGGTTTGGCAAGAAATGCGAAATAACGTTTTGAGAGGAATCGAAAATGGCGGAACGCCGCAAGTGTATTGTTACATTATCGCTTGTCTCTTTATGCCTGATTTGTATCGCCGGCTGCGGCCAAAGCCACGCATCGAAACAGCTTCAGCGGCTTTTTGCCGACCAGTGGCAATTTACGATGAAAGAAAGCCCGCTTTTTGCCACCCGCACAGGCGACAACCGCTACAACGACAAACTGCCCGTCGTCTCGGAGCAGGATGCCAAAAGGAAAAATGAGCGGAATCGCGAATTTCTTGACCGGCTTATCACGATTGACCGAAATAAGCTCAACCCCGCTGAACAACTCGATTACGATATCTTTAAACGGCTAAGAGAAGACGGCTTGAAGGAATTTGAATTCCAAACTTACCTGATGCCCGTTACGCAAATGGGCGGCTTTCATACCTCTTTCGCGGAATTGCCCGATAATGTTCCACTCAATAACGTAAAGGATTATGAAAATTATATCGCCCGGCTAAATGGCTTCGAGTCATACGCTCAACAGCACATCGACCTGATGCGGCTGGGTTTGCAAAGAGGATATGTTGTCCCGCAAGTCGTCCTTACCGGTATGGAGCAGTCGATTCAGGCCCATATAGTCGATGACCCAAACGAAAGCTTATTGTTTAAACCCTTCAGGGAATTTCCCAAAATCATAAACGCGAAGGACCGCCTGCGTCTCACCGAGGCCGGAAGCAAGGCGATAAACCAATCCGTTGTGCCGGGATATAAGGCGTTTTTGAAATTTATGGTCGATGAATATATCCCCGCCGCCAGAAAGGATGTCGCCGCCTCATCATTGCCCAATGGCAGGGCGTTCTACGAGTTTTGCGTCAGCAGCACGACGACCCTCGATGTTACGCCGCAGCAGGTCCATGATATCGGCCTTGCGGAAGTAAAACGCATAAAGGCAGAGATGAGCCAGATTGCCGCCAAATGCGGCTATGAAAATGATATGAATGGCTTTGAAAGATTTTTAGCCGCAAGCGATCGTTTTTCCGTTTCGACGCCCCAGCAGCTATTAAAGGAAATTTCTTTTATAGCCAAGAAAACCGATGGCTCGCTGCCGAAGCTTTTCAAAACCTTGCCCAGAATGCCCTTTGGAATCAAAGAAGTCCCTGCCTATCTTGCCCCCAAAACCGCCAAGGCCTATTATACGCTGCCTGCCGGCGACGGGACCCGCGCCGGTTTTTACAATATCAACACCTACGACCTGCAAAGCCAGCATCTTTATACCCTCACCGCGCTGACGCTTCACGAAACGGTCCCCGGCCATCATCTCCAGATTGCCCTCCAGCAGGAGCTAAAAGACGTTCCCGTTTTTCGGCGGTATGCGCATTTTACCGCTTTTGTCGAGGGCTGGGCGCTTTATGCCGAACGGCTCGGTCTTGAAATGAATATGTATGACGACCCCAACAACGACTTTGGCCGATTGACCCTTGAAATGTGGCGGGCCTGCCGCTTAGTCGTCGATACAGGCATTCATTCCCTCGGCTGGTCTCGCGAAAAGGCAATCGATTATATGATGGAAAATACCTTTATGCCCCGACAGGCCGTCACCGTCGAGGTTGACCGCTACATCGTCTGGCCGGGACAGGCCCTCGCCTATAAAATGGGCGAATTAAAAATCCGCGAACTGCGCCAGTCAGCCGAAACACAGTTAGGCGAAAAATTCGACGTCCGCGATTTCCACGATTGCGTCCTATGCAACGGCTCCGTCCCGTTAGACATCCTCGAACACAACGTTAAAACCTGGATAAAGCAAAGACAAGCCGGCAACTGACGGCGATAAAAACCTTTGAAAATTAACCCGTTTGCGGTAAACTGGCCGATTGTAGTTTAATATCCCCTTTTTTTATGAGAGAGCTATGAGCGAATTTAAGATAGAACCGTCACAGCGGATAAAGCGATTGCCGCCTTATCTTTTCGGGCGTTTAAACGCCCTCAAGCATGCCAAACGCCAAGCCGGCGCCGATATTATTGACCTCGGTATGGGTAATCCGGTCGATGGGGCCCCGCAAATCGTCATTGATAAGCTTTGCGAGGCCGCCAGAGACCCCCGTAATCATCGTTATAGCGCATCCAAAGGCATTAAGGGCCTGCGCAATGAAATGGCCAAAAAATACGCCCGTCTTTGGAACGTTGACCTTGACCCCGAAACCGAGGTGCTTGCCTGCATTGGTTCAAAAGAGGGTTTCAGCCACATGTGCCTGGCGATGTTAGGCGGCGGCGATACCGCCATTGTGCCTGACCCGGCTTTTCCGATTCATAATTACGCCGTCGCGCTGGCAGGGGCAAACGTGATTTCCCTGCCCCTTGGCTGCGACAAGAAGTTCATAGATAATATAGTTATGATATGCGAGCATCTGTATCCCAAGCCCAAACTATTGATTTTGAATTACCCCCATAATCCCACGGCTATGACCGTCGATGAGGGCTTTTTTGAGCCGGTCGTCGATATCGCAAAGCGCTTCGGCATAGCGGTCATTCACGATTTCGCTTATGGCGAGACCTGTTTCGATGGCTATAAGGCGCCCAGCTTTCTCTCCACCAAAGGGGCAAAGGACGTCGGCGTCGAATTTACCACTATGAGTAAACCCTATAGTATGGCGGGTTTCAGAATCGGTTTTGCCGCCGGCAACAAGGATATGATTAACTATCTTGCCACTATTAAGGGCTACTACGATTACGGCATTTTCCAGGCCGTCCAGATAGCCGGCATTATCGCGATGAGGCACTGCGAAAAGGACGTCATCGCTCAAAATCTCAAATACCAGACCCGCCGGGACGTCCTTTGCGATGGTCTTACGCGCATCGGCTGGGAAGCTCCCAAACCCCGTGCAGGGATGTTCGTCTGGGCCAAAATCCCCAACGAGCACCTCAAAGGCAAAGGCACAATTGACTATTCCCTCGACCTGATTGAATATGCCGAGGTCTCCGTCGCTCCAGGCGGGGCGTTCGGTGAAAACGGCGAAGGTTACGTCAGGATTGCGCTTGTCGAAAATGAGCAGCGGCTCAAACAGGCCGTCCGAAATATCAGCCGGTTCATCAAGGAAAGACCCATCCGGAAGGGCAAAACCAAACAGTAACCGCCGAATAAAGGCCAGAATAATAAGAGGTGAAGTATGGTTCGTATTGTTAGCGTTTTGTGTCTAAACCTGCTTATTGCGACTGTTTCATTCGCCGCCATAGGCATATTTGAGGGCCAGGCCGATGTCGGCGACGCGTGCGATTTAGGCATTCCCGGCTCCGCGATGTTTGACGCCTCTAAAAACGAATACGCGGTTACGGCAAGCGGCTACAATATGTGGTTTAACAGGGATGCTTTTCATTTCCTCTATAACAAGACCGAAGGCGACCTCGTTATGGTTGCCGATATTAACTTCGTCGGAACAGGCAAAGTCGCTCACCGCAAGGCCGGCTGGATTGTCCGCCAGACCTTAGACAAGGATTCCGCCTTTATTGGCGCAATCGTCCACGGCGATGGCCTTATCGCTTTACAGTGGCGTCCGGTCAAAGGCGGCCAAATGAGCGATGACCTTGAGATACTGCGGTCTGTTAAAGCATTTGCGACAATAATGTTGGAACGCCACGCGGACGTTTATACGCTTTCTGTAGCTCCCGACGGCAAAACATTCCAGATTGTAGGTTCGGTATCGCTTTCCCTGCCGGACCCGGTTTATGCGGGCTTAGTGGTTTGTTCTCACGATACCAACACCGCCGAAACAGCGGTTTTTACGAATGTGAAACTTGAAAAACAAGGGGTTATATCTATGGATAAACGCGTTCTCGAAAGCACTCTTGAAACAATCGCAATCGCAACAGGCGAGCGAAAAACCATATATCGCGCCCGTGAGCATTTCGAGGCGCCTAACTGGTCGCCCGACGGCAAAACCCTTTTTTATAACAGCAAGGGGCTTATTTATACTATTCCCGCCGGGGGCGGAAAACCGCAGTTATTAGACACCGGCGAGGCCACAAAATGTAACAACGACCACGGCCTGTCTCCAGATGGAAAACTTCTGGCAGTAAGCACCCAGCATACCCCCGACAGTAAATCGCGTATTTTCGTTTTGCCCAGCGCAGGCGGAACGCCTCGCCTCGTAACTAAGCAGGGGCCTTCGTACTGGCACGGCTGGTCGCCCGACGGCGGCACGCTCGCTTATTGCGCCGATAGAGTCGGCGAATATGACATATACTCAATCCCCGTCGCCGGCGGCGCAGAGACCAGATTAACCAGCGCCCCCGGACTCGACGACGGCCCGGATTACTCGCCCGACGGTAAATACATATTTTTCAATTCCGAACGAACCGGGCTTATGAAAATCTGGCGTATGAACGCCGATGGCTCCCAACAGACGCAGTTCACCCTCGATAAAGAGTATGCCGACTGGTTTGCTCATCCCTCGCCCGACGGCAAATGGCTCGTTTTCGTGTCCTACGACAAGTCCGTCAAAGGCCATCCCGCAAATAAGGACGTTGTATTGCGGATTATGCCTTTGGCGGGGGGAAAACCGAAGGTTTTGACCGGCTTGTTCGGCGGGCAAGGCACTATTAACGTCCCGTCCTGGTCGCCCGACAGCTCGCAGGCGGCTTTTGTCAGCTATCGCCTGATGCCGCCGCAGTAAAAACCTGACCCCGGTTTAAGGGAAAATTACTTGCCGCGACATTGTCTATTAACTATTGCGACAATATAAATCCCGCGAATATATTTTGCGGGCGGGTACTCGTAGTTATCGGTCCTTACCCCGTTTTCGGCCCTGGCAGCCCCGAAAAGAGGGTTTTTTGACCCACAAAGAGACCTGTGAAAATATTTTAAAAAATCTCTAAAAAACACTTGACTTGCTTTTGATAATATGATTTAATGCAATCATCAGCTTGGGGGCTGAAGAGAAAACTCACAGTAGATAGTAATATTCTTATTGCTCTTTAACAGTGAGTGTTTTCTCAATTTACATTTTTACTGCTACACTTCAAGTTCGGGGGAACAAGAAGAAAACTCACAGTGTAGGTGTCGATAAGCGCTTTATTTGTAAGAGCTTACGGCCATTTTACCGATAGCGGGCGTAAGGGGCCTGTCTATTCGGAATCGGAGCGGAGGAACTATTCCAGAGAAGAGAATCGAGATTGATGCGCAACCGTTCTGCGCTTCAGGCGGGACGGCGAAATATGACGTTACGCACGCTGTTTATAAGTGTGATATGGAGTATGTGGGTAAAAAACGTGTCAGACCATAAAAGGACTATATATGAAGCACGGAGGTAAGTGGTGAAGAAAAACAAAATGAATACAACGCGGGTATCGGCAATCGCTCTTCTGACGATTCTTGTCCCAGCTCTGTGCGCCCGGGCCGATGACTTTTCACTCCCGCCCTGGCAGAGGGGTGACGCCGGGACCACTTTTCAGGCATGGTCGTTTTCGACTTCCGCAAAAGACAACGTGACCGCTGACGCCGGCTTTATTAAGCCCGAGGGTGCTTATGACCCCTATCTGTATGTCAACAGCAGTTATTCATATAACAGCTCTGCCGGCGCCTGGCCGCTCGGAGAGCTTGATATTTTTGTAGCCGACTTCGCCGATACAAGTCCGGGAACCTCGAAACAAATCCAGATTCAGCTCACCTGGCAGGGGGCAAGTAATAATTATATGCCTCCCCAGCCGTCCGTTAATGTCGTTCCCGAATTCAACGGCGACCCGTCCGCTTTCCCGATTACTGATATTTCATGGCAGAACTTTGAACCTGTCAATGGCTGGAACAGGTCGTTGTTCGTTTTCATTATCGAGCCCAATCCCACGGAGGAGTGGATAACAATAAAAGGCGACATCATCGTTGATCAGGTAATCGTTGACACCATTTGCGTCCCCGAACCGGCGTCTTTGGTTTTGCTTTTCGGCGGTGCGCTTATGGCGTTTAAAAAAAGAAAAAGTGTGAAAGTTTAACAGGCAGCTTGGGGAATTACGAATTGTGTGTGGTATGCAAACAGCGAAGACGGAAATGTGTAGAAACGGATATGGTGAAAAGATGAAGTTGATAAAAGGGATTTTTTTGCTGGCTGTATTTGTAACCGCGGGCTTTGCGGTTCAGGATGCGGCAGCGCTGCCTGGCAACGCCTATGTTGATGACGACGGGAAAAACTGGCAGGGTTTTAAAACCTACGCTGAGGACGGCTACGACGTGGTATTGAAATGGGCGGTTTATGAGATGGAGGACAACCCCTGGGCATCACAGGTCGAGTTCCCCGAAGCCGACAATTATATCTATGCCTATCAGTTGTTCAGCAGCGAGCTTTCAACAAAGGATATCGGCTATTTCGGTATCCTCGATAAAAATGGCGACAAGATAACCCAAACCTTGATGCACAATACCCGGGCCGTGGCTGACGGGGCAGGCGTGATAGCTGAACCCAATCCAAGCACTGAACAGGGAGAATGGACCTGGGCGGAGGGTGTCGGGTTTGTCCAGGCAGGGCAAAAATCGTCTTTCCTGCTTTTCAGCAGCATTTATGGACCAACCAGGGGCAGCTTTGAGATAAGAGCCCCTGAAGAGGAACTCCCTCCAGGCCCAGAAAAGGTTCCAGAACCGGCCTCAATCGTCTTTCTCGGCCTTGCTTCGAGCTGGTTTATTACAAGACGAACAAAGAACAAGCATAAACCGTAAGATTTATATGCGAATATTTTAAACGGGGGATGATGAAACGCAGCGATTCGAGATTGTTTAGAAGGGTAACAGTTGTCGTAATACTGGCTTGGGCGATCTTTCCGGCCTGTCGGGGATATGCTCAGGATGATAGTGCTGCCCTGATGCTTGAGGTATCGCCTGTGGAAGGCGGCTCAGTCAATCTGTCTCCCGGTGTACACACTTTCGATAGAGATTCAGAAGTTACATTAAACGCCACACCTAAAGCGGGCTTTCAATTCGTATGCTGGCTTGGAAATGTTACCAACGCCAGGAACAGCTCCACCTCGGTTTTTCTCGATACGCCCAAGATTATCATCGCCGTTTTCGAGCGTTCTAAATTCGACGAGGTTGAAGTCGAACAGCCGCCTGACCTCTCAGCGGGAGGCGGGGGGCTGCGCCGCTCGCCCGGAGAATCAGGAAGCAGATTAAGCGGCGCAGGCGGCAGACGACCGCCAGGCGGTCCCTCAAGACCGCGTCAGGATGTCCCTGTGCCTGATGAGGACGATACAGGGGAAGATCCCCCGGCGCCGATTCCCGAGCCGGCCTCGATTGCATTTATGCTTGCAGGAGCGCTGGCGATTGTTAAACGCTCGCGCAGAAAGAATATCACGAATAAGACAGCTATAATTTAATTTGTCCCCCTGTTTGCCGAGCATCGGTCCGGCAACCCGTTAAAGCCGGAAGGTCAAGCTCCTTCCGGCATTTTTTTGTCTTTAACCGGCTATGCCTTCCTGAATACCGCGACGACGTTTTCCACCTCGACTACGAAAAGCCGGTTGTCGCCCTCGAAATCAACAGGTATCGCCCCCTTGGGATTGAACAAAACCTTGTCATATTTTCGCAGGGGTCAATCAGGGGTATACTCGACCTCAGCAGATATTTCAACAATTCTGCCGGTTATCGTCGGAATCTCGATATTGTCGGGCAGTTGTATTCCCCCCTTGGTCTGCTTTTTGTCCTCATCCTTACGAATCAGAACCCGCTTGCCTATCGGCTCAACCGTCTCAATCGACTCTGGCTTGATTTGCTCTTTGCCGTCCATTTTTCAAACCCCTGCGGTAAAACATGCAATTATCTCTTATTATTATGCGCATAGACCTCGTTTGTGCAACCCTTTTGAAC
>Ga0105104_10002102_pt1 | contig 14682 bp, 14 predicted proteins | sample PPLLaktember2015_3_FD_87034 | JGI IMG/M metagenome (GOLD analysis project Ga0105104, IMG submission 87034) | Freshwater sediment microbial communities from Prairie Pothole Lake near Jamestown, North Dakota, USA - PPLs Lake P7 Core (6) Depth... | ecosystem: Environmental > Aquatic > Freshwater >... | reverse complement strand
CGGCGATCCGCAGGCGGCCGCGATCCTGGTGGGGCTGGGAGTGGACGAACTGAGCCTGAACCCGGCCGGGATCCCCACCATCAAAGCAGTGCTGCGGGAGGTCGACAGCGACGAGGCAAAAGATTTGGCCGGACGAGCGCTGGAAGCTGAGAGCGCCGTCGAAGTGCGGGAAATGGTGCAGGATCAGTAATCATGAACAAGCCGGGGGAAAAAGCTTAACCACGAAGAGCACAAAGGTATCGCGAAGAAAAACAAAAAAATATGGTTGTGCAAAAGTTCGGAACCTCAGAGCCAGGTGAAGGCGGAGGTGGGGTTGGCGCCAGCGGCGATCGCAGATAGGCTTAGCATAAAACCCTTCTGGCCTCCTCTGCAAACGGGGGAGGAAGTCATAGTCGTAGGTTGGGTTGAGCGATTCTCAGGTCTCGTTGGTCTGCGGGACTGATGAGCGAAACCCAACGTCAGGCGCAATCGGGTTGAATATTGTTGGGTTGAAGGGCCAATAATTGTTCGGCCAACCCGACTTGTACACGGCCCTTCAACCCAACCTACGCAGGCTTTGGCCAACTCGGAAACTCAGGAACAGGATGAACCGTCCGCGAATAAAACACGAATACGCAGATGGCCCCTACCCATCCCGCTATAACAGACACCGGGTGTCTGCTCTTCGACACCCGGTGTCTTCTTTATTGGATAACGAAGTTAATCGTTCTCCCGGGCACGTAGATCACCTTTTTCAGGGTGCCTTTCTCGAACTGGCGGGCGACCGACTCGAGGGCGGCGGCTTTCGGGCGGATTGACTCTTCGGTCTCATCTCGCCCGACCGCCAGGGTGCCGCGCAGCTTGCCGTTGACCTGGACGGCGATCACCAGCTGGTCTTCGATGTCCAGGGTGGGGTCAAAGACAGGCCAGCGGGTTTCATGGACGCTGCCCGGCAGTCCCAGCTTTTGCCAGCCGCTCTCGGCCGTTAAGGGGGCGATCGGGGCCAGCGCCTGGAGCAGGATGGCGATCTCGCTGTTGGCGGCGTTCTGGTCTTCCGCTGAAACCTCATTGAAGGCTTCCATGAGCCGGGCAACGACGGTGTTGAATTTAAAAGCTGCGATATCGTCACCCACGTCCCTGGCCAGGCGGTTGACCACTGCAATAACCCGGGGGGTCGAGCGGGCGTGTTTTCCGGCCTGCCGCTGTATGAAACGCTCCAGGCGCTCTAAAAAGCGGCGCACCCCGGAGACGGCCCGGTCGTTCCAGGTAATGGTCGCATCATACGGACCGATAAACATCAGATAAGCGCGCAGCACATCTGCCCCGTAGCGCTCGATGATCTCTTCGGGGACGACCACGTTGCCGCGGCTCTTGCTCATGCGCTGCCCGTCGGCGCCCAGGATCACGCCGTGCGAGAGCCGCTTGCGGTAAGGCTCGGGGATCTCGGGCGGGACGGCTCCGATATCGTGCAGGAACTGGTAGATAAACCGTGAATAGAGCAGGTGCAGGGTGTTGTGTTCGTCGCCGCCCACGTAGACATCCACCGGGAGCCAATAGCGCAGTTTGTCAAGACTGGCCAGGGCGCGTTCGTTGTGCGGATCGGTGTACCGCAGGAAATACCAGTCGCTGCCGGCCCAATTGGGCATCGTGTCGGTCTCCCGGCGGGCGCTCTTGCCGCACAGCGGGCAGGTGGTATTGACCCATTCGGGGATGTTGGCCAGGGGCGACTCACCCGTATCGGTTGGCTGGTAATGCTCTACATCGGGGAGGACGACCGGGAGCTGGTCATCCGGAACCGGCACCCAGGCGTGTTCTTCGCAGTAGACCATGGGGATGGGTTCCCCCCAGTAGTGCTGGCGGCTGAAGATCCAGTCGCGCAGATGGTAAGTGACCGCTCGCTCCCCGGCCCCGTTTTGCTCGATCCAATCCAGGGCTGCCTGGATGGCTTCGGCCGGGGACAGGCTGTCCAGCGGACCCGAGTTGATCAGGCGCCCTTCTAACCCGAGATAGGCGGAAGTGTCGAAGTCCCAGCCGCCCGCCGGTTGGATGACCGGTACGACCGGCAAGTTAAACTGGCGGGCAAATTCATAGTCGCGCTGGTCATGGGCGGGGACGGCCATAATCGCGCCGGTCCCATAACCGGGCAGGACAAAGTCCGAAATCCAGATCGGGAGCTCGCGGCCGGTTGCCGGGTGCAGCGCTGACAACCCGCTGAAGATACCGTCCTTCTGGCGGGTCAGCTCGCTGCGTTCCAACTCGGATTTTTTGCGGCTAATTTCGGCATAGCGGGCGATCAGGGGGTCGCCCAACAGGCTCTCGACCAGCAGGTGCTCTGGGGCAACCACCAGAAAGGTGCTGCCCCACAGGGTGTCGGGGCGGGTGGTAAAGACTTCCAGAGGTTCGGTTCGCTCGCGCACTGGGAAGCGGATTTTTGCGCCTTCGCTGCGCCCGATCCAGTGGATCTGGGCTGCCTTGACCTTGTCGATAAAGTCCGTTTGGCTCAAACCCTGGATCAGCCGGTCCGCGTAAGCGGTGATGCGCACGACCCACTGGCTGATCCGGCGCCGGGTAGTCTCGCTCCCGCAGCGCTCGCAGCGCCCGTCGATGACTTCTTCGTTTGCCAGGCCAACTTTACAGCTTGGACACCAGTTGATGGGCAGCTCCTGCTTGTGGGCCAGGCCATTTTTGAAAAGCTGGATAAAGATCCACTGGGTCCAGCGGTAATAGGCAGGGTCGCTGGTATCGACCAGGCGGTCCCAGTCAAAGGACAGCCCCATGCGCTGCATGAGCCTGCGGTAGGCTGCCGTGTTTTCACGGGTGACATCCTGGGGCTTGCGCCCGGTGCGGATGGCGTAGTTCTCGGTGGGCAGGCCAAAAGCATCCCATCCGATCGGGAAGAGCACGTTATATCCCTGCATGCGCTGGTAGCGGGCGTAGACATCCCCACCGGTAAATGAGAAGGCGTGCCCGATATGCAGTCCCGAACCGGAAGGATAGGGAAACTCTACCAGGACAAACCGTTTTTCTTTGGGACTGAAATCTTCTGCGGGCATATGAAAATCCATTCACATGAAGAAACGAAGGACACAAAGTACAGATGCTCCTGCCAGGTGCTGGGTCCGTCGACCGGTTCGATCAGCTCCAGGCTGACCTGGCCCATATGGAAGAAAGCTAGCTTCGCGCGGGCTTCGGTCGGGCGGCCATGATAGGTGGTCATGGCTTGCTCGAATGGATCGGTGAGGGTGATTTGGGGGCGGGGAAGATCGAATATCTTCTGAAAGCTATCGATAGCGCGTTCGATATCGCGGACAACAAATCCGATCTGTACAACCACCGGGTTGGCGAGAGGGGAAGGCTGAGTGTCCATAAAAAAATTATAACAGACACCAGCCGGAATCTACTCCGCGGCCTATCCTAATGGGCTGTGATTCATCAATGCCCGGTCATATTTTCAATGATCCCCGGCAGCCAGGCCGGACAGGAGAGCAGTGCGATCATCAACAGCCAGAAGATCAGCGTACCGACCAGGCCGGAAAGCTCGCGGCAGAAAGCCGCCAATGAGCGGATAAATTCATTCGAATGGCCAGGGTTGAAGTTCATCGGAGCACCTGTACAGATCATAAAGAGGATGGAAGTCAATCCGATTCCATAGGGTTGTTCAACCAGGAGCCAGGCACTTCTTATTCCCTGGCATCTGAATGGTTGCATAAATTGTGCCCTTTTATCTGGGAGAAATATTTACGGGTGAGGACCCGTGCGGATTAGACGCCTCGCCTGGATAAGTCCGTTATAATAAACGGGCAGCGTTGATCTGTCATCAGACCCCTGGAGGTGAGTTTCGAAAACTTGTTCCGGGGGTCTTGCATAAACACCTTCAGGAGACATCAATGGGCGACACCGTTTTGCTGTTTACCCGCTTTGGACTGGGACATGCTCCCGAGGACCTGCAAAATACCCTGGCAAGCAAGTACCTGGCGCTGACCCTGGAATCGGGTGAGCTGCCGGCCAAGATGTTGTTTTATACCGAGGGGGTCGGGTTGGCGTGCCAGGGATCCCCGGTGATCGAGCTGTTGAAAAAATTGGAAGGGGTGGGAGTTGAGCTGGTCCTGTGCAAGACCTGCCTGGATTATCTGGACCTGACCTCTCAAGTTGAATGCGGAGTCGTGGGTGGGATGGGGGATATCCTGGAAGCCCTGCACAAGGCCGGCAAGGTAATCAGTCTTTAGGGACGACCACCCGGACCAGGGTCCCCGCGCCCGGATCCGAGCGAACCTCGAGGCTGCCGCCCACCGCTTCTGCCCGCTCGGCTGCACCGGCCAGACCGAGATGGCCTTGCCTGGCAAATTCATACCAGGATGGGGGGCGTTCGAACCCGCAGCCGTTGTCTTCGATCTCCAGGGTTGCCCATTCGTCGTTGAGGGAAAACCGGACGGCGACCTGGGATGCCTGCGCGTGGCGGATGATGTTGGTCATTGCCATCTGGTAGATCCGGTAGATCGCCAGGCGGATCTGTTCGGTGAGAGACTGTTCGTCGGGGTCAAGCTTGAGCTGCAGGTTGATCTCGGGATGAGCTTCCTGGAAGTTTGTGGCATGGGCGCGGATGGCTCGCTCGACCCCGAAAGGCGCCAGGGCTGGCGGGCGCAGTTCCCCGGCCATGCTGCGCAGCGAGCGCAGGATGGCCTGGATTTTTTCATCGAGAGGCGCCAATATTTGCTGGATCTGCGGGTGTCCCGAATCTTGTGCAACAGCGGCCAGATCATATATTAGGCCGTACAAATCCTGCATCGGGCCATCGTGGAGCTCGCGCGATAATTCAAGCCTTTCGGTCTCGACCCGGTCTAATAGCCTCCGGCGGACCTCAGCCAGATAGCCCTCGACACGCTCTCGCTCGGCGATCTCGGCAAGCATCACTTCGGTTCGCCGGGTTAATTCGCGGGTGCGCTCCTCTACACGCTCTTCTAATTCGCTCATTGCCTGGGCGAGCCTGGTGTTAGCCTGGATCAACGCTTCCTGGTTTTGTTTGCGCTCGACAGCATGCCGGATGGAGCGCTCCAGGAGCAGTGGGGTAACCTCAGCTTTGGAGAGATAATCGGCGGCGCCAGCTCGCATGGCCTCTATGTCAATATCGTAGCTACCTCGCCCGGTAAACAGGATAATCGGTGCAGGATAACCTTGGGATGTGATTTCGCGGGTCAGCTCTAATCCGGTGCGTTCTCCCAGGTCATAATCGATCAAAACCACATCAAAGTCGTTGTCTGACAGCGCCTTCTGCCCGGCTTCATAAGAGCATGCCCAGGAAATTTCCATCTTCTTCCCTTTGGCCAGGGATATCATTTCCCGGGTCATATCGAAGTGATCTTTATCATCGTCGACGAGGAGGACTTTGTACACATTGCTGTTCGACATGGCTACAGACTCCAAAGCGGGCTGGAAAAACGTTTTACTTTTCCCTTGAGTATTCTTTATCCTGGCTGGTTTATTGAATCAATCAAATGACGTGGAATAAAAAGGAACTTCCCCCGGTTGGATGGAGTTGGTGTGATCCCCCGGGCAGCGTATTACGATCCGTTTCGGCTATTGCTACAAGGCCAAGAATTGTCCTTGAGATGTGAGCACCTAAAAATAGGATCGGTCTTCACCATGTTTTGAATCTTAAAAACCAGGTCTGTAACCAGAAATGAATGACGGACTGGTAAGTCGATGATCGATGATGGCAGCGTCTGGGGCGATAGGGATTTTGGGTAAGGCTGCTGATCGCGGATGATATCATGCCAACCTGATCAGACAAGTTAAGCTAATTATACACGATGAATCGTATATCAATATGGGATGGGATGAGCATTTTGGGTTTCGCCAGGACGATTGCATATCGAAGAGGGGAAAATATTTCCGCTACTGTATATACATAATTTAATTAGGTATACAATTGTATATAATTTAGGAGAAATCCGATGAACGCTTCTCCGCCAGTCTCCCCTTCGGCCACAAAGCGTAGTGATCTCGCCTTGGGGCTCTTAGCGTTCATCATCCTGGGTGCTGCGGCGGTGCTCATGGAAGCGCCGAAAAATTTTAGCCCGATCAACCGACCGTTTCGATGCAGTTGGGGGACGGGCTGTTCTTTGGCGGGTACGTGCTGATCCTGGCAGAAACCGCGCTGGTGGGGCTGCTGCACAGCGGGGTTGATAAAATCGGAATCTGGATGAAGAGGTGGATATAAAAAATGAACACTTTGCCTTCCGACTCTGTTTCCAACCCTTCGTGGGGTGAGATTGTGCTGGGGCTGCTGCCGTTTGTCGTGCTCGGTACGGCGGTAGTGCTGTTCGAAGCGCCGCTTAAGCCCGGGCCGGCGGCGGGTGTGGCGATCGTTGTGGCGGGCGTGCTGGGCGTGGGCGGGTACGTGCTGATCCTGGCTGCCCTGCTGTGGGCCTGGCTCAAGGAGTTTCCGCGCTGGTCGATGCCGTACCTGGGTTACGGGCTCATTTTTGCGCTGTATTTCTCGTTTGTTGCCACACCCGGGGTGGTCCTCTTCAATATTCCTGTGTGGGGAAGCGAAGTGTGGGGCTGGCGCGCCTGCGTGCCGGTGGGACTGGTGGTGCTGGTAGGCCTTTTGCTCAGCCGCCCACCGTGGAAGCCGCTTTTCCGGCTCTTCGAAAATATCTGGAAGGACTGGACCTTTCTGGCCTTTGGTTTGTATGGTTTTCTGCCCCTGATCCTGCCAATCTTGCAAGATGAGATGGATCATGCCTATACCCTCTGGCCAACGCTGATTGCCGTATTGATCGTGGTGGCAGGCGCTGCGCTGTACCTGGTGTATGCGCGCAAACCGTTCCGCTCCGCCTTCCTGCTGGGGGGTATGTTCCTGGCTGTCCTGGCCGTGTCCATCCCCGCCAACTATTATTGGGATACCCATTCGGTGAACTTTACTACCGGCGTGCGCACCCTGCTCCCCGGTCCCGTGCCCTGGCAGGCGATCATCATAGAATCGTTGATCGCCGCCGGGAAATTGACGCTGATCCTGGCGGTGACCGGGCTGGTGGGATTATTGCACAGCCAGGTCGGGAAGCGCACCGCTTCTCCGCCTTCCCTGTGAGTTATCTTTTCTTATCACAGCGGAGGTTATGCGCCGAACCGCGGATTACCCACTGCTTAGAATTTCACCAGGAAAGCGGTGAAGTACATGATGCCCAGCCCCAACACGAACCCTCCCAGGTTGAGCCAGGAAACCCAGGCCAGGCCGTCGCGCTCGGCATAGCGGCGGAGCAGGCCGGAAACCTCGACGATCACCTGCCAGATCGCTCCCAGGCCTACCCCCAGGAACACGGTAGCCAGCAGCGGCGAGAATGCAAACCCGCCCAGCCAGGTTCCCAGCACGGCGGGGAAGCCTGCCAGCAGGGCCAGACCCAGGAAAGTCGCCAGGCGCGGCGCGGCAGGTTTCTCATCCTCTAAAACAGTCCCCGGCGGAAGAGGCCGGTCGGACCTGGTGGGCACCAGGGGAGCAGCAATGCCAATCCCCTCGGTGATGTTGTGCAGGATGAACCCGATCACCAGGAAGGAACCCAACGCAGCTTCGCCCAGCGCGAAAGCTGCACCTACTGCCAGCCCTTCACCAAAATTATGCAGCCCAATGCTCAGTGCGATCAGGGACGCCACAACCAGGCCGCGCGACCCACCCTTTTTACCCTGTCGAGAGCTGACCGCCATGATTGCCAGCCAGGTCAGCAGGGCAGCAAACAATGCCAGCGGGATACCCTGGAATATACCCGGGAGTTCGGCGCCAATTTCCAGGGCTTCCAGCAAGGTGTCGACGAATAAAAACACCAGCAGACCAACGGTTAGCGCCAGGAGGAAACCCAACCAGCGGCGCCCCATGCGTTTCATGGTAGGGTACCAGAGCAGCCCCAGACCCACCGGGAGGACCCCGACGTAAAGACCCAGCAGGCCATAGGCCAGGAATTCGCGCCCTCCGGGGGTAGGGGTCAGTGTGGCGATCGGGACTTCTCCATCGAAGGTGGTCCCGGTTGAGGTAATCACCCGGATGGCGTGCGGCTCGCCCACAATCCACTGGTAAGGGATGGTCAGGGTGGCTTTGCCAAAACGCGGAATATCCGCGGATGGGCTGATCTGGTATTGCCAGTAGGCATCGTCGATGGTTACCTGGGTGACGCTCACCGGCTCGGGCCCGCTGTTGATCAGCGAAACTTCGAAGCCGGCCGGAGTCACCTTGATGCGGTCGAAGGACAGGCTTTCGAGAGGGGGCAGGTCGCTGCGGAACAAAGCCAGAGGGTTAGTGGCGGTAAACAGGAATACCAATAATCCCAGGGCTGCCAATGGAATGAGGAAACCCAGGGTCGAGATGGAGCGTGGTTTGGAGACCGGTTGGTCCTTTTCAACAATCATGACGGACCTCCTATTGGCTGGCTTCAAAGAAGCCCATCCAGCCCAGCTCGGCAAACTCGCTCTGGTGGGCGTGGAACATATACTGTCCCGGGTATTCCAGGGTGAATTCGAGGACGTGCCGTTCACCCTGCCCCAGGACGATGTTGTCGGTCAGCTCGAAATGCTCCAGGTTCGTCCCGGTGCGGTACACCCGGAACATCCCGGCATGCAGGTGGAATGAATTGATCAGGTCGAACTCGGTCATGTTGGAGAGGTAGACGCGGATCGGCTCGCCGACTTTCACCTGGATGGGATGGCGAGCGTAATGGAAGGCAACTGTATTGACAGCGTACACCTCGTTTTCGTTATCAAAGTTGGAATCAAATCCGTTCATCACCATCACCATCTCATGCGCCGGCGGCCGGCCTTGGGGGGGATCGATAATAAATGTTCCGTACAGCCCCTTGTGGATGTGTTTCTTGAGCGACATGACGTGGCAGTGATAGACGTGCAGTCCAAACGGGCGCGCCTCGAATTCATACGTAAAAGACTCGCCCGGGTTGACCACCGGCGTGATGCCATCCATCCCCGGCGCGTGGATGCCGTGGAAATGGATGGTGTGCGGGTGGGTCGATCCGTTTGAGAAATGGACGCGCAGCAGATCGCCCTGACGGCAGCGGAAGGTCGGTCCGGGGACCTGACCGTTATACGTCCAGGCCGGGAACCAGACGCCCGGCGCAATCTCGATCTCTTTTTCAAGGGCGACCACATTCCATTCGCGCAGCGTCCGGCCGTCGGGAAGGGTGCTTTCATTTCCCCAATCGAAATCTGTCAGGAAATGGGTGGGATCGAACAGGGATAAATCGACCTCGCCGACCACGCCGCTTGGATCGGGGTGGCTGCCTTCTGAGTGAACGGAATGCTGGGTGGCGTCTGGAGTGGGTGTCTCTTGAGCGTTCTGGGAGAAGTTCTGCAGGCGGGTCCCGGCGGCAACGGCGGCGAGGCTGCCCGCAGCAATTCCCAGTTTCAAGAAGTCGCGCCGATTTACCGGATTATTTTGAATAGAAGGTTTCATGCTACTCCTTTTTGGGGATTACAGTATCACCAGGATGCGGTTGGCTACCTCTGGCTCGATCGCGAGGATGGGGCTGGACGGCCCACGCAGCCTGAGATGGAGCGGGCGGTCGAGGGAGGCTTTTTCGAGAACGTCTACCTCGACTTGAGGAACCAGCCCCAGCCTTTCCAGGTAGCGCAGCAGCTCAGGATCTCCCGAAAAGACCTGTTGGATGGTCGCTGAGGCGCCGCTTTCAACCTGGGAGAGAGGGATCGTAGCGATGACCTCCACCACACCCTCGCGGGTCGGGATGGGCTCGCCGTGCGGATCGGTACGCGGGTAATTGAGAGCTTGCGCGATCCGCTCCTCCAGCTCTTCCGAAATGGCGTGCTCCAGCTGTTCGGCCTCCTCGTGGACTTCGTCCCAGGAAAAACCCAGGAAGCGGTTGAGATAGGTCTCGATCAAGCGGTGGTGGCGGATCACTTCCAGGGCGGCCTTTTCGCCTACCGCGGTCAAACGCACACCACCGTAGGGCTGGTATTCGACCAGCCTGGGTTCGAGAGCTGCCATTTTCTTGAGCATCTCCGTGGTCGAGGGTGCAGCCACGCCCAGGTAGGCGGACAGCTGGTTGGTAGAAATTCGCTCGGATCCAGTCTCTTCGCGGAGGTGGTAGATGGCTTTTAGATAATTTTCGGTCGAATATGTTTTCATTTTAGGTAGTCCTAAATCTCATTTTATTATAAGAGAAAAGGAGTAATAAGTCAATATTTATCTGAAATATAGATATTGTGAGTGCTTATGATTACTGGATAAAACGTAGGGGCGACCCGGGAAATGGAAACCTGACCGACACTGCAATCCACCTGGGTCGCCCCTACGTTTATTGCGTCATTCCTTTGGTCAACTTCAGCCCATTCAAAGCCCAGGGCAAACCCAATCCGCGGTGGAATCAATCCCCCCACTTTTCTTGCAAAGCCGGGCTGCGCCGGCTCAGCCGAGACCGGGGATTTTTCATCCCATCCAACCCGCGGGGGAATAAATCCCCCCGCTAGTCTTGCAAAGCCGGCTGCGCCGGCTCAGCTCGATTCCCAGGGATTTTTCAGCCCATCCCATCCGCAGGGGGATAAATCCCCCCGCTATGCTTGCGAAGCCAGCTTCGCTGGCTCAACCGAGACCCAGACGGTTTTCAGCCGGCGCAGCCCGGCTTCGCAAACGTAGAGGGTGGCTTCAGCCGCCCTCTACCCTCAACACCCCAATCAAAATGCACCCGGCCCAACCAACCGGTTTCAATGGAACAGCTGTAGTCACGGGTCGCCGATACGTTTCGGGGTGATCCCTTTATTTCATTTCAAAAATTGTTTTGGGGTGTGTTGGTGGCCGGCAGCGAGGCCGGGTTGGAGGTTGAAAGGAGAGTCTTCAGGCCAGCTTGCGTACCTGGGGGACGAGCCAGTAGACCAGCAGGGAAAGCGCCAGGGTAACCCCCGCGCTGATCGCCAGGGTCAGGTTCATCGGTAGATGCTCGGCTGCTGCCCCGACGGCCAGGTTGCCAAATGGCGAGAAGCCAAAAAAGCTCAAGGTAAACAGGCTGAGCACCCGTCCGCGCATCGCGTCGTTGACCCGGACCTGGAGCAGGCTGTTGAGTGAATTGAGCACCAGCATAAAGCCCACCCCAAGCCCAAATGACAGGAATAACGCCGTCTGAAAGTGCGTATTGTAGGCAAAGGCCACCAGCCCCAGGGGATAGAGCAGGTTGGCGACAAACAGGATTCGCCCGCGTTTTCCGGAGCCGCCAAAGCGGGCCATCGCCAGCGCGCCGGTTACGGCGCCGGCTCCCACCAGGGCATTGATGTGGCCATAACCATCGGCGCCGGCGTGCAGGATCTTATCCACGAAAGCCGGGAGGATCGCGTTGTAAGAAAAGCCAAACACACTAAAGATTGCCGCAAGCCCGAGCAGGGCAACGATCTCGCCGTGGGATCGGGCATAGCGCAGACCCTCAGTGAACTGCTGCCAGGGGCGTGCTTTCGGGGGCTGGCGGTCAACCCTGGGAAAGCGCATGGCCAGCAAACTGGCAATGACCGCCAGGAAGCTAAACCCGTTGATCAGGAAACACCAGGCCGGACCAAAGGCTGCCAAAAGTATACCTGCCGTAGCCGGGCCGGCGATGCGCGCGCCGTTGAACATCATCGAGTTGAGGGCGATGGCGTTGGTCATATCCTCGCGGCCCACCATATCGACAACAAATGACAGGCGGGCGGGAGCGTCGAAAGAATTAACCACCCCCAGCAGGGCAGCCATGATCAGGATATGCCAGACCTGGACCAGCCCCGTAAAAGCCAGAATCGACAAAACAAATGCCAGCAGCATGGCGCTGGCCTGGGTAATGACGAGCAGGGTGCGCCGGGGGATCAGGTCGGTTACCACTCCGCCCCAGGGTGTGATCAGCAGCACCGGGATGGCCGAGGCAAAGCCGACCGCGCCCAGGGCAAACTCAGAATGGCTGATCTCGTAGACCAGCCAACCCTGGGCGATGATCTGCATCCAGGTTCCGACGACAGAGACCAGCTGTCCGCCAAACCAGAGCCTGTAATTGGGGTGCTTGAACGAGGAGAACATCCCGGGTGCCGTGCGTGCCGCGCGGGCCGGCAGGCTGATATCGATTTCGGGTGCTTTTGGGTGTCTGGTGTCGGTCTTTTCCAAAATGAAAAATCCTAGGTGGTAAAAATTTTCTCGAGGCTGTTCAGAGCTGCCGTCAGTTGAGCGCATTCCTCGGGCGACAGCCCGGCAAACAGCTCGGAAAAGCGCTGCTGGGCGCCACTGCGCGCCTGGTCGAAGAGCGCCTGGCCGCTCTCGGTGAGCGAAAGGGAGACCCGCCGGCGGTCGGTCTCTCTTTCGCGGCGGGAGACCAGCCCGCGCTCTACCAGGCCGTCCACCAGGCTGCTGGTAGATGGCGGGGTCAACCCGAGATGGTCGGCCAGGTCCGAGAGGGATGACCCGGGAAAATGGCTGATATGAGCCAGACTGCGGAATTGGACGATGGACAGATCGCTTGCGCGGTGACTGCGCATTTCCTTACGGATTGCGCGCATCACCAGCGGGACAACATCCAGGATTTGGCGGGCGAGCAGGTCGGTCGGCTTCATGATCGTTAGTCTTTCTAATCGTTAGATAATCTAATTATATCAGCAGTCAGGTATTTTGTGGGATGGGTGGGTCTGGTGGAGATGGCCCTGGGCGTGTTTGCATCCGGACAGAAAACCTCACACACACCTGGTTACTACGCCAGGTGTGCGTGAGAATATCGCCGGGATTAGGGGGCCAGCTTGAAGGTGTAGCGGACTTCCTCGATCGACGGTCCAACCACCTGGATGTCGGCCAGTTTGTGCGTCCCAAGACCGATCTCATTAGCCAGGGCCAGATGGTTGTCGCCGCCCAGGAAGGGGGTGGATCCGGAAGGCGCCTCGGGGTCATATCCCATGACGGCGGTCGAAACAGCGTCCGTGGCGACCGGGCTGCGCCCGGCCAGGAGCACCCCGGGCCACACCTGGGTGATATCCTGCCAGGGACCCGGCCCGCCTTCACAGGTGATCACCCCATCGATCACGGCCAGATCGATGGGTCGGGCGCGGTTGAGATCCAGGATCACGCGCGGCATGCGCGTATCGAACTGGTAAGACCCGTGGAAAGCCGAGCGCATGTTGTCGGTCTCCTCGAGACAGTATTTCTCGATGGGCGCCAGCCCCACCAGGTTTTTCATCGAGAGGGTCACCCCGGTGGTGGAGTGAGGTTTGAGTTTGGCTACCGAGAGGAAAACATCCAATTCGCCGAGGATGGGGTGGAGGGTGAAGCGGTCATAGACGAGCGGGTTTTCGCCTACGAAAAACTGCGCATAGTCTTTATAGGGTGCCGGTTTGCACAGGTTGACCAGCTCGGCGCCGAGCGGCCGGGCCATCTCGGCATAGCCCCATTTCTCCCATGAACTTTCATCGCCGATGCCATCCATGATATACAGACTGGCTGCACCCGCGTCGCGCAATAACTCCCCAAGCGCGCCAACCACGCTGGGGTGGGTGACGAAGAATTCGACCGCCAGGGGGCGGTCCGGGGTGTCCCACATGGGGCTGCCGGTCATGTTGGTTTTGATCCCTACTCGCGCGCCCGGTTTGACCAGGTCGGACAACCCGCCCAGCCCGTCCAGCATGCCCTCCAGCTGGCGGCGGATGGTCATGGGATCGTAATTCGCGGCTCGCTCGATAGCCACCAGCGGGGTTCCGGCGGGTATGCTTGTCGCGGTTGGACTGGGGACCGGGGTGGGTGTAGAGCTGGGGATAGGGGTGACTGTGGGAGGTTGAGCCGGAGAAGTTTGTGAGGGTGTAATTGGAGCGGCTGCCTGGCGCGCCTGGCAGCCGGCCAGGAATGCGGCTGCGCCAGTCTGACCCAGCCACTGGAGGAATCTGCGGCGGGACAGGCGTTTCGCAGCATGCGGGTGGGTTGAGGATGCCATTGGGTCTCAATTCTGATTGAAAACCTGGTTTGTCTATTGGTGAAAAGGAATATCCCAAATCCATTAAACCACGAACCGGGGTAAATCGAAAGGCAGATCGGGAGGGAAACCCGCATTCATGAAGGGGCGACCCAGGTAGCATTCAACAATCGAGGCGACCGGCTGAATCACGGGTCGCCTCTACCCATATCAGGGGTTGGACCATCTGGCAGGGCGAAGCATTTGGAGAACAACCTGGTTTTTCTACGATGGTTTTTTCCCCAAATGCTTCGCCCCTCCGAAACGACACAGCCAGCCCCTGGTTTGGGTTCTTTAATAAAAAACGTCCGCGTTGCGGACGGGGAAAGACAGGCGCGCTAATAACCCTCCGGATAAAGTTTACGGCGGGTGGAGCGGAATATCAACGCCTATGTCAGATACGGAGGTCGACGATCTGGCCGGTGCCTTCCAGGGAAGAGTTCGCCTGGATCATCTTTACCAGGGCCTCAGCTTGCTGCTGCTGGACATCCATCGCCTGTTTTAAGATGGCAGTTGAAATCTGCAAATTGATCCCCCCGGCTTTCATCTCACCAGCAAGCGATGCGAGCGAATCGTAAGAAGAAGGAGAGCTTACCCCAGAAATTCCCATGTCAATCGTATCGGCGGTTTCTCATAAATCTTTAGGTTTTGCAATCATTGTAATCGGTTACAAAATCGTAGATATAACCTATTGACTTTTCATAAAAGCAATGCTAAACTGATTGTGACCGCTTACAAACGAAGAGGTCAT
>Ga0105104_10002100_pt1 | contig 14693 bp, 22 predicted proteins | sample PPLLaktember2015_3_FD_87034 | JGI IMG/M metagenome (GOLD analysis project Ga0105104, IMG submission 87034) | Freshwater sediment microbial communities from Prairie Pothole Lake near Jamestown, North Dakota, USA - PPLs Lake P7 Core (6) Depth... | ecosystem: Environmental > Aquatic > Freshwater >... | reverse complement strand
TTAAGACAACGGAACCGAAGCTTGCTTACGCCGTCAAACCAGGCAAAGCTGGAAGTTATCTTGTTAAAATTAAGGCAAGCGCCTGGGCGCACGCCGTTCATTTCATACTGCCGGCAGGGGCTTTGCCGGAGGATGATTATTTTGATTTGTTGCCCGATGAGAGCAGAACGATTAGAATTATATCCGATAAGCTGTTACGTATTTCTGATGTGAAAGTAACATGCGTTAATGAAAAGGATTAATCATTCATATTGACCAGATTAAAAAACTGTTCAAACAGGTCAAAGCCGGTAAACTGAAAATCGACGAAGCCGTCGAGAGATTACGCCATTTACCATACGAGGACCTCGGCTTCGCACGCGTTGACCACCATCGCCATCTTCGCCAGGGTTTCCCGGAGGTAATTTACTGTCCAGGCAAAACTAACGAGCAAATCATCAAAATCTTCTCGGCCCTCGCGGCCAAGGGTAACAATGTCCTCGCTACACGGGCGACGCCGGATGTCTTCGAAGCGATTGCCGAAACCGGCAAATTCCCACTCGCCCGATATGAAAAAGCCGCCCGGGCAATAGTTCTCGAACAAAAAAAATTAACGCCGTCGAAATCTGTTCTGCCGATTGTAACCGCAGGCACAGCGGACTTGCCGGTGGCTTATGAAGCCAAAGTTACCGCGGAAATTATGGGCCAGCGGACCGAGCTGGTTTGCGACGTCGGCGTCGCGGGCCTTCATCGATTGCTTGCCCATGTGCCGCAACTGCAAAAAGCCAACGTCATTATCGTAGTTGCGGGAATGGAAGGGGCTTTGGCAAGCGTGGTGGGGGGGCTTGTAAGCTGTCCGGTAATAGCCGTTCCCACAAGCGTTGGCTACGGCGCAAGTTTCGAGGGTCTTTCTGCGCTTTTGACGATGCTCAACAGTTGCTCATCGGGTGTTACAGTGGTCAATATCGACAACGGCTTCTCCGCCGCTGTTACCGCAACGTTGATAAACAAAAAAATTGAAAAATAAAAGCTTGCGGTTGCGGTCAGAATAATTCTTTAATTAAATCACCTTTGTCTATTTTGAAATGGACGGCGACGTCGTTCAAAATGCCGCTCAGTGTTCCTATTTTGAGGGTCTTATGGGCGGGAATAGTTATGTGATGTTCGCCTTTTTCAGCAGTGGTAAGTCGTATATGGCTGCCGGTTTGTCGGCTTATTTCATAGCCGTATTTTTTAAGAAGTTTTACGAGTTCTAAGCCGCTGATTTCCCGGGGCAGCTTCATATCGCTATGAATTCATCTTTTACTATGTGTAAGCGTATAATATGCGGAATTTCCTTCTCGTCGAAATGGCATTTTACCGCGTCTTTGACGTTTTCTTTCAGCTCGTCTAAGGTTTCTGCTTCGGTAAAAATGGAATGACCGAGGGCCTTTGCGATGTATCCGCCGTCTTCGGAGGTTTCGACGATAAATATAATTTCGCTCATACTAATCATATATTATAAACGTTCTGCGTTTCCCGTCAAATCTTTTATTGACCGTATCTGGCGTTATTTATAACATACGCACAGCGTGCCTTACGGCACTGCGAGAAACGAGGTTGTATGAAGATAATAACAAACATCCCGAAATTGAAATCAAGAGCGAAAGACGCTCATAAGGGCGACTTTGGCAAGGTTTGCATTATTGCCGCAAGCATCGGCATGAGCGGCTCGGCTGCTTTAGCGGGAAGGGCTGCGCTTCGGGCGGGGGCGGGATTAGTCAGAGTGGCTACTCCAAAAAGCGCATTACCTATTGTCGCTTCAATAGAACCTTGCTTTACTACTGTTCCGTTATCTGAAGATACCTCGGGTAAAATCTCCGCTGAAGCAATCAATACAATTCTGAATCTCATCCCCGATAACGATTGTCTTGCGTTCGGGCCAGGCGTGGGTATTTCGCAGGGTGTGCGTTCGATTTTACAGCGACTGCTTGAGCAAGAGGGTCTTCGATTAGTCATTGATGCCGATGGATTGAATAATCTTAGTATGATAAATGACTGGCCGGGTCAGACCAGAGCGAGTGTCGTTTTGACGCCGCATCCCGGCGAAATGAAACGACTGTGGGTGGGGCTTTTCAGGGAACCGATACCGGCTGACAGACGCCAACAAGCGGTTACTCTGGCGAATAAAACCAAGGCAATCGTTGTTCTTAAAGGCGCTGGAACCGTAGTTACCGATGGTGATAAAGTTTACGTCAATAAAACCGGAAATCCCGGTATGGCAACGGCGGGCGCGGGCGATGTTCTGACGGGTGTGATTACTGCCCTGATGGGTCAGGGATTGAGTAATTTTGACGCAGCGGTGCTTGGGGTTTATGTTCATGGTCTGGCGGGTGATATTGCTGCCAAAAAGACAGGACAAATAAGCTTAATAGCGACTGATATTATTGATTCACTCGGTGATGCGTTTAAGAAAAGAAAATAGAGGTGATTATTATGGATAAGACCAGAGAATTCTTCGCGAAGTTCAAAACCGACATCGAAAAACTCAAGGGCGAAATTCCCGATACCATAGCGGGATTCGGGGGATTATTTGTCAAAGTCATGAAAGATGGCGCCCTGACCGCCAGGGAAAAAGAGCTTATCGCCCTTGGCATAGGAGTCGCCGGGCATTGCTCGCCCTGCATCCGTTCGCATGTGCAAAAAAGTTTGGAAGCCGGCGCTACCAGGCAGCAGGTACTTGAGGCCGCTTCAGTCGCGGTGATGATGGCGGGCGGTCCAGGGTATGTCCATTTACCTTTGGTCCTCGATACCCTCGACGATTTGCAAAAAGAAGGTTCCGATAAAAGCTAAACTTTCGGGCCGGAAATGGCCGAAAAACATAAAGGTAGAAGGTTTGGTTTTTGGCAGACGCATAATTTGGGCGGCTGGGTATTGATTATGCTGTTTTTGGTGGCATTTTTTGCTTATCGCGGGTAGATTACCCTTGAATGGACAATAACCGGAAAGATTCTCGAACAACACCTGACGACGAAAAGGCCGCACAAAATGCCGTCGGCATGTCTCATTTCAGCAGAAAGCTTGTTCCCCTCGATGAATACGCCGAGCGCCAGGGAATCTCCAGCGACATCGTTGAAAAACAGGGTCAGCTTGGCGTTATCCAGATAAGAAAATTCAAAGGTCAGAAATTCGTCGTCGATGTGCCCGTTGAGCAGCTTAGCGAATTCGAAAACGAGCCGGCGCCGGAAACAGAAACAATAACCGTTAAGCCCCGCGCGACGGCGGTTTCCAGATTGTTTACCGCGGGCCTTGCCTTTGTGCTGATTATCATCATAGCAGGCGTCTTCTTGCTCTATATGGATGCCCAGCAAAAGCTCGACAACCTCAGTGCCGACTATACGGCTTTGCAGAACAAGTACAATGACACGACTGCCGCAAGCCAGCAGGTAAAAACGTTGCAGCAGGAGCTTGCCGGCTCAAAAGTCGAATTTGCCCGCATCCAGAACCGAATAACAACGTCTAAAACCGAGTTGGCAAAAATCCAGTCAGACCTCAACAAGGCAAGACAAAACCTCGACAGCGTTCAGACGGAGCTTTCAGGCGTTCAGGGCCAGATTTCCCTGTCGCGGGTTGAGATAGAAAGCGTCCAGAACGGCCTTAACGACAGCAAAAAAGGATTGGATACCTTGCATAGCCAAAACGCTGAAGCTTCGACGAAGTAGTTAAATTTTTGAATTGAGTTTTTCCAGCAGTTTCCAGCCCGCCGGTAAGACAGCCGCCGCAAGAGCCACTTTCAAAATATCCCCGATGATAAAAGGATATACGCCCGCGAGAAACGCCGTCCTGATATTGGTTAATATCGCAAGCCAGGCAAAGCCAAATGAAAGCAGCACAACGTCGCCGAAAACCATCGCGGCTAAGGTCGTTAAAACATGCCTGTCCCAGCCCATTTCCGCCAGTTTGCCGACCAGTATCGCGGCGAAAATAAAGCCGACAAGAAAACCTCCCGTTGGGCCGATAAAAACCGGTATCCCGATTCCTGCGGCAAAAACCGGAAGCCCCAAAGCCCCTTCGGCAAGATAGGCGAGCATTGTCAAACCGCCGCGCCTCGAACCGAGCAGTGCGCCGAGAATTAAAACGGTAAATGTCTGCGCTGTAATCGGCACGGGGCTAAAGGGCAGATAAATCCTTATCTGGGCACTCAAGGCCACCAGCAGCGACCCGCAAATCACAATAAACGCGTCATAAATAAACGCCGAAGCCCTTTCATCGGGCCTGAACACGTCGGCAAAAGTGCATTTAATCATCATATTTAATCACCCGTTTCAAAAAACTATCTATCTGATTGATCGTCCGCAAATGTCGTTGAGATTATAGCTTACGGTTTTCATTCCGTCAAATGCCCCTGTTTTTCCTTGATTTAGGGCTGCAAAAGTGTATAATAAAACAATGTCGGAGCAAATAAACAAAATGAAAAACACAGTTATCGTTTTGCTACTTTTTATAATTGCCGGCTGCAACGCACCCGCCGATAAGCCGGCCCCCACTAATTTCGATACCGCCATCGAAAACCTCAGTATAACTACCCAGCAATTGGAGTCGGTGCGAAGGGAAAAGGATTTGTTCGTCAAGGTGATGGAGGACTACGAGCGGCAAAAGGCCGAACACGCTCTTTTTTTAGACCCTAACCGGTTCGACAGCCAGGCGCAGGATTTCACCTATTGGCATCGTGATATTACGCAGAGGGAAAGGGATCTGGAATTCAGGCATGCCCTCAACGTATTCGCCGCTCACAGCCAGGTCATAAAACGTAAATCCCTCGACCCCAATCAAACCGCACTCGCCGACCCGGCACCCTGAAAATCCGAATCGGCCGACGAAGATTGGGCGGTACAGGATTCGAACCTGTGACCCCGTGCGTGTAAGGCACGTGCTCTAACCAGCTGAGCTAACCGCCCGCGAAAATTACCTGCGGGAATAACATTAAGACCCATTGTAACGAAATTGCTTATAAAGTCCAGCCGTTATGATATTCCGGATGAATGAAACGCTCGGCTTCCGGGGCGTTGGTCGCCTTTATATTCCCACCATCCCAGTAGAGTTTTTTGCCCGTTCGCAGAGCGACGTTACCAAGCAGGACGACTTCCGTCATCGGGCCGCTATATGAGAAATCGGAGCAGGCCTTTGTGCCTTTTTTACAGGCATCGACCCAGCCCCAGATATGGTCGCCTCCGACGCGCGGGATGGTTTTGGGCGGCTGTTTATATTCCCTCATTTTTGACTGTGGGATAATCTGCGGCGTGCCCCCCCAGCCATCGCACATAATCTTGCCTTTGTCGCCTATGAACAATATGCCGTTGCCGCCGCCTGTAAGCAGGCGTTCCTCTTCCAGTTCTTCCGGTTTTCGGGGCAGGATTCCGCTTGTGTACCAGGTTACTTTGACGGGCGGCATCTTATCTCGTGCAGGGAACTGGTAATAGTAAATTGCCGCCACAGGCGCTGTTTCATCGTTAAAATTCGAAGAGCTTGCCTCGACGCTTTCAGGATGGCCCAAATCCAGCGCCCAGAATGCCGGGTCGAGATTATGGCAGGCCATATCGCCGATAGTGCTGTTGCCGAAATCCCACCACGCACGCCAATAGGCAGGGTGATACACGGAATGATAAGGCCTTTTCAGTCTTGGTCCTAACCATAAATCCCAGTCGAGGCCTTTAGGTATCGGCGGCGTATCAGTCGGCCTTTCTTCTGGAGTATTTGGACGCCTGCCCTGGTGATTGCTCCACGCGTGGACTTCACGAACGTCGCCGATAGCGCCGTCGCGAATCCATTCGACGGTCATACGGATTCCTTCGCCGGAATGGCCCTGGTTACCCATTTGAGTAACAATACCCGCATCTTTGGCTGCCTGGGCTATTTTCCTCGCCTCGAAAATACTGTGCGTGAGCGGCTTTTCACAATATACGTGCTTTTTATTTTTGATTGCCCACATAGTCGCAATGGCGTGATTATGGTCGGGTGTCGCAATCAAAACCGCGTCGATATTCTTCTGCTTTTCGAACATTACGCGAAAATCCGAAAAGCCCTCGCATTTGCCGGATTCTTTGGTTTGCCCTTTGGCGGAGTTATGCTGGTTAACAATCCTCATAGCGGCGAGGCGCCCGGTCACTTCGCGGTCCAGTATGGATTCGGTCTTCTCGGACACATCACATACGGCTACTACCTGAGCAACTTCACAATCGAGTAGCGCCCTCATATCGTTAATACCCTGACCACCGGCGCCTATGAGGGCGACGTTGAGCTTTTCAGATGGGGGCGTAAAGCCGGCGCCGCCGAGGACGTAGCGTGGCAAAATAGTAAAACCGAGGGTTGAGCCGATTGTGCCGGCTAAAAATCCCCGGCGGGAGATTCCGTTTGCTTTCATAGAGCAGGTCTTTTTCAAGTTTCGCATAAGTAGTTTTCCATAAGTTAATCGGGCGTAAACTAATCTTGCGTTTTTTTGGCCCTTGCGTCAATACTTTTGATTGCTTATTATGTCCGTCCGAACAGAAGCGGGGATTTATAAAATGCGATTTGAGGTGATTTATGACCGTTGCTGAAGCGATAGCCAAGAGGTATTCGTGCAGGGCTTATCAGGATAAACCCATCGAGCAGGAAAAGCTCGATAAGATTTTCGAGGCGGCCCGTATGGCGCCCTCGGCCAAGAACCTGCAGGACTGGCGTTTTGTGGTTGCGACGGACAAACAGTGTAAGCAGCAGGTAGCCGAATGCACGAACCATCCCAATGCGTTCGGCCAGGCGGCAGCTTTGATAGCCGCATGCAGCGTCTGCAAAGACACAATGCGATGCGGCCAGCAAATCGCCCCGATTGACGTCTCTATCGCGCTGGAGCATATCGCACTAACGGCGACCGAGCTTGGTCTTGCGACCTGCTGGATCGGCTCTTTTGACGCAGAAAAGGTCAGACAAGTTCTGGCGATTCCCAAAGAAGTTGTTATAATTGAGCTTATGGCCCTTGGCTATCCCGCCAACGGCAAGAGGCAGACGACGCGTGAGCCGGTAAAGAATTTCGTCTGCTTCGACAAGTGGAACTTTTGATATTGGGGACGTGGTGTAACGGGAGCACACCGCGGTCGCATCGCGGGAATGAGGGTTCGATTCCCTTCGTCTCCACTCTTCGTTCGCCGTTCAGGGCAGGGCGGAGGATTTAAGGTCTGGTATCGTCAGTGAATTTTCTTGTTGAATTTAGTGTTTGTCTTCCCCGGGTACAGGAGGCGGTTATCTCGATTTGGGATGATTTCTTTTGTAAAACCACGTTCAAAGCGGCTTTTTTGATATTCATATTTGTGGTATCAAGCGAGACATCGCCGGCTGGGGCGTTAACGTTTTGCTTTGCCCAGGCAAGGCCGCTTGCTGTAAGGTTTTGCCGGCAGGCCTCAAGATAAGCGCGGTCGGCCTGGAAAATGAAAGCTCTGGAAACGCCCGCCAGGATAATCATATAAATCCCAATCAGGCCAAGGATGGCTATGACAAAAAGCATTACAAAACCATTTCGTCGGGCGTTTATGTTTTTCATTTGACGGTTTCCCATACCGAGCCGGTAAAAAATAAATTGCTGTTGGCCATCTTTTTCCGTATGTGGCCGAGGTCCCTGTCTTCGATATATGTTATCACCTCGACCGCTGAACCATTTCTTCCAGTATTACGCACCTGCCACTCGATTTTGCCGTGCGGCACAGACCAGCTTATCGGGTTTTGAGCGTCATCGGCTTTTTGACGAAGAATCAGGCCCTGTTCAAATTTGTAGGAGATGACGCCCTGGGCCGTTTCAATGAGCAAAGAATCACCGGCGGATTGCGACAAGGTTTTCGCCGAGGCGACATCGGCCTGTATATAGCCGACTAAATTATTAAGGGTCGCGCTCTCCTGGACCAGCCGGTAACCTCTGGGCAGCTCGAAAATGAAAGTTCGCCAAAGACGCCCGAAAAATACGGCCAGCAGCAGAGAAATAAACAAGACAACCAATAATTCGATAAGCAAATAACCCTTGCGCATCTTACTGCTCCTGTTTTGAGAAATACCGCGACAAGCGGACCTCGGTTTTTTTGCTGAGACTTTGGCTTCTCGCCGTTACGGTAACGAGCTTCAATCCATTCCACCGGCCCGTTCCCTCGGCTTCATCGATTTGGATAGTCATATTCGGCCACAATCGTTTCAGGTCATTTTCGTCAATCGCTGCGCCTGTAGCGGCGATGCTGTCTAATGTCGCCTGGGCCGCCGAAATGCAGTGCTGTTTGACAAGCTGGTAGTGGTTGAGCCGTCTGAAACCATCCAGCGATATCGTAAAAGCGATTAAGAGCATCCCGAGGACCACCAGCGAAACCATTAGCTCGGTCATCAGAAAGCCGCGATTTGTAGCCTTTTCTTTAGTCATAGTTTTTTTATGGCACAACCATATTTGCCGATGTTTGTATTATCGCGACTAACGAAGCAAAAACAGCGTAAACGATGAATCCCACCATAAGTCCCAGGCAGATTGTTTCGCAGGGACCGATTATGAACCTGGCGAGTGTGGCTGCCCGGTTATAGCCCCATCGATACGCAGATTCGAGCGTATCGAGAATATCGAGGGTATTGCTGTGATTATGCAAATCGGCGAAGGCCCAGGCCATAGCGCTGCCCATGCCGCATTGCCGGGCGGATTGTCCGATATCCTCTCCTCGTTCGACCTTTTCGAGCCAGCTTTTGAGGTTCTTTTTGAAGCAGCCGTTGAAATCGAGCCGGAGCGTATTGGCGATTGCCTCGTTGACCGTGCAGCCGGCGTTAAGCGATAAGCGCAATGCGCCGGCGATTCGCTGCATTGCCCGGTTCCATTCATACCAGCGTAAAAAAGGGATGTGCCATTTGATAAAATCACCTATGCGCGATACAAGATATGGTTTCTCGGGCCGGCGGGGCCTTGCCCTGGTTCGGACGTAAATAGGCCCGCCAATCGTAAATCCAAGAGTAAATAATATTCCCAACACCCAGCCCATGTCGCGCCTTATGAAATCGACGATTTTCAGCAGGAGCATCGTTGCCGCCGGCAGTTGCGAACCTTCGCCAAGCTCGCCAATGACCTCTTTAAACTTCGGCATTATAATTGTCATTATAAATAAAACGATGACAAACATAATAATCAGCACTATCGGGGGATAAAGTGAGGGGATGTGCCTGATTTTTTTATTGAGCGTGGCTTTCGCGACCAGGTCTTTTTCCAGCGCAGCAAGGGCCTGCGGGACCTGGCCTATCCGCTCGCCTACAGCCACAAGCGCAGCAGCGTAACCGGGGCAGCGGGCGTATCCGCGTTTTAGCGATTCGCTTAAAGAATAACCTTCCACGAGCCACTTTTTTATTTGTAAAAGGATAAACGCGCGTTTATCGTTCTGTCCTGCCGCGGCCATCTCCAGCGCCATGGGCAGCGGGAGATTTTGCCGCATACTCGAACCGATTGTGGAAATTATATAATCGGCCGTTGTCAATTCCGATGCCGCGATTATTCCGCCGGCCACGCTTGTAATCATCAGCACAGCCATAAGCCCGAAAGAGCCCGCCGGACCGCAAATAGCGAAACCGCCGGTTACAAGCAGAAGCAAACCGCAAGCTGCCAGAATCCGCCTTGACCAGATTCGAAGCCGAAGGCCCTTTTCCTGAAGGGGGCTAAAGGCAAATCTTGCTATCAGTGCCACTATGAAAACCACCGGTGCTGTAATAACCAGCTCCATCCATTCAGTGGCAAGACCCAGCACTACAAATGCAATACTTGCGATAAATCCCAGGCCTGGCCTGAAAAGAGTCAGCACCCCGCACGCGAATATCAGCATAACTACAAAAGCGATTAACATAATTCAATCAACCACTTGCACTTAAACCTGATATTATCTTTATCATTGGCAGAAACATCGCGAGGATGCATATCATTATGAAAAAACCGACACAAAGAATCATTACCGGCAAAAGCATCGCCTGCAGCCGGGTCTGTGTGCAGCGGACCTGCTGCGCGTACATATCGCTTAAACTTCTGAGGTTGTCCTGAACCTGGTCTCGCTGCGTGCCTAACTGAATCGAATACAGGAAGAAACGCGGTATGACCCGGCAAAGCTGTCCGGCTTCGAGAATATTTGCGCCATTTTCGATTTGCCCTGCGATAATATTGCTTTCGGCGACCATCGTATCGCTGCCTGTGGCGTCGGCGCTCAATCGAAGGCAGGTCGGCATATCGCATCCGGCGGCGACCATCATCGCCATTGCTTCGGACATTTTACCCAATATGCCGCTGAGATATAAAGGCCCGAACGCAGGGATTTTCAGTATTATCCATTCCCTTACCCTGCGTCCGGCGGCGGATGATTTTAATATTGCATTGATGCCAAAAAGCACAAAAATCAGCGAACCCACAGCAATCCAGAAATACCCGACGTTATCAGACAAGCTCAGGATCATCTTGGTTACCTCGGGCAAGTCTCCTACTATCATTTCTTCCTGGATAACTCTAAACTGAGGAATCAGAAATAGCAGCACGAAAGTTATGATGATAGAGCCGATAACAAAAACGACCATCGGGTAGGCCATTGCCTCGAAGACGATTCGTCTTGTCTGGTTGGAAATATCGAGGTGTCTGTTCAAGCTGGTCAGCATTTCGCTTAGCCGGCCGGTTTCAACGCCTGCCTTAAGTATCCGGCCGTAAAGCGGCGGGAAATGCTCCTTTCTTCTCTCGAAGGCCCGCTCAATACTCATCCCAGCTTCGAGGTCGTTGGCAATCGAATCAATGAGCTTACGCATCTTTTTCGACGCCACGTCCTTCGACAGCTCGCGCAGGCCTTTTTCCAGCGGAATACCCGCCTTGGTAAGCGAGGCCAATTGCTGATTGAAAAGCAGGAACTCCGACCTGTCTATAGGCGCTTTAGGTCTTTCTTGTTTGGCTTTTTCGAGGGAATTGACCTTGAGCCGCATCTGTTCTAATTGTTCGGTCGCTTCCTGCACCGACCCGGCCTCGATTATGCCCCTCATCAGCCGGTCTGAAACAGTAGTCGTGTTATATTCGAACGTCGCCATTTTTAATCCTCACTTTTTTATTGGCTTTCGCCGGCAGGGCCGCAAACCTTGTCCAGCTCATCCTGCGTCGTCAGGCCCGCGGCGACCAGGCGTTTGCCGTCTTCGAGCATTCCGGTATGGCCTTTGTTGATTAGAATTTTTTCAAGCTCGTCGGCATCGGTCCTCGCGAGAATCGCTTTTCGCAGGGCGCCGTCGAGCCGGACAAGCTCCGCTATCAGTATCCTGCCTCGAAATCCCGTGCCGAGACATTCATCGCAGCCGGCCGGCTCGAAGCCGCCGGTATCGAGCTTACGTTTGCACTTATCGCAAAGCCGGCGGACTAACCGCTGATTGAGGACCGCTGAAATGCTTGATGTAACCTGGTATGGTTCGATTCCCATCTCCAGCAGCCGCAATAGCGCAGTCGCCGCCGAGCCGCTGTGCATTGTGCTCATGAGCAAATGACCCGTAAGTCCCGCCTCAATCGCGATTTTGGCGGTTTCCGCGTCGCGGATTTCGCCTATCATCAGGACCTGCGGGTCCTGGCGAAGCAGGGAGCGCAGTGCCGTCGGAAAGGTCATCGGCCCAAAAGGTGTGATTTGGACCTGGGTAACCTGCTCAAGGCGGATTTCCACCGGGTCTTCGAGTGTAACTATACTCTTGCCCCTGAACTTATTTTGAACGTGCCGGAGAAATGCCGCCAGCGTCGTGCTTTTGCCGCTGCCCGCGGGACCCGTTACTAAAAGCACTCCCTGGCTAAGGCAGGCAATCTGTTTGAGCGCCGCCAGTATCGATTCCGAGAAACCAAGCTGCTCGATATCCGCTAACTTCGCGTTTTGATAAAATATCCTGACGACTGCCCGCTGGCCGTGAATTGTCGGGAAGACCGAAAGCCGTCTGTCAAAAACGTTGGCTGGGCCATCACCAATTTCAATTCTTCCCTCCTGCGGCACGTCGTTACGATATGTCAGAAGTCCTGCCAGGACCTTCAGCCGGGCTATCACATTGTCGGATATGGACTTAGGCAGCGTTTCAACGATGCTCAATGCCCCGTCAAGACGAAATTTTACGACCATTTCCGCCCCGGCCGGCTCAAAATGAATATCACTGGCGCCGGTATTGACGGCCCTGGCCAATAGCTCATCGACTATGGAAACCACGTCGCCAGGCCCTGCCTTTTGTTTATAAGTTTCGCCCCTGTCAATACTTATGGCCATTTGCCCGCACCTTTCCCAAAAATATAGGATTTCGACCGGTTCTCTGTTAATTCAGACGCGCCGGCAGGGTCAAACGTTATCCATGAAAATAAAGTTTTTTTTACCACTCATGGCGAATTTGAGTTAACATATAATCACCAAGCGCGTCTTATATGCAGGAGCCATTATGGCCGGCAGGACTGTCAGTATCGAATTGTTGTGGGATGTCGCAATCCCTAAGTCGCTGGAACAGACGCAGGGCTGGGTCCTTTGCGCGATGCAGCGATATGGCCGGGAGTTGGTCAATATGCTCTGGCGAATACTTGGCAGCGAACAGGACGTTTGCGACGCGTATCAGGACACGTTTCTAAAACTGGCCCATCACGAGCATGGGTGCAAACCTGAAAATGTAAAAGCGTACGTCTTCCGCTCGGCAAGCAACATCGCCATATCAATTCTCAGGCACAGGGTAATCGAAAACAGGCATTCGTCGAGAATCCCGGTTAAAAGCGATATGAGCAGCCCCGCAGGCGAGCTTGATACCCGTAATTTAATGGAGGCGTTAAGGGCCGGCATCACGGAATTGCCGGACCATTTACGCGATGTCGTAACCTTGCACGATTTGGGCGATTTGACGTATGAGCAGACCGGACGGATACTCGGAATATCGGCGGCGACGGCCCGCGTTTACAGATGCAAAGCCGTGCGGCTTCTTGCTGCGCGGATGAGAAAGGAGAATACGTAATAATATGAATATCATGAAAGTTAAAGATTATTGCAGGCAGATAAAAGGACTCATAAACCGGTTCCTTGTTGACAAGTTTATGCTCGACCGGCGTTGGGTGCAAAACCATATCGCAAACTGCCCGCGTTGCCAAAGGCGGGTAATGCTGCTTGGAAAAGTCGAGCTTGCGATTTCTCTTCTGAAATCCCAGCCGCACCGGCTCGATTTGCTTATGCGGGCAAATACCCAGGCAATCGGTGTGCTGAAGCATAGTCTTCGGTCTGCAACCAGGGCCGAAATGTTGCGAAATGTGCGCCCGGAGCCGGGCTTTTTCGAAAGATGCGCCAGGTATAAACGGTCATTTGCTAATGCCGCGGCCTGCATAGCGATTGCGTTTTTAATGAAAGCGAGCGTTTTTTCCTCGGGGCAAACCTTCGAAAGTGAGGCCGGCAAGGCGATGAAGCATTATTACGCCAGCCAGGCCGGCGAAGACATCGCCCGCGACGTTTTTACAACACAGGTGTGACCATCTGCCTGGGCGGTCCCGTTCGGTTTTTGTTTGCCGCTCTCAAAAGAACCATCTGGACATATCATTTCTTTAAGATATTATTCTGTTTGTCATTGGCGCGGTCGGCTGTCAATATGATTAGGATTCAGAGATAAATATGAAAATAGCTTACATCTTAATTATTGGTCTTTTGGTTTTTGGCTGCGAATCAGAGCAGAAACAGCCGGTTACGTCATGGACCCAACCGAACGTTCCGAAGCCAGCAGTAGCCAAACCCGTAATCCGGCCGATAGAAGGAGTCACATTTTCAGGCGGCGACGGCAGCTCAATCGAAACAGCGGTCATAATAAAAGCGCCGAATAACTATCTGGGAGTTCGCGGAGAGTTTGACTGGATAAAAAAGAACCGCCCCGGGTGGAAATTGGAGACGCAGTCCGTGCTGAAAGGCGGCGGAAAGGTTTATGACAAGATGTATTTTATAACTCCCGACGGCCAGCGCACAAACCTGTTCTTTGACGTTACGGACTTCTACGGGAAAAAGTAAGAAGAGCTATTTCTCGATAGGAACAACAACAGCGTCTTGACGTATGTATAAATGTATGGTATAATTTACATATCACAAGGGTCGCGATGACCGATATAACCTTTGAATGGGATGACAGTAAAGATGTGGTCAACCAGCGCAAACATAATGTGTCATTTACGCTGGCGCAAAACGCGTTCTTTGATAATAAACGTGTGATAGCCAAAGACATAAGACATAGCGGCCCGGAAGATCGCTATTTCTGCATCGGCCAAGTCGGTGACGACATAATAACGGTGCGTTTTACTTACAGGGGCGATACAATAAGAATCATTGGGGCCGGTTACTGGAGAAAAGGAAAGCAGATTTATGAAGAAAAAAATAGAATACATGGATGAGCCGATGGAAGCGGAAGTTATCGAAGATTTTCTGCCACCGCCGGAAAAACTTATTCGCAGGGAAGAAAGCGTAAAGGTAACTATTACATTGAGCAAAGACAGCGTTAATTTCTTCAAAAAAATCGCCCGTCTTCGGCACTTTCCGTACCAGAAAATGATAAGAAGGGTACTCGATTACTACGTATCTCATTATAAGAGTGCCTGACAGGTAACTTATCCCAGCCGGATTTTTGCGAATTTGCGTTTGCCGACCTGGATTGTCATGCCGGTTTTTAAGGTGATTTGAGCATTCGGGTCGGTAATCTTCTGGCCGTCA
>Ga0105104_10002099_pt1 | contig 14697 bp, 30 predicted proteins | sample PPLLaktember2015_3_FD_87034 | JGI IMG/M metagenome (GOLD analysis project Ga0105104, IMG submission 87034) | Freshwater sediment microbial communities from Prairie Pothole Lake near Jamestown, North Dakota, USA - PPLs Lake P7 Core (6) Depth... | ecosystem: Environmental > Aquatic > Freshwater >... | reverse complement strand
CTCGCCGGGCTCACCTCAACGAGCCTGGGCGTCGATACGAAAGCCATCGCGAAGAGTCTCGGCGTGACGGTCGAGCACCCGCGGCGCGACGGCAAGTAACCTCACCCCTGATCGTTGGACCTACACCGAAAGCGAGGCGTCACGATGGGCACGCGAATCAAAGTACCCGCCGAGCGGGTGCGCACCGCCGAGCAGATTCTCGAGGGCGCGACGATCATCAAGGGGCACGTTTGGGTCGCCTGCTATAACTGCGGCGGCTCGGGCACCTACCCGTCGTCGTGCACCCCGCCGGGAATGTGCCGCCTGTACTGTTGGGCGAAGCCGTACACCGATCCGATTGCGCAGGCGATGGGGCAGTCGCCGCCCGCGAAGAGCCTCGACGATCCGACGTACGGCAAGCGCCCGACGCCGGTCGAGAAGTACGTCAAGCGCGCCCAGGCCGCCGACCGGGCGGCGTACCGGCGCGAGTTGCAGTGGGAGCTAGACCGCCCGGCACGCGAGGCCGCCGAGCGCGAGGCCGCGGCGCGCAAGGTGCTCGAGGATGCGCACGCCGACGCACTCGCCGAGGATGAGCACCGGCGCAAGCAGGTCTCGCAGTGGGTCGGCACCCTGGGCGAGCGGCTCGAGATCGAGGGCACGGTCGAGCGGGTCGGGAAATTCGAGCGCTCGCATTACGTGTACCGCGGGCAAACCGAGACGGTGCACGTGACGACCCTGCGCACCGATGGCGGCGATGTGATCGTGTGGTATGGTGAGAGCGCGACCGTCGGCGAGCGGCTGCGGGTGCGCGGCACGATCAAAGATCACAAGGTGTACCGCGACGAGAAGCAGACTCAGCTTAACCGGGTCAAGCTCTTCGAGGCCGCGGCGCAGCAGTAGGGCAGAGGGGCGCGCTTGCGCTAGGGCGTACGCGCGCCTATCCTGAGGCACCCCTGACCCCATCACCCCGAGAGCGAGGCACCCCGTGACGACCATCGCACCGCCCACCCTGCCCCCCGCGCTCTTCGCCGACGCCGAGCGCGCCGCCCTGATCGCCGAGCGTGACCTGCTCTCGAAGCGCATCAAGCGCCTCGAGCACATGCTCGACTCGGCGAAGCCCGGCAGCCTCGAGGCCGAGACCGTGCTGCGCGACGGGCTCGAGGTGCTGCGCGAGGAATTCCATCACGTCGCCTTTGCGCTCAACTTCGACGGCGACCTGCGCGAGCTTGATCTCGCGCGCCGCAGCAACGGACGCTCGTGCCCCCGCTGCGGGCATTGGCTGCTCGAGTGGGACCACTGCCCGACCTGCGACCTTCCCTTTTAAGCGAGGCTCTCGTGCGCATCCTGCTATCGAATCACGCGAGCGCATTTGCCCTCGCCGAGCGTTACCCGGGTCGCGTCGGGCATCTCTACTCGCTCGGCGAGCAGCGGGGGCCCTACCCCGAGCTTCCCTTTGCCCTCGACAACGGGGCGTATCTCTCGAGGAAGCGCGGGGGCTTCGACTCCAAGGCGGTGCAATTCGATTTCCTGAGTCTCTGCGAGCGCTATGTGCGCGTGACCCCAGGCTCGCGGCAGTCGCGGGCAATGTGGCTCGCGGTGCCGGATGCCGTCGGCAACCGCGAGCGCACCCTCGAGCTTTGGGGCGAGTGGTATTACCGCCTGCGCGCGTGGTATAGCGCGCTGCCCCCGCTCGCGTTTGTGGTGCAAGACGGGATGAGCCCCGACGACGTGCCCTCGCAAGCCGAGGTGGTCTTTGTCGGCGGCTCGACCCGGTGGAAGTGGGACACTCTGAGCGGATGGTGCGACGCCTTCCCTCGGGTGCACGTCGGGCGGGTGAATTCACCGGCGAAGCTCGACGTTTGCTACAAGCTCGGCGTCGAGAGCATCGACGGCACCGGGTGGGCCCGCGCGACCCAGGTCAACCCGAAGCAGTGGGGCGGCCTGATCGCGCACCTCGAGGCGACGACGCCCCGGGCGGCAGCATGAAACATTACGCCCCCGGGTACATTCGCCCCGCAGTATGCGGGGCGCGCTTCGGCATCACCGATGACCCCGAGCAGGCGACGTGCAAAAACTGCCTGCGATGGATCAGGAAAGAAAACGAGCGGCACTCTCTCGCCGAGGCGCGGCAGGTCTTGCGCGCCGTCGGCATCTTGAAGTAACCCGATCACCCCTCGAGAAAGGTCACCCCACATGAACGGCACGACCGACAACCCGCACCGCACCGACGACAACGACCGAGTGCTGCGCAGCCCGAATGCCGTACTTACCCACATCGAGACCCAACGCAAGTTTTTGTTGCAGCGCGCCTCGGTGCCCCTCTCCTGCCCCGCCTGCGCGACGAGGCAAACGATGATACAGGCAAGCACTCACGCGCAGGGCGACGTCAACAAGTACGACGCCGGGTATCACGACTCGAAGGATTACGCGTGCATCGAGTGCAAGCGCGCGCTCGTGCATTACCTCACCATCTTCGGCGACGAGGGCTTTTATCTGAGCATCGAGGAAGCCGCCAAGCTCGCGAGCCCGGTCGATGCCGCGGGCTTCGCCGACGACCGTGAGCTTTTCCGTATGATCGCGCTCGTCAATCTGAAAGCGCCCGGCATCCTCGAGCGCTTCGAGGCATGGAAGGCGACCGACGGCAGCAAGGCAGGGCTCGAGGCGATCATCGCCGCCACCGAGCGCAAGTAACTCGCAACCTGAGCGGGGCCCTCGCGGGCCCCGCCGCTTCCTGAGGAAAGGTCACCCCGTATGAATTACCCCTATATCCGCGCCTGGGGCGCGATGCTCCGCTCGCTGCCGCGGTACATCGAGCAGCAGGTCGAGCGCGCGACACACGAGGCCGCCCCCGAGCGCGCGATCTACCGGCAAGATGATGGCACTTGGGCGACGGTCGATCAGGTGCACCCCTCGACGCAGGCCGCCCTCGAGACGCGCGTCGCCGCGCAGGGCGGTGCCTGATGGCGATTCAGACCCGGCGCGACTCTAAGCGGGGCTGCGGGTGGCGCAAGCCCGGCGGTCTCTACCTCGTCGCCGAAGGCACCGGGCGCCCGTGTGGCGCCCTGCCGATCCCGCTCACCCGGTGCCCGACCTGCGATTGCGGCATCAAGCCCTCGCGCGGGTGGGCATGGCTCACCGTCGATCCACTGCTCGGCCCCGCGGTCGCTCTCTGTAAGGGCGCGCCCGTGATGGACGGGATCGAGCGCAGTGTACCGGATGCCTCGAGGCGGTCGTGCTCGCGGTGCCCGGCGAATAACATCACCGGCAGGCACGGGCTCTTATGGATCGGTGAGCAGTTTTACAAGACTCCGCAGGATTGGCTCGAGGAAGCAACGACCCAGGGCATTAGCCGCCGGATCAGCACACTCCCGAAGGGCTTTAAACTCGGCGAGCATTGGGTGCTCGTCGCGCACCGCAAGGTCATCCTTAACCCCGACGGCACCTATACCCCGGCGATCTTCCAAATGTTTAAGCCGTCGGCGGTCGAGTACATCACCTTCGGTGACGAGACCGAGGAAGAGATCGAGGCCCTCGAAAAGCGGGGTATCACGCCGGTCAAGGTCGAGCGCGTCGCCCCGGTCGATCTCTTCACCGAGCAAGCCGAGGATTTACCCGAGCGCTTTCGCGAGCCCGACGGCAGCGAGCCCGAGGAAGAGATCGACCCGCCGGTGCACGAGTACCCCGAGGGCGACACCGCCGAGCAGGCGCGCGGCGAGGCCGCCGAAGATGAGCGGGGGATATACTGATGCCGATACGCGCCTGCCCCGATCAGTGCAAAGTATGCCCGTTCCGACCGACGTCGGCGCCCGGGTGGCTCGGCAGTTATCGGCCCGGCGAAGTTTTCTCGTCGTTGTGGAAGGGCATACCGTTCTTTTGCCATAGCCGTACCGACTACCGGCGCGAGGATTGGCTCGAGCGCGCGCTGCGTAGTGGGCGCCTCTGCCTGGGCGGGCTTGTTGCCGCGAATCGGTGGGGCATGCCGCCTGCCCGCGACAACGCCCAGGTACAGGCGGCACGCGAAGCCGCGGCGGCGTACGACGCCGCGCACCCAGGCGAGGTAATCGTATTCGACAAGCCCGGCGAGTTTCTCGAGCACCACAAAGAGCAGGCGTATCTCGACGACCCCATCTTGCGGGGCCGATAGTCACCCCTGACCCGAAAGGCTCACCGATGAGTCTCGATCAACTAGACCTGACAACGATCACCGCGGCGATCTTGCTCGGTAGCGGCGTCGTCGCGACGCCCGCCGAGGCCGCGGCGCTTGCGCTCGAGTGCAGCGACGAGAGCCTGCGAGCGATCAAGGCGCGCAACCTCGCCGTGCGCGACCGCGAGCAGCACCCCGCCCCGGTCGAGGGCATCCCGCGCGCCGAGCCGAGCCTCGTGCTCGGCAAACTCGCGCCGCTGCGCGCGCACCCGAACGGCGCGACCGAGGAATATGCCGCCGGATGGAATGCCGCCCGTACCCGGCTCGCACAGAGCACATGCTCGGTACGAGAAGTGTTTAGCACTGATGAGTTTTCGCGCGGGTGGAATGCCGCCCTCGAGGCGGCGGAAAGGCAGGCGAGTTAATGAGGGCAACCGCGAAGCTCGAGTATCTCAACGCCGACGCTACGCTCTCGGTGCGGTGCACCATCGCCGCGCCGGTGCGAGTGACGCGTACGCAGGTGGTCGTCACCGAGACGACCCTCGCCGATCCCGCGAAGCCGAACGGGTTTCGTATTCTCGAGGGCAGTCGCTTCAACCGCCTCGGGCATTGGTGCCGCCCGGGCAAAATGGTCGGCTCGAGTAACCGCGGCGGGTGGCGGCTGCGCGAGATCGAGGTAACGCCGGGGCGGGCCCTGCAATGACCCCTCTTCGACGGCTCACGAGGTACTACCTCGCAGGCGCGGTACTGTTTCTCTTCCTCGATCTCTTCGGGTGGGAATCGGCGCGGGCATTTGTGCTCTTTTGGCTCGGGGCCGCCATCGCTTCGGAGATCGCTAACGCCGCGGTCGCGCAGTGGTGGCGGCTCTTCACCGATATCCTCGCCGAATTGAAGCGCACCACCGAGAGCGAGGTGCCCTGATGATCCTCGCCGCTCTCATATGGTGGCCCTTGTTGTGTATCGCCTTCCTCGTCGGCGCCGGATGGAAGGCGACCGTTTACCGGCGGCGCCTCGAGGCGATGGCGGCGCACCCGCCTCGCTCGAAGCTCGAGCCTGGGTACACTGCCGGATATCGTCACGCGATCATCGAGCTTCTCGAGGCCGAGGGGCTACAGCTTTGGACCGACAACAGTGCGGGGCACCCGTGACCCCGAGAAAGGCAGCCGCGATGCCCGCAGCCGCGAGCAAGATCGACCCCGATGAGATGACCGACGGCGAGCTTGTCGAGGCCGCGCTCGAGCAGTTTGCCGGTGAGCGTCGGCCCGGGCGTAAGACCGCCCGCCGTTTCGCCGAGGATGTGATCGGCGTTGACGAGTCGAGCCTGCGCCGGTGGCGCAACGGTCACCAAGCCATGAACGGCAAGCGCCGCCGGTGGTTTATTAACTACCTCACCCACGAGGTGCAGTCGTGAGAGCCGCCCCTCACCCCGACAAAGGCGGCGAGCCCGCGCCGTTACTGGCCCTGCCGCCTGGGCGTGATCGCGCCCGACCGAACACCCTGCGTCGCCTCTTCGAGCTTCGCCTGTACGTCGAGCGCGAGCTTGCCGCGGGCCCCTGGGATACCTGGGATCAGGCGGTGCTCGAGCAGTGGCTCGAGGTAGTGCGCGCGAAGATCGACGACGCCGAAACGGACCTGTACGCACAACTACACCCGACCTTTTCCTTCGATTACGAGATCGTCCAATGAGCCAACCCCGCAAGCCCGAGCCGCCACCCGCCGACGCGCCCAAGGTCGGCACCCTGCCCACCCGCACCGCCGCGGCGACGCCGAGCACCAACGTCGCCGCGACAACGAAGCCCCGCCTTACCGTTGAAGAGCAGCGCACGCTCGCGATCAACGACCGCCTTAACCGGGGCGTCTTTCTGCAAGCGCTCGCCGACGTGCTGCCCCGGCACGTCAAGCCCGAGACGATGGTGCGCACCGCCCTGCTCGCCGCTACGACTCGGCCCGAGCTTCTCAATTGCACGCCCGAGAGCATCGCGCAGGCGGTGCTACAAATCTCGGCCTGGGGCCTCGAGATCGGGCGCACCGCGCATATCGTCGCCTATCAGTCGGTCGCCCAGGCACAGCAGGATTACAAGGGCATGATTGAACGGGCGATCAGGGCGCGGGCGATCACCCGCGCCTATACCCGAGTGATCTATCAGGGCGACGAGATCGAGATTGAGTACGGGCTCACCGAGCGGCTCGTGCACAAGCCGAAGTGGGACGCGACCGGCACCCGCACCAAGCTCGGCGTTTACTCGGTCGTGGTCCTGCCGAGCGGCGAAACCGATTTTGAGGTAATGAACGCCGAGCAGATCGCGGCGGTGCGCACGCGCTCGAAATCGGCGAAGAGCGGTAAGGGCCCGTGGATCACCGACGAAGATGAGATGTGGCGCAAGACCGTTTTGCGGCGGCACTTCAAGCGCATACCCCAGGCCGCCGAGATCGCCGAGGCCGACGACGACGAGTACCTCGAGAAGCTCGCCGCCGAAGCGCAGCGGGTCGCGAGCGGGGTCACGGCTCGAGCGAAGAGCCACGCGCCCGGCGGCTTTGACCATATCACGACCCGGGGCGATACCGGGTACGGGGGCGACCCCACCCCGCAGGGCGCGCTCGGCTCTGGCGCCCCGCAGGCGGCCCCGGCAGGCGCCGGGCCCCAGGGGCAGGGGCAAGGGGGGATCGAGCCCCAGGCGGGCGCCCAGGCGACGGCAGGGGCATCTCGCGAGCAGGCCCGGGGCGGGCTCGCCGCCCAACCCGATGCCTATACGACGACCCTCGAGGCCGAGGATGCTGCCCGGCGGGGCTCGGATGAGCCCCCGAGCGACGGGCAGGGTTACCCGATGGTCGGCGACGGTGCCGGTGGATGGCGTGAGCGCACCGATGCTGAGCGGCAGGATTTCGACCGCGAGATCGACCGCGCTATCGCCGAGAGCGGCGACTGATGGCAGCCGATCACGCGCGGCGGGCCCCGATTATCTGCGTCGGGTGCGAGGGCAAGGCGCCCGTCGATCACGCCTGCAAGGGCCCGGTCGTGATTTGTGAGTGCTGAGAATTCGAGTGTATGACTCGACGCGCGCGGGAATTCGAGGCGATGCGTCGCGAGCGCTCACAACGCCCCCGGCAGTAATTGCCGGGCCTTGCGTGTGCTGATGCAGTTTCCCATTTTCGAGACCGCGCCGTGATCGGGTCGAGCCCGGGCGGCGCGGTAAGCATCCGACACAAAGCAGGCCCCTATCGGCAGCATCGAGCGGCGGGGCGCCCCGGCTCATCACCGGCGCGCTCTCAGGTAACCCCGCTCGCACAGTCTACTCGGCGAATCGGATTAGCCCCCGACTCGGTGGCGGTGCCCGGGCAGCAATGCCCGGGGTCGATGCCCGCCATTCGACGAGGGGGCGTTTTTCTTCCCTGAGGTTTTCACCCCGTGACGAGTTTCTCGAGGCGCCCGCATGGCATCATCGAAGCCCGCTAGACCGCCGGTAGCGAATGACCGCGGTCAATATCGCGTGTGGTATGTACGCATCCTCAACGGACCCGACTTCCTCGCTCTCAGTGCCGACGCCCGCTCGGTGCTCTGGCCCTTAAAACTTCGACTCCCACCCTTCGGCATCGCGCCCTTTCCTGGGGCCGCCGGGGTACTCGCCGACGATACCGGCCTGCCGCACGAGCGGGTGGTCGCGGCACTCGACGAGCTACAGGCAACCGGATGGATCGAGCGCGAGCAAAATGTGCTGTGGCTCGTGCGCGGTTTGGAATTCGAGCCGTACCTCAACCCGCGCGACCGCAATCACCGCAAGTATCTCGAGGCAGTCATCGCCGCCCTACCGACGTCGCTCACCATCGTCTCGAAATTCCAAGAGCATTACGGGCCTATGTGGTGGCCCGACCAACATCTAGGAGAGCCCCCCGAGGGGCTCTTGCTGGACCCCTCCGAGGGGCCCCCCGAAGGCCCTAACGGGGGCCCTCCCGAGCCATTAAACATTAAGCATGAGACAGTAACTAAGCATGAGCGAGCATCTCGACGGGGGCACGCGAAGAGCCCTACCGAGGGCCCTCCCGAGACCCCTCACCCGGCGCCTCGCGGCGCCGACGCGACCGCGCTCGTTGTCGGCAGCAATGGCGGCAAGGTGGGTCGCACGGTGGGGTACGAGGCGGCGGTCGAGCGAGGGCGGCTCGCGCTCGCGCATGCCGTCGAGCTTGCTCGAGCCGAGGCCCGGGCCGATGTGCTGCGCGAGCAGCTTGTCGCCCTGGGCTTCGCCTATTGGGCGATAGTCTGCAAGCACCCCAACGCGATGCAAGACCCGAAGCGCTCGAGCACCCTGCGCGCTCGCCTGCGCGAGAATCGCAACAACATCTCGGAGATTCTCTTTGCTGCCGACGGCTGCCGCAAAGACGCCTCGGCGATGGGGGAGAACAAGCACAACAGAAAATTCAACGGCATTGAGCACATATACGGCGACCGCGCGACCGTCGAGCGCTACGCCGAGGCAGGCGGGTACAAGCCCGACGAGAGCGGCGAGTATCCAGTGCACCGGCAAGTGCGCGCGATGATGACCGACGCCGAAAGCGAGGCGCACTGATGCCGTGGATCGAGTCGGAGAAGTACCGGGGGCGCGAGTGGTGGCGCCCGAGCTTCGACGGCGATTGGCCGCGCGACGTCGAGCACCCCGCCGCGCCGCAGGCTATGCGGCAGCCGCTACCGCAGCCCTGCCCGAAGTGTGTCGGGCGGCTCTGGCGATGGGTCGCGGGCAACCGCGCTGAGATCGAGCACCGGCATCAACGCGCGGTCATCGAGTGGCGGCGCGAGGGATCGCCGGGCCCTGAGCCCAGGCTCGAGCCCGTGGTCGAGTGGGTGAATTACTCGCTCGATCACTTCCGCGAATGCGTCGGCGCGGGGCGTGATCTCGAGGCCGAGGGGCTCGGGCGGCACCTGCGCCCGCGGCTCACGACGGGCGACTGATGCCGACCCCGCCGATTAATCCGATGCGCCCGAGGCCGACGCCCGACGAGGTGCTTGCCGCGGTGCGACGGCTCGCCGCCAATCCGCGGCGCGTGCCCTACGGCGCCTCGCACGTCGAGCTACCCGGCGGCTCGACCGTTGATCTCACCCGCGAGGTGGGATGCAGTTATGCCGACCTGATCCGCCCCGCGGTGCAGGTGCTACTCGACCGCGGCGAAATTACTGAGCGGCGCATCGGCCCCTATCGGTGCTATGTGCCCGTCACCCCTGGGAAAGAGAGTGCAGCATGATCGACCGCAAAAATCGCAAGTGGACCGACCTAGACCCCGACGAGGCGGCACTGTTCCTGACCGGCGAGGCGATCAGCGAAGCCGAGTCGCTCGAGGAAGGCGTCGAGCGAGTGCTGCTCATCGAGCGCGAGCGCGACGGCGCGCTGCTGCGCATCGTGCACGATCACGAGACAAGCTCGCAAACTTTCGCGATGAGCGTCGCAGCCCGACCGGGTAAACCTCTGCGCTTTGACCCGCTATGATCCGCCGCGACGTGTATACCGAGGCGGTGCTCTGCGTCGTGGTGCCTCTGCACCTCATCGGCGAGGGGCACGTCGTGCCGCCCGATGGCGACCCGTTTTACTCGCTGCTCGAGGCGAGCGTTGTCGCGGCCTACTGGTCGCGAGCTTGCCACTATCCGGCGGGCTCATTCCTACGGCTCGTCACCGCGGCGATCCCTGCCGAGGCGCGGGGGCAGGCGCTTAGCGAGGTTGCGTACGACCCGACGCCGGTAACGCAGGGCGATCTCACTAAGTGGAATTGGTGAGCCGCCCCATCGACCCCAGGCGCCGCCGGGGCAAGCCCCTGCACGAGATGACCGCCGAAGAGGTGCGCCGGTTTGTCGCGCCGAAGGCTGCGCCCGAGCACCTCGATCAAGTCACGCTCGCGTACATGGTGCGCTCGCACGTCGCGCGCTATCCCGATCTCGCGAGCTTCGCGGCGATCCCGAATCAGGGCGGCGGCAAGGTCGGCACGCCCGAGATGATCCGCGCCGCCCGCATGAAACGCGAGGGGCTCGCGCCCGGGTATCCCGACACTCTGCTCGATGTGGCGCGCGGCGGGTACTTCGGCCTGCGCGTCGAGCTAAAGCGCGAGTCGCATTGGAATCTGCGCGAGGGGCAGCCGTACGCCGCGGGCGAGCCCGACGAGGATCAAGTAGCATGGCACAAGCGACTCACCCTCAACGGCTACCTCGTTGCGGTCGCCTGGGGGTGGTCGCCCGCCTGGGAGTTATTCAAGTGGTATCTCGAGCAGCCGCCAACGCTCGAGGCATTACCCAATTTCCGTGAGTCTCACCCCGACCACATCACGAGGCTTCGCATCTATGAGCGAGTCAACATCGTTGCAGCGGATCGACGCCGCTGAGGCTGCTGCTTTCGAGGAATTTCACCGCCCATTAACACTCGACGAGACTGCCGACGAGTGGCGCCTGCGTTTCCGCCGGGCCCTCGTCGCGTACCTCGCCACCATCGAGCCCGAGATCGAGATTGAGCCGGGCAAGCCCGAGTCGATTACCCTCGACCGGCTCGCCGAGCAGATTCGCCAGTGGCAGCGCGCGACCTTTCCGAAAGCGACGCCCTCGAGTGTCGCCTCGCACCTCTTGCGCGAGGCGGGCGAGCTTCGCATGCACCCCGGCGACCCGAGTGAGATCGCCGACCTTTTCCATCTCGTTGTCGGCGCCGCCCAGGCGAGCGGGCACGATCTCGCGGTGATCGTCACCGACAAATTTCGCGAGAATCAGGCGCGCGAGTGGGGCGACCCCGACGACGAGGGCGTCGTCGAGCACAAGCGCGCCCCCGTGTGGCAGGTGGGCGACCCCGACCGCCGCGACCCGGCGCGTGCGCATTGGGTGCTCAATCTTCGCGACCGTCGCAGGTGCGACGACGAGCCCCTCGGGCGCGCGCCGGTCACGTTCGATTACACCGGGCCCGGCGGCCTGCCGATGCGCGGCAAGGTCGAGTCGCGGGGCGCCGAGCTTGCCGTGTGGTCGTGCGCGATTGGGATGATCGACCGCAAGCGACTGCCCCAGGGCAGCGACTCACCGCTGCGCCGGGCGGTCGGCAAAATCTTCAAGCGCCTCGCGGGTGAGGCGCCGAGCTACTTCGCCTCAGGATGGGGCGGCCGCCTCGAGACCCTCGAGGGCCCCGAGCCGAACCTCGATCAGTCGGCGGAAGTCTGCCCGCTCTTCGATAACCCGGGATGCCACCAAGCGCGGGAAGAGCGCGCCCGCGAGCATGCCGAGACCCGCAACCCGTACGGGCCCGGCGGTATCTATCCGCAAATGCCCGAGCCAGCCCCCGAGGCATTCAACGACCCTCGGTGGTCGCGCACCGCGCGCGGCGACGCGAGCCTCGAGCATGAGCCCGGGGTGCCGAAGAGCCCCGAAGAGCTTACCGACTATTGGCTCGAGGAATTGGGCAAGGCTCGGCGCCTGCTTTCGAGCGACGTGCGCAGCTTCCTCGATGCCGTCGCCGAGGTGCGCGCGCACCAACGCCGCGCCGCCGAAGTCATCGCCGACGCCGACCTGCGATGCCTCGCCGCCGATGGGCCGGTCGGGCATGTGCGCAACGAGTTAACCGACGATGAGTGGCGCGAGCTTTACGCGCTGATGGGTGGGAAGGGGTTTGGCGATGCCCCTCGGTGACCGCCCGAGCCGCGCGCCCGAAGATCGGCGCATCCCGTTCGGATACAACAAGGGCAAGCGCCTGGGCGACGTCGCCGACGACGAGCTTCGCTCGCTGCGCGAGTGGTGCGCCGAGCGCAATCAAGAGGGCAAGTTTGATGACCTGATGATCGCGCTCGAGCAGGTGCTCGAGGATCGCAAGGGCCTGCCCCTCGAGCTTGACGACCCGCGAGCGAAACCCCGGCGAGGTGACCGATGAGCCGCGGCGATGCCGTGCGCCTGCGCAAAGCGCTCGCCCGCCTGCACCCCGATCTCGAGGTGCGCGCTATCGACCTGGGCATCGTGCGCGGCTTCGCCGTTGCCGTCGAGGCGACCGTCGCCGCGCTCGATCACCTCGAGCGCATACAAGCCGTAACGACTCTCGACCCTGAGGAAAAACCCCAATGACCATTATCACCGGCGCCGATCAACTTGATCTCTTGGCGCCCCCGCAGCACCGCAAGACCGACCCGCCTGCCTCGAGGCAGGGCGCCGCTATCAAACGCGCGACCGCCAAAGCCGACGCCGCGCTCTCGCTCGACTCGATCCAACGCGCCGGGGTGAATGGGCGCACCTCGCACGAGGTAGATCGCGAGTACGCGTGGGCCTCGCGCTCGGGCTCGCCCGCCGGTAAGCGCATGAGCGAGCTTCTCCGCCTTCCCGATCCGGCACCAATTGTGCGACTGCAAGCCATGCGAAACGGCTGTCACATTCACGTTGCTCGGGAAGTTTACGACCCGCAGGTGCACGGCGAGACCTGCGGCGTCTTTCGGAGGAAGGCGGTAAGCACTGATGGGAATACTTAGCGCACTACGGCGGGCCCTCGGCGCCGACGAGCCCGCGAAATCGCGTGGCGACCCGCGACCGACCGTGGCCGATCACGCGCCGCGGCGGGCCGATCTCTGCGGCATCATCATCGGCGAGGCGGCGGTCAGGCCGACGTCGCTCGGCCCGATGCGCCGCTACCGGCTCACGTTCTACCTGCCCAACGGTGATCCCTTTTGCTCGAGCGTCGTCTCGGCGTTCGAGATCGAGTACGACTCGCTGCCCGGGGGTATGCTCGAGGATCACGAGACGGGCGCGATCTATACGACGCTTCGGGCGGGGTGGGAGGTGGTGGAATGACCGCGGCGCGACATAGTGGCGAGCACCCGACGCCGCCCCCGACCCCTCGACTCTCGGGCGACTTCGCTTCGCCCGACGTCAACGATCAACGCCGCGCCCGGCTCTTCCCGATTGAGGGCGGCGATCAGGTGATGCTCACCCCGAGCGGCTACCTGCGCGGCAGGCCGACCGTACGGCTCAACTGCGCGCCCGAGCTACCGAGGGTCGGCGTTACCGCGGTGCTGAGTGCCTGCCGCCGGTGCGCGCCGCCGCCGTTTCTCGTGACCCTCGTCGGCGCCGAGTGCATCCGGCAGCCGCTCGAGCCGGTGCTGCACGCCGGGCACGAGGCGGGGTACACCTGGGCGCTCGAGATGGTCGGCGAGCACTGGCCCGAGTGGCTGCACCTGCTCGATTACCTCGTGATCCGCCCGCGGGGCGCGACCCTGACCGAGCCGCTCAACCTGCGCCTGCTGCGATACGAAATCTTCGGCCTACTCGGTCGGCGCCACCATCCCAAGGTGAGCGTTGCGATCCCGGTTGCCGACGGGGTGGACCTGATGACCGCCGATCTCGTGCGCGATGCACTCAACGGCGCGGTGCCGCTCGTGCTCACCGTCGGCGACGACGGCGACTCGCCCGCCCAGGTCAACGGGTCGCTGCGGTGGGCCGCAAGCGAAGTGATCGCGCGCGGGTGGCACGACGTCGCCGTCGCCCCGCGGCTCGACCTGCTGATCGGGGGCGACCGTGCCTCGCGATAACGTCGCGGCCTTTCGCCCGCACTGGCCCGCCGGGCTCGAGCCCGGCGAGACCTATGTGCTACCGTGCGACGACAACCGGCACGCCTGCTTGCGCGTCACGGTCGGGCCCGATGGCGACGTGTGGCTCGGCATGGAAGCGCAGCGCGTCGATACCCAAACCGGCAGGCCGCTCGAGCGCGACGACCCGGTGCTCGGGCTCGATCCGCTGCCCTCGCTGCGCAATCGCACTCTCGCCGGGGGCGGGCGGCACCTGCGCACGCATCAAGCGCTACTGTGGCTCGCCCTCGCGATCAAACTCGACAACGCCGAGCTAGACAGCGCTCGGTCAACCGTCACCATCACCGAAGGAACCTGAGCCATGCCCCTACACCTCGACCGCGGCGGTCGCGTGACCCCGCTGCACTGTCACCGCTGCGCCGCCGAGTACCGGCACAACTACACCGCGCCCGATGCCGTCAAGTACGCCGCGAAGGGCCTGCGCCTCGAGCGCGGGCAGCAGCAGCGGCGGCTCGACAACAAGCTGCGCCGGGTCGTGACGGTCACCTGCCCCAACGGTCACGAGTGGTGGTCTCGCCACCCCGACGCCCTCAGGCGCAGCCGCAACCGCGACTCGCGCGGGAAGATCAAGGCCGACCGTATCGTGATGGATCGGCTACAGCGGGGCGCCCGGCGATGACCGCCGACCGCCGCGCCGCCGCCGACCTGTACGCGCTGCTTTACGATGCCTGGGACGCCACGACCGACCGACCGGCGGGGCCCAAGCTCGCGACGTTCTTTGACCGTGTGGTCGAGCGACTCCTACCCAAAACCGAGAGCGGGGTGATCGAGAGTGGAGATGCTTCTAGCGATGCTCGAGGCGGTCGGTCTCAGGAAAAAGAGCCGATTCGCGGTGGCGTGGTAAGAGCCCCGGGCCTGCCGCTCACCAACGACGAGCGGCAGGTCGCGCGGGATTGGGCCGACGGCAAGCTGCTCGGCGACGGGTGGCTCGAGGTGCTGCCGCGGGTGCTCGAGTCGGAAGGGTATTGGCGCGCGCGAGCCGCGCGTATGCGCGTTGCGCG
>Ga0105104_10002098_pt1 | contig 14698 bp, 12 predicted proteins | sample PPLLaktember2015_3_FD_87034 | JGI IMG/M metagenome (GOLD analysis project Ga0105104, IMG submission 87034) | Freshwater sediment microbial communities from Prairie Pothole Lake near Jamestown, North Dakota, USA - PPLs Lake P7 Core (6) Depth... | ecosystem: Environmental > Aquatic > Freshwater >... | reverse complement strand
GGCCGTTGGCTCGAATTCCACCCAGCCGATCTCAGGGAAGTAAACCTCCGCCCAGGAATGGGCGTTCAATTCGCGCACCACATATTCTGCATTCGCGGCGTCGTAGGAACCGGACGAATATCCGGACACAAAACGGGCAGGGACTCCACTGGCGCGCGCCAGCACAACCATGGCAGTGGCGTAATAGTCGCAATAGCCTTTCTTTAAATCAAATAGAAAGTAATCGGCAACATCCCTGCCTTCTGGCGGGCCAGGGACTTCGAGGTCATAGGGATAGGTCCGCAAGTAAGCCTCGATGGCTTTTGTCTTATCATAAGCACTGGTCTGCCCTTCAGTGATCTCCTGCGCAAGTTGCTGAACCCGCTCTGGCACAGAACTGGGAAGCCTAAGATATCGCTGCAGAATGTCTTCGGGATAGTCTGCTGAGGCGGCGCGTAATTCTTCCACGGTGACACGCGGGATATAGGATTCCGCTTTGTAGGAACGCGCGCTGCTGGCTGCGGCGAACATGTCAGCCTGAAGCAAGGCTGATTGATCGGCAAACAGGTCCGATTGGGGCCTGACGCGCCAGTCCGCCCGGATGGAAGCGTCTGTGCTGAAGAGAATCCCGCTCCAGAATAGTTTTCCCTCCGGCTGCACCATTTCCACATCCAGGTGCAGGGATCGATAGCCACTAAGCAGGCCCGGAATCAGCGGCGTATTCGCCTGAACCCTTTGGGGAAGCGCAGAACTTGTGATCCAACCTGCGCCAACATAGATGTCATATGTGGTACTGCGCCAATAATGACGCGGCGCACTGGCCGTCATGGAAGGACTGGCAACCGGAGGTAATTCTCCGGTGCGGATCGTCATGACGATTTCTTCCGATTGAGCAAAACCGCCACTCAACAAATGATCGCGTGGCAGAGATGGCTTTTGAACAGGGTTATTCTGCCCGGGGACCTGTCGCTGCTGAAGACCAAGCAAATCTGCTGCTTCACTTTCAGAGGATTGGTTTCGCTCACGCAAATAATCTCTGATCTCACGCCACGAAATCGACGGAGTGACAAATGTGATCGCGCCAATGACGATCGTAAGAAAGATCACAGCCTGACCTGCATCATAGCGAATGCTATCTGAATAATCCACCTTTTTTATTTCCCACTGGGTTGTGTGCTGTTTGTAATTCCAGATGCCCATCAGCAGGAGCAAAATGGAAACCATAAGCCAGAGTGTGTATATTCTAAATCCAGAGTAAGAGGTGACGACTGCCAATAACAATATGGATGGCAACAATGCTGCAATTGCGTTTCGACGCCCCGCGAACCATCCCATCCAGGCAGCCATGAGCCACATGATCAAAGTCCAGACCATGTTACGCACCAGGGCATCATTCACCGTTATGTTTTTGTTCAGGCCCATCAGCCACACTTGCACGCGCATGCCCAACGCACCGGAGGCTTGTGCAATGACCAGCCAGGCGTCTGCAATCCCTGTTGTATCAATAGGAAGATCGTCTCGAAGCGCTGGAATAACCTGTGGGACCACAATGAGGATCTGGTTACCAAGCTCGAGCAGAGGCGAGGCAAGACGCGCACCCAGGATCCAAATGCCTGCAACCCCGATCGCGATCATTGCAACCGAACTCTGGATCCCGTTTAATTTGAGTCTGCTTAATCCCAGGGCAAGCAGCGCGGCAAACAAACAAACCCAGAAGAAGTATGTTGCCTGGTTTGCACCTGCATTCCGCAATGATGAAGAGATCCCATACGTGAAAGCCTGCAGGGCGGTCAATAGCAATATCAGCCCCATAGCATCCGCGGATAACATCTTGGAGAATGCCCTGCTCAGGATGCGCACGATCATTGCAATCCTCGCCAGTCTTCGTGCGCCGCGCGGACCGCGACCGCTTTGCCTGTCGCCGAAATGCGCCATTCCCATTCCCCTTCATGTCCGGGCCGGGCTTGCGGTTTATCGAACATTTCCCTGGGGATCACATGGCATGGAATGCTCATCGATTGAAATATCTCTGAGATCACTTTTGTGTCAGTGCGGCCACCGAAGGAAAGCGGGTCAAATAGAAACACGGTCGGTCTAATCCCGCGCCACATCAGCGGCAACAGGGATTGCGTCCATTCCACATCTGCATTGGCAGTGATGATCAACAAACTACAATGATTGCTCAGAGATTGACCGGCCCGCTGCAGGTAATCCTTCAACTGCATTTCTGACAGGGAGGCAACCGCCAGGGCTTTTAGCAGGGAACGCAGTTGATATTCATTACGCCGTGGCACAAGCCATTCAGCATTGCTGCCGTTGACCGAAAGGCCCACCGGGTGATCCTCGTTCAGTCCCTGTGCAGCCAGAGAAGATGCCAGGATGATGGCATGCTCCTCCGTTGAATCCCAGCCGGTGCCCAGCTGCGATCCCTTGTCCAGATCGAGCACGAGCCACCAATCCCCAGCCGGAGATCCCTCGAACTGGCGCACAAAGAATTTGTTCTGATGTGCGGTCGTCTTCCAATGGATCAGCCGCATCGGATCATTTGGCTGCATTTCACGTGTGTGTGAGACGTTAATGGTCTCCTGCAGCGAATGGCGATTGGGCCTTCCTTCCCCGGCCCAGCCGCTCGAGCTGATTTGAAATTTAGGCAAAGACAGGACCGGCGGCATGACAGCCAGCGTAGAGGAGGTTAGATCTTCAAAAGTGACTGTGTACACACCAAATGGATCGCCTGTTTCGAGAGTTGTTCCCCCAAGTGTATAAACACCACGCCGTGTGCATTGCGTCAGGACACGCCATTGCGCCGTGCTGGACCCATCCACACCTGTAGCCACCGAAGCAGAATGGTCTGGAAGCGTGGAATAGTCCTGTAATGTCACCCAGGTGGCTGGCAAAATAAACTGGTTCGTCAGCGTAAAGCGTTCTTCGAGCCGGTCGCCGACCTGCGCCCAGCCAAAGCGCATTTCGCGCTCGAATTGCAGCGAACGCGCCAGTCCGCGCGCCCACCAACGGCAGATCAACCAGGCGCCACCCACGCCAATGAGCAGAATCACCCAAACGCGTGACGGATCGACGATCTGCATCACAAATGCAAGAACCGTAATCACGGGAAAGATTTTTACATTCAGGCGCGTGGTCATTTTCATGGTTTGATTATAGATTATATGCTCGAATCGACCTCCTCCGAAAGACTAGTCTTTGACCACCCATCCTCCTGATGTATTTGAGGTTGGGACGAGATACACTGACACTAGTTCAGCGCGCTCATAGGAAGCACACGGTAAACGAAGGAAATGTAAACAAGCCTTTAGAAAGGAAGCAGCCCACATGAGTGTATTTACAGGCAATGAATTGAATTATCTCCATGAACAACGACTGGGACGCCTGGCAACTGTTGACGCAAATGGCAATCCACATGTCGTTCCGGTTGGGTCCCGATATAACTCTGAGGCGGATACGATCGACATCGGCGGGCATGACCTTGCCCGGACCAGGAAATGGCGAGATGCAGAGCGTCATCCGAGAGTAGCATTTGTAGTCGATGATGTCTTACCTCCCTGGCAGCCACGATCCATAGTCATCGAAGCGGATGCCGAGCTTTTGAAAAATGGTGGCGAGCAATTTGGACGCGGTTTCGCAGCCGAAATCATGCGTCTTCATCCCATCAAAATCATTGCCTGGGGGATCGATGCACAAAATCGAACAGTGAGAAATACACCTGCACCTGATGCGCAAGCGTAGGTGTCAAAAAGAACGTCGCTTAAAAATCATGTTATAGTTTGAAAGGAGAAATACAATGAGCAATCCATTCTCTGAGTTTTCTGAGGGCTTATCGGCCGCGGTGGAAAAAGGCGGCGCGAGCACGATCCTGGTGGACGCACGCAAGCGTTATCCCGCCAGTGGCATCGCATATTCGGAGGACCTCATCCTCACAGCCGACCACGTTGTAACACGTGAAGAAAACATCAAGGTCCTGTTGCCTGACGGCCAGACCCTCAACCCGACAATCGCGGGTCGCGATCCCGGCTCTGATTTGGCACTTTTGCGCCTTTCTGAAAAAGCGTTAACGCCTGCCCGAACGTCCGAGGACGTGAAAGTTGGTCAGCTTGTGCTGGCGCTGGGACGACCCAATAGCAGAGGCATGCAGGCCTCCTGGGGAATTGTCACTTCGATCAACGGGCCCACGCGCACCCATCGCGGCGGTTTGCTCGATGAATACATTCGGACGGAAACCACGCCCTATCCCGGCTTCTCGGGCGGACCACTTGTCAACACGGAAGGTGAGGTGCTCGGACTCAATACCTCTGGGCTTACTCATGGCTCCTCGCTGACGATTCCCGTCAAGGTCGCGTGGCGGGTTGCAGAGGCACTTGCCAAACATGGATCAGTCAAGCGCGGCTATCTGGGAGTCCGCACCCAGCCTGTTGAAATTCCTGAAGCCGCGAGCAAACTCCTCAAACGTGAACAAAGCCATGGTCTGCTTGTATCGTGGCTGGAAGAAGGTGGACCCGCGCAGAAGAGTGGCTTGCTGGTTGGTGACATCCTGGTTGCGATCAACGGCCAGCCTGTTGGCGACCCCGACGATCTTTTTTCTGCACTCAGCAGCGATACGGTCGGCAAAGCCATCGCCGTGGAAGTCTTGCGCGGTGGCCGCCCGGAAACCGTCCAGGTGACGGTAGGGGAGAGGCAGTGATCCGAGTCTTATTGAATGTTTCATCGCCGGCACTGCGCGCGGGGTTGCGGGCACTGCTTTCATCGGATAAGACGATCAAAGTGGTAAATGACTCGTTGGATGAAGACGATCTACGATCGGAAGCCGACGTGGTGATCACGTCGGCTTCTCACGCTTCTTTTTCAGAGCCTTCGTCTTCGTTCAGGGCGGGTAACGAGGTTGAGCCTGCCTCATCAGCTGCGACCCTGCTCCTGAGCGACGACCCGCTCAACGTCCGCGAAATGAGGCGCTCCTTTCGAGTATGGGGTGTCCTGCCTACCGATGTATCCGACGAGGAATTGATCGCGGCGGTCCATGCCCTGTCGCAGGGGTTGATCGTCGGCACAGTCACATTGTTGTTTGAATCACAATTAGATAGTGAGCCGTTATCACACGGCCCACTCACCGATCGAGAATCTGAAGTTTTAGGACTGCTGTCAAAAGGATTGGCGAACAAACAGATCGCGGCTGCGCTTGGCATTAGCGAGCATACCGTGAAATTTCATGTATCGTCGATTTATACAAAACTGGATGTGACCAACCGAACTGAAGCGATGCGCGAAGGTTTGCGCGGCGGCTGGATCGCTTTATAGACTTCTTGTAACCGTTCCCTTTGCATTGCAGTAAGCCGCCATTTCCGGTGTAGGAGTGTCAGCCCTCCTCTGCAAAATATCGCTACAGGCTATTTGTTCCGGTTGGGAACAATCCTTACTCGCTTCGATTCAGGTGTTTATAGGGCTGAAAAGTTGTTATTCCTCCTCCATAGTCTCCACAATTTCTGACGTGCTCATCCATAATTCCTCCACAATGGATTGATAGAGTGGGATCAACATTACCTGAGGAGGTAATCCGATGACAATCCGTACCGCTGAAACATCGCCCCTTGTTCATGCAAGAGTCGCAGGGTTCTTGTATTTGTTTGCGAACCTATTTGCTCCAATCACTCTCCTTTATCTTCCCTCCCGTTTTATTGTGCGCGGAGATGCTGCGGGGACAGCCAGTAATATCATGGCTTCTGAGTCGCTTTTCCGCCTTGGAATTGTAGGCAATCTATTCACCTCAATAGCCAACATTTTTTTGGTTCTGGCACTATATCAATTACTCAAAGTGGTCAACAAGAACATGGCTTCGTTAATGGTCATATTCAGCCTGGTTGGTATCTCCATCGCCATGCTCAATGAGCTTACCCAGTTGGCTGTCCTACAACTCTTAAGCGGCGCCGACTACTTGAACGTATTTACCACCGAGCAGTTGCGGGCTCTAACGTACTTCTTCCTTCGGCTACACGGCCAGGGACTCAATATCGCCCAGATATTCTGGGGGCTGTGGCTATTTCCGATGGGTTATCTGGTCTTCAAGTCGGGTTTCCTTCCCAGAGTTCTGGGCATCTTGTTGGTGATCGCATGTTTTGGCTACGTGATACAAAGCTTTGCAGCATTTCTCGGTTACGACGTGAGTCTGATCTTCTTTACAGGCTGGGGGGAACTGTTGCTCCTCTTATGGCTTTTGATCAGGGGTGTAAACGTCGAGCAGTGGAGAAAACGTGCGCTTGAATCTGCCTGAGATAGCAATGCCAGACTTCCACCTTCATGCTTCATCCCTTATACTCGTCCCATGCCACCCCTGATCCTCGTTGTTGATGACGAACCCAAGGTTGCCCGGCTCGCCCGCGACTACCTGGAGAAAAACGGATTCCGCGTCAGCACCGCCGCAGACGGTCAATCCGCGCTGACGATTGCCCGCCGCGAAAAACCCGATCTTGTTATCCTCGACCTCATGCTCCCCCACATTGACGGACGCGAAGTCTGCCGCGTCCTGCGCCGCGAAAGCGACGTGCCGATCATCATGCTCACTGCCTTATCTGAAGAGATTGACCAGGTGACAGGTCTTGAAATCGGCGCGGACGATTACATCACCAAGCCATTCTCCGTCCGTGCCTTGGTGGCACGCGTGCGGGCACTCCTGCGCAGAACGCGCGGGGAAGTCAAAGCGCCGAGCGCCATTCGTGTCGGCGGGATTGAAATTGACTCGGAAAAATATGCCGTCACGTTCAACGGCATTCCCATCAAATTCACCCCAAACGAATTCAAGCTGCTATATCTGCTCACCAGCCGCGCCGGACAGACCCTCACCCGCGAACAGCTGCTGGATGACCTGCATGGCGCCGCCTCCAGCATGGATCGCAGTGTGGACTCGCACATCAAGAATTTGAGAAAGAAACTTGAAGCCGCCTCCGGCGAGCCCATGATCGAGACAGTTTACGGGGTCGGCTATCGCCTTATGGAAAAGTAACCTGTAAAGGGCAATTCTCATTTACCGTTTTCACACACATCCATGTTCCAGCAACTCTCTCCCCAAAAAACACGGCGTATCATCAGTCGTCTGATCCGTTTGATCATTTCCATGGTCATCCTCCTCCTTTCTCTGGGAGGCGCATCCGTCTTTCTTTATCTATTCTTTTCGGAATACACGGGAACCAGAAATAGCTGGCTTCTTCTGTTCGTCCCCTTTGCCGTGATTGCCATGGCAATCATCGGTTCTTTTATATTTTATACCCGCTATGGGAGACCGTTAGGGCAGATATTCAACGCCATCGACTCCGTGGCCGAAGGCAATCTCTCGGTGCGTGTGCCCGTAAGCGATTCGTCACAGTTCTATGAGTTGACCCAACGTTTCAATAAAATGTTGAGTGAACTGGAGCGTGCCGAGCAGCAGCGCCGCAACCTGACGGCCGACATTGCCCACGAACTTCGAACACCGCTTCACATCATTCAGGGCAACCTGGAAGGAATCATAGACGGTGTTTATCAGCCCACGCCCGAACACCTCAACACCACGCTGGAAGAGACCAAACTGCTTGCGCGACTTGTGAACGATTTGCAGACCCTCTCCCTCGCCGAAACGGGGCAACTTCCGCTCCATCCCACTCGCTTCCTGCTTGCTGACCTGCTAGATGACATTACTTCGAGTTTTTCCTCCCAGGCTGCATCCCTGGGCATTGACCTGAAAACAAGCATCACGGCTGAAAATCAAGAAATTACGGCTGACTATGAGAGGTTAAATCAAGTTCTCTCCAACCTCATCTCGAATGCTCTACGTCACACACCCAGTGGTGGGACGGTTGCCATCCATACGGAATCGATTCAAAAAGAATCACAAACTGCGAGTTTCGCAGTACGAATTACGATCCAGGACACGGGCTCAGGGATTCCCGCTGAAGACCTTCCTTTCATCTTTGATCGCTTCTGGCGTGGAGACCAATCACGCAGCGAACGAACGCATAGTGGACTGGGATTGGCAATCGCAAAACAACTCATCCGCGCGCATGGGGGGACCGTTGCAGCGCAAAGCGTGGTGGGAACAGGTTCGAGTTTTGTTATAGAATTACCCGAATATGTTCAAGGGCTTGTGATTTCATAGAAGCGTTTGTCTGCAAGGCGCTTGTCTATATTGCCATTTGCGTCGGGTTAATGATTACTTGTGAAAATTCCTGTTTGCAGAAGTTACTCATAAAGCTCCAGGTCCCGTTCTCCTAGCAACTGGTTTGCTGTGGATCAACCAGGAATTGTCATAGATTTAACGAATTTCAGTTCTACTGCAAAACACCACTTAATCCACTGCAATGCAAAGGGAGCGGTAACCGCTCCCTTTGCATTGCATAAGCCTTTTTGCCTGCAAAATGATCGAATGGGGGCATAATCATCCACTGCAAAATACCAATGTAGGTTATCCAAAACCAAAGCTGGAATGGGTGTTTCCCCCAGTTTTCTATTTGGGCAATCCCGGCTAAGATTTGCACCCACTTATCATCCTTTTTACAACACGATATACATCCATCTCTGAAAGGAGATATCATGGTTGGAAAAAACATTCTGCTAATTTCTACGGTCGCTCTTTTTACGCTGGCATTTGCAACACCAGCATCTGACATCATCAAACCCGGGTCGAGCGGTAACCCGGCGCCACAAAAAGATAATTTCTCACAATGGCCGGATTTTGGGGAAGGACAGGACTGGCGCTATTACATCGTCGACGGAAACAGTGGGAGTGTCTCGGTGAACGGCATTCTTCCCTTCGATAACTCCACAGCCGAAATCACATCCGGAAACGAACTCCGTTTTCTCCAGGACTACGATGCCGATTTCGACGAGGAATATCCGGCTCAATATAATAATGTCGCTATGATCGGTTTCCAGGGATATATTCCAAACACCCAAAGAGACATCGTCTGGAAATTCGATATGAAAATCGAGCCCGGTACCTATGGAACCACGGGCTTCGTCATCGAACGGAAAGATACCTTCGCGCCCGATGGAACGGTGGCGCTCCCATTTGATTTCTTTGGAGTCACCTACGCCGGGGAGGAAAACTATAACGTCGGGTTGCGCTGCAGCGACGTGGTCGACTTTCTGCCTGTTTCGCAAGACCTGATTGCCGGTGTCGACCCGTTTGTATGGAATGACTATGAGATCCGCTTTCACCTTGTCGATAGCGAAACCGTTCTGGCAAGTATCTCCGTTAACAACACAGAAGTCTGCCAGACCACCCGCGCAAACGTTGGTGAAACGGAGGTTCAAATCTGGCTGGACAACTACAAGGTTACCTTCGATCCACTGAATCCGCTGGGCTACAGCCTTGGCTATAACAATCAAGAAACTCCCCAGGCGGTGTTATTTGACAACATTCAGGCAAAAGCCAAGCCCAGTAATTGAGGAAAATCGGGCGGGGTTCGTGGACTTTTACCCGATCGCAAACCCCGCTGGACTTCACAAGACGTGCAGATGGTTTATTCAATGCGGTGATTTCCGAAAGCTGTCAGTCAGCATCGTACAACGCGGGTAAAATGTCAGTAATAGTCGATAACATAAAAAAACATTATGTTAAGTCTTGGCTATTGTCATTCTACTCAACATGAAAACTTCAATGCATCGACGCCAGTTTTTGAAATTGATGGGGACTTCGTTACTCTCATTTTTGCTACAACAATGTGGGATTCGACCAGCTCCATCTGAGTCGCCCATCGGAACGATCACAGCTCCTCCAGGTTCAACGAAGACGGTCTCCGTTCTACCATCAGCAACAGCGGTTCCTTCCCAGACGGCAACCTCCCAACCCACCGCGACTCCTAATTACCAGACCCCCGTGACGATTGGCCAGATAAATACTTATGAAATCTCACGACTTCGCCAAAAACTACAAGATATGTTCCAGCAGCTTGGCGGATTGGCAGACGTTATCCGTCCGGGTGCGCGGGTAACGATCAAACCCAATCTAACGGGCGGCACCTGGTCAGATCCCCAATTACCTGCGCCGCCGACAGAACTTTTCGTTACGCATCCGGCATTGGTGCAGGCCTTGTGCGAATTACTGATCGATGCCGGTGCCGGGCAAATTCGTATCGTGGAAGGCCTGGGAGATGAAGCAATCTTTCGGGTCTGGGGGTATGCGGATGTAGCCTCCCGTGTCAATGCTGAGTTAGTGGACCTTTGTAAGCCCGCTCCCTATAACGACTTTGTCGCTTTCCCAGTGGGGCCAGGTCGACAAATCTATGATGTTTTTTACATGAATGCCGGGCTCAAGGAAGTGGATGTCTTTATCTCTTTTGCAAAAATGAAGTGTCACAGCACGACCGGTGTGACATTATCGCTGAAGAACCTGATTGGCCTGCCGCCCATCAGCCTGTATCGTCGTGACAAGACACAAAACCACCGTTCCGCGTTCCATGAATCCACGGATTACGATCGACGTTTGCCGCGTGTGGCGATCGATTTAAACCTAGCGAGGCCGGTTCACCTGGCGTTGATCGATGGGATCAAAACCGTCGAAGCGGGAGCGGGTGCCTGGGATACAGGATACAACCCGGTCCAACCCGGCTTGATCATTGCTGGCAAAAATCCTGTTGCGACAGATGCGGTTTCCGCGGCACTGATGGGTTTTGACCCGGATGCACCCTCCGGTTCACATCCATTTTCCTACGCTGATAATCACCTGTTCCTGGCTCGTGAAGCGGGTCTGGGCACCAATCGCCTGGGAGAGATCGGCGTTGTCGGTGCGGAGATCGGGAGCGTTGTTTTTCCCTTCAAAACAGTTCGATAGTGGCAGGCGATCAACCGCCGATGCTATTTCATTACCAGGGGTGGAACAAAGTAGGGGAGTGACACATCTGCAAAATACCACTCAAACTACTGCAATGCAAAGTGAGCAGTTGCAATAGGAAAACTAGATTTCCAGGGCGTAGGACCCAATCTCCTTGAGTCCCATTTCCCGTCCTTCGGCCCATAGCTGCGCCCAGCGCGTTTCACCCAGTCCGGCTTTCAGAGAGGCAAAGCGTCCTTCCGTATAGTAGCTGTGAAAGCCCGGATGCCAGGACACACCACTGACATGGCGCAGGGCATCGGCCGCGCCCCACAGTCGCGCGGCGCGTTCCAATTGACCCAGCTTTTCCGCCACCTCTGCCAGGCGTTCCACGCCCCAGGTCAATCCCCAATAATCCTTTAAATCGCGAGCAAGCAGCAAGCTCTCTTTGTATAAGCCGATTGCCCGTTCATACTCACCCCGCCCAAACAAGGTAGCTCCCACATAAGAATTCATGGTCGCCACGTTTGGTCTATCCTCTAATTCCTGATAAATTGCCAGGGCGGCCTCGTATCGTTTTTGTGCCAATACGTAGTCGCGTTGCTGCAGGGCGGCATGGCCCAAAAAGGTCAATGCTTCTGCGCAGGCCCAATTCTGCTGCAACTCCTGGAAGAGTGTCAGGGCTTGCGACAAATACAGAATAGCCTGCTCGAAATCACCCTGTTCCATGGCCGTCGCTCCCAGGTGTTCGAATGTCCATGCGATATCCTCGGTATTTCCCAGCACTTGAAACAACGGCAGACTTTCATCGAAGGCGGCGCGTGAACTTTCGAAATCACCCTGCCCGCGCGCAACAGCTCCGGTTCCATGCAGAGATAAACCAAGATAGCGCTCATTGCCTAATTTCCGTGAAATGGCCGCCCCTTCCTCGAAATACTCGCGTGATTGAGCGAGGTTTCCCTTCACCATGCCCAGCCAGCCCGCTCCCCATAGTGCTTTGGCGCGCGCCTCAGAGATGTGTCCCTGCGAACGACTCAAAATGATCTTCATCCACTCGACGCCTTCTTCAACATGACCGTGGATCTGCCACAGCTTCCAAACTGCTCCTGCAATCCGAAGAGCGGCTTCCACCTCATCCTGCTCGAGAGTCCACTTCAGGGCCGCGCGTATGTTATCGTGCTCCTCCTCCAACTGCTTCATCCAGGTAGGGAGGTCCGGTTCCCTGGGCTGTGGCTCAATAGACTCAACCAGATTTAGGTAGTACGTCCAATGCTGCCGGCGGACAGTTTTCGTCTGTCCGAGCGCTTCCAGTTGTTCCAGCGCATATTCACGCAATGTTTCCAACATGATAAAGCGCGGTTGACCATTCTCTCTCCTTCCGTGCTGAAGCATGCTCTTATCAACCAGGGACGCAAGTTGTTCAAGCATGGGCACTTCAGGATTCGTCCCGTCACAGACAGCATCCGCGGCTTCCACAGTAAACCCGCCTACGAACACCCCCAATTCTGCAAAAAGTGCCTGCTCGTCCGGCTCGAGCAATTGATAACTCCATGCGACGGCATTACGCAGGGTCTGATGGCGAGGCAGCACATCCACACTCTTCTGAACCGACAACGTCAGGCGATGACTCAACTCTGTCAGCAAGGCGCGCGGCGCAAAAAGCTTGCTGCGCGCCGCGGCTAACTCAAGCGCCAGCGGAACTCCTTCCAGGCGGACACAGATCTCCGCCACAACCCGGGCATTTTCATTCGTAAGCTGGAAATCACCGGTGACGGCCTGAGCCCTGCTGACGAACAAAGTGACTGACGGTAAGCGGGTCAGGATTTCCAAAGGAGGCAAAGCATTTAGATCAGGAACCGCCAGAGGTGGCACATTGAATTCATGTTCCCCATATAGATGGAGCACAGCCCGGCTGGTTACCAGGATCTTGAGATCACGCGCAGCAGACAGTAATTCGCTTAGCAAAGGAGCTGCGGCAATTACTTGTTCAAAATTATCCAGAACCAGCAGCATTTGTTTATCACGCAGGGATCTTTTAAGAAGCTCCACCCCGGTCTGGTTCTCGCCTGTCTTGAGTCCCAATGCCTGTGTAATGGTGGCAGGTACCAGGCCCGGATTGGTAATGGATGCCAGGGAAACAAAGAAGACACCGTCTTCGAAATCATCAAGTAAATTCGTTGCTACTTGCAGGGCCAGGCGAGTCTTACCAATTCCACCGGGTCCGGTAATCGTCAGAAGGTCGGTTCCTTCCTGCAAGAGCAGCTTTTGCAACGTCATCAGCTCCTCCTCACGGCCGATCAGGGGCACATGTTGGTAGGGTAAATTCGTGTTGGAAGGAGTGGCTGCTCGGCCGGTTTCGCTTCTTGCAGGCTGTTTGTCCAATAAACGGGCGTTGAGAACTGTAACGAGCGTTTTTATGAGTGAAGATCGGTAACGCACATAGGTGGCTACGCTGACATGAAGCATGAGCGCATATTTTTGCAAACTTGCGCCCGGTTCAGTTAATAAGGCATTGAAGGTTTTGCGTTGTTTTTCTGAGAGCGGCAGGCTCTGGAAGGATTTATAGATAGCATTCAGTCCCCCTTGCTGCTTAACCCACGAACTCCACGGTTCCTCCTGAAGAAGGCTTTCCGGCTCGCAAAGCAAGGACTTAACGCGTTCTTCGTCCCAGTAAAGTGATAGCCTTTTGGGGGACAGGGTTACGCTCATACACTTCTCCAGATTCACAAGTGGATTACAACACTATCACTGGAACAATGAACTTGCATTCGATTCGACAATTGCCTGCCAAACTTCCTTGCGGTTTGGGGACCGGGTCCGCGCCTTGAGCTATATTTGAGCCATACTTGAGCAAAGGGAGAAAGCGGTCTTGTATATAATGAGCCTGTGACTTTTTTGAATTTTTATTATAACCCGTGTTCGAAAACCACCCACGCGTTTCCGAGCTTGTCTTGCCTGATAAAGGAGGCAAAGGATGTATAAAGTAGGACGTGCTTTCCTTGTAGTCGTTGTTTTGTTGGCTGTCTTGGTCGTGGTACCGGTCGCCGGAGCCGCACCTGAGCACGCGGACCGGGGGCCCTGGATGCCCAATGTCTGGTACAACATCGGCGACACGGTGACTTACAGCGGCGTCGCCTACCAGGCCATCCAGGCTCACACCTCCCTGGCAGGCTGGGAACCGCCCAATGTGCCGGCGCTCTGGGGGCCGGTCAGCAGTTCAACTAGCAGCGCTCCCAGCCGTACCCCAACGAGGACGAACACGCCTGGCGTCCCGGCGAATACTTCCACACGCACGCCTACGAAAACCAATACACCGAGCGGACCTGCCAACACTCCAACACGCACACCTACTTCAAGTGGCACTGGTTGCTGGTCCGCTTGGAACTCGACCACGGTGTATACCGGTGGCGCGCAAGTGAGCCGCAACGGACAGAATTATCAGGCAGCTTACTGGACGCAAGGCAATGACCCGGCCACTAGCAGCGGTCCGGCGGGCAGCGGCCAACCCTGGATTCCGATGGGATCCTGCAGCGGCGCCGTTTCCACACCCACCCGTACTCCTACCCGGACAAACACACCCTTCGGCCCGACCTTCACTCCCACCCGCACTCCGACAAGAACCAACAACAGATGGCCGAGCCAAGTGCCTGCCATCTATGCCGACATTAGCTTCACTTCCATTCAGGCAGCCTATCAAGCCAGCGGGCAAAAATATTATGCCCTCGCCTTTGTCTTGGGCAATGCGGGGGCCTGTACGCCCGCCTGGGACGGAACCCATCTCATGTCGGAAAATTATTATTCCAGCGAGATCAACAACATTCGAGCGGCCGGCGGTGACGTGATCGCCGTTTTCGGCGGCGCCAATGGCAGCGACCTGGCTTCGGTCTGTCCGACGGTTAGCAGCTTGCAGGGGGCTTATCAGGCGGTGCT
>Ga0105104_10002097_pt1 | contig 14699 bp, 10 predicted proteins | sample PPLLaktember2015_3_FD_87034 | JGI IMG/M metagenome (GOLD analysis project Ga0105104, IMG submission 87034) | Freshwater sediment microbial communities from Prairie Pothole Lake near Jamestown, North Dakota, USA - PPLs Lake P7 Core (6) Depth... | ecosystem: Environmental > Aquatic > Freshwater >... | reverse complement strand
GCTTACTCCGCTCCGAGGCTCAAAAAGCGAGCCTCTCCACTGCGTGCGCGGCTCGGTAACGCGACTCCAGCAGCTGCCTTCGGTCCCAACATGTGTATAAAGTGCAAGGCAGAGGGAGTCCGACGCTCAGGGACACAAGGGACACAAGGGACACAAGGGACAGAAGGGACAGAAGGGACGAAGGGACATGGAGGTCGCTTCTGTCTCTTGTGTCCCTTGTGTCCCTGAGCGTCGGACTCCCTCTGCCCCTCTGCCTCCTCTGCCGCCGCACTCCAAATAGTCCGGTGCCACCCTGCCGATTTGGGCAACACGCTCGGGGCCTTACCCCAAGCGCTCCAGCAGGATGCGCAGAATCCTCCGAATCGGTTCAGCGGCGCCCCAAAGCAGCTGGTCGCCGACCGTGAAGGCGGTACAGTATTCCGGCCCGAGATTCATCTTCCGAAGCCGCCCGACGGCCACCGTTAACGTGCCCGATACGGCGGCAGGCGTCAGTTGTCGTATAGTCGCCTCGCGGGTGTTAGGGACCAGGCTGACCCACTCGTGGGCACCCGAAATGAGCGACGCGACCTCGTCCAAAGGAATGTCGCCACGGAGCTTGATCGTGAGTCCCTGGCTGTGGCAACGCATCGCGCCGATCCGGACACATTGCCCATCGACCGGGATGGGCGAGGCGGTTTCGAGAATCTTGTTGGTCTCGGCATAACCCTTCCATTCCTCGCGAGTCTGGCCGTTGTCCATCGGCCTGTCGATCCAGGGAATCAGGCTGGCGGCGAGGGGGACGCCGAAGTTGTCCACGGGAAGGGAATTGTTACGGAGCTTCTGCGTGACCGCAGCGTCTAGATCCAGAGCGGTTGAAGCGGGGCTGGAAAGGACAGGAGCGGCGGTATCCGCCAGGCCCTTCATCTGGGTCATCAGCTCAATCATGTTCTTGGCTCCGGCCCCGGAAGCCGCCTGGTAAGTCATAGATGACACCCAGTCCACCACGCCTGCTTTGAGCAAACCGGCAATTGCCATCAGCATGAGACTCACGGTGCAGTTGCCGCCCACGTAAGTCTTAACCCCCGTCGAGAGACCGCGATCGATGACATGACGATTGACCGGATCAAGCACGATGATGCTGTCATCGCGCATCCGGAGGGTAGAGGCCGCGTCGATCCAATAGCCGGTCCAGCCTGACTTTCGGAGTGAATCGTACACCTGGCTGGTGTAGTCCCCTCCCTGGCAGGAGACGATGATATCCATGCAGGAGAGGACGCTTTCGTTCAGGGCATCAGCCAGGGGAGGCAGCTCGAAACCGACCTCCGGCGCCTGGCCACCAACCTGCGAGGTTGAGAAAAACAGCGGTTCAAATCCCCTAAAGTCGCTCTCGGCCCGCATACGTTCCATGAGAACCGAACCGACCATGCCTCTCCATCCGATAAAACCTACTCTCACCATCACTCCTCCTTCTTGCGGCCCTAACCGGCAACAGCGCATGATAACAAAAGGGACACAAGGGACAGAAGAGACAAAAGGGAAGGTAGCGGGGTCAGTTTGGCGTGCTGGAGTCGCGTTACAGAGCCGCGCACGCAGCGGGTGGCTTGCCACACGGGCTGCGGAGTGTTTTCCGCGAAGCAGCCTGGAGCGGAGTAAGCGGGACCACCCAACGAACCCCACTGCGTGCGCGGCTCTGTAACGCGACTCCAGCACGCCAAACTGACCCCTGCCTTTCCTTTTGTCCCTTGTGTCCCTTCTGTCTCTTCTGTCCCTTAGCGGGGCTCCAGCTGCACCACCGTTTCTACGTGCGGCGTCTGCGGGAACATGTCGACGGGCTGCGCCCGCGATGCCCGGTAGCCGAGCCCTCTCAAAACATCCAGATCGCGGGCCAGCGTCTCGGGGTTACAGGAAACATAGATCATTCGTCGGGGACCGAGTTGCGCAAGTTGGGTCAGCGCAGCCGCCGCTGCTCCGGCCCGAGGAGGGTTCAGGGTGACAACAGCGGGTGTTTCTCCGGGACGAATCACCTTTTCGAGTTGACTGGCGTCGGCGGACTTGAACCGGCAGTTTTCGAGCGAATTCAGCTTGGCGTTCCTCTTCGCGTCTCGCACCGCCTGTGCGGAAGCTTCAATTCCAATGACGAGTTTCGCGTCACGCGCGAGACTCATCGCAATTCCACCCACGCCGCAGTAAACGTCGAGCGCCGATTCCTGTGGCCCGAGCTCCGCCCATTCGCGCACGAGCGCGTAGATCCAGGCCGCCTGTCCGTGATGGGCTTGAAAGAAAGAGGCCGGAGATAGCAGGATACGATCCGGTCCGATCTTATCCAAAAGATCGGGATAGCCCCATACCGACCGGGTCGTTGGTCCGAAGACCTGCGACGTAGCCTTGCTGTTCAGGTTCTTGTGGACCGACACGATTTCCGGGACACGTCGCTGGACGCCCTTGCTCAGTGTGTTGGCAAAGCGGGGATCGTCCTCGCTGACGACGAGCGTGACCATGGCTTTGCCGAAGGCCGGGCTGACGCGAATAACGACGTGGCGGAGCGTCCGCATCGCTTTTCGAAGCGGGTGCCTGGATGAAACCAGGCGATCAAGCTCCGCTTTGAATGCCGCCGCAATGGCGTTCACCAGGGGGTGGTGAGCAGGACAGTCGGTCGCCTCTACGACATGGTGTGTTCCCGCCTGGAACAGGCCGACCTGAACCTTTTCGCCTGTGGTTCCTACGGATAGCTTGGCTGTTGCCCGGTACCCGAGTTGCGGGTCAGCCGGACGGATAGGCTGGATCTGCGGAGCACCCGCTCCGCCCAGGAAAGTACGCACCTGTTCTTCCTTGAACTGGAGTTGTGCCTTGTAGTCGAGGTCGATGAGCGGGCACCCGGTGCAGCTACCGGATCGCGAGCAGGCGCCGGAACGTGAAGAATCGGGATGTTGGCTTTTCACTACCCTTCGTACAAATACTTGATCTTGTCCTTGAAGATCAGGAGATTCGGCTGACTTTCCCGGGTAAGCCGGATGAAAGATCGGTCGTAGTACTCGATGACTCCGCTGACCTCGCTGTTGTCATCCAGCCGGACCCGGACCGGAGTGTGATTCTCGATCAGCTGCTTGATGTACTCGACCTCCTTGCCCGTGCTTTCAGGCGGCCCCGAGTGCCTTTCCTCTCTGCGATCCGGCCCCCGGTGATGGTTGTAACGATCCTGGTGATGGTGGTTGTGGTTGTTGTTGCCGCCGAAATAAGGTCTGTTCCTGTCGTTCACGTCGGTACTCCAAAAAAGGAGTCAGGAGCCAGAAGTAGGGAGTCAGAAGGCGGTCGGCTTTTGGTCCTGTGACCACACCGCAAAAAAGCCGCCGTGCAGGGCCCCTGGCTTCTGACTCCTTACTACTGACTCCTGACTTCTATCATCTCACTCCTCTGACTTCTGACTCCTGCCCTTAGGGCGTGGGTCTCGGAGGTGTGAAGGTCAGCTGGTAGTTGGTTCCGCTCAGCACCTGCATGGTGTAGTTGCCATCGGTGTTCGTCTCTGCGCCCGCCGCGTAGTACACCTGAGCGGCCCCGGTAATCTGGCTCGAATAAGCGCTCACGTCCACTCCAGCCACTCCCTGGCCCTGATTGTTGGTTACTTTACCAGATATCGTAACGAGCCCGGGCAGGGCCGGGACGTTGAAGGCCTCAGTCCGATTTGCCGACAGCGATCCGAGCGTCCGGCTGGGGAAGGGAAAACCGCCGCCTCCGCTTGTGCCGACCAGGAACGAGACGCTGGCCGCAAGTGGCCGGTCCTTCGGGACAAGCAATTGGTATGCTCCCCCGGCAGCTATCTGGGTCGAGCTCCCGGTGATCGCCGTTGCGCAACTGATTACGGCATCCGTCACCGCTGCGGCAGACGTATCAGTTACGGAAACGGACGAATCAGCGGGGGCGCCGGTGACGGTCCCCGACAACTGAACCGTCGCGGGTACTGCGAAGTTGGCATTGGTCGTTCCGTTCACCGATACAGTCCCGATGTTGTAAAAACCCAGGAAGTTCTGGCCGATGCCCAGAGCAAGACTGGCGATATACGAGCCATTCGGCACTTGGGCGCTATAGGGAAGGCTTGGAATAGCGAAAGCCGTAACGCCGTTCTTCCCATCGGCGCTCGCGAACGTTAGAAACCCGCCCTCCGCGCCAGTCTGCTCAATCCCGGTCACCGAACCCATTACCATGCCGAGGGTGACGGCAGGGACCTGGATGTTTCGCGTCACATCTGCATTGACCGTGACAGTCTGGGATACCGTGTAATTAAGGTTGGGGACGCCGAGAGGTATCAGGCTGTCGGGCATATAACAGATCGCCAGCTCGTAGGTTCCAGCCGGCACGACAACCACGTAACGGTTCGTCTGGTTGTCCGCCAACCCAAAGTAGCTCTGTCCTCCCGCAGCGGTCGAGCGCGCGCTTACGACCGAAACTATACCTACTGTCGAGCCGCTGATCGTTCCGGATATCTTGAATCCTGGGGGCAGCTGAGCGTTGACCACCGTGTTCGCCGTCGCCCCGATCCCGGTCTTCGTTTGATCAAGCAGTGCACCGGCCGATGGGATAGTCCCTTCGAACGTGCCTTCGACTACGGGAAGTGTCGTATACGAAAGGGGATCGTTGTTGGTTCGCAAAGTCACGGCAGCGACGCCCTCGCCTTGGGTAACCGACCCGCACATCGTGCCCCGGAAATTGGTCTTGCCCGGGAATAGCTCGGGATCGGAGACCTGCAGCGCAATCTGGCTCAGACCCGGCAAGAGCTTCGGCGCCGAGATACGGCCGGCAAAGGCTCCGGCTTCGTCAACCAGCCAGATGTCGATCAGTGCTGGAGTTTGGTTCGGATTGAAAATCGCGATTGAGTTGCTTGAACCTGCGGCGAAATCAACCGGAAGCGTGAAGTCGGTGCGGACCGGAGAGTCTCCGACGCCCGCCTCCGTCATGAACGTCTGCCCGTTGTAGAGGGTGAAGATGCCGGATACGCCGATCGGCACATCTGAGGAAACCTGGGCGCTGCCGACCGAAACGGCGCCGGTGCCTGTCGTCTGGAGGAAAGCCGATGCTCCAGGCTGCAGAGTGACTGTGAGTCGACCTGATTGCTCGGGTGAAGAATCCGTCTGTGCGAGGCTCAGACTCGGTGAATCAAGCCCCTGAACGGTGACCGGAAATGCGGTGCTGTCCGGTTTCCGGACGTCGATCTGGACGTTCGCAGCTGTGCTCGAGATGTTGAAGACGATGAACGTCGTCCGGATATTGACACCCGCGGCATCGCCGCCGTTGGCGATCTGCGGCAGGTTGAAATCCGTGTTAGAGCTCGCCTTGTTAACAACCGGCAGTGTGGTGCTCGAGAGCCCATTCTGGCGCAGGACGACCGCCGCAATCGGGGTCGTGCAGGAGAGCTCGAGTGTACCCCTGGTGAAGTTCGAAACGCTGGGAAAAAGGCCCCCCGTTCCAGCCACGAACTTTGCCAGGTGGTTGCGTCGGGCCAGGGGGCCAGAAGTGGTTCCTGCAACGGTCCCGTCGAGGCGTCTCAGCGTGTAAGAGACTGTAGAAGCTTCCGGGGCGAAAAGAGCGACACCCGTATTGAATCCGGCCGAGACATCCACCGGGATGACGAAGTTCGACAGGGGAGTCGAGCTTCCCACCCCGGCCTCAGTCAGGAAGGCGCCGCTGTTGTACATGGTGAAGATGGCAGAGACGCCCAGCGGATGCTGCGATTCCACGCGAGCGGCCCCGGCTGTGAGCGCCCCGGCTCCTGTAGTCTGCAGGATTTTAGTCTCGCCCGGCCCTACCGGAACCGTGAACTCGTCGTCGGTCCCCAGGCCAGGTATCGTCACCGTCATGGCTCCGGCGCCATCGTTCGTCAAGTGAATCGTTACGGTGTCCGAGACTGTACTGGGATTGAAGATTATGAAAGTGGTCCGCACGCTGACGGTCCCAGCTGTGCCGTTTGCAACCTGCGGAAGGTAAGCAGTTTCCTGAGCGAAGGATAACGCGAAACAACAGAGAACAACGAGCAAAAGATGTAGTGGTTTAACTCTCATAGACTCTCCCCCAACAAAATGAAACCCCCTGAGTGAACCCGAACTGCCTGTGAGCATAACTCAACTGGCACGCGGAATGAAGCCAATTCGCGGTTGAAACCTTCCGGCCGTGCTGTGATCTACTTACTTAAGAAACACACGAACGGTGCCGTTGGGAGAGAAGAGGTTTATGAGCATGGGTAAGCTGATCAGGCTGACGATTCAGGTAGATGTGGAACCTGAGAACGCCAACCTGCGGGAGGCTTTCGAGTATCTGAAACGTCTGAAGGGTGCAGAGCAGGTTGAGTTGGTGGATATCGCTGTGGTGAAGGACCCAAAAGCCGAGGAGAAAAAACAGCGGCGGTCGCTTGACCAGAGTTTCGGCTCGGACGAGGAAAGCAATGTCGACTCTGCTGCAATACCGCCGTTGAGGATTCCCGCAGAGCCAGAGCCGGAGGAGGAGCACCAGGAGTTGAAGCGCACCGAACAGGCCCAAAAGCTCCTCGACCGTATCAAGATTCGGTAAGGGGCAGGCCCCATAGGTCGACAGGACCCTATAGGACCTGATCCTTAAATGGGTTAAAGACTACTCCGTCTTTTCTTCAAATGTAACCCCAACACTTGTCTGGTTGTCGGACCGGGAAGCCGTGACGGTGACGGTCTTCTTCTGATCCTCGGATCGGGCGGTCAGTGCACTAAAATCGTCGGTGTTGGAGCCTTGGCCGGCGTCGTCCGGATGGAGACCCTGCTCGGCCAGTTTCTCCTGATAGAAGGCGATTACCTGCGCGACGGAATCAGAGGTGAAGAAGTTGATGGAGCCTCCGCGGAGCCCCTGTTCTTCCGTCGACATGCCTCCCGTGGGCGTGACGCCAGGGTAACTGGGCAGCCAGGAGGGCAGGTTTTTGGGCGCCTGGCCCAGGATCGTTGTTCCCTTTTCTCCTTGAACCTTGATAACTCCGTCCTCGCCGCCAATGGTCACCGATTCCTTGCCGTCCTTACTGCTGAAGGAAAACTTGCCTTTTTTAGCGTCCTCGAGGTTGACCGTTATCTGCTCGCCGGTTTTCTTGTCCTTGAGAGTGACAATCTGGCGATCCTCATCGAGCGACAAGACTTCGACGTTCGGGTTAGTCAGTGCGATCACTTTTGCGACCATCCCCAGCTCGGTCTTAGGCACCTTTGTCCAGAGATAGGCGCCGCCAGCCACCAGCACTACCACGACGACTACGATGAGGCCGCCGCAGCCCAAGAGGCCCCAAACCCACCAGGCGGTTTTCTTTTTTCCAGGAATCGGAGGAACGTAATTGCTGTTCGACATAGACTCTTTCTTCTCCTTGTGAACGACAACGCGAACCGCCAGAAGCGTACAACAATCAGGTGTCAATGTGAAATGGAGAAGACAGGGGCGGAGGGGCGAAGGGGCGGAGGGGCGGAGGCTCTGGAGCGCGGTGGTGGCGTCGCCCTCTTTCGGAGTGCGGTGGCCTTGACACCGCTTTCCTTCGCCGGCCTTGCCGGCGGCCTAAAGAGGATCGGAGTGCCAGGGGCCGCCGGCAAGGCCGGCGAAGGAAAGCGGTGTCAGGGCCACCGCACTCCGAAAGAGGGCGACGCCACCACCGCGCTCCAGAGCCTCCGCCCCCCCGCCCCTTTGCCCCACCGCCCCTTTGCCCCTTCGCCCCTTCGCCCCTGCGGTCTCCTCTGCTTTTCGCCCATTGACGGGAACTCGATCGACTGCAATCATTAATCGTCGGTCGATTGGCTGTCTATCAAACGGGGGGAATATGGATTCGTACCTGGCCGAGTTTGTCGGAACCGCGCTGCTCGTCATGTTCGGCGATGGCGTCGTGGCCGGAGCCGTGCTGAACCGGTCCAAGGCTCAAAATGCCGGCTGGTTGGCGATCACCACCGGGTGGGCGCTAGGCGTTCTGCTTGCGCTTTATTCGATTGGAAGGATCAGTGGCGGCCACATCAACCCGGCTTTCACGATTGCCGTGGCCTCGGCAGGCGCGTTCCCGTGGGCGCAGGTGCCTGGATATGTCATTGCTCAACTACTGGGCGGGTTTGTCGGTGCGGTAGTCGTGTGGCTGGCTTACCTGCCGCACTGGGGTGAGACTGCGGACACGAATCTCAAGCTCGGGGTCTTTTGCACGATTCCAGCGGTTCGGCGCCCTGCCGCCAACGTCGCAACTGAGTTTATCGGCACGTTCGTTCTGGTGTTTGGGGTTCTGGCGATAGCCGACCATGCTCAATCCCTGAGGAATATCAGCAACTTGGATATGTCCCTCGTTTACAGTCAAGGCATCCAGCCGCTGCTGGTAGGAATGCTGGTCTGGGGGATCGGATTGTCACTGGGAGGCCCGACCGGCTACGCGATCAATCCCGCGCGCGACCTCGCGCCTCGCCTGGCTCATGCTCTGCTGCCGATTGCGGGCGGGAAGCGGGACTCGGACTGGGGCTATGCCTGGATCCCTGTTCTTGGCCCGATTGCGGGCGGGATTGTGGGAGCTTGGACGTACAAGGTGGTTGGGTTCTAGCAAACTGCCAAGGACCCCAAGGACCCCAAGGACCCCAAGGACCTCAAGGCAGACTCGTCGTCATTCTTCCTTGAGGTCCTTTAGGTCCTTTAGGTCCTTTAGGTCCTTGATTGTCCTTCGCACCATTCGCGCGCGTTTTGGAATATACGCAGCCAGGGCGACGCCATCACGTCTGTTTTCCAGGATACCGGCATCCACGGCCACTGCCACTTAAGGAACGACCGCTCGGGGTGCGGCATGAGCGCAAAATGCCGGCCGTCCTCGGAACAAAAACCTGCAATACCCTGCGAAGATCCGTTCGGATTAAAGGGGTAGGTCTCGGCCGGCCGCCCATGGTCATCGACATAAATCAGGGGGGCGAGCTTCTGGTCCAGCGCCTGGTTGAGAACAGTCCTGTCAGGACAATGCAGCCGCCCTTCGCCGTGGGCTACCCAGATGCCGACACGCGAACCTTCCATACCGCGGAGCATAATTGCCGGACTGGGCTCAATCTGAAGCGTCACCCACCGGGACTCGAAGCGGCCGGACCGGTTCCGGATGAATCGCGGCTGTTGCGTGTCCGGCAGCCCCTTAAACGGAATCCAACCCAGCAGAGCCATGAGCTGGCAGCCATTGCAGACGCCCAGGGAGAACGTGTCCGGCCGGTGATAGAAAGCGTCGAACATCTCCTTCAACCCCGGGCTGAAGCGGATGATGCCCGCCCAGCCTTTGGCGCTGTCAAGCACATCCGCATAGGAAAAACCGCCCACGAAAGCCACTCCGCGAAAATCGTCCAGTCGGGCATCGCTCTGGAGCAGATCGGTCATGGTGACATCCCACGGTTCAAACCCGGCGGCGAAGAAGGCGGAGGTCATTTCGCGATCGCCGTTGCTGCCCTCTTCCCGCATGATCGCGACTTTCGGCTTGTCTTTTCGCTCCAATAAAACGGCGGGAGTTGGCAGGGGCTCGAACGTGAGGTGGTAACTCCGGCCTGCCCGATCATGACTTGCCGCTTGCTCGGCAGCGCAGCGAGGGTCGGTCTGCTGAACCTCCAGTCGATCGCTGATCGCTTCCCACCACTCGAGCAGCCGGACGGTTGGCAGGTCGAGGCACAGCTCGTCGTCGTCGAAGATCTCGACCGTTCGTTCCACCCGGCTCTCACCGAGGACTTTTGAAGGGCACCGGTGGGCTTCAAGGATGTCCAGAATGCGCCGTTCGTTGCCGGGAAGATACTCGATAACCAGCCCCGCCTCCTCTGAGAACAAGGCGGCGAACCGATCTTCCGTGCCAGTCAGCCGGACTCTCGCCCCACAGTTGCCCGCCATGACCATCTCGGCAAGGGTCGTAATCAGCCCGCCATCACTGCAATCGTGACCGGCGAGGATGAGGTCCTCGTCAATCAGTTGTTGCACGGCGTAAAACGCGCGCTTCAGGAGCGCGGGATCTTCCAGGTCCGGTGACTTGTCCCCAATTTGCGAGAAAGCCTGCGCCAGGGCAGAGCCGCCCAGGCGACGCCGGCCGGGGGCCAGATCAATCAGCATGAGCCGACTTTTGCCCGGCTCTTTCAAGTCCGGGGTGACCACTCTCGTCACGTCTGTTACGGAAGCGTAAGCCGAAACGACCACCTGGCCGGGGGCCTTCACCACTTCCTCCCCGACTCTCGCTGCCATGGAAAGGCTGTCCTTCCCACCGTCCGCCGCAATCCCGAGGCTGATCATCGCATCGCGCAGCGCGTCGGCCGCATCATAGAGAAGAGCGCCTTCTCCGGGGAGTTTGGCAGCCCACATCCAGTTGACCGAGCACTTGATATCCGATAGCTCGGTAATACGCGCCCAAACCATGTTCGTCACCGCTTCGGCGACCGCCATGCGTGCTCCCGCCTTCGCGTCAACCAGTCCCTTAAGCGGCTGTTCGCCTATGCTGACGGCGGCGCCGCTCCTACCAAAATGGCTTTGAGCAATCAGGGACACGTCGGCGACCGGTAGCTGAAGCGGCCCGCAGCACTGTTGCCGTGCGATCAGCCCGGTCACGCATCGGTCGACCTTATGGACCAGGTAACCCTTGGAGCCGACAGAAGGCAGGCGGAACACCAGGCGAAGCGCTTCCTCAACGGTCAAGTCCTGAGGCAGTTCCAAAGGCCGTCGGGCCTGCGGAACGCGCGACAACTGAAAAGACTTCTGCGGGATGTTGCTCAGAACCGGCGCCAGTTCAAGATCGACCGGGTTCGTGTCATCCAATTCATCGTGAACGATGATCCGGCCGTCGCCCGTGACCTTGCCCAGGACCTCGCAGTTCACTTTCTCTCGACGGGCCACCTCGAGTAACTCGGGCAGCCTCTCGGGCCTGATAAGTAAGGCGGTGCGCTCCTGATACTCGGCGCCCCAGATCTCCAGGACCGACATCGTCTTGTCGCCGACGGCAATGTTGCGGATTTCGATTCGACCGCCGACCGGTTCGACGAGTTCCGTGAGCACGTTGCAGGGGCCTCCGGCCCCCTGGTCGTGGATGCTGATAATCGGGTTTCGCTCGCCCATCTCGACGCAGGCGCGAATGACGCGATTCATCTTCTGCTCCATTTCCGCGTCACCGCGCTGGACTGCGCTGAAGTCCAGCTCTTCGCGGTTCTCACCCTGGATCATGCTCGATGCCGCACCGCCGCCAATGCCGATTCGATAGGCCGGACCTCCGATCTCGACGATGCACATCCCGGGTTCCGGCTTGCCCTTTTCCACGTGGCGGTTGTCGATCTGACCGACACCTCCGGTGAACATGATGGGCTTGATCCACTCCCGGCGATCTCCGCCGGGTAGCCTCTGGCCGAACGACCTCACGAAGCCCTGAATCAACGGCTCTCCGAACTTGTTGCCGTAGTCCGACGCCCCGTTGCTTTCTTGAATCAGGATCTGAAGCGGCGAGGCGAGATTACCGGGGTAGGCAGAACCCGCTTCTTCCCCGGGAATCGGGAAGTTGGCCAGCAGGAGGCTCCCGACTCCGTAACCTGCCGTTCCGGCCACGACGAGCGAACCGCGGCCCGTCGCATGGACGTCCCGAATCCGGCCGCCGGTGCCGGTTTCGGCCCCGGGAAACGGCGCCACTCCACTCGGGAAATTGTGCGTTTCGGCCGTGAAGATCAGATCGTAGGGCACCCGGGCGGCCTGGAACTGCGAATGTCTTCCGGGTTGAGCGGGGAGTATGGTCAGGATTTCAAAGCCACGAATCGCGCTCGAATTGTCACGGAAAGCGATAACGCTGTTGGCGGGATTTGCCGAGAGCGTCGATTTTATGATTCCGAGCAGAGTTTCGGGTACAGGCTGACCGTCGATCGTCAGGCAACCCCTGAAAAACCAGTGGCGGGAATGCTCGCTGTTTGCCTGTGCCAGCTGGAAGCACTCGACGTTCGTCGGGTTTCGGCGGAACCGTTCCGTAAAGAGACGGTAGTAAAAGTCGATATCCCAGGGATCCATGCCGAATCCCATTTCGCGGTTGATCCGGCGCAGCGCGTCGACCCCCTCTTCAAGCAGGGGGACTGTGAAAACCGGCTCGGGGACCAGGCCGCTCTCAAAAGTCGCCAAGGGAGCCGGGTAGGGACACTCGGTCATCCGGTCGTGGTGTTCCCGGATGAAACGCTCCGGCGGGACACCCTCCGGCAGCATGTACCGGCGGGACCGTTCGAGCCTCACGACCTGCTTCAGGCCGCACGAGCGGGAGATCCCGACAGCATTGGTCGAAAAGGCGGTCTCGAAGTTGAGTCTCGGTCCGATCTCGACCACGTGACTGTCGCCGTTCAGCAGCGAATCAGCGGAGAATTTCTCCGGCTCGAACGTCTCGGCGAGTAGCCAGCGCAGGATCTGAAGTTCGGCCTGGGTCAGAGGCGTCTCGGTGGCAACATAGAAACACCTCTCCTTGGCCGGTCCCTCGACTCTGTAGAAGCGTTGCATTGTCTCTCCCTTGAAGGCATTAGCATACCCTAGCGGTCTGGCGGGATGCGACTGGGGGTCTGCTTGGGGAAAAGCCGATTACGATTACGAGCACGAGCACGAGCACGAGCACGAAAGACCAGGTGCAGCGGATGAAGTGCCATGACCTGGGCGTTTTCTGCGGGCTCGTGCCTCGTGCTCGTGCTCGTAATCGGCTTTTTCATCTGTCTGGCGCGCTGTTCGGCGGCGGGCGATCCGAGCTACAATTCGTCGGACAAGAAAACGAAATGAGTTACCTCGGCAATTCAAGACCTGATTTTCGAAGCGATAAAGAGGAAATATGGCTGACCCAATCATCATGCCCAAGCTCGGCCAGATGACGGAGGAGAGCAAAGTCGTCCGTTGGCTCAAGCGAGAAGGGGAGACGGTAGCGAAAGGTGACATGCTTCTCGAGATCGAGACCGACAAGGCGGTCATGGAGGTCGAGAGCTTCTACGACGGTACTTTGCTGAAGATTCTGGTCCAAGAGGGCGAAACAGTCCCCGTAATGGCGACGTTGGCATTCGTCGGAAAACCGGGGGAAGCCGTTGGCGAACTACCGCGGCGGACGGGCACGGACAAACACGGACCAGCACGGACAGAACCCGTCCGTGAGAGTCCGGGGCCGTCCGTGCCTGTCCGTGAGCCAGCCTCAAAGACGTCAGATCGAGTCAAGATCAGCCCCCGTGCGGCAGGGCTGGCGGTGGCGCGAGGCGTGGATGTACGCCGAATTCGCGGCAGCGGGCCGGGCGGCAGGATTATTGAGAGGGATGTTATTTCGGCCTTGAGCTTTCCGTCCGTGGCGATCGCCAGGGAAGGCGAACCGCTGTCGAAGATCCGCCGGGTGATTGCCCGGCGTCTCACCGAAAGCTACACCACGACTCCGCACTTTTTCGCAACGGTCAAGGTTGACATGAGCGAGGTCGAGCGAGTACGGGCCGCGCTGAAGGACCGGTCGCGATACGTCTCGGTGACCGATTTCATCGTCAAGGCAACTGCCCTGGCTCTCGTAGATTTCCCCGTGTGCAACGCAAGGACCGACGGGCAGGTGATCGTTCCGGGAGAAGGGATCCATGTCGGCCTGGCCGTCGCGCTTGAGGAGGGCCTGGTTGTTCCGGTGGTCCGGCAGGCGGATGCTAGAAACCTCCTGGAAATCAGCCGGATGACCAAGGAGCTGACAGAAAAGGCCAGATCAGGCAAGTTGAATGCCGCCGAGATGACCGGCGGTACGTTTACCGTATCGAATCTCGGGATGCTTGGCGTGGAAAGTTTTACGGCGATCATCAATCCGGGTGAAAGCGCGATTCTGGCCGTTTCTTCAACGAGCCTTCAGCCGGTTGTCGTGGGCCACGAAATAACCGTGCGGCCGATGATGAAAATGACGCTCTCATCGGATCATCGACTGATTGATGGGGCGCTAGCCGCCCGTTTCCTGAATGGGATTCGCAGCCGGTTGGAAGACAAGAAGCTGTGGTGGGAGCAGGTGGAATTATGACGATACCTTCGCACATGCGTGCGCTCGTCTTGAGCGGCAAGGGGTTTGAAAACTTAGCGGTGCGGCGGGTGCCGACGCCACGGTCCGGGCCTCGTCAGCTGTTGGGCCGGGTCGATGCGGCCGGAATCTGCACGTCGCTCATCAAGCTGGTCGAGCAGGGATCTGATCACCCACTTCTCTCAGGGTGGGATGTCAACCAGCACCCGCTCATCCTCGGCGACGAAGGGGCGATCACGATTTGCGAGGTGGGGTCCGAGCTCGCTCACCAATACAACGTTGGTGAGCGCTACGTCCCTCAACCTGCCGTAAATCATGCTCCCATCAACCATCTCGAGCGTTACCGGGATGGGGGCAAAGGGGTGGGGAAGGTAGCTGTCGGATACTCGCTTCCCGGCAATCTGGCCGAATACATCCTGATCCCCGAAGAAGTCCTTGAAGCCGGCTGTCTGTTGCCGCTTCCGGACCAGGCGCTTCCGTTTGCACACGCCGCCACTGCCGAACCGCTGTCCTGCGCGATTTCCGCACAGGAGCATCACCTGCACCTTGCGCAGGATTCGCCGGGATGCGAACGCAAGCCCTTCAAGGGGCTGAAACCCGGCGGGACTGCGGTGATCATCGGGGCGGGGGTCATGGGACGCTTGCACGTGGACCTCTCGCTCAGTTATCGGCCGCGCACCGTCGTTGTCGCCGACCTGATCGAATCGCGGCTTGACCGCGTTCAGGCCCTCTTCGC
>Ga0105104_10002096_pt1 | contig 14700 bp, 11 predicted proteins | sample PPLLaktember2015_3_FD_87034 | JGI IMG/M metagenome (GOLD analysis project Ga0105104, IMG submission 87034) | Freshwater sediment microbial communities from Prairie Pothole Lake near Jamestown, North Dakota, USA - PPLs Lake P7 Core (6) Depth... | ecosystem: Environmental > Aquatic > Freshwater >... | reverse complement strand
GGACAACTCCGGAACTTTCAGCCCGGCAATCGAGCAGGCATCCACCGCCATCGCGCCGTGGCCGCCGCTCCCGGTGATGATGCCGATCTTGCCCTCAATCGGTTTGGTGTAGGAGCTCAATACTTCACAGAAGGAGACCAGTTCCTGTTCGTTTTGCGCCTCCAGAATGTTATGCTGCGCGATTGCGGCGGAAAAACTGGCGTAGTCCCCGGCAAGAGATGCCGTATGACTGGACACGGCACGATTTCCGGCAGCCGTCTTTCCCGACTTCATGATGATTACCGGTTTGGGTGAGCGGTCCGCCGCCTGCACGAATTCTCTTCCCTCACCTTCGCCGAAACCCTCGATGTAATAAGCGATCACTTTGGTGGCCGGGTCATGGACCAGGTAGTCAAGCAACGCCTTTTCTTTTATAAAAGCCTTATTGCCGATGCTGATGGCTTTGGCCATGCCCACACCCTGCTCGGCAAATTTAATCATATGATCCACCAGGATGCCGCCGCTCTGACTGACAAACGTTACGCCGCCCGATTCCGGCTTGATCATGCGCTCCAGTGGTAGGAAGAAGGTATCGACTTTAAAGGGAACATAGACGCCCAGGCAATTGGGGCCGATGAACGGGAAGTTGGCATCCGTGGCTATCCTTACAATGCGGTCCTGTAAATCCCTGCGTCCCCCTTCGGTAAATCCGCCGGAAATAACCGCTGCCGACCGGACACCCGCCTTGATGCAATCGGTCATCACATCCGGCACCAGTTCCGCCCGTGTGGCGATGACAGCGAGATCAACTTTATGCGGAATATCCGCAATTCGCGGATAAATGATGTTGCCGTGAAGTTGACCGCCTTTTGGATTCACGGCATATACGTCCATAGGATAGCGGGAACTGTTTTTGGTAAAAATTACGTTGGCGGGGTGACGATCGTTGGTTGCGGATATGCCGATCACTGCCATCGTTTTGGGCTCGAACATCGGTTTCAGATTCATAAATCCTCCCTTCCCTTTTCCGCGGGTGTTAATGGATTTTCTCCGAGACTTCATTGACCAGCAAAGCCTTGCAGAACGTATCTCCCTTGATCATCATGAAATTGATCTGCCGGCCGGTGATGCCTCCCGATCCCCGGTGCGAAAAAAAAGTGTCCTGCCGGCACACCGTGCACAAGCCTGCTGTTTCAATGTTGGCGTCGGGAATGCCGCAATCAAGCAATTGCCTTCGGTTAGCTTCGGCAAGATCCAGCATCCACCTGTCTTTGCGTTTTGCCGGAAATAAAAAGGTTCCGGCATTTTTCTGATTGCGAAAAGAGTCAGCAGCAGCCGCGTCTATCTCATAACAGCAACGGCCGATGGATGGACCGATGGCCGCCAGGATGTCCGCAGGCTGCGAACCGTATGACGTTTGCATCAGCCGTGCAACCTTGGCGCTGATTCCCAGTGCGGATCCGCGCCATCCCGCATGCACGGCGCCAATGATTTTCTTTACACGATCGACCAGGAAAACCGGAACGCAATCCGCCGTTTTGATGCAGATGGCAAGATTCATCCTGTTGGTCACAATGGCGTCATAGTTTAAAGCTTCGCGCGAGCTGAAGTAATCGCCATGTGGTTTAATGACAAAAATATTGTCTCCGTGCACCTGGTTGAGTACCAGGAAATTTTCCATAGGAATTTCGAAAGCCGAAGCGAGCTTGTCCCAATTCTGCAGGACGCGGAATTCTTCATCGCCTTCCAGAAAGCTCATGTTCAGGCCTTTGTAATCATCACGTGAAACACCGCCAAGCCTTGTACCGAAAGCGTGCACGAGAAAATCGCAATGATTCAGCAGCTCCGAGTGCAGATATTCGATGCCTTTTTTTTGGGATTGCGAAAACATATTCGCTATCTTAATTGATCCTTCCAGTTTTGTAAACCGGGATTTCCGCCGCTGACCGGCGCGGTGTCTCGAAACAGGACAAGCAAATTTTCCATATCTTCCGGCAGCTTTGCCTTGAAAACCAGTCTTTCGCCGCTTTGCGGATGAAGGAAGGAAAGCTGGGCGGCGTGCAGCGCCTGGCGCTGCAATGATTTGATCTGCGCTTTTAATTCGGCGTTTTTAATTATGTTTATTTTGGACGGATTGCCGTAAACCGCATCTCCGATCACGGGATAACCGTGTTCCGACAAATGAACGCGGATCTGATGCGTCCGTCCGGTTTTGATTTCGATATCCAGCAGCGTTGCTGTGCCATAACGCTCACGCACTTTCCAGAGGGTGAGTGCGTTCTTGCCGTGCCGGCTTTTCGTGGACATCTTCTTGCGGTCCCCCGGATGCCGCCCCACCGGAAGAACGATTTCGCCGCTCTGACCCTTGACATCGCCCCAGACCAGCGCGATGTATTTCTTGTATACGTCGTGCATTTCAAATTGCGCGGAAAGCCGGCGGTGAGACTCATCGGTTTTGGCGGCGACGATCAATCCGGATGTTTCCTTGTCCAGCCTGTGAACAATCCCGGGCCGCAAAACGCCCCCGATGCCGGACAGGTCGCAGCAGTGGTAAAGAAGAGCGTTCACAAGCGTCTGGTCGGGATTACCGGGTGCGGGATGCACCACCATACCCGCCGGTTTGTTGATGACGATGATGGAGGTGTCTTCATAAACGATGTCCAGTGGAATGTCCTGGGGGACAGCGGTCGCCTCAATGGCCGGTTCCGTATGAAGTTGTACAACATCGCCGCTTTTGAGGTGCTGGCTTACTTTGGGTTCTTTCCCGTTGACGGATACGTCACCTTCTTCGATGGCATATTTAATCTGTGAACGGGAAAAAGATTCATCCGCCTGCGCCAGAAAAACATCCAGACGCATGCCCGCTTGTTCGGGATTGACTGTGAAGGATAGATCTTTGGCCTGGTCGGTTTCTACAGACAAGTCATTACTCCGATTAAATATTTAAAATACTGGATTCCCTTGTCTCGCTTATACTCGCACGAGAATGACACCCTTTTTGTCGTTACCCGGCTTGATTGGGTAATCCAGTCTCCGGACTGTTCGGGGAACAGTCCCTCCCTCTCCCTTTTATCCTGAAGACCCTAAAGGCACACAAGGTTACGAGAAGGCGCGAGATAAAAGGAGAATTAATTAACTGTTATCCGCCGCAGGCCGTCCACTATAAACCCGAATTCGTCTTCGGCCACTGTGCGTAAATCGATTAGAATTTCGTTCTCATTCACACGGACGATGATTGGTGTGGGGGCCTGCCGCAGTTTGGGCTCCATCCGGCTGGCTGGTATTTTTGCGGACTTCACTGCAACGACCGCGGTGGGGATGTCCTGCGTGGGCAGCGACCCGCCGCCGGCTGCGGCCATGTCTTCGCGTATTTCATATGTCAGGTCGGGGATATTTGCTTTTTTCAGTTTGTTAATCAGTTTGCGCGCGCGTTTTCTGACTTCGCTCTGCGGTTCGGTGAGAGCCCTGAGGGCGCGCAGAGATGAAGCGGCCTTTTCCGGCACGAGGTAGTGCATCAGGGTTGCTTCCAGGGCGGCCAGCGTGAACTTGTCAATCCGCAGCGCGCGGTTGAGCGGATTATTTTTGACTTTTTGCAGGATATCCTTTTTGCCGACAATGATGCCGGCCTGCGGACCGCCCAGCAGTTTATCGCCGCTGAATGTTACAACATCGACATCCGTGGCCAGCACTTCACGAACCGTCGGTTCATGCTGCAGGCCATAATCTGAAAGATCAATCAGGCAGCCGCTTCCCAGATCATCAAAAACAGGAATGCCGTGCTGCTTTCCCAGCGCGATCAGGCGAGTCAATTCCGCCTCTTCGGTGAAACCGACAATCCGGTAATTACTGGTGTGGACCTTCAAAATTACGCCGGTATCGGGGCTGATGGCTTTTTCATAGTCGGAAATCCGCGTGCGGTTGGTCGTTCCTACTTCGCGCAGGATGGAGTTGCTCTTCGTCATGACGTCCGGAATTCGAAATTCGCCGCCGATTTCAATCAGTTCCCCGCGAGAAACAATCGCCTCCTTGCGCTCGGCAAGCGTGTTGAGAACCAGCAAAACCGCGCCTGCGTTGTTGTTGACGATCAGGGCGTCTTCCGCACCGGTGAGCACGCAGATCAGACGGCTCACGTGGTCGTAGCGCAGGCCGCGCTCGCCCCGCTCGAGGTTGAACTCCAGGTTGGAGTATCCTTGTCCGACCTCCAGGATTCTATCCAGGGCTTCGGGGCACAGGGGCGCACGGCCCAGATTGGTGTGCAGGATGACGCCGGTGGCATTGACCAGTCTTTTCAGCCGGTAACCATAGAGGTTGTCAATCTGGTTTGACACATTTCGGGCTACGCCTGTCGCATCGGAGGTAACGGCCGGCAATTTTTTGTCCGGCGCGATCAGAATGTCATCCCGCAGTTTCTGCACAACACTGCGGCAGACTTCCAGGACGATTTCCCGCGACGCTTTTTCATAGATGCCTTGTTTTTCCAGCAGCCCGATGACCTCATCAATTTTAGGCAGGTTTTTCAGCAGGGTTTTTCTTTTCTCATCCATCATGTTCTCCGTTCTTGGGCAGGTCAGATCAGGCCGGCCTCTCTGCGGCAGTAATCACGGAAATTATTAACCGCGATAAAAAATTCCCTCATCATGATCACCCACAGGTAGCGTCCGCGGGGCGTCAAATGCAGATTGGGGGGGAAGTAGCGAAATGATCCGGCCAGCGTAAAAGCAGCCATTTCCTTCCACAGGGTTTTAAAGTATTTGCCCGCGTATTTTTTTTCAAGGTCATTGACGTTCATTCTCGTGCTGAACAGTTTCATCAGGAAATCATAGCGCATCCGATCGGGGAGATCGAACTTGCGGGCAGCCTGAAGCGGCAGGATGTCCCGTTCCAGATCGCCAATGTACTGGTGGATGTCAAAGGTATTCGCGTAGCACACGCCGTTTAGAAAACCGATGGCGCCGCTTCCGAGGCCGGCGTACTCCTCAAAATCAACGACGTATTCGTCGATCAGCGAGTCAGAAGCCTTTTTCCTGGAGAAACACCAGGCCGAAGAAGACTCGTAGAACGGCTCCAGCCGCCGAAGGATCTGTTTAAAAAATCTTTTCTCGTGGCTGAAATTCACTTCTCCCAGCGTTTCCTGCATCAGGCGCTGTGTCATCGTCGAAACCATCAAGGGATAGAAGGTGATTTGCTCCATCTTCAGTTTCAGCAGGGTGGCAAGATCGGTCTCGAGCATTGCTTCGGTCTGCTCGGGAAAGTTAAAAATCATGTCGGCGTTGACGGTGTCAAAAAAACCCATGACCCTGCTGAGGCGGTCGGCAATATCCCTGCCGGAACCGTATTTATCATAGCGGGCTGTTTTTTTAAGCAGGTCATCGTCGAACGTCTGCACCCCGACGGAAAGGCGGTTGACGCCTGCCTGTTTCAGGATGCTGATATTGGCGTCTGTAAGGTGATTCGGGTTCGTTTCCGCCGAGATGGAGGTGACAGGAAACAGCTCCCTGGCCAGTTGCAGGGTCCGGGCCAGCTCGTCAATCAGCACGGTCGGTGTGCCGCCGCCGACGTAAATGCCGGAAAAACGGTAGCCTCTTTGCCGGTAAATGGCCATTTCCCGCCGCAGGGCGGCATGATATTTTACGGCCAGGTTTTCATCAAGGCGGATACGGTGAAAAGAGCAATACGGGCAAAGTTCTTCGCAGAAAGGGATGTGAATATAAAGCAGGCGTTTCGCCGTATCATCGCAGGGGGGTAAATCCGGGATGATCCCGTCTTCAAAATTCAATGCATGGGCAAACTGACGCCTTGCGGCATGGGTAACTATTTGATTAATCACAATTCAGTCCATATCTTTCGTTATCATAAAACAAAGGTTTAACTGTTTAACAAAAGATGAAGCCAATATGCAAGCTTCGTTTACTTGAAATAAGAATCGATAGATGTTATAGGCCAAAGAAAATTTGGCAAACCGGTGAGTAATATGGCCCCCAAAAGAGTGTTAACCCTTTGGAATGATGAAGGTGTAAACGAATCTGACACCTCTGTTCTGAGAAAAAAATCGGCTGAATTCAAAACACCGCTGGATAAAGAAGCAAAGCAGGAAATTCAGGCGCTGGTGGATTCCTTCACCTGTCGCGATGATGCGTCGGGGCTTGCGGGGCCGCAAATCGGCGTCAGCAAAAGGATGATCATTTTCAGGAATAAAACCGTGGAAAGCACGAAGAAAAAGATGAGTGCGGATGACTATGACGTGCTGGTGAATCCTCGCATTACCCAGGCGCGGGGTGAAAAGGTGACAGCGGCGGAAGGGTGTCTGTCCTGTCCGGATATTCAAATTGAAGTCAGCCGCTTTCCTGAAATCAAAGTCCGCGCATTAAACGAAAAAGGTGAAAAAATCAGCAAGCGTTATCTGGACTTCACCGCCCGGGTTGTGCAGCATGAGATCGATCATCTCGACGGCACGCTGATTGTGGACTATGAGGGCAATCTTTATTACCCGAAAAACAAACAGGCTCTGATTGACAAGCTTTTTAAATAGACCATTTTTTATTCAGGAAACGAATACTATTCATGAAAAAAACCCCTTTATACGAGAAACATGCTGCCCTGGGGGCCAAAATCATTGATTTTGGCGGCTGGGCCATGCCCGTTCAATATACGAATGTGATCAATGAGCATAACGCGACCCGCACCAGTGCCGCCCTTTTTGATATTTGCCACATGGGAGAAATCGAAGTCAGGGGGCCGCAAGCAACCGATCTTCTCCAGTTCGCACTGACCCGTGATCTCGCGGGACAAAAAATCGGTCAGGTCAAACTTTCCGCACTGCTCAATGATCGGGGCGGCATCATCGATGATTTAACCGTGTATAAAATGGCGGAAGATTTCTCCATGCTGGTGACCAATGCGACAACCCGCGAGACGGATTTCCACAGGATAAAAGCTATCCTTGAGGAGAAAAAGTTTAACTGCCGGATGGAAGATATCAGCGAGAAAACCGGCAAACTGGATTTGCAGGGGCCCCGCGCAGAAGAAATTCTGCAGACAATTTCGGATGCGGATTTAAATAATATTCGTTTTTATCATTTTGCCGAATTTCCGGTGGCGGGCATTCCCGCAATCATTTCCCGCAGCGGCTATACCGGCGAAGACGGTTTTGAGATTTATGCCGCAGCTGAAAAAATCAGCCTGATCTGGGACAGGCTGATGGATGCTGGACAGGCTTTCGGCATGAAACCGGCGGGACTGGGCGCCCGGGACACCTTGCGCCTGGAAGCAGGCATGATGCTCAACGGCCAGGATATGACGCAAGATATGAGTCCGCTGGAAGCTCCTTACGGCTGGCTGGTGGATTGGAATAAGGATTTTGCCGGCAAATCCGCCCTCGTGTCTGTTCGGGACCGCGGCATTGGGAAAAAAATTGTCGGTATGGAAATGACCGGACGCGGAATCGCACGGCACGGCTATGCAGTCAAAAGCGGCGAAAGAGAAATCGGCCTGGTGACATCCGGTACCTTTGCGCCGACATTGAATAAGGCAGTGGGCCTCGCGTTTATCGATATGGAATTTACCGCGCCGGATACGGAGATCTCCATCATTATTCGCGACACGGCAAGTGCGGCCAGAGTGGTCAAGCTTCCTTTTTATAAAAGGCCAAAATAAAAAGTACGTGCGAAATGATGCGTAATCAATAAATCAAAGGCCGACAGCCCGCTGAACGCCGGGCCTTTTCCATAAAAGACAAAATAATTTTTCCAAGGAGATTCGACATGTCCAAAACAAACCCCGCTGACAGGTTGTATTCCAAAGATCATGAATGGGTCAAAGACAATGGTGACGGCACGGCTGTGGTCGGCATTACGGATTACGCCCAGGAAATGCTGACGGATATCGTGTTTGTGGAGCTTCCCCCCATCGGGAAGAAAGTTGCGCAGGGGGAACCGGTTGCCGTGGTCGAATCCGTCAAATCCGTGTCTGATGTTTACGCGCCGGTCAGCGGTGAAGTGATCAAAGTGAATGGTGAATTGGAAACCGCCCCCGATTTGATTAACTCGGACGCCTTCGGTGAAGGCTGGATTGCCACATTAAAACTTGCCGACACAGACGAACTCAAATCTCTCCTCAGCGCATCTGATTATGATACGCTGATCAAAGAGGAGAAACACTGAGCATGGACTACTGCCCGCACACAAAGGATGATATTGCTCAGATGCAGGCGGCAATCGGCGTGAAAAGCATTGAAGAGCTGTTTGCCGATATCCCGCAAAAATTCCGATTCCGGAAAATGCCCGATATTCCATCCGGTCTCTCCGAACAGGAAACGATCGCTCTGATGTCAGCCATCGCCGCAAGAAACCAAATGCCCCGTCTGACATTGACCGGCGCTGGTGCTTATGTTCATTTTATCCCGTCTGTCGTCAGTCATCTTGTGGGACGTTCAGAATTCTATACCGCCTATACGCCATACCAGGCGGAAATCAGTCAGGGCATTCTGCAGGCGATCTATGAATACCAGACAATGATCGCCCATCTTACCGGTACCGAAATTGCCAACGCCTCCATGTATGACGGCGCTTCAGCCATGGCGGAAGCGGCTGTGCTGTCCGCGAAGATGTCCAACCGCTCAAAAATTGTTGCCGCCCGTTCTGTCCATCCTCAATACCGGCAGGTTCTCAAGACCTATTGCTGGGCGAACGGTTATACAGTAACCGAGGTTCCCTGCGCGACCTCCGGCCAGCTGGATTTAGCCGGCCTGCACAGCGCACTGGATGAAAGCGTTGCCGCCGTTATTGTGCAAAGCCCCAATTTCTTCGGATGCCTTGAAGACATCACCCCCATTGCCGACGCAGCCCATGCGAAAGGCGCGCTGCTTATTTCCGGATTCACTGACGGCACATCCCTGGGCATCTTAAAACCCGCTGGTGCCTGCGGTGCCGATTTTGTCGTGGGTGAAGGACAGAGTTTCGGAAACCCGATCAATTACGGCGGGCCGTACCTGGGAATCTTTGCCGCGCGCGAAAAATTCCTGCGCCGTATCCCCGGAAGGCTGGCCGGTGCAACGGTCGATAAAAACGGCAAGAGAGGATTTGTCCTGACGCTGCAGACCCGTGAGCAGCATATCCGCCGTGAAAAAGCCACCTCCAACATCTGCTCCAACGAAGCGCTTTGCGCGCTGGCAGCCTGCATCTACCTCGCCGCTCTGGGCCCGAATCTGAAAACACTGGCGGCACTCAACATTAATAAAACGCAGTACCTGAAAAGCCGGCTTTTGCAGATTCCCGGATGGGAAGAAGTTTTCTCTGCGCCGATCTATAACGAATTTACCATTTGCTGCACCGATGCCCGCGTCGTCAATGAGAAGCTGCAGGCGGAAGGAATCATTGGAGCTTATGATCTGCAGAAGGATTACCCGGAGCTGAAAAACACGTTGCTCTTTTGCGCAACGGAAATGCTCTCCAAAAACGATATAGATCACGTGATCGAGATCATTAAATAAGAGGTTCATCCATGGAACTCATTTTTGAAATAAGCAAGCCCGGACGCAGCGCCGCAAATTTATCCGCAAGCGATGTGCCGGTCGTTGATGTTGATCATATCATTGACAGGAAATATCTGCGGGACGACCTGGACCTGCCGGAAGTGGCCGAAATCGACCTGGTGCGGCATTACACCAATTTGTCGCGGCGAAACTTCGGGTTGGATCTGGGTTTTTATCCGCTGGGTTCCTGCACCATGAAGTACAATCCAAAAATTAACGAAAATGTTGCAGCCATGCCCGGATTCACCGGCCTGCATCCTGATGCCCCGGATGCTTTTGCCAAGGGGAACCTGGAGCTGATGTACGACATGCAGAAACTCTTGAGCGGAATCTTCGGCATGGCCGATTTCACCCTGCAACCGGCGGCAGGTGCGCACGGCGAACTCACCGGCGTCATGATGATCAAGAAGTATTTTGAAAAGAAAGGTCAAAAGCGTCATCTGATTCTGATTCCCGATGCCGCTCATGGAACCAATCCGGCGTCCGGAGCGCTGTGCGGATTCGAGACCGTCACGCTGCGGTCCAACACGGAAGGCGGCGTTGACCTTGGGCATCTGGAATTACTGATGACGGAGGATGTCGCGGCACTGATGCTCACCAACCCCAATACGCTGGGCCTGTTTGAGCGCAATATCGAAAAAGTGGCGCAAATCATTCACAGCAGGGGAGGCCTGCTTTATGGCGACGGCGCGAACGCCAATGCATTTTTGGGCAAGACGAGACCGGGAGACCTGGGCTTTGATGTCATTCAGCTGAATCTGCACAAAACTTTTTCCACGCCGCACGGCGGTGGCGGCCCGGGCAGCGGTCCGGTGGGAGTGAGTGCAGGACTGGTGGATTATCTTCCGGTACCCCGGATTGTCAAAAGCGATTCCGGATACGGCTGGTCAGAGCAATTTCCGGATACCATCGGACGGGTGCGGGCCTTTTATGGAAACTTCAATGTGATCGTCAAGGCCTACGCTTATATCCGGTCGCTCGGCGCCGAAGGACTTGCGCGCGTCACGGAAATGGCCGTGCTCAATGCCAATTACATAAAAGAAAAATTGAAACCGTATTTTGATCTTCCCTACGACCGCATCTGCATGCATGAGTGCGTCTTTTCAGGCCATAGACAAGTCGAGCAAAATGGCGTGCATACCAGCGATATGGCAAAGCGTTTGATTGACTTTGGCTATCATCCGCCGACCATTTATTTTCCACTCATTGTGCATGAAGCCATCATGATTGAGCCTACAGAAACAGAAAGCAAGGAAACGCTCGACGCGTTCTGTGAAGCCATGATCTCCATAGCCCGGGAAGCTGAAGTGAATCCGCAGCGGGTGAAAGACGCACCGCTTTCCACACCGGTTAGCCGGCTCGACGAAGTGCTTGCCGCACGCAAACCGGACGTTTGCTGGAAAAGATGAAAGCAGCGGGCCTTTTTTTGAAGGACATCCGATGGATTGCAAAAAGGATCATAATCTGAAGAAATGCAATTGTTCTTATGAACCATGCAGCCGCAAGGGCATCTGCTGTGATTGCGTTTCGTATCATTTGACAAAAAGGCAGTTGCCGGGGTGTTTTTTTCCGAAGGATGCGGAAAAAACCTACAACCGATCGTTTGAATATTTTGCGGAACTGGTCTCCGGGAAACGCGTATGAACGCTGTCTGTATCGTAACGGCATTTATAAATTTTTTGTGTACGCTGATACGACATTTACAGGATTTGGCTGGATGAACAGGCAACAACAAAAAACACGGTCTTTACGCAAACCATCCTGGCTGAAAGTGCGGCCGCCTTACGCCGACGGCTGCCACAAAATCCGGTCAACCCTTGCCGGTCTGAAACTGCACACCGTCTGCCAGGAAGCGGCCTGCCCCAATATGGCGGAATGTTTTGCAAGCGGCACCGCCACTTTTTTAATCCTCGGGAATGTCTGCACAAGAAACTGCCTTTACTGCAATGTTGCCCATGGCGTGCCTCAGAAAGCAGACGAAAACGAAATCGAAAATTTAATCACCGCCGTGCGACAGATGAATTTGCATTACGTTATCATTACATCCGTAACGCGCGATGATCTGCCCGACGGAGGCGCTGATGTCTTTGCCAGGGCCATTACAGGGCTTCGTCAATCCATACCTGACTGCAAAATCGAAGTCCTGATTCCCGATTTTCAGGGCAGCCGCGGAGCGCTGGAGAAAGTAACAGCTGCCGGCCCCGATGTGATCAACCACAACATGGAGGTGGTTGAGCCGTTGTTTGCAAACCTGCGTCCTCAGGGGAATTATCATCGCTCACTGGAATTACTGTCGAGCGTCGCGGATACAGCGGTTGTTCCCAAAAGCGGTTTCATGCTGGGATTCGGCGAAGAAAAGGCGGATATCCTGCGCCTGATGGATGATCTGGTAACTGCTTCCTGCCGGCGTCTGACCATCGGGCAGTATCAGCAGCCGACTCTCAAAAACTGGCCAGTCGCCAGGTATTATCATCCCGATGAATTTGCAGAATTCAAGGAGATCGCCTGCTCAAAAGGCTTTGAATATGTGGAATCCGGTCCACTCGTGAGAAGTTCCTATCGTGCAGCTCACGCAAAAACACGGAAATAACATCCTTGAGATATGCGTGGTAATGTGTTAATAAATGCAACGTGTTATCCGCCACCAGTAAAACGATAAACGTTAATTTATCTGTCTCAGTTCATTCTTAGGAGGACCCATGAAAAAGAGATCACCACAATTGTTCAAGCTGTTGTTTGCCGGATTTTTCGCTCTGACGCTGCTCATAACAGGCTGTTCCCGCGGCGGTGATGCTCCTTTCTGGTTTTGGCCGGAGCCGGAGCCAGGGGATCAGATCGTGAGGATGACCTTGCTGCAAACCACGGATATGCATGATACCGTGTCCGGTGTCGGATCTTTTAATGATTATACCCCGGGCAGCACGGGCGACGATACCGTGCAAGGCGGATGGGCAAGGCTGGCGACAAAAATCAATCAGATAAGAACAGATAGACTTTTAAGCGGCGCTTTGGTGCTCCTTGTGGACAGTGGTGATTATAACATGGGCACAGCCTACGATATGCTGTGGAACGCAGACCCGGCGCCGTTTCGGTTCATCAGTACAATGCAGTACGACCTCATTACCCTCGGCAATCATGAGTTCGATTATGGGCCGGAAAAACTGGCCTTAATGATCAACAGGGCAAGAGCTGCAGCAGGTGGTTTCTCCATCCCGATTATTGCCACCAACACCGTGTTTGACGGCATTTCCGGAACGGCTGACGATAATCTAGAGGCGCTCAATGGTTCAGTGATCATCACCGATTATTATGTTAAAACTTACGCAAACGGACTGAAGGTCGGTGTGATTGGTCTCATGGGCAAAACGGCGGACGCATATGCCCCCAACGCGCCGCCGGTTACTTTTAAAAGCGATTATGAAAATGCCGATGTGAAAGCATTCATTCAGGGGAAAGTCGACGCGCTTCGCAATACGGAAGGGGTCCACGTCATCATCGCTCTGTCTCACTCGGGCGTTATTGATCCCAACGGAACCCCGGCGGGTGACGATATCAAACTGGCCGAGAACATCACCGGCATTGACATCATTGCTTCGGGGCATGACCATGCTATGACAAACAGCGTCATCCCGGTTGTCAACGGCAGCCACACCTCCTATATCATCTGTGCAGGTGCAAACGGAACGAACCTTGCCCAGCTCGATTTCCGCGTGAATATGACGCAAAAAACGCTCAGTGAAGTTCCCACGCTTACCAATCATCCGATCAATGACACCATTGCCGGGAACATCCTGATCAATTCGATGGTGGACGACATGAACGATTCAATCAACGCCATACTGGCTATGCCACCGCTGAACACCAGCCTGTCGACTATTGTAGCCACGTCGAACCTTAACCTCAATGATCCCGGAAGCGCCCAGGAGTTCGGTCTGGGCAATCTGCTTGCCGATTCCATCCGCTATGTGGGGACGGAAAGCAGCGTTCCGACGATCGGTGCATTTGCAAACGGTGTAATCCGAGGCACCTTCAAGCAGGATCAGGTTATTGCTTTTGCCGATCTCTTCGCGATCGTTCCCCTCGGTATAACCACGGACGATACCCAGGATCCGCTTTTACCCGGTTATCCACTGCTCAAGGTGTATCTCAACGGTAACGAAGTGTGGGACCTTTGTAAATTTGATGCGACGATAATAAATTATCAGTTATATGTTGCGTATTTTTCCAGTCTCTCAGGTCTTAAATGCACATATAACGGTACAACCATCACTGCTGCCCAGGCTTATGCTTGGGATGATTATAAATGCACGGGTCCGACGACTCCGATTGCAAAGGGCACGGTTACTCTCTATCCTGTTATCATCGATAAATATACGATGGATATGCTGCTTACGGACAGCATACAGGGGTTGCTGTCGTTGCTCGGCATATCGCTGCAACCAAAGCTGAATGATGGAACGCCGATCATTGCGGGTAATCTGATGGATGCCCGCCTGGACAGGGACCCGGTAACACCGGGGATACAGGAATACTATGCCTGGTCCGCCTCGCTGAAGTTTTTTACAGACCCAAACCCCGGCCTCGATAAAACGATACCCGTGGTACCCTATGATCTTTCAATACGGCGGTTGGTTACCCCATAGCAGCCGTAAGGAATATTGATGCAATATGCAAGGGAGGGGACAAAAGTCGACAGACTTTTGTCCCCTCTTTCATTTAGACCCTTGCATAATACCTGCGGTGTCATAATCTTGACAGTAAAGCGTTTCAACTTCTTGTCATTTCGAGAAGCGCAGCGACGAGAAATCTTTTCTTTTCGTTTTTCAAGATTCCTCACATGCCTCAGGCGGTTCGGAATGACATACGATTTGTTCTGGTTATGACACTTTCGTTCATTACAGACGAGGCCTGCACGAACGATCAATCCGCCTAGACCAGCTTCAGGTAATTTTTGACAAGATACTCCGCCGTCTGCAGGGCCCCTTTGGCCGCGCCCAGCTTGGTGTTGTGCGCGAGGCAGACGTATTTGATGCCGTTTTCGATAATCGGATCCTTGCGGATGCGCCCGACAGTGACGGTCATGCCGCCGCCCTTGTCACGATCCACACGCGGTTGTGGGCGGCACGGATCCTCGGTAACGTCGATCAGATGCGCGGGTGAACTGGGCAGATGAAGTACGGAAAAATCCACGC
>Ga0105104_10002094_pt1 | contig 14702 bp, 13 predicted proteins | sample PPLLaktember2015_3_FD_87034 | JGI IMG/M metagenome (GOLD analysis project Ga0105104, IMG submission 87034) | Freshwater sediment microbial communities from Prairie Pothole Lake near Jamestown, North Dakota, USA - PPLs Lake P7 Core (6) Depth... | ecosystem: Environmental > Aquatic > Freshwater >... | reverse complement strand
GTGAAGGAGGAACCCGAGGCGAGGGCGAAGCTCTGGGAGAACACGTTCCCGCTCCCGGCGAAGGAGAGGCTCCCTCCGCCGCCGACGCTCACCGCCCCACTCGCGTTCAGATTGCCATTGCCACCGAAGGAGACCGAGCCGCCGTTGATGGCCACGCTCCCGACACTGATGCTCGCGTCGGCGGTGGTGGAGATGCTGCTCCCGGCACCGACGGTGAGGGGCTGGCCGGTGGCGCTCAGCCCACCCGAGCCGTTGAAGGTCATGGACCCGCCATTGAGCGTGACGGCGCCGCCCGAGTTCAGGTCTCCTCCAGCAGCGAAGGTCACCGCGCCCCCGTTCACGGTCAGCCCGCCTCCCGGTGCCAGCGTACCGGCATCCGCGCGCGTGAGCGCCGCCCCGGTGCCTACAGTCACGATTCCCCCTGTCGTGAACGTGTTCGGGCCGTTCAGGAGCAGCGTTCCGCCGGTCACGTTGACCGCTCCACTGACCTCCTGACCGGCTCCGCTCAGTGCTTGTTCGGTCAGCGTCAGAACGCCGCTGCCGGTCTTCGTCAGGCTGGCGGCGGTGAAGGGAACGTTGATCGTGACGTTGCCGCTCGGGGTGACGGTGATCCCGGCGGTCACCGTCATCACGCGCGGGTTTGCAGCCCCGGGGCGGTTGATCATCGCACCGGCAGTGATCGTCAGGGAGTTCGCCAGCGCATTCCCGCCGTTGTTGACCGAGATGGTCACGGCGAAGGGGATGGTGAGGTCGTCGGCAGCGGTCGGGACTCCGGCCGGATTCCAGTTCGCGGCCGTGTTCCACGGACCGTTGACCGGGTTGGCCCACGTGCGGTTCACGGCGTGGGCCTGCGCGGTGATCAGCAGCACCGCCAGGAAACTGACAGGAATACAGCGCTTCACGGCCTCCCCCTATTCTCGACCTCAGTCTCCCGCCCGCGCCAGCGCCGCACGGCGTGGCGTGAACCGCGGCGGACCAGCTCGGCGATCTGGATGGGGAGCCGCGGAACCCCGTGGAACGGCGCATCCAGGTGCAGGGTCGAGGACAGCGGATCCGGCCACCGTGCCCGCAGCGCGCCGGGGAGGCGGGTCCAGGAGATTCCTTCGAGCCGCTCCGGCGACGGGCGGTAACCCCGATCCCAGGCCTGCTCGACCGCGCGCTCGAACCACTCCGGCACTTCCGACGCCGGAGGCTCCACCCGGGGGCGCGCGCCGAGCCACCGCCGGGCGAGCATGACCAGCGCCAGGATTCCCTCACCGAGATGCCGGCTGCCCTGGAGGCAATCCCCCCAGGCGAACTCCGGGGGAAGCGCCTCCAGCAGCACCGCCACGTCACAGAGCCAGAGGGGGCGCCACGAGCCGTGGTGGAGCTGGTGCAGACAGACCAGCCTCAGGTGGTCGGCCGGGCCGAGGATCTGGATGAACCCTCCGGGCACGTCGGCGCGCTCCGCCCCGGCGACAAGCTGCTCCGCGCTCCGGTCCGGGAGGTAACGGGAGAGGTCCGACTGGAGATCGACCTCTGCACCGCCCTCGAATCCGGCGAGGACGGAGCGGGTGTGGTCCAGGTCCTCCCGGCGGACGAGCAGGTCCACGTCGCCGACCGGCCGCAGACCCGGACGGCCGTAGAGCCGCGCCAGTGCCCAGCCCTTGAAGGTGGCGGCCCGGATCCCGTGCGCAGTGAACGCTGCGAAGACCGATCCCAGCCATCGCTCCCGGCGGAGCTGCTCCAGGGCCTGGAAGCGCTCGGTGTCGGAGGGAACGTCGCCCAGTCGCCGCCGGACCAGCGCCTCGACACCCGAAACCTCGGCCGCGCCGAGCAGGGCTGGCGGAACCGGAGTGCTCTCGACCGGCGCCGCGCGGAAGGTGTCACGAAGCAAGGTGGGGAGCATCGGGACCGCCCTGGTTCACTGGCAGATCATCGAGGCGGTGCAGGTGAGACCGGGGCAGCACGGATTGGTCGTGCACGGCTGACCGACGGTGGAGCAGGTCGAGACGGCGGCGCGCGCCCTCGGCGCAGTGATGGCAATGATGACCGGGATGGCCGCGAGCCCCACGTTCCTGATCAGAGCCCGCCGGCTCAGCGCGGCGCGGGCCGCCTCGGCGCCATCACTCTCGAGCAGCCTGGACCTCTCCAGCTCTGTCAGCGTCCAGCTCACCACCGCGGCGCCCGCGGCGCCCTCGCCGTACGACGCGGCAATCTCCCGCTCGCTCCGCGTGCCGTCACAGAGCTGCCAGACGCGTGCGGCGCGCGCGTCCAGACAGAGTGCGCGGTGGGTCCGCTCGTCGTAGACCAGCGTCTCTTCCCCGGTTCGCTGAACGAGCAGCTGGTCGGATCGGGCCTTCGGTCGGTTCGCCATCACGAGATCGGAGCACCCCTCCCCGGGCCCTGCATCCTCGCAGACGGGGCAACCATCCGTCGACATTTGGCGGGGCACGAGGTCCGCGCCGCGCGCGGATGGAGTCGATGTGCGGCGCCGTCGGAGCGGTGAGGCGGCCGCTGAAACCCCGCTTCAGCCGGCCTTGCAACAACTGGCATTTTGTCGGCCTCGCAGCAGCGCAAGCGCCTGATTTTTCAGGTGGCAAGCTCCTTGCTCACCGTGGCGCCGTGTCGCTCTCCGCCTGGGTCCTGACCACTGCTCTCGCCGCCACCGCGCCGAGTCCGGAGTCACTCGACCTTTCCAGTTCCCCGGCAGATCTGCAGCTCGTCGAGCTGCTGTGGGCCCGCTCGCCGGATCTGGTCGCCGCGCGCGCGAAGCTCGGTCAGGCCGAGGCGGAGGTGACTCGCTCCGAGGTCTTTCCCAATCCGGGGTTCGACTTCCAGTGGGGCACACTGGCCATCGGCCCGACCAACCCGGCCGGGCTCGACAAGCTCACCGAGGTCCCCAACTACACCTTCACCTTCAGCCAGCCGCTGGAGATCGGGAAGCGGGGCCCTCGCCAGGCCGCCAGCCGCGCCGCTCGGGACGCCGCGCTCCTCGACGCCATCGAGACCCTCCGCCAGCGGTGGTTCGACCTGCTGGAACGCATCTCCGAGGTCGCCACCGCCGAGATTCGCGTGGGCGCGCTCGATGCCACGGTCCGCGACGCGCAGCGCCTCGCCGACCTCCAGCTCGAGCGGCAGAAGCGCGGCGACATCGCCGGGCTCGACGTGGACCGCGCGGTGCTCGAGGCCGAGAAGTACGCCTCCAACCTCGGACAGGAGCGTGAGCGGCTCTCCGCGGCTCTCCTCCTCTGCACGCAGAGCGTCGGCCTGCCCTGCCGTCCCTTCGGTACGCCCGATGCCGCCCGCGCCTTCCTCACCGCCCGCCTCGGGACGACCCCGCCTGCGGCGAATCTGGACGCCCGGCCCGATCTCCGCTCGCTCCAGGCGCAGGAGGCCTCTGCGCGCTCCAGCCTTACCCTCGCCCGCAACCGGTGGATCCCGGATCCCACCTTCCGGGTCGGCTACGTGCTGGACCAGTTCCTCGCCTCCGGAAGCCAGCACCAGAGCCTCTTCGTCGGCGTGAGCTTCCCCCTCCCCTTCTTCGACCACGGTCAGGCCGATGCGAGGGCCGCGTCCGCGCTCGCCGAGGCGGCAACGGAGGCGCAGCTGCTCCTTCGAGCGGCGAGCGCCCGCGACCTCGCCTCGCTCGCCCAGCAGCGGCAGGCGGCGCTCGACCGCCGCAGCCGGCTCATGGACCGGACCCTGCCGCTCGCCCGCGACGTGGTGCAGAGGCTGGAGAGCGCCGTCACCCGGGGGGGCGCGCCGCTGCCGGACCTCCTCCTCGCACGGCGCACGCTGGGGGATCTCCAGCTCGACGCGGCGGACCTCGATCTCTTCGCCTTCCACCTCACGGTGGCGCAGGCCCGCGTCGCCGGCGAGCTGCCCCCCTTGCCCGAGAGCATCCCTCATGTCCCCTGACGCAGGCTCCGGCGTGCTCGCCGGCTTCCGACGCGGCAGCCGTCCATCGCTTCTGGTGGGCGGCGGGATCGCGCTGCTGGTCCTGGTGCTCCTGAGCTGGCTCCTGCTCCGGGGCCACGAGACGACCTCCGAAGCGGTCCGCCGCATCACCGTCGAGGGCAACACCCTTCACATCCCGGAGCAGGCCCCCCAGTGGCGGTACGTCGAGCTGGCCACTGCCAGCGAGGCGCCGCCCTTGCCGCCTCCGCCCGTCCCGGGGCGGGTGAGCTTCGACGAGAAACGGACCGCGTCGCTGAGCGCGCCCCTCCCCGGCCGCGTGGAACGGGTCCTGGTCCGCATCGGTGACCGCGTCCAGGAGGGCGACCGGCTGTTCAACGTCCGCTCAGCGGCCTGGGCGGACCTCGAGCGGGAGATGGCGTCGGCGCGGGCCAACGTCGAGGTGAAGCGGCGCATCGCGGCCCGCACCCGCGAGCTGGTGGAGATCCGCGCCGCTCCGGAAAAGGACGCCCTCGCCGCCGAGGCCGACCTCCACGAGGCGGAGCTTGCCGCCCGGGCCTCCGCCGCCAAGCGCTCGTCGCTCCGCATCGCTCCCGAGGGGGACAACCTCTTCTGGGTGGTGGCCCCGCGCTCGGGCACCATCGTCGATCTGGACGTGGTGGCGAGCCAGGAGGTGCAGCCCTCGGGGGACCACCCCCTGGTGCGCATCTCCGAGCTCACCGAGGTGCTGGTCCTCGCCGACGTCCAGGAGAGCGACGCCTACGACCTGCGGGTCGGGCGACCGGTCACGATCCACACCCGCGCCGGGGGGGTGACCCGTCCGGGCACCATCGACCGCATCTCGGAGGTGGTGGACCCCAAGCGGCGCACCGTCGAGCTGCGCATCCGCGCCGCCAACGACGATCGCGCGCTCCGCCCCAACGCCTTCGTCGACGTCGAGCTGCAGTCCGATCCCTCGCAGAAGCGGGTCCGCGTCCCCGCCGAAGCGGTGGTCACCGACGGCGAGAGCTCGGTGGTCTTCGTCTCCCGCGGCCAGGGCAAGCTCGAGCGGGTCACCGTCAGGCCCGGCCGCCAGCGCAGTGGCGAGGTCGAGCTCCGCGCCGGTCTCGAGCCCGGCCTGCGCTACGTCAGCAAGGGGGCCATCCTCCTCCTCAACCAGCTCACGCTGGAGCAGTGACCCCGTGTTCCAGCACCTGGTCGACTTTTCCCTGAAGAACAAGGCTGCGGTCCTCGCCCTCACCGCCATCGTCGCGGTGTGGGGCTGGCTGTCGTTCCGCGACCTGACGGTCGAGGCGTTCCCCGACCCCACCGAGACCCAGGTCCAGGTCATCACCCTCTACCCGGGCCAGCCGGCGGAGGAGGTCGAGCGCCAGCTCGGGCTTCCGCTGGAGCGCGCCCTCAACGGCATCCCGCAGCTGTCCCGCCTGCGGAACCTCTCGCTGTTCGGTCTGTCGTACGTCACCCTCACCTTCAACGACGGCACCGACGGGCTCTGGGCCCGACAGCAAGTACTGGAGCGGCTCCGCGACGCCGACCTGCCCGATGGCATCGTCCCCCAGCTCGGGCCCTACGCCACGCCCATCGGCGAGGTCTACCGCTACACGCTGGCGGGAGCGGGCGGGGACCCGATGAAGCTCCGCACCCTTCAAGACTGGGTGGTGCGCCCGGCGTTCCTCCGGGTCAACGGCGTGGCGGACGTGGTGAGCATCGGAGGGCTGCAGCGGGAGATCCACGTGCAGCCCGATCCGTCGCGGCTGGCCGCGCACGGTCTGACCCTGGCCTCGCTCGAGCAGGGAATCCGGAACGGGAGCGTGAACGCGTCGGGCGGCGTGCTGGAACGGGGCGCCGAGCAGCTCGTCATCCGCAGCGAGGGCCTGTTCACCAGCGTGGAGGATCTCAAGGCGGTGCGCCTCGCCACCGAGGAAGGCACGCCGGTCTTCCTCAAGGACGTGGCCACGGTCACCGAGGGCTGGTCACCCCGCCAGGGCGTGGTCAGCCGCAACGAGTCCATGGACACCGTCCAGGGCGTGGTGCTGATGCGCCGGGGCGAGAACCCCTCGGCTGTCCTGCAGCGCATCCGCGCGGCCGTCCACGACATCGACCGGCGCCTCGCCCCCGAGAGCGTGAAGCTCGACCCGTTCTACGACCGCACCGACCTGGTGGGCACCACGCTCCGCACCGTGGGCCACAACCTGCTCGAGGGCGCGGTCCTGGTCACCCTGGTCCTGTTCGTCTTCCTCCTCGACCTGCGTGCAGCGCTGGTGGTGGGCACGCTCATCCCGCTCTCACTCCTCACCTCGTTCATCTACCTGCACCTCCGGGGGATGAGCGCCAACCTCCTGTCGATGGGGGCGGTGGACTTCGGGGTCATCGTCGACGGCGGCGTGGTGATCGTCGAGGCAATCCTCGCTCGCATGGCCTTGTCCCGGAGCTCCGCGGAGACGGTGGAGCAGAAGATCCGCGAGGCCACCAGCGCGGTGGTGCGGCCGACGGTGTTCGCCCTGCTGATCATCATCGCTGCCTATCTGCCCATCTTCCTCCTCCAGCGGGTGGAGGGCCGGATCTTCTCGCCCATGGCGAACACGGTGGTCTCGGCGCTGGCCGGGGCGCTGTTCTTCTCGGTCACGTTGGTTCCCGTGCTCGCCGCGCTGGTGTGGCGGAAGCCGGTCACCCACGGCGAGTCGCCGCTCCTGACCTGGGTAGCCCGACGATACGACCCCGCGCTCCGCTACTGCCTCAGGCACCCGGCGCTGCTGCTCGGCTCGGTGAGCCTGCTCCTCGCCGGCGCGGTGTTCGTCCTTCCACGGCTGGGGAGCGAGTTTCTCCCCGAGCTCAACGAGGGCGCGCTGTACATGACCTTCACCTTGCCGTCGAACAGCTCGCTCACCGAGGGGCGGAAGCTCGTCCCGCGCATCACCCAGCTGCTCCAGGGAGCGCCGCAGGTGGAAGCGGTGCTCTCCCAGCTGGGCAGGCCCGAGGACGGCACCGACGCGAAGCTGGCGAACAACCTCGAGTTCTTCGTCAAGCTCACCCCGCCCGACCGCTGGCCGCGAGAGACGCCCACGCTGGGGAGCGTGCTCGACGTGCTCCAGAAGCGCATCGAGGAGATCCCCGGCATCGAGGTGAACTTCAGCCAGCCCATCCGGGACAACGTCAACGAGAGCATCAGCGGCCAGCAGGGGCAGATCGCGGTGAAGCTCTATGGCGAGGACCTGACCGCGCTCCAGGCCCAGGCGGAGAAGGTGAAGTCCGTCATCTCCGGGGTGCCGGGCGTGGCCGATCTGGCGCTGGTGAAGAGCGCCTCGGTGCTGCAAGTGAGGGTCAAGCCCAACCGGGTGGCGCTGGCGCGTTACGGGATGGACCTGGGCGACTTCCAGCACGTGTTCCAGACCGCGCTCGGGGGCCGCCCGGTCGCCGACTACTGGGAGGGCGAGCGCAAGTTCGACGTGGTGCTGCGCCTTCCCCCCGCGGACCGGGACGACGTGGAGAAGATCCGCTCGCTCCGGGTGCCGGTGGACGGCGGCCTCACCATCCCGCTCTCGGCCCTGGCCGACGTGGAGACCGGCGTCGGCCGGGCGAGCATCAACCGGGAGAATGGTCGCCGCTACATCGGCATCCGGATGAACGTGAGGGGCCGGGACATGGGCGGCTTCGTCAACGAGGCCCGTGACCGCGTGGAGCGCGTGGCTCCCCTGGGCAAGGGGATGTCCATCGAGTGGGGTGGCGAGTTCGAGAACAAGGAGCGGGCGATGGCCCGGCTGGCCACCGTGGTCCCCGTGGCGCTGCTCATCACCCTGGTCCTCCTGTTCAAGGCGTTCGACTCGCTGTCGCTGGCCCTCCTCACCCTGCTGAACGTGCCCTTCGCGCTACTCGGTGGCGTCTTTGGACTGTGGGCCAGCGGCTTCCCGCTCAGCGTGTCCGCCGCTGTGGGCTTCATCGCCCTCATCGGCCAGGCGTCGCTCAACGGGGTGCTGGTGCTCTCCGCCATCGCCGAGCGGCGCGCGCGCGGCGAGTCGCTCGATGACGCCATCCTCGCCGGTGCGCACGAGCGGCTCAGACCGGTCCTCATGACCGCCGGCCTGGCCGCGCTGGGGCTGGTGCCGGCGGCGCTGTCCCGGGGCATCGGAAGCGAGACCCAGCGTCCCCTGGCGGTGGTCATCGTGGCGGGTACGCTCTCCGCCTGTGCGCTCACGCTGCTCCTGCTCCCGGTGATGTACCGGATCTGGGAACGCCTGCTGGACCGTTCACGGCCCGCTGCGTCGCGCAGTGCTACCGCGCCGGTGGTGGGACCGATCTGACACCACGCGTTCGTTTGTCACATCCCATCACAGAACTTTGTTTGACCTGAGCGCCGCCCGCGAACAGGGTGCCCGGCTCACATGGTCGAGGTCCGAGCGCTTCCACGGCGCGAGAGATTGGTGATGGTCTTCAGGGGGCAGGTGCTGGAGGAAGAGCTGGAGCAGGCCGAGCGGGAGCTCCGGCAGGCGGTGCCGCGAATTTCACCCCGCTTCGACATGATCTCCGACGTCTCAGAGGCGGAGGCACTGAGCCCGGCGGCGGTGGAGAGGATCCGCCGGATGGCGGAGCTGATCGTGTCCGCGGGGCTTCGCACGCACGTCCGGGTGGTCGGGCGCAGCGGCCGGGCGGCGCTGCAGTTCCAGCGCATCAGCCGGTCCGTGGGGTACGACTCGCGGCTGGCCTACTCGTTCGTGGAGGCCGAGCAGCTGCTCGACGGCCCGGGGTGAGCCGGTGCCGCGACCGACGGTCGGCGGGGCTCGCCGATGTTCCGGGGTGCGAGGTGCGCGGGGCTGTGGAAAGGTGGCCTCCGGGATGGCCGATACGTCTCTCACTCGATTCTGGCGCGGGGTGCGCGAACCCTGGGAGCTGCTCGGGCGCATGCGCCACGACCGGCTGCTCTGGGCGCGCTACTGGCGCACGGTGCTGGTGCAGGCCGCGCTCACGCTCGTTGCCGGGCTGGCGGTCTTCTGGGTCGGCAAGCAGGGCGCCGACGCGTGGAACGACGCGTTCGGCCCGGAGGATCTCCCGGAGAGCAGCGCGCCGGCGGCGGCCTCCGGATCCACCGCCCCCTCCCGGACCCCCGACGAGAAATCGTCCGCCCCGAGCCCCGGCCCGCGAACGTCCGCCGGCGCGGAAGACACCTCGGTTTCGCCCCCCGGCGGCGCGCGAGAGCCCACCGATGCGAGACCGCGGTCACCGGGCACACCGGCCCCATCGCGGCCGGGCGCTCCGGGAAAGGGCGTGCCGGTTCCCCCCGCTCCGCCGCCGCCCGTCGGTCCGCACGGGGCACCGGCGACGCCGCCGCCAGCTTCTACCGTGCCGGGCGACGCCCCGCGCGCCACCGCACCTCCCACCGACGGCGAGGACGTCGAGGAGGAGAAGGGCGAGGCGGAGAGCCCGGACGACGACGAGCGCGGGATCGCTTCCGCTCTCGAGGAGAAGATCAAGGCACTTCAAGAAAGCCCGCCCGAGGAGCGCGGCAAGCGCACCGCGGAGCTCGTCGCCGCCGCAGTGGAGAAGGCGAAACAGGAGGCCAGCCGCGCCGAGCGGCGCGCCGAGAAGCGCAAGGGCAAGGTCGACGAGGCGGCGGACGAGCTGGCCGAGGACCGGGAGGGGGTGAGCGAGAAGCTGGCGGGGCTCACCATTGCCGCGGAGGCGCTGGCTCGCGACAAGAGCAGTGGTGAAGCCCGGCGCGCCCGCCGAAGTCTGGAGAAGGAGCTGGACCAGGCGGAGAAGGAGGCGCGGGCACTGGAGCAAAGGGGCGCGGCGCCCCTGACGGCGCAGGATCGGGCCCGGCTCGAGCGTGCCCGGGCCGCGCTGCACGTCGCGCGCCGGCACGAGCGCGGGCTGGCCGGCAGGCTCGGGGCGGTGCTCGCCCTGCTCGCCGCGATCTACGCCTCGCTGGGCATCGCGCAGACCGGAGTCCTCGCGCTTTCCCGCGACTTCCACGACGTGCTCTCACGCGACCTGTCGCTCCTGGTCAACGTGGCGCCCGAGGATCCGCCGATGCGCCCGCGCGTGCGCCTCGATCTTCCGTGGGTGAAGCGGAAGACGAAACGCCGGGTCCGGTTCTTCATCGGCTTCCTGCCCGGATGGGTGCTCATCACCCTCGTCGGCCGGCTGGTCCCACCGCACCGGACGCTCACCACCGTGCTGACCGCGCTGTGGGCTGCCTACTGGTGGATGGTGATGACCGCGGGGCAGAGCGCTCGCGCGTGGACGCCGCCCGAGACCACCCAGCGGCCGTGGTACCTGCGCGCCTGGTTCACCCTGACCGAGCGGGTGTTCCTCTTCCGCTGGGGCCTCCCGCGCTGGTGGGGGCGGATCTGGGATCGGATGGCGCGCAACTTCCACGGCCCCGCGGAGCGAGTGGAGGAGCAGCCGTTCGAGTTCGCGGGCCTCTCGCTGAGTCGCGCGCTGGTGCTGATCCCGGTGGTCAAGCTGCTGCTGCGTCCCGTGTTCCCGGTGTCCGTGGCGCATCTGCTCGTGGAGCACGCGGGCACGGCTCGCCTGCCCGTCCCGGTCACGGCGGCCGAGGTGGCGGAGGCCGCGGCCCACGCGCCCGACCCCGAGGCCCGGGCGCACTCCGGCGTCGCGTCCCCCGCGGGGGGAAGCTGAGCGGGACCGGGCCGGCCCGGCCACGTGGGGACCCTGTTCGGCACAGCACCTCGCCGGGAGCGCGGACCCGTGGCGGCACGAGGTCCGCGAGCGGGGGGGCGGCCGGGCCCGCATCGGGCGCCCGCGCCGAACGTCGGGTGAGCCGACACGCCGGCGTGCTCCACGGAGGCCTCACGTCGTCCGGACGCTGGCTTCGTGGAGACACTGCGGCTCGGGCGTTCTCGGCCGTTCCGCGCGTCGCTCAGGCGCGCCGGGTCCGCGCGGTTCTCCCGTTCAGCCGCCCGGCGGTCGGCGGTGGCGCCTGGATGTCCGCGGCGTCACGGGCGAGCGCGAGGAGCGCCCGCGCGGTCCGACCCGCCGGTCCGCGGTCACTCCGGAACCCCCGCGCGGGCCCGGTGGCCCGGGCCAGCACCGCCAGCACCTCGGCCGGACGGTCGCGGGCCGGAACGGTGTTCGCCAGCAGCGCGAGCACGCGCTCGCCGGCCGACAGCGGCACCGGGGACCAGCGGGCGTCCGGGCGATATCGAGTCTCGACGATGAGCCCCAGCGGGACCCCGGCACGTCCTCGGCGGCGGGGCACCGGCGCCCGCTCCTTGTGGCCGTCGCGGACCAGGATGCTGGGGCGCCGCGCGTACGGATGCACCAGGCCCTCGCGGTCGAGGACCGCGTACTCGTCCGAGTAGTAGGTCGCCCCGGCCGCGACCAGTGCCCGCACCAGCGTCGTCTTCCCCGCCCCCGAGCGTCCGGGGAACAGGATGGCCCGCCCCGCGACGGCGACCACGCCCGCGTGGACGAACACCTCGGGCCTGGCCAGCCGCGCCACGGACAGCTGCAGCTCGCTCTCGAACACGTGCAGCGCCTGGGCATGGCTCAGTCCACGGGCGACCACCTGGCCATCGAGGCGCACCGACAGCCCGGAGACTCGCCGCCCGCGTCCCTTGGACCCCCGCGCGGACGGGGTCTCGAACAGCTCGTGGACCAGCGAGAGGGTCGCCGCCGCGGGGCGCCGGGTCGCGGTCCAGCCCGGAGGCAAGCGCGCACGCACGGCCGGGAGCAGGCGGCGGTCGTCGACTCGGGCCTCGAAGACGACGCCGTGCGCCTCGCCGCGCAGCACTGCGGCTCTCACAACCGGAACCCGCATCGGACCGGGGCGACGATACCCCCCGGAGGAGGGACAGAGGTGTGCTCTCGACCGGCGACCGCGCTTCCGGCACGCTCGGCCCGGATTCCGCGTCCGGAGGCGCCATGCCCGAGCACACCCACGAGCACGAGCACACGCATGCGGACGGCACGACCCACAGCCATCCGCACCGGCACCGGCACACGCACGAGCATCCGCACGCGCCGGGACGGGAGCAGGACCACGCGCACGGCGACCCGTCGCACGGGCACGGCTCGAACGGCGGGAAGGATCACGGCCACCCCCACTGACGGACATCGGCCGACACCTGCGCGCAGCGAGGCTGATCCGCGCACGGTGACAGCCCGGGGCCCCGAACCCATCATTCGCCCCGTCTGCAGGGGAGCGGGCCCGAACGAAGGCGGGGTGGCACGTGCGCGGAACGGTGGTGGTGGCGGAGGACGACCCCGGTCTCCGGGAAGTGCTCCTCCACGTGCTCCACGAGGCCGGCTACCAGGTGCTGCTCGTCTCGCGCGAGGTGGACACCCTCGCCACGCTGCGCCGGCTCGGGGCGCAGTGCCTCCTCATTCTCGAGGCCAAGCTTCCCGACGGGGCGAGCGAGGCCGTCCTCCAGGCCCTTGCCTCCGGCCCGGGGCACATCGGGTGCCCGGTCGTCCTGCTCAGCGGCCCTCCGGTCGAGAGCCGGTCCCCGAACGTGGTGGGCGTGCTGCGGAAGCCCTTCGAGCTGACCCGCATGCTCGCGGTGGTGAAGGCCTTTTGCCCCAGCCCGGCGCTCCCTCCCTCGCCCGCCCGGGGTTCCGCACCCGCCGCAGCGTGACCACGCTCGTCTCCCAGGAAAGGGGACGACGCAATGGCTGGTGAGATGGACAAGCTGAAGGGCAAGGTGAAGGAAGTGGCCGGCGCCGCCACCGATGACCCGAGCACCGAGAGCGAGGGCAAGCTCGACCAGGCGAAGGGGAACATCAAGGAGGCAGCCGAGAACCTGAAGGACCGCGCCAAGGAGGCCCTCCGTGGGCCGGCGGAGAAGGCGAAGGAGGCGTCGGAGAAGGCCGAGCAGAAGACCCGGCGCGAGCCTGACGACACCTGAGAGGTCCAGCTCCGGAGATTCAGTGAGGGCCGCCGGGCAGCCGTCCGGCGGCCCTCGACCGGTTCAGCCCCGGGAGAAGCGCCGCCCGAGCGTCCGGGCCATCCGCGAGACGCCCTCCTCGAACCGCGGCGGGGTGGGAAGCAGCGAGAGCACCAGCCACCGCCCCCGCGGGAAGTCATAGAAGTGGCCGGGCTGCACCTGGACACCCGCCTCGAGCAGCGCCAGCGCCACCTCGGTCTCGTCCGCAGTGTGGGGCAGCCTGACCACTGCGGACCAGCCCCCAGCGGAGGGCATCACGTCCCACGCCGCATCGGGTGGCCGTGCGTCCAGGAGCGCACGGGCGTTCTGCTCGATCCGGAGTGCCACTCCCGCACGCCACGACGGGGCGCCGGACAGGAGATCCGGCAACGCCCGCTGCACCGGCGCGGAGGCCGACAGGTGGGCGTCGGCGATGAGCTCGAGCCGGGCGAGCGCCTCGTGTCGCTCGGGACCGGGACCGAGCACCGCGGTCCAGGCCAGCTTCCATCCCGGCAGGCCGGCGGACTTCGACAGCCCCTGGAGGGCGAAGGTGAGCGCCTCACCAGGCCGGGCCGCCACGGAGCGTGCCGGACGGCCGCGCCGCGGAAATTCGACGAACACCTCGTCGACGATCAGCGCCCACTCCCGCCCGGCACAGAGCGCGTCGAGCCGGACCTGGTCCGCCTCGCCGAGCATCCACCCGGTCGGATTGGCCGGGCTGACCAGCACCACCGCCCGCGTCGTCTCGTCGGCGATGTCCGCGATGGCGTCGACGTCCAGCGCGCCGAGCGGATCCTCCGGGAGGGGGAAGGGCCGGAGATCCACCGACGAGAGCTCGGCGAGGAAGGGCAGCAACGGATAGCTGGGAGCGGGGACGAGGACCGAGTCCCCCGCGTCGCAGAGGAGCGCGAACAGCCATGCGTACGCCTCGCTGGTGGAGGCGGAGAGCACGAGCTGTCCCGGCTCGAGGTGCGCGCCGACGCGGGTCAGGTCACGCGCCAGCGCCTGTCGCGCCCCGACGTGTCCCAGCGGCTCGGGCGCGTAGGTCGCCAGGGGGCCCCGGGCGAGGACCTCGCGCAGCCAGCCCTCGTCGGGGGCGAGTCCGCACCCGCCGGGACTGCCGACGGTGAGGTCGATGGGCGTGGTGCCGCGACGCTCGAGCGTCTCCAGGCGGGCGGCCAGCAGATTCTGCGTGCGGTCCCAGGCTGTCCGGGCAGAGAACACGTCCGGGCGCGCACCCTACCCCAGGCGCCGGGAGACGGGTCGCCTTCAGAGTCCGGTCTGGAGCATCGCCTCCACCACCCGGCGGATCAGCTCACGGCGGATCTCCTTGCGGCAGTGGTCCACGGCGTGCTGGGGCGGCCGGGGAAGGTGCGACGGCCGGCTCCGGGCGGCGGTGCGGACGATCATCTCGACCTTGCTCTGCTCGATCTGGAAGAGGCGCCCGCCGTCCTTGCGGAGGAAGTAGTTGAGGCCACGGCTGTCGAGCAGCTTCTGGAAGTAGCGCCGGGCATCGCTCACCAGCGTCAAGTCGATGACGTCTCCCATCTGTCGTGCCCCTTGTCGCGCGGATCCAATGACCCGTCCAATTCGATGACGAGCGGCCGAGCAGGCACCGCTACAGCCCCGTGCGGATCGCGGAGAGAACTTGCGGGCGATGGCCGGAGCGTGTTGTCGGTCCGGGGGCGCAGCGGGACGCGAGAGGGATCTCCGCGCGCACACCGGAGCGCCGGGGCCCGCTTCCGTCACAGCGCTCGGCTCGGTCGGGTGTGCCCTTCGCGCCCGGGGGTGGAGGCCGCGGGGCGGACCGCGGGATCGCGGGATCGCTCTTCGGTTCAGAGAGAGGTCGTTCCCCCGACCAGGGAACGGAGCACGGCCCGGAACGCTCGGTGACGCCGAGCCGGATCCTCGAGGTAGGGCACC
>Ga0105104_10002093_pt1 | contig 14703 bp, 10 predicted proteins | sample PPLLaktember2015_3_FD_87034 | JGI IMG/M metagenome (GOLD analysis project Ga0105104, IMG submission 87034) | Freshwater sediment microbial communities from Prairie Pothole Lake near Jamestown, North Dakota, USA - PPLs Lake P7 Core (6) Depth... | ecosystem: Environmental > Aquatic > Freshwater >... | reverse complement strand
CTTCTTTAACGGAAGCGATTTCGGCCTGGGTGATGAAAACGTGGATGGGATTGAACTGCCATAAGCAGCTGAACGACTCAGCTCCCTGGCTGGAGGCTGATCTTCAATCAGCCTCCAGCCTCCTCTGAAAAGGAGATTTTATGAAAAAGCATTTTTCTCGAAGAGATTTTCTCAAACTGGCGGGCGGCGCGGCGGCGACCGTTGCCGGGGTAAGCCTCCTGCCCCAGTTCCTGCGCAAAACCCTAATGCCAGATCAGGTGGTGAACGCAGCCGGTGATTATGACCTTTATTTTGCCGGTACAGACGGCTGGATGTACAACCCACCTCCCTACATCTCTCCCTACCATCCAGATGTACTTGCACCTGCCCCATTTACAAATTATATGTTTGGTTTTCGCGATGTCACTCACTACGTGGACAGCGTCGGCGGTCCGACCGCGGAGGAGAAGGTGCAGAATCAGAAGATGAAAGCCCAGCACAACGCGCCCTTCTTCTGGGTGAATCAGTTTGATCCGGGGAACCCGGTGGATTTCAAATTACAGGTCACCAACCTGGGCCTGCAAATCCGCCCCGACCTCACCGATCCGCACACTCTGCACTGGCATGGCTTCCGCAACGTCATCCCGTTCTTCGACGGCGAGCCGACCGGCTCCGTCGCCATACCGACCGGTGGATTCTTCACCTACGTCTACCGGCCGCGTGATCCGGGGACTTATATGTATCACTGTCATGTGGAGGATGTGGAACATGTGCACATGGGCATGACCGGCATCGTTTTCGTCCGCCCATTGCAGGACGGTCAGAGCTTCGGCGGATTTACGAAGTTTGCCTACAACGATGGCGATGGCTCAACAGGGTATGACCGTGAATTCCCCATGTTCATGAGCGAGGTCTGGTTGAAAGCCCGCTGGAACGGCGCGCACATTCAGGAACACCTCTGGGCGGATTTCAAGGCAGACTTCAGCCTGCTCAACGGACGCGTCTATCCTGACACCCTGCTGCCCAATTCCCCGATTGACGTAGCGGCATCGACGAAATCGCTGGTCATCCAGACCGACCCTGATACGGGCGATCTGATACCGAATGCAGGCTTGGAACATCTTCAATCCCAGCCCCACTCGGCGCTGGTGACCTGTGAAGAGGGCGAACGAGTCCTGCTGCGCTTTGCAAACCTGGGCTTCCGCGAAGCCGCCATGACCCTGGCAGGCATCAAGATGCGCGTGGTTGGACGCGATGCGACCCCCATGCAGAGCCGCGATGGAACCGACACCAGTTACTATACCGATACCGTTCTGGTGGGCGCGGGGGAAAGCTTCGACGTGATCTTCGAAGCTCCGCCACACTCCGGTGGATCGGGGCCCGACACGTACGTACTCTACAACCGTCGTTACACCCAGGTGAGTAACCTTTCTGATGGGGGCGCGGCCGGTCAGCGCACCGAAGTACGTGTTTATCCAAACGGCGCAATTGGCCCGCAGGCTTACTTCAACGACGCGGTGCTTTACTAACCCAGCCGGGTTCAAAAAGGAGCAGAAAATGCATACTTCAAACTTCAAATGGCTGCGGCTGGCGCTTATCCTCCTGCTGGGTTTGCTTGCGGCTGGATCACCGGCAAATACTCAACCTGCAAAGGCTCAGAGCCCGTCCACGGGAATGATTTGCACCACCGGTACTAATTTTTCACTAACTGCTGAATCTGGCCACATCATGATGCCAGACATGACCACCATGTTTATGTGGAGCTATGGACTGGCAGGGGGAGGCTTCCAACACCCGGGTCCCGTATTATGTGTGGACGAGGGCGATACTGTAACGATCATTTTGCAGAATTTCCTGAACACACCCACTTCGATCATATTCCCCGGGCAGGAGGAGGTCATGGCGAATGGCGTGCCCGCTCAGCCGGAGTTCAATGGTCCGGGAGGCACGCTGAGTTCAATGACCACCAGTGCCCCTCCCAGCGGGAGTGTCACCTATAGCTTCGTGGCAAGCAGGCCCGGCACGTTTATTTACGAAAGCGGCACCGATACCAAGAAACAGGTTGCCATGGGTTTGTTTGGCGCATTGGTCGTGCGACCGGCCATGGGTGCGGATTACGTCTATAACCGCTCCGACAGCCAGTTTACATCCAGCGAGGAATTCATCGCGATCCTTTCCGAGATCGATCCATATCTGCACCAGGCGATGGAACAGGGACTGAACTTCAACATGAACAACTACCGTGCCCGTTACTGGATGATCAATGGGCGCGGCTTCCCGGATAGCATCGCTGACAACGGCGCCTCCTGGCTGCCGAGCCAGCCCTACGGCGCGCTGGCGCGCATCTATCCGTACGATGCGGGCACTCACCCGTATCCGGCAGTGGAACGCTTCATCAATGTCGGAACCGAGGACTATCCATTTCACCCGCACGGGCAGAACGGCATCGTGATCGGCCGCGACGGGAATCCGTTGGAGGGTCCGGGCGGTGAAGATACTTCGTTTGAGAAATTTGCCGTCAACATCGGACCCGGTCAGACCTGGGATGTGCTCTTCAAATGGCATGACGCTGAAAATTACAGCCCGTCGAACCCGGTCCCGATAACGGTCCCCGACCTGGTCAATGTTGCCCTGGGAGAATTCTTCGGCGGCAGTCCCTATCTGGGCGTGACGGAAACCCTGCCCCCGGGCAGTACCACCCTCAATCAGTGTGGCGAGTATTACATCATCTCGCACAACCATGCGCTCCATCAACTGGATGCATGGGGCCAGCCCATGTCTGGTCCGATTACCTATTTGAGGATCGATCCGCCTCTGCCCAACAGTTGCCCGTAGGGGTAAGGGCTGAGCAAGGAGATAACCATGCAAACCATCATGCGAAATACAGTTAAATTGATTGCGGCGCTCCTGCTGGTCGTGACAATGTTCGGCTTTGGCTCCGCTCCATCGAACGCATACGCAGCCTGCGCCCCAACGATATCCTTTGACCTGTACGCAAAGACAGGCACAACCACCGTTTATACAGGCAGTCCCACCATAAATATTTGGGGGTTCAGCAGTGGACCCACCGGAGCAACTGACCCGGCCACGCTTCCGGGTCCCGTACTGGACGTCAATCAGGGCGATTGCGTAGGAGTAACCCTCTACAACGTTGATATCCCAGGTTCCATGTCGCTCCTCTTCGAAGGACAAAATATGGTCCCCGATACGACAGGCGTGGGAACCGGTGGATCAACGACCTACACATTTACAGCCAGCAATCCTGGCACCTTCCTGTATGAAGCCGGACTGACGCCGAACGGCCAGGTCCAGGTGGCAATGGGATTATATGGCGCTTTGATCGTTCGGCCTCCAATTGCAGGTCAGGCGTACAGTAGCGCCTCCACGGCTTTCGATGTAGAAGCGGTCCTGGTGCTCAGTGAGTTGGATACGTTGTTGAGTAACAGTGCTAGCCCAGCCTCGTTCGATCTCCGAAATTTCAAGCCAAAATACCTGCTGATCAACGGCAAGGCTTATCCGGGCACAAGTACCTTCCCGGCGATGGCAGGCGATGATGTACTTTTTCGCTACGTGAATGCGGGCCTCACCAGCCATACCATGGCTGTGCTGGGCTTCTCGCAAAGAGTTGTGGCTGAGGATGGCAATCCATTCTCCTACGCGCGCAGGGTTGTATCTGAAACCATCCCTCCCGGAGCAACTCTGGATGCAATTAGCACCATTCCCGCTTCCGCCTCGGACGGCAGCAAGTTTGCCGTGTACGATTCCAACCTAATGTTGCGCAACAATACCGGGACGGGTACCTTCGAAGGCTTTGGAGGCATGATCACATTTGTGACCGTAGGAATCGCCCCCGTCATAGGTCTCGATACGACCGGTCCATCCACCAGCAATATGGGGCTGCCTGCCAATCCGGTCAACAGCTCCATGACTGCCAATCTATCGGCTTCCGTCAGCGATGTATCCACCGGCAATTCAAACGTGGGCGCTGCGGAATACTTCATTGACGCCACGGGCGCAGGTGGCAGCGGCACTCCAATGACGGGAACGTTCGGATCGCCTGGTCCCATCACGGTCAGCGCAACGATTTCCGGGGTGACCCTTGGGAGTCTCTCCTCCGGCAACCATACCGTTTACGCCCACGGTCAGGACTCAGCCGGTAACTGGGGACCCTTCGCCTTGAACATTCTCAAAGTGGATAACGATCCGCCGAGCACCACCAACCCAAGCCTGTCACCCAACCCGGCGAATGGGAGCGTAAACGTTTCCCTGACAGCCACCGGGAATGACAGCGCGACAGGCAACAGCAACATCGTAGCCGCGGAATACTGGATCGATTCAGGCGCGCATATCCCCATGACCGTCCTCGTTTCCTCGCCCACCGCAGGTCTATCTGCTACCATCCCGGCAGCGACCATCGCCGCTTTGTCTGAAGGCGCGCATACCGTTTCGGTAAGCAGTATGGATGCGATCAACAGCACCGGGGGTCCGGCAGCCACCCTTACGCTGACGGTTGACAAAACGGGTCCGACTGCCAGCGGCGTGAGCGCGGCACCCAACCCCAACAACGGCACACTTCCCATTAATTCCACCGCGCAGGCGGTGCGCGTGACCGCCACGTTTGACGACAGTTCGAACGGCAACGGGAATGTCGTCGCCGGCGAGGGCTTCATCGACACCATTGGAACCAATGGCACAGGCTTTACATTTATTGCCAATGATGGCGTCTTCAACAGCCCATCCGAATCTGGCTACGCAGACATTCCGCTCGTTGTCATCAATTCGCTCACATCCGGCAACCACACAATTCACGTCCACGGCAAGGACTCAGCCGGCAACTGGGGCGCGCTGGGCACAGTCGCATTGGAGATTGACCGAACCCCGCCGGCCATCATCAGTATCGATCGGGTTGACCCCAATCCCACGAGTGCCGCCAGCGTGAACTTCCTCGTCACTTTCTCTGAAAGTGTGACCGGGGTCACCAGCAGCAACTTTAGCCTGGTACAGGGCGGCGGTCTGACTGGAGCATCCATTACCTCGGTCACCGGTACCGGCGCCACCCGGACGGTCACCACCACAACCGGCTCAGCCACAGGCACTCTGGGTCTTAACCTCTCTTCTGCCACTGGCATCAAGGATCTTGCAGGGAATGCGTTGCCATCCACCGGACTGCCGTTTGTCGGCCAGGTATACACGCTTATAACCCCGCCGCTCTACTTCTCTACAGCCGGGAATACCAATCCTCCCGCCGTGGGCGGTACGGCGGACGATGCCGACATTTACTTCTGGAACGGGGCTGTCTTCAGTCGCTCCATGGATGTGACTGCCCTGCCGATCCCACTTCCAGGCGGCGCCAACATCGATGGTTTTGAGCGGGTCAGCGCGACCGAGTTCTATGTATCCTTTAGCAGCACTGTGACCATTTCATTGCCCGGCCCCGATCTTACCGTTCAGGATGAGGATGTTGTGTACCACAACGCGGGCATCTGGGCGTTGTACTTCGATGGCACACCTGTTGCACGCGGACTCAGCGGCTCTGACCTGGATGCGATCAGCATCGTCGGCGGCACGCTGTACTTCTCCACAGACGATAGTGATGTACCTGGGGGTGTATCGGGCAGCGGCGATGATGCTGACATTTATTCGTGGAATGGCAGCTCTTTTGCCCGGGTGTTCGATGCCTCAGCCCTCGGCTGGTCTGGCAACAATGTTGATGGCCTTGTCTATGTGGACTCTACACACTTCTATCTTTCCTACAGCCCGGACAATACGACTGTGACAGGTCTGGGAACCGTTCAGGATGAGGATGTCCTTTACTACAACGCCGGCACCTGGTCAGTTTACTTCGAAGGTACGGCAAAAGGTTTGACAAGCGGTAATCTGGATGTGGATGCATTCGATCTGCCGTAACTTATGGCAACATAAAAAGGCTGGAGGCTCACAGTTTGAGCCTCCAGCTCCAGCTTTTTATCTGTGCGGAATCCTGTTTTCATGATTCTTTCAGGATTTCAGGCAGGCATACAGGAATAACTTCATGATGCAGAGTGTGCGAGCCAACCACCCGGCAGCGAATCTATCATTGAAACGAATTCTAATTTTTACGTCTATATTCATTGCTTTGTTGTTGATTGCAAGATATGCCATCAACAGTATGCAAACCCTTCAGGGAGACGCACTTCCTCCTCGAGCAGTCTCGATATCGCACAAGACCCTGGAAGAGGAATACGGTTTGCGTGTAAATCTTGTGGCTGTGAGTGCCGCGGGAGGTTTTGTAGATGTCCGGTTGAAAATTCTGAACAGTGAAAAAGCCAAATCCCTGCTGCAGGATCCGGAGAACTTTCCATCATTGTTAATTGATAACCACGCCATCCTGAGTGCTTCAAAGGCAGCCAAAGAACAGGAAATCCGATTTGAAGATAACGGCAACCTGTTCATTATGTTTCCAAATGCCGGGAATGCAGCCAGGCCAGGGACCCGCGTGAGGATCATGTTCGGCAATATAGCCCTTGAACCCATGGATGTGCAATAGGAGAATTCCATATTATGAGAGCAAAAAACACCCTGCCGATTACTTTTCTTTTCCTGTCTCTTCTGGTTCTTGCAGGATGTGCAGGTACACCATCCTTTCACGGCGCTCTTGCCGAGCCGATCGCGCCAGCTCCGGAAATCGATCTGGTTGACCAGGATGGCAATATGGTTCGCCTCAGCGACTGGAGTGGGAAAGTCGTCCTGATCTTCTTTGGATTTACGAATTGTCCGGATGAGTGCCCGCTCACGGCAGCGCATATCAAGCAGGCGCTCGAGACGATGGGCGATGGTGCCCGGAATGTACAGGTGGTCATGGTCAGCACCGATCCGGTCCGCGACACGCCCCAGGCTATCAAGGAATTTCTGGGCAAGTTCAATCCGAACTTTGTCGGCATTCCGGGGACTGTTGAAAGTCTCTCGCGAGTCTGGGACGATTACGGAGTCATGGTCCTGCATGGCGGAGAGACGCATTCCAGCTTTATCTATGTCGTTGATCAGAGTGGAAAACTTCGCCTGACTTTTACGCCTGACACCAGCCCCGGGGAGATTGCCTCCGATTTGAATGTCCTTTTGGCAGAGCAATAGTGGACGCGATTGAAAAGAACAATGCCATGAAATCCAGACTCCTGCACTGGCTCGCGATTGTCTTTATTCTCGAAACGGGGTTGCTTCATATCATTACAGCCCAGGCTGAGTATGAAGGGGCCGCCTATATGGGCTATCTGTTCGCTGCGAATTTCTTCGGCTCGCTGATCGCCGCTTCGGGTATTTATCGCAGACAGTTGTGGGGCTGGGTCATCGGTCTGATCATCTCTGCCCTTTCGATCGCCGGTTATGTCTGGAGCAGGATGTGGGGCATGCCGGAAATGCAAGTGGAGGAATGGCTGGCTCCCTATGGACTGGTCGCGATGTCTGTGGAAGGCATCTTCATCATCCTTTGTCTTTTGCGGCCCTGGAGACTTTCCCCTGTCGCTCCATCAACTTCTGAGAGCTCCCGACTTCGATATATCCTGCCAATCGCGGGCCTGCTTATCATTTCATCCGTCAGTGTCTTTGCCTATCGGTGGAATGTGGCAGCCACGCAGCAATATGGGCATCATGTCGGCTCACTGGATCAAGTCTGCAATACGCCGACAACGTCATTCGCCGAATTCGAGGAACGCTATGGCGTGCGGATATCGCTGGTTGCCGTTTCGATGATGGATAGCATCGTCGATGTCCGTTTGAAAGTCGTCGACCCGGATAAGGCTGCTGCCCTGCTTAAGAACCAGGCGGCACTGCTCGTGGACCAGGAGGTCTTGATCCTGGCTCCTCACCAGCATCATCACGGCTCGATCAAGCGCGACAAGATCCACTTCCTGTTCTTCCCGACCCAAAATGGTACCGTTTATGCAGGCTCACAGGTAAGCCTCGTTTTCGGTTCCGTACGATTGGAGACTGTTACAGTTAAATAACATGCACGAAAATATTCGAATGAAAAAGTTCTTATCCACCGGGCTTTTGATTTGCCTGCTGATTTCCTTCTTTGGAGGATGGATACCTGCACGCGCCAGCACAGTAACCTGGCAAACCCTCGATACAACTCCGAATAAATTAGACCCGGCACTAAGGGAATTGCTGCAAACCCTCCAGCCTGATGATACGCTCACTGTCATTGTTACCCTGCGACAGCGGACCGATCTGGCACGAATCAATGGACTCACTCGCCGAGAACGCAGGCGGAACCTGATCCGTTCCCTGAGGAACACCGCCGACCGCACGCAGGGTCCCCTGAAAAATTGGCTTCAGGCGCGTCGCAACCAGGGCAGGGTCCAAAAGTTTGAATCGCTGTGGGTCATCAACGGTTTCTCCGTGACCGCGACGGCTGAGGTCATCAACGAACTTGCACAACAGCCGAATGTACTCACCGTTGCCTCTGACGAGATCGACATCGTTCCCGCGTACGCGACGCCCGAACTGAACCTCTCAAATATAAATGCTCCGGCCCTCTGGGACCTGGGATATACAGGCCAGGGTATCGTTGTTGCCAGTATGGATTCTGGTGTGGACCTCAACCACATCGATCTGGCTGCGCGCTGGCGGGGAGGCTCCAATAGTTGGTTTGACCCATATGGGCAGCACCCTACGACTCCAATCGACCTGAGCGGTCATGGCACCTGGACAACGGGAGTCATGGTCGGCGGTGATGCTGGCGGAACAACCGTTGGCGTAGCACCGGACGCGCAATGGATCGCAGTCAGGATTTTCAATGATGCAGGCGGCGGGACTGCCACAGCAGTCCACCAGGGATACCAATGGATTCTGGACCCGGATGGCAATCCTGAAACGGATGATGCGCCGCAAGTTGTCAATAATTCATGGACTTATTCAACCCCAGGCTGTGATCTCGAGTTTGAGCCTGACTTACAAGCTCTGCGCGCGGCAGGGATCCTGCCAGTTTTTGCCGCGGGCAACTATGGCCCGTCCGGTAACACGAGCCGGAGCCCTGCCAACAACCCTGCTGCTTTTCCGATTGGGAATCTGAATGACAATAACATGATTTATAGCAATAGCAGTCGTGGACCCTCCGCCTGCCTGGGTTGGGCCGGTCCCTACCCAAAGATCGTCGCGCCGGGTGTTACGATCCATACAACGGATTTGTTTGGCGCATATTACGATGCAACCGGCACATCACTGGCAGCGCCTCACGTTGCTGGCGGATTAGCACTCCTGCTCTCTGCATATCCTAATTTATCTGCAGCCGAACAGGAGAACGCGCTGATCAATTCTGCCGTCGATCTTGGTCTTATCGTCGGCCCGGACGATACATACGGACACGGTCGCCTTGACCTCCTCGCCGCGTTCAACTTGCTGGGGAACTCTTCGACACCCACAGCCACCCTTACTGATAGTGCAGCAACATCCACTCCGACGGATACGCCAACCACTGCACTCACCGATACAGCGACTGCTACGGCGACATCTTTACAAACATCGACCGCGACGCAGACATTCACATTTACTCCGACTGCCACTCTGCTCCCAACCAATACACCGACCATTATACCGACGAGTACATCTACCTTTACTGCGACGGCTACCCATACTCCAACCCATACCTTTACACCCACGGCGACCCCGTCCTACTCTCACAATCCACTCTATCTTTCCCTGGTAAATAACCAGACCATTGGGGGCATATCCTCTTCTGACGAGGATATCCTGAGATTCGATGGGCTGAACTGGAGCCTGTTCTTCGATGGGTCGGATGCAGGCGTGGGAGGGTCCGACCTGTTTGCCTTCTCCATCGTGGATGCAGATACGATTCTGATGTCCTTCAGCAGTACGGTCACAGTCAATGGAATTTCAGCCGCACCTCAGGATGTGTTGAGGTTTGAGGCAACATCCCTCGGCAATGTCACCTCTGGGACATTTAGCATGTACTTCGATGGCAGCGATGTAGGTCTTAGTACAAGCAGTGAGAATATCGATTCGCTTTCCCTGCTGCCTGATGGACGTTTATTGATTTCAACGACGGGTAATCCCTCAGTTCCAAACCTCACCACGGGCAGAGATGAGGACATTCTGACTTTCACACCGACAAGCCTGGGCGATGCGACCAGCGGTTCATGGTCAATGTACTTCGACGGCTCAGACGTGGGGCTGGGTGAGACCAGCGCTGAGGATGTGGATGCGCTGGACGTCACTGCAAATGGGAATGTATACCTGTCAACCTTAGGCAATTTCCTGGTCAATGGACTTTCAGGCGCAGATGAAGACGTGTTCCTCTGTATGCCTGCATCGGTGGGAGATGTGACGGCCTGCAATTACGCTCCGGTTCTGTATTTCGATGGCAGCACCTGGGGATTGACTTCCAATGATGTGGATGCCTTTAAGTTCTCACTTTAGGTCCTGTCCCAATAACTATTCCCACTCCGGTTTATGAGCCCGACAAAATGTTCATCTTACCAGTGGAACTATAGCTTTGGACGAGTGGGTCTGACTATCCCAGGATAAGAGAATCAGCGTTGCAGCTTCGAGATGAACACAAGAGCCGGGAGATTTCCTCTCCCGGCCTTTCATGATTCAGAACCAGTTCTGTTTTCATCCACTAGAACTCTCCATGTCCAATTCGTGAATCCCCCATACTGCTGAGTCGACTAGCAGGCCGCTTACATTACAATAGATGTATTAATAAATGATCTGCTGGAACAGAAACAGGTTAAAAAAGTCATCAGGCAACGAAGCCTTTACGATTTGGATAAGTCTACATTGATAATCTCTGGAGGATTGAATGATTCAAACCCGGCTCGAACACGACTTGCTCGGCGAACGCGAAGTACCCGCCGAGCACTATTACGGTATCCAGACCCTGCGGGCGCTGGATAACTTCAACATTACAGGCATTCCCATTGCCCACTACCCGCGACTGATCAACTCATTGGCGTATATCAAAAAGGCCGCGGCCCTGGCCAATATGGAGCTTGGCTTGCTGGAGCCGCGGCTGGCTCAGGCCATTGCCCAGGCTTGTGATCTGATTATTGGCGGCCGCTACCACAAAGAATTCGTGGTAGATGTGATTCAGGGGGGTGCAGGTACTTCCACCAATATGAATGCCAATGAGGTGATCGCTAACGTGGGGCTCGAGCAGATGAATTACGAGAAAGGCCGCTACGACATCCTGCACCCACTCAACCACGTCAACCTGTCGCAATCAACCAACGATGTCTATCCCACAGCCTTACGCCTGACGTTGAGCCAGAAAATGGATGGACTGCTGCGCGAGATGGAAGGGCTGCGCCAGGCATTGGCCGCCAAAGGTCAGGAATTTGCGGATGTGATCAAGATGGGTCGCACGCAGCTACAGGACGCCGTGCCGATGACTTTGGGCCAGGAGTTTGGCGCCTGGGCAGTCATGGTAGGTGAGGATATTGCCCGTGTGCGCGAGGCTCAGTCATTGATCCACGAAATCAACATGGGCGCGACGGCCATCGGCACCGGCCTGAATTCTCATCCCGACTATGCCCCCTTGGTGACAGCGAAACTGGCTGAGATCAGCAGCGTGCCGGTGATCGGATCACAGAACCTGGTGGAAGCCACGCAGGATACCGGTGCGTATGTCCAGCTTTCGGGTGTGCTTAAGCGCGTGGCGGTCAAGGTCTCCAAAATCTGCAACGATCTGCGCCTCCTCTCCTCCGGTCCGCGCGCCGGGCTGCACGAGATCAACCTGCCGCCCATGGCACCGGGCTCGACCATCATGCCGGGCAAGGTCAACCCGATCATCCCCGAGGTCGTCAACCAGGTAGCCTTCGAGGTTATCGGCAACGACCTGACCATTACGATGGCGGCTGAGGCAGGCCAATTGGAGCTGAACGTCATGGAGCCTGTCATCGCCTACAATTTGTTTACCTCTCTGGATTTGCTCGGGCGCGCCTGCCGCACCCTGACCGAACGCTGCATCACCGGCATCACCGCCAACCGCGAGGTCTGCAGGCATATGGTCGAAAACAGCATCGGGTTGGTCACTGCGCTCAACCCCTACATCGGCTACGAAAAATCGACCGAGATCGCCAACCTGGCTCTGGCTACAGGCGACTCAGTTTATGAGATCGTCCTGAAAAAAGGCTACCTTTCCAAAGCCGCGCTGGATGAGATCCTTTTGCCGGAGAATATGACCAGACCGCGCTATATCAAATAGGAGTTCAGAAGATTACATGAGTCGCGTTTCGCATTCAACCAGGGATGCACGCGACTCATAAATTTTATTCTGCTTTATTCCGCCCTGCGTTCAAAAGCCAACTAGCGAGGCGAATACATTTTATATTCTTCCGGGACCGGAATGCCACCCTCCCAGACAACGTAACGAAAGTCGTCCGGCGAAGTATTGCCTTCCGAATTGATCAACAGCACTTGCGAATCGGGTCCGAGTCCGAGCTGCTCACGAAAATCCCGCGCGCCGGCGTGCTGCATAATGTACATGAGGGCCCCCAGGGTCACCGCACCAGACTCACCCGAGATGACGAACGGATCGCCTCTGAGCGGGACGCCATAAACGCGCATGCCCATGGCCGCGACGAAATCCGGGCAGATCGCGAAGTAGTCTGCGCAGTCTTTGAGAATCTTCCAGGCAATTGGATTGGGTTCCCCACAGGCGAGACCGGCCATGATCGTGGCAAGGTCGCCTTCGACATTATGAGGCAGGCCATCTTCGGCTTGCGCTGAGCGATACAGGCAGGCTGCCTTCGTCGGTTCGATCACGCAGGTCCGAATGCTGTCCGCACCAAACAGATTATGGTAAAAGCCGATCGTGGCAGCTGCCAGGGAACCGACTCCGGCCTGAACGAAGATGTGAGTGGGCTGGCTCAGCCCCTGACCTGCCAGCTGTTCCTGGGCCTCGCTGAGCATGGTGGTGTACCCCTGCATGACCCATCCCGGGATATCTTCATAACCTTCCCAGGAGGTATCCGAGACCACTTCCCAGCCGTTGCTCTGCGCGTCCTGATATACCTGCCGGACAGCATCATCGTAATTCCCATCCACGACCACGACCCGGGCGCCGCTGCTTTCAATGGCCTGGATCCGGCCCTGGGAGGTCAGCTTGTGCACATAAATGACCGATTTGAATCCCATTTGGGCGGCCGACCATGCCACGCCGCGCCCGTGATTCCCGTCCGTGGCGGCAGCAAACGTGATATCACCCAGCTTCTCCCGGGTGGACTCGCTGGTGAGATCGGCAAAAGATAACTCCTGATCTTCCAGGCCGAGCCGCTTCTGCAGGAGCCTGTAAATCGCATAAGACCCTCCCAGCACTTTGAAGGATCGCAGGTCCAGTCGAGCTGACTCGTCCTTGACCCAGATCCCGCCCAGGCCCAGTCGGGCGGCAAGGTTCGAAAGTCCCTTGAGCGGGCTCATGCGGTAGCCGGGGAGCTGGCGATGAAAAGCGCGAATTTTGCGCGGCAGTTCAGGGGGCAGTATTTCCTTGAGCCTGGCGTCCGCCGTATGGGCTGTTTTGAATTTGTTTTTTGTCCATTGAATCGGTTGTTCGGTCATTAGAATTTACTCCAGAGATGTTCTTGTCCAGTCTCAATCATTTTTCAACGACATGACCATAGGGTAATGCACCTGCTCGGCCGCCGCGAAGCCAGCCTGCAACGCTTTGCGGTTTATCTCCTCGGTGCCTTTCGGAGCGCGGGCGGTGACAGCTTTTTCGATGGCAGCGCGTGAGACCACATTCGTCAGCCCCACCAGCACACCCAGTGCAACTGTGTTCGCGGTGATCGCTTTGCCGGTCGTTTCCTGCGCAAGGCGCGCAATGGGGATCTTGATGCCGTTGAAATCGGCGGACGTCTCCACCCGGTCTGCGTCCACGATCAACAAGCCGCCCGCCTGGACGGTCTTTGCAAATTTCTTGTAAGCCTCCTGGCTGAGCGCGACGACAACATCGGCAGATAGAACTTCGGGGTGATCGATCTCACCCTCCGAGATGACCACTTCGGAACGGCTCGCGCCGCCACGCGCTTCGGGCCCATAACTTTGGGTCTGGGTGGCTTGTTTGCCATCATAGATCGCGGCGGCTTCCGCAAGGATGATGCCCGCCAGGATCATTCCCTGCCCCCCCTCGCCTGCCAGCCGGATCTCAGTTCGCTTGTCCGCAGGACTGCTTCGCGTGTCCATTAGTTGCCTCCATAGTTGCGCGGCTGGATGACTTCTTCCTGCACGCGGTCCACCAGCGTGCCATAGACCTTTGTATATTCCGGGCGGTTCTTGGTATGCAGGACCCCGCGCACGACCTTTGTATTGAGTCCGCGCTCATCCTGGCTGAGCCTGTCGTAGGCAGATTTGGAAATGCTGTTGTCCTTCAGCGCTCGCATCATATCCGCCGCCGTGCCCAGTTTGTTGATGCGACCAAACGTGGTATGACAATAACTGACAGCTTCCACGAGGCTGAAGCCTTCGTTGGAAATCGCCTGCGCCAGATACTTATCCAATTCAAGGACGTGATAGGCCGTACTGCGCGCGACGTAGGTCGCTCCTGCGGCCGCCGCCAGATCACAGATCGGGAAGGGCGGCTCGACGTTCCCGTATGGCGCAGTCGTCGCGCGCATATCCAGAGGAGTCGTTGGGCTGTGTTGTCCGCCGGTCATACCGTAGATGGAATTGTTCACCACCAGCTCGGTGATCCCGATATTGCGGCGCGCGGCATGGATGAAGTGGTTACCT
>Ga0105104_10002092_pt1 | contig 14703 bp, 18 predicted proteins | sample PPLLaktember2015_3_FD_87034 | JGI IMG/M metagenome (GOLD analysis project Ga0105104, IMG submission 87034) | Freshwater sediment microbial communities from Prairie Pothole Lake near Jamestown, North Dakota, USA - PPLs Lake P7 Core (6) Depth... | ecosystem: Environmental > Aquatic > Freshwater >... | reverse complement strand
GTCAATTTCGTTCCCCAGCCGCTTCTGCGCAGCGGTCACCTTGTCAACATTCGCAGCGGCGTTGGCAGCGCCGGTCGCGCGAATATCCATGGTGACTCGATTGTAACCGCCTGTGGTAGACATCTCTCACCCCCTATCTAAGCATCCTGCCGAGCTTGTTGGCTATCATGATTGCCTGCTGCTCTTGATTGAACTGATATATCTCCAATGCCTTGTTGAGTATCGTCAGCCAGACCTCGCGCTCTACCTGGTCAGTCGAGTACAGGAGTGCGTGCGCCGCCTCCTGGCTCCCTACGTTGACGGCGTAGGCTATTGCCTTGATGGTAGCAGCGCCCGCTATTCCCCCTGGAAGTCCTCCGTGATTTCGGGCTGACTCGCCTGCATCCAGGCAAGCACCTGATTGCTGTGCGCGGCCATCGCGAGGTCATTGGCGAACATATAGGTGATGACCTCGCGGGCGCGCTCGGTGTTGTAGCCGAAGAACTTGGCCAGCGTCATATCGTAGCCGTCCGATACGTGCGTGCCGTCCACGGCGTCGAGCGACGTGCAGGCCCGGATGAGCAGATCGGCATGGGCGCCTAGCACGTCCTTCGACTTGTCATTGCCAGCCACGCGCCGAACGATCTGCATGACGTCGGCGTACTCCATGCGCTTGTACGTCGCCTTGAGGAGCCCATCGTACCCGGGCACATCGAAGGTCGTCTTGGTGTCGTTCGCGATCGCAGTCCGCCGGGCGCGAAGCTGGTCCATGAAGGACTGCTCCACGTCCGACGGCTGCTCCTCGGGCTCCGGCTCGTAGCCATCGCCCTGTGTGATCTGAGATTCGGTTGCCATGTTACCGCTCCTCGGTTGTCGTTGTCTAGCCCAGCGTGCCGGAGCACGAGACTTCGAGAGTCATGATGCCCGCCTCGCTGGACTCCGAGTCCACTTCGGGGAAGCTGACGGTCTTGAGCTTCCCGGTGTAGACCAAGCGCGATCCGTACGGGTTCTTGTCCACGTCCAGGTGAACCTTCGTCACCGTCACGTTCGCGCGGCCGACCGCCTTGGCGAGCGTGTGCGCCTTGGGCAGATCGGTGTCGTACTCGAACATCTTCCCGGCGACGACGTTGTTGATGGTCTTCGTGCCTCCGAGCGAGACAGCCTCGGCCATGCCTCCCGGCCGGTACTTCAACTCCTCGGAGTCCACCTCGCCGCCCGTGAGGGTGTCGAAGGTGCCCAGGTCACCGAGCCCGGGGTAGTCCACGTACACGTTGATGAGGTACTGGTCTCGACGAGGCATTAGACCAACGCCTCCGTGATCTGCTGCTTGACGATGTCGATCGCGACCAGCTCGGCGAACGGACTGGTCTTGATGTAGATGACGGCGCGAATCTCGCCGTTGGCGATCGTCTCGGCCGTGTTGACCGCGTTGCCGACGTCCACGAAGAATGCCTCGTCGGCTGCGGTGCCATAGAGCGCACCGGAGTCGAAGTAGGGCACGAGCATCCCGGTCAGCTGGCCCGCGAACTTCTCGAAGACGATGCCCTCACCGTCGATCTGATGGAAGGTGAAGTCCTCTGCGATCGCGTAGGACTTTGCCTTGATCTCCATCACGAGCCGCACGTTGTTCAGGCCGATCCAGCCCTTGAGCTTTGCCGGATCAGCCAGCGTGCGGTAGCCGTAGGTGCGAACGCCGCCGAACATCTCGCGAGCGATGTCCACACCGCCCTCGTTCAGTTCCTCGCGGTCTGGGTCGGTGAAGCCGCCGACGACTCCGATGGCGTAGCGGGACTCGCCGTTCTTGCCCGCCGCTGGCACGTTCGCGTTCGTCTGACGGGCCATGAGCGCCGCCTGCACGGCGCTGTAGGGCACGAGCCGGATGGTGCCCGACACGATGCCGGGAACCTCGGCCCACGGTGCGAACAGAGCGCCGTAGCGAGCGTTGGGATCATCCCTGAGTCCGTCGGCCTGCGCGAGCAGGGTGGACTTGCTCGGGACGGCGGCGTAGGCCGAGTCCAGGATCGCGACCCTGTTCATGTCGTAGGCGTGCTGGAGCAGCGCCTTCTGGATGGCCGACGATGTGCGACCCGGAGCCGACACCTGTCCGGCACCGAGTTCGATGGTGAGCTTGTTCAGCGCGGTGACCCAGTTCGGATCAGTCGCGGTCGCGATGTCGTCCGTACCAGCCGAGAGCGCGGTCGCGGCGATCGGGGCTGGATCGAGCGCGCTCGGCCCGGCCGAGATGACGTTCACGTAGTCCGACAGGCTCGACCAGTCGATGGCATCCTGCTTCGCCGTGAACTCCGGGCTCGTCTCCAGCACTCCTGCCGTGTTCGACACGGCGATCTGGAAGAGTCCCGCGCTCGGGATGGTGACCGCGATCCGGATGCCCGACGACCACGAGCCCGCGTTCTTGGCCTCGACGCGCAGGACATCGGCCACGGCCGTATCCTTGAGCACGAGGAAGCCCTTGGTCGGAGCGACGCCAAACACGCGCTGGAAGTACACGCGCGAGCCGCCGTCCCGGAAGAACGTCTCCATCGAGTCGTACGAGGTCGTGTATCCCGTGCGACCCCCGAACTTGCTGGTGTACTCAGAGAACGAGCGCACCAGCACTGGCGTGTCGGGGCCGTTCTCGGTTGTCCCGATCACGAACCATGTGTCGATGCTGACAGGCGCCGAACGAGGCGGTGCCGCATCGACCACGTTGACTTCGACACCAGGCCTCACTCCGCGACCTCCTGGAGCGAGCCGACGTCCACCAAGAACTTGTTGTGTCGGTTCATGGGGAGGTCATCCGAATCGACTGTCTCGTCGGGCTGGAGCATCCGCCCGTCGGAAAGGTCGATCGCGATCGGCGTGGCGTTGAAGTAGGACTTGGCCTTCTCCGCGCCCTCGCCGGACCTGGTGGAGCCCTTCTGTTCCTTGTCGCTCATTCACTCCTCCGCTTGGACTGCGATCTGTACATCGACGAGGGCACGGCCCCACGGGTCTTCTAGCACCGGAGGCTTCGGGCCCAACTGATCGTTGATGAGCACGCTAAAGAAGACCGTGCCCGCCAACAGACTACGATTGTGATCGGGGTCAACCAGTTCGTTGTACCGCTCATCGACGTAGATGATTTCCTCTACCATGCCCTTGTCGAGCCCGAGAGACTGGTTCTGCAACATGAGATGGCGAATGCACGCGGCGTAGTCCTCCGCGATGTCGCGCGTATCCTGCTGCGTCGCAGCCGACACGATGGTGCCGATCCCTACGCCGAACGGGAGCGTGTAAACTGGCCTGTGCGCGTCTCCTCTCTTGCGCGGTGCGTCACCGACGAGGCCGATGCTGGCAACGACGATGCAGGGTAGTTGTTCCTCAACCCAGTTTGTGATCGTGTTCCGGCGCGTGATGCTGCCAGGAGGACACGTCCCGGGGAAGAAGGTGTTGAGGTAATCCATGATGGACAGATCGAGGGTGTCCACGATCGCCCGCTCTAGCTGCTTGGCACTGAACGGCGTCATTAGTACAGGCGCCCAGTCAGGACGTAACGGTTCAGCACCGCAATCCAGTGTCGCTGCGAGTTGGCAGGAAGGCGCATGAAGTTGCGGCGCGGCATTCGGCCGGTGCCCTCGACGTGGAAGATCGCATACTCGACCGATGTGCCCATCGTCACTTCATTGTTGGTGACGCGACGGATCGCACCGGGCGCACCAGGAATGGTCAGAGAATCGACTAGCTCCTGATTGTACTGGAGCGTGCCGTGATCCTTGCCGACGTTGACCTTGTGCTCCCACCATTCATCCGATAGCGGCGCCCATTCTGTACCGGTCGAGCCGCCCTCGGTCGCGAACTGCTCCTCCATGATGCGCTCGAAGTCCTCAGCGATGTACTGCATCACTGGGTACAGATTCCGGGTACGCCTGCCCATGCCGTCGAACGCACGCACGCTGCGCTCCAGGCCGATCGCAGAAACGTCGATCTGCATGGTCACGACGGTACACCGACGGCTAGCCGACGCCCGTACATGGCATAGCGACGCACGGCTAGCCGCCAGTCCCTTCGAGACGCCGGATGACATCGTTCAGCGTCCAAATCGAGCCGTCGTTGCCGACAAGTCCTGCCACGTCCCCGACGTTGATCCACACCCAACCGTAGTCGGGGAAGCTGCCCGTCGGAATGTCCTGGCTCGTGCCGACGACGTTCGGGTCGTCAGAGATGGACGAGCACAGGGCTTCCTTCATGAACGTGTGCATGGTCTCGTACTGCGCGTAGGCGCTGCGATCCTGCGCCACCTGCTCGGGGAAGTACGAGAGTTCGATCAACATGGCCGTCTTCATCGCGACTACCAGCGACAGCGCCTCGTGGTATTTCACGGGCAGCACGTCCGGGTCACCGATGCACGGCGCCATATCTACGGCGGCGAAGCTCATGAGTCGCCGCACTTCAATATCCGTCGGCCTGGTATCCGCCGTGAACATGCCGACCTCGCCGCCCATGCGCGTCTTGGTGCGTGCGCGTAGGAGTGCAGCGACATCTTCGAGCGACGGATACCAGGCCTGTGTCATCAGCTGGGTTCCCTATTCCTCGTCCGGCCCGGGATCGGGCGTCTGGGAGAGGTCTTCGGGCTCCTCGTCGGGATTGTTGGCCCGCGCGGCGTCGGTAGAGGCGATGACGGCCTCCATCAACTGCACGAGGGAAGTGCGAGGATCGTTGTTGGTGACCGCGTTCTCGGCGACGAGGACGCGCTGGGCGTCCCTTGCCGTGACGACAGCCGATGCGATGTCCTCTGGGGAGTTCTCCTGGACGAAGACGGCGAGCGTGTCGTCGCCGTAGTCGGCCAGGGCGTCGTTCAGGGCTGGAGCGGGCAGCGGCACTGTTGCCGTACCGCCGTACTCCGGCCCCATCAGATCAGGAGTCGGCTTGTCGTAGTGCTCCACGAACGCACCAGCGTTCTTGCCGCGCTCCAGGTCGTACCCGCCGACCTCGATCACCGCACCACGCCGCACCCGACGAGCGATTCCCTCTGCATCCTCGTACTGGAATGCGGCATGGCGAACGGTGACGCGCTCCCGGGCCTCGGCCTGGGTGTCGTCGGTCTGTGTCTTGCTCTGCCTGCGTGCCATGACGGCCTAGAGCCCCGTCATCTTCATGACGGCGTACGGGTTGACGATGTACATGACGCCGCGCCAGGACGTCTGCGTCCAGTTGCGCTCCGTCTTCTGCTCCCGCCACGTCTCCGTGCCCATCGGCTTCTCGACGCGAAGCTCGCCCAGCTGACCGCGAGCGACCAGGTAGGCGGTGCCCGCGACGACGCGGTTGGAGACGACCGGCGTCAGGTTCACGGAGTCGAGCATGGCCGCGTACTTGTCGCCGTACGCGATCACGAGCGCCGTGCGCTGGGCCGGGTTCATGATGAGCGTGTCGTACGTGATCCCCAGCTCCAGCTGATCCATCTCCAGCTGTGCCATGAGGAAGTCGGCCGTCGGCCGCAGGGTCGGGATCGTCGGGGCGTTGCCTTCCAGAAGGACGGCGTCCCAGTCGTGCCCGGCCATGTCGTGCGCCCCGCCGCCTGCCGTGATGGCCGCTTCGAGGATCTGGATGGCGCGCTGATTGAGCTTGCGCACCATGGTGTTCGCGAGCTTCCGGAGTTCCCGCTGGTACACGGAGGCCAGGTTGCGCTCGATGGCCTCGTCGGGAATCCAGATCTTGCCGCCCCACTTCTCGACCAGGGCGACCTTCGGGATGCGCCGATCCGCCGTGATGACGGGGAACTCCGCGCCGACCTCGACCATCTGGACGTCGCGCTCGGAGTACAGTTCGTTCACCGTCGGCTGGTCGTAGACGACGGCCCCGCCGGTGACGCCACCGGCCGAGTTGAACAGGTACTCCAGCAGGAACGCCTGCATGGTGATGTCGGAGAGGAAGCGCGTCACGCGCGTCGGCTGCTCCACCATCATGTCCACGGTGATGTCGCTACCGGAGACAATGGGCGGCCCGAGGGGATGCTGTGCGACTGGCATGTTGTTCGCCTCCTTCCTAGAGGTTGATGGCGACGAAGCAGGCTTCGTTCGTCAGCGCGTTGGTGAGTGCGACCCCGACGACGATGCCAGTGCCGAACGGGACTGCCTTGCCCGCCGCACCGACCTCGACCGACTGGCCGCTCTGGATGGCCGCTCCGGCGGTGACGGGGACGATCTTGTTCCCCCTCACCACCTTGCGGGAGTTGCCCTGGACGGCATCACCGTTCAGGACGCCGATCGGCCGTGCTGCTGCTGCGGCCTGGACGCACTTCTGGAGCCCGGTCGTGATGTCCACGACGTTGTTGGCCTTCGGTGCGACGAAGGTGCAGCCCGCGATCGAGGCGTCCGCGACCATGGTGATGTCATCACCAGGCTCGAACAGCGCGATGCACTGGTTGGCGAGTGCCATGCTACTGCACCTTCCCGTTGCGGGCCGTCACGACGGCCTGCTCCGACTCGGACAGCCAGCTGCCCGGATAGCTGCTGCTGGCTGCGACCTGCTCCTCCGAGTGGCCGACCGACCGCTGCTCGACGGGGATGACGTTCTCCGCCAGCACGTCGATGATGTCCTCGGTGCCCTTGGCGTCGGCTGCCCAGAGCTTCTCGAAGTGCTCGCGCTGGGCCGGGGCGAACTTGCCCTTGTCGATCGCCGCCGCGATCTTGGTGTCGCGATGGCGATCGAGTTGGACCTGTCGGGCCTCGCGACCGGCAGCGACGCCGACCTTGAGGTCGTCCAGTACTGCGGTCGGCACGAGGCTCATGCCCTCCGGGATGACCAGCGTGGTCTTCGCGGGCTGGCTGGGATCGTCCGGGCCGGTGCCGTCGCCGGGCGTCTCCGCGCCAGCGTCGTCATCGCCGTCGTCCAGTGCCGTGTCGTCCTCGTTCTCGTCCTCGGGGTCGGTCTGGCCGGGTGTCCTCGGCTCCTCGACCCCCGCTGCCTTCGCGCCCTTCTTGGACGGTCGGCGAGCCTTGGTCTCCGGCATGTCGTTCTCCCTCTGTCGGTCGTTGGGCCGAGACTCCGCTGCCGTTGCGAAGATTACGGCCATTGCTCCCTCGGTATCGGCCGCGCCTGCGGCGGCGGCCACGTCCTCGTAGACGATCTTGACTTCCTGCGGATCGCCCCACTCGATGCTGTCACCAGCAAGCGTGTAGGGGATGCGATAGAGGTCACCATCGTCGGAGTCGCAGATCACTTGCTGCGGCTCCAACTGTACCTCGCGCACCCACCACCAGAGCTGATCCCCGGCTGCCACGTTGTCGTAGAAGTCGCGGCGTAGCTGCTCGACGCTCACGGCCGCGTCCAGGCGCGGCACTGGCTTCCCTCCCTTGTAGTTTGCCAGGACGACACCATCGGGAACGTCCTCGGTGGTGTAGAGTGCTGCCAGGTCAGGCAGCGTGCTCACGCCGGGCATGGACACGCCGAGTAGACTCAGCGCACTCAATACCAGCGGGTAGGTCTTGCCCGAATTGGCCTTGAAGTTGAACAGGCCCTCGATCGAGCGGTTCGGGAATGCTGTCGCCCAAATGCCGTCGAACCAGGACGGGACGCCTGCGATGTCCGCATACAGCGTCATCTCGTCCAGTTCGTAGTTCTGGAGCGTACCGAACACCGGCTCCTCTGCAAAGGTGACCAGGTTCTCCGGTTCGTCACCGCCCCAGTGTCCGACCTTGAGGCGTGCGCTCGGGACGTGCGGATCGTCCTGGCTTGCGATGACGCCCTGCAAGTCATCCAGCGTGAACGTCGTCTCACCCGTGCTGAGCGGGAAGGTGCCGACCTCCAGGATCGGCACGCGATGCTTGGTAATGAAGTCAGGCATGATGCCTCGTGGGGCGCCTCGGGGCACGCCGACCGTTGGACGGCGCACGGAGGGACGACGCACGGACGGTAACGTCGTCTGGAGGAACGCGGTCTAGGCCGACGCGCCCCGAAGCTGTCGAGGGGGAGCCGTTGCTGGACGGGTCGGGTTCCGTCTCTGTGGGTGCAACGGTCCTCGGGGGACTGGACGGATCGCGCTGGGGCAGATTCCAGCGCTTCCGTATCCAGCCCTCCGTTTCGTCGTCAAGGGTCAGAATGCCCTTGTCGAACAGCGCCACGAGGTCGGCCACCGCTAGATCAGGGTCTTCGTCGCGCTCGAAGCCAACCATCGGCGCGTTCGCGTTCGGACCCGAGTTCCAGTCGGTGTAGTCCTCCATCATGTGCTGATTGAAGGTGTCGCGAATGTCCTCTGCCAGCGACATCTGGGACAGGGAGAAGAAATCGATGAAGCCCTCGGACAGAGCGCGCGAGCCATACGACGTCGTGCCTAGCTGCGCAAACATCTGGAGGAACTTGCGAGCGGTCTGCTCGTCGTGGTATCGGATGGACGCGAGCACGTCGCTGACCGTGCCCTCGACGCCCTTGAGCGTCAAATCCATGCCGTCGGTCAGCGTGCCGCCAGAGAACTCGCCTGCCTTGTAGCCAGAGGCGATCTTCTGCGCTGCCTCGATCTGCTGCTTGGATGCGCGCGTCGGCAGGGTCACGATCGGCACGCCCATGCTGTTGCGCTCGTGGCGCAGCACATCGAGGCGCAGCAGGCGATCCTTGAGCAGCCAATTCTTGTAGACCGAGCGCAACATGCTGCGCCCTAGCCAATTCGCGCCTTCCTTGTCGTTGACGTACCCGACCAGGCGATTGATCGGCAGCCTACGAATGCCCGACGGATCATTGGCCGTGAAGATACCGGCCTCCTGCCCGATCCACTCCAGCGTGCCTTGCTCTGTCACCTTGAGGTCGGTGATCGTCCTTGGGTGGACATAGGCGAGCTTGCGCAGGCGCCACATGCCGCCGCGAATCTCGCCAAGCTGCTCGAAGTAGGCGTAGCCGTACAGCTTGCTCAGCAGGGCCAGCCGCAGGTGATCGCGCCAGACAAAGCGGTCGCGCGAGCGAGGAATGTCGATCTTGGGCGCATCGAGGATCGGCAGGCCCGTGTCCTCGTGTGCTGCCTTGACCAAGCGCGCGGGAGCGCCGTTCGGATCGAGGAACCAGCGATAGCGCAGGATCGGCAGCGTCGTGCCCTGCCATAGCGCGTCGATCTGCGCGTCCACCCGCATCTGCTCGAAAGTCAGACGCGATCGCGGCCAGCGCAGTTCGGGAACGCGCTCGGCGTCATTCGCCCAGTCCTGCCAGTTCCCACCCCAGGCGTCAGTGCCCGGCACCCAAGGATGCACGAAGTCCTTGGACTGCTGCTTCTTGCTGGGAGGTCGTTCGATCGCGCTCACCAGACGACCTCCAGGACGTTGAATGGATCGCTCTGCCCGTAGTTCAGGCCGTCGGGCTCTAGCTGGCTGCGCGTGAGCGCCGAATCGACCGACTCGTGCTCCTCTGGCCGGATCATCGGCATCTCCTCGCCGATGAAGGCCATCATGAGCGCATCTGCCTCATCTGGCGATCCTGCACGAGTGCGCTTGCGGTAGTCGTCCTTGGTCTCGACCTCGATCTTGTTGCGGCCATTCATGCGCCACTTCAACTGCAAAAGCTGGTTGATGAGGTCTTCGTCGTCGGGTAGACTGATCGTGCCTTCCTGGAAACGCTCGCGCAGGTACCAGAAGTCCTCGCTGCGCGCGTTCAGGAACCGTTCGGTGTCACGAGGCGTCCTGCCTCCATTGTAGCCGAAGATGTCGAAGCCATCGTGCTGCATGATGTCGATCACGCCAGCGCCGACGCCTGCCTCATCGCCTACTGCGCGCAGCCCTGGCTTGCCGCGCATGGCTTCCTTCATTGCCTCGGATAGCTCGACCAAATCGCCCGTACCGGTCTTGAACACTTCCGACACGTACCCTCCGCGCTGGCGGTAGCACACGGAACGATCTTGACCGGTACGGGCGATGTCGAGCCCCATCACGCCCGGCTCGCGCCCCGTTCGACCTGGGATTTTGCGGCCGACTGCATCGTACAGCCAGGCAGGAGGGACAAGCGAGTCGTCGGAGAAGATGGGGAACTCGCCGCGCACCTTGGAGGTATAGAGGGGCGAGTTCTTGCCCCAACGCAGAGCCCTCTCCTCGACCCACTCTTTGGACAGGAGCAGATCACGCAGGTACTCAGGAACCCACTCATCAGTGAAGTTTGGAGTCTGGAAGCCGTCGATCCGGATCACGTTCCACCCAGAGTTTGCCTTGCAGACAGACGCGAAGTGCGAGGATGGGTTGTCCGGGTTGCCGATCGCGAGCACGCGGCAGTAGGTGTTGGTCACGATCGTATCGACCGCATCCCACAGATTCGCAGGCACACCGTTGGCCTCGTCGATGAGCACGAGGACGTACTTCTGGTGGATGCCCTGGAAGGCGTCGGGATTGTAGTCGGCAGGCTTGCGTCCGTAGCCAACAATCTCGCCGTGTTGCTTGCTGCCGAGGCGCCACACGCAGTCCAGCGTGACCTTGCCTTGAAGACCACCCCGCGAGTGCGCGCGAGCAATCTCGCGCCAAAGAATGGCCTGCACCTGCGGCCAGGTTGGTGCCGTGCTGACGACGAAGGCGCTCTGCGGCGGGTGTGCGTCGATCCACCATGCCGCAGCGCGCGATGCGATGAACGACTTGCCCGCATCATGGCACGACTTGACGGCGGTGTAGCGATGATCGCGCACCGACTCCAGAATCTCGGTCTGCTTCGACCAGACGTACTCGCGCAGGACAGTGTTGACCCAACCGACAGGATCATTCTCCCAGGGCGACGGCTGCGGGTCGAGACGTTCGGCGACCAGCGCGAGCGCGTCCGACAGTGCGCGCTCAGCGAAGCCCTCGCGACGCTGCCCGTAGCGCACCATGTCGGTGCCTGTCACCTGGACACCGGCGCGGGGTCTGCTGCCTTGACGGTATCGCCTGCCTGGTAACGATCGGGTGCCGTGTATGCCCGCACGTCGTCGCGCCGGACGATGACGTGCGGCTCCAGGTACGGGAAGCGCACGACAGTGTGCTCGGTGGCACCAGTGAACTCCGATGCTCTCATGGTACTAGCTCCGGCACGGGCATGAAGGCGGGGAAGACCGAGATGGCGCCCCGGAAGACTTTCTCCTGCCAGTCGGGAGTCGGGGGCACGCCGAACGGGTAGAAGTAGTCCAGCTCGTGTACGTACACACCCGGCATCCAGAGTTCGGTGACCATCGAGGGCACGCGAAGCTCGATGTTCGGCAGCGTATCGCCCACCGTCAGCATGTCCCAGCTGCCCGCACTCTCGTCGGCAAGGAACATGGGATCGCCCGGCGGGTCCGACGGCCAAGGGTAGCGGCGGATCACGTAGCGTACACGCGATGCCTCGCCGCCAACCGGTACGGGCGACCCGTCCTCGTGAACGTACGAGAACCGATGGTAGAAGACTTGGCCTGCGATGACGCGGAGGTTGAGTTCAGCCGGTAGCATCGTCCTGGCCTTCCTCGGCATCGTCCACTATCTCTGCATCGACAGCATCGACCGTGATGGGAGCCTCGGGAGCGGGGAGCCGACCGCCTTCCAGCAGCGCCAAATGCTTTCTAACGATCGGCCCCACCGCTGCCTGCTGAGCCCGATCGAGTCGCAAGTCGGCCAGAACCCCTTCCAGGACTGCGACGATCGGCTGGCTCAGCTTCTCCGCAAGCCCGGTCTGCCGCTCGCGGAAGTCCATGTCGATCATGCTCTTGGCGGTGCGCGTGAGGCGATCGCGCTCCTGTCCGAGCAGTCTCATCGCCACGCGGCCCTCAGGCGTTGCCTCCAAGTCGCGCAGCGGCATCTCGGCTACCAGGGCTGTCAGAACGGCGATGGCGCTCTGCGACTGCGCAAGCTGCCTTTCCAGCGCGTCCTCGGGATCGGTGCTCTGTCCCCGGTACAGATCGGCCAGGTAGACGCCGTGCTCGCGTGCGGCCGTGATCTGATGGCTGGCGCAGTAGCCGATGCCCTGATGTAGCGTGCCGGAACCAGCGGTGTTGCGGCAGACGGAGCCCTGCTGCGGGGTTACTGGGTAGCCGCAGAGTTGGCCGGTCGGGTCGTCGCTCTGCGGCTCCCAGCCGTACAGCATTACGTCCGGCGCAATGCCATACAGTTGCTTCCGCTTCTGTGCCTCCGTCTTGGTGAGCCCTTCGCTCTCGTCGGCTACATGAGGCTTCCTCCGAGTCCGAAAATGGCTCTCACCACTTGCTCCACTTGCTCCCGAGGATAGCTCCGCCTCGGCCGAGTTGGTCTGGTTGGCTATCGGGCGGGGAGCCAGGCGTCGTGCCACGGGCCTGACTATAGCAGCCCGGATAGGGGTACGTCAACCCAGAGTGGACAAATCCCCTGCTAATTGAGTGGTTTAGCCGATGTCCTGGGGCACCTTGAGCCCCTGATAGGCGGAGTTTCGGTATCGCTTGAGGTATACCAGCAGGTGCCGAAGGGCGTCGCGGCCGTGAGGCTTGGCAGGGCCCAAGGTCAGGGCGAATAGCAGGGGAAACATGGCTTTGAGCCGGTTATCGGGCATTGCCGACATCTCAGAGGCCAATTGCGGGTGAAATGTGGGCATTTGCGAGGGAAATCTGGCCTGTTCCATCGCTCCGACGAGGTATCCGTGGACATATACCGGCGAAAGCTGATATTTGGCCTCTGCGCCCAGGTTTCCGTGCTGAGTTGGGCGTGTTACGTACCGTTCGTAGACGATTGTGGCCGGATTCTCCGGGGGACTGAGCTTGCGCACCTGAATTACCAGGTCGCGCAGGTGCTCGAACTTGAACTGGCGCACTTCGACGCTCTTGGAAATACCCTTTTTGGCGCTCAGTTTGTACCAGGCTACGCCCGTCGTATGGCCTGGGTCGATGGATATGACGACGCCATTCTCGTCATATGGGTCTGTCGGAGCCGAACGTATGTTCGGCCTCCTCGGTGCCCGATCCGTCCGTGTGTCAGTCATAGAGCTAAATTAGCACACTCGTGGCGGTTTGTCAAGCACGGGTTTATGGTCGCTAGGTCTGGCTAGCTGTCTTGGCAGGTTGGTTGGCGCCCGTTCTCCTTCGCGCGCTCGCCCGCGAAGGCGCGCCCGTCCCCCGCGAGGTGGTACTAAGAGATTCAATGTACGTCTAGAACGTGTGGGCCGGTTACCGCCGGGGAACCGAGCGGCCGGTTCTCTGGGCGGCGTGGTCTGTCCTTCTCCGCGTAGTATCGCCTCGCGGGGGAGGCGCGCCCCTTCACGCGCGAGGGAGATTTGGTGTATATCCAGCTAAATGACCTCGATTTGGTAGCCCTGCGGCTTGCCAGCCAAGAGCGCGAAAAAATTTTGCAAAAATTCTGGGGTCGCGCGGCCCGAAACCGGGCGACGGGGGAGGCCGCCTCCGGCCTCCCCCGAATTCTGCCCGCTGAGGGGGCCTCAGGCCCCCTTGCGCGGGCGGCGCGGCTTGCGGGCGGGCGAGGCCCCCTCCGGAGCGACCCCCTCCGCAGCGGGCTTCGCAGCCCCCTTCGCGGGCTTCGGCTTCGCAGCCCGCACGCGCGCGCGCTCCGCGCGCTCAGCCTCCGCCTGCTCACGCGCCTGAGCGGCAGCCCCGCGCGCGCGGTACACCGCGGTCGGTGCGTTCGCACCGGACCGGTTCTCCTTGCGCTTGCGCGCGCTAGCGAGGTCCGCCTCCGACGCGCGCTTGACGGAGGGGGACGATTCCGTCAGGAACCCGTCGGACCACCCTAGGGGGTTCTCACCCGCGCGGTACTGCGCGAGCGCGCGGTCCGTCTCGCCCGCGATGCGCTCGCGGTAGCGGACCGCCTGAGCGGGGTTCTCCGCGTCAAGGAACGTGAGCGCATCGACGATCGCGACGCAGGTCTGACGCGCGTTGTACCGCGTACCGTCAGCGGCGGTCGTGCCGATCAGGCGCTCACCCGTCGAAGCGGTCCGCTTCCCGGATGCGATCTCGCGCACGACCCGCTCGCAGGTGTTCTCGCGCTCATCCTGCGACTCGGAGCGAATCCCCGCGTACACGCCGGGATCGTCGCTGCGCTTCGTGCGGGCGATGACGTACTGTCCGATGCCCTCGCACGCCTGAACGAACGTGATGCCCGGGAGCATCTCGCGCTTGAACGGGACCGGGCGGGGCGCGTCGGGACCGGGCTTCCGGCCGAAGCGCGAGGGGGAGGAATCGCTAGCGGGCATGTCGTGCTCCTTCGGGTGAGCGCCCCGGGCGGGGCGCGGTTCAAACGTACAAGCGCAGCGTATCAGACCGTGCAGCGCCGATCGTACCCGTTTCGGTGTGCTAGCACCGGTGAGCATAGCTTGACAATCCTGTCAAGCGATGCAGTCCGTTCCCGCTCACAATAGTTTGCGCCGATCGGCACGATTGACCCCCGAATCCGTCCCCCGTCCGCCGTCAGACCGCGATTCCCCTGCTAGAAACGGCCGTTAGCGGGGGTCTAGGGGTTCGGCAACGTTCTACCCTCGTTAGCGCCTAGACCCCCCGGGAAACCCCGCTAGCGCCGTTCTAGCGGCAAACGGGGGACAGCGAATGCACACTTAGGCTAGCCTAAGTTGTGCGGCGGATCACCGAATCGGCAGAATCGCCCCGATGCACACTTAGGTGAGCCTAAGTTGTGTGCCGTGACACAATTCGCCCGGACGGCTTTCATTCCAAACCGGTCTAGTAGGGAATCCCAAACACGTGTTCGCCCGAACGCGCGTTTGGTCATGTCCACCGCCGCTTTGGGGTGGCCCTAATCTCTTTTCCATACGGAACTTTGGAAAATTTTCCAAAGTTTTTCGCAATTC
>Ga0105104_10002091_pt1 | contig 14712 bp, 13 predicted proteins | sample PPLLaktember2015_3_FD_87034 | JGI IMG/M metagenome (GOLD analysis project Ga0105104, IMG submission 87034) | Freshwater sediment microbial communities from Prairie Pothole Lake near Jamestown, North Dakota, USA - PPLs Lake P7 Core (6) Depth... | ecosystem: Environmental > Aquatic > Freshwater >... | reverse complement strand
TAACGTCGCCTGGGCCGATACACATATTGAGCCAAGACCTATGGCGAATATGGAGGGTAAGGCGGGTTACGATGCCTCGTCGGCGAGGATGAACATCGGGTGGTTTGAGCCGGTTGATAACACGCTGTTCGATTTGGAGTAACCTGCCCCTGTCTGCTGGTCTTTTTGGCGCTTTTGTGATAAAATTGCGCGCAAATGCGATTACAGTTTATCATTTGCAAGGTTATTCAGAGGGAGGCGTATTATTGTGCCGCCAGGTCGCGGAATATTGTCGATGTGACGTTAATGCCGCAGGGGCTGCACAATGAGCCGGAGAAATTGCGCAAAGAGGTCCAAAAGGCGCTCGATACGACAAACGATATTCAGGGCAGGCCTTATGACGCGCTGCTTCTGGGATACGGGCTTTGCAGCAACGGGATAGTCGGGCTTGGTTCGCAGATTCCGATAGTTGTGCCGAGGGGGCACGACTGCGTAACGCTGCTTCTTGGCTCCAAGGACAGATACAAGGAATATTTTGACAGCCACCGCGGGGTGTACTGGTTCAGCCCCGGCTGGATTGAGACCGACAACCAGCCCGGCAAGGAACGCTTTGAACGGACGCTGAAAGAATACATCGCAAAATACGGGCCTGACAACGCCGAATACCTTATGGAAACCGAGAAAAACTGGATGAAAGAATACAACTGGGCGGCGTATGTTGACTGGGGATTTGCCAATTCGCTCAAGGAAATGGAGTTCACAAAGCAGGCGGCCGAATATCTCGGCTGGAAGTATGAGGCGGTCAAAGGCGATTCGGGCCTGATGCAGCGGCTTGTGGACGGCCAATGGGACGAAAAAGAGTTTCTGATTGTAAAGCCGGGACAGAAAATCACAGAGGACCTGACCAGCGAAAACATAATCGACGCGAGGTAGAATGAAGTTATCGGAAATTTTCGCGGTACTGCTGATTCTTGCCGTAATAGGAGCTATTTACGGCTCGGAGCTTATATATTGGATCGTGCGTATTAAGTGTAAAGTAGCGAAAAGCAAATGCCCGCAACTGTTTAACTCCAGATACTTCCTGATTGTTCACATTTTCGCGATTGCGGGAATCCTATGTTTTATCGACGGCTTCTTTATAGAACCCGGATGGATAGAAGTAAAGAGGATTGAACTTGAGACGGACAAACTTAAAAATACCTCGTTGAGAGTCGTTCTCTTTTCCGACACGCATTGTGAAACAAAAGCGAGGAATGAGCAAAAGCTGATTGAAATCGTCAATTCTCTCAAGCCCGATGTTATTGTCTTTACAGGCGATATGCTGAATGCGCCGGAAGCGTTGCCGTTGTTTCAGAATACGCTTAAACAATTACAGGCGCCATTAGGTAAGTTCGCGGTAACAGGCAATTATGACATCCATTTAGATTTTGTTTTGACTAAACGAAACTTGTTTTTCGATACGGGCTTTGAGGGTCTTTCGGCCGAGACGGTTGCGGTCAAGAAAGAAGGAGAAACATTTTACATTACCGGCTTTAATGTTCCGTATCCTGAAAATTTTCAAGCCATTCTGCGAGACGTGCCCAGCGATAGATTCAGTATTCTGCTTTATCATCACTCAGACCTTGCGGAATCACTTAAGGGGCTGAACGTCGATTTATACCTTTCAGGCCATACTCACGGCGGGCAAGTGCGTTTGCCTTTTTACGGCGCGCCTGTTACACTGTCGAAGTTCGGCAAAAAATATGAGGCGGGCTTATACGCTATCGGCCAAACGAAACTTTACGTCAACAGGGGCATCGGCCTTGAAAATAAGCCCGCCCCGAAGGTCCGCTTCCTTTGCAGGCCGGAAATAACCGTCTTCGAGATAAAACCGAAATGACAAAAATATAAAAAGCAAAGGCAGAGTGAAATGTGCAATAAGTTAATCATGGTTGTTGTAATCGCGTCGCTATTGACTACCGGATATGGCTGCAGGAAGAAACCCGCCCAGACGGAAGCGCAAAAAGAAATCGACTCTGAAAATGCGAAGGCCGAGACGCTGCGGACGGCGGGGCATGCGGATGAGGCAATAAAAATTTTACAAGAAGCCCTGAGGAAAAATCCTGACTACGCCAAAACGCACAATAATCTTGGCTGCGCGTTGCGGGACAAAGGGCAGCTTACTGAGGCGGCCGTGGAGTTTGAGCGGGCGATAAAGCTCGACCCGGCTTACGTCAACGCCTTCAATAATTATGGCGTTGTGCTGGCCGAACAGAAGCGCTACGAGGAGGCGATTAAGTGTTTCGGGAAGGTCCTGTCGCTTGCCCCGGATTTTCAAAGCGCTTTGGATAACCTGTGGGAGGTAGGCGTTGCGGGTGAGAAAATGGACGAGGTATTGAAGGTGCTTATAAGCCAGGAACAGATTGACCCCAATAACGCCGAATTATATTACAGGGCGGGAGTAATTTATCATAAGCGAAACGAAACTCTGCGGGCGATAAAGCAGCTTGAAAAAGCCGTCGAGCTTCGCCCCGACTTCTCCGCGACAAGGGGGATTCTCGGCGATGCGCTCCTGCAGGCCAAACGTTACAGGGATGCGGCGAAGCAGTATGACGCCGCGATACAAATTGACGCCAACAATGTGCAGGTGCTGTCTTCGTATGCGCTGCTTTTGGCCGGCTCGCCTGACCCCGGAATGCGAAACCTAAATCGGGCGGTAGCGCTTGCCGAGGAGGCCTGCTCGCTGACGGACTACAATCAGCCGGTGCCGCTGGACGTTCTGTCGCAGGTGTACTTCGGCAGAAAAGAGCTGGATTTGGCGATCAAAACGGCCCAGAAGGCGCTCGAGGCGGCCAACAGGGAAGGCGAAGGATTTCTCGTCGCGCAAATAAAGGCACGCCTTGAGACTTATCAGCGGGCAAAGGGAGACAATTAGCGTTGGCCTGATATGGAGCTTGTTTCGATTATTGTGGTGGCACTGGGTTTGTCGATGGATGCGTTTGCGGTGTCGGTTGTGACGGGGGCGGCATACAGGCAATTGCATATCAGGCATACGATTCGGATGGCGGCGTTTTTCGGGGGATTTCAGGCGTTTATGCCGGCTGTCGGATATCTCGCGGGGCTTGCGTTTAAAAAATATATAGAGGATTTCGACCACTGGGTGGCCTTCGCTATTCTGGTTGTAATCGGGCTTAAGATGATTTACGAATCGTTCAAAATCAAAGATGAAAGAAAAGCGATGCACCCCGCCAACTGGTGGGTTTTGCTGACGCTTGCCGTGGCGACAAGTATCGACGCCCTGGCTGTGGGCATAACGCTTTCGCTTATCACAAATTCGATAGCGGAAGCGGTTATTATCATCGGCGCGGTAACGTTTCTTCTGTCGTGCGCAGGGGTGCATATCGGCAAAAGATTCGGTCACTTCTTCGAGAGCGGCATCGAGGCCATCGGCGGGCTTGTTCTAATCGGGCTTGGGGTCAAAATTTTGCTTACGCATTTGGTGGTATAGAGTAGAATAACGATTTGAGGTGCTATGGAATCAAAAGTATATTTCATCAAAGCTGGTATAGAGGACGGCGAGAAGGTAATTTCGGAAAAGGCCGGGCGGCTGTTCAAAACAGCGGGTTTTGCCGCGTGCTTTAAGAAAAACGACTTTACCGCGGTTAAGGTCCATATCGGCGAGCACGGAAATAAAACCTATATCAAGGCGCCGTGTATCAGGGGCCTTATTGACGAGCTGATTGCCTTAAAGACAAAGCCGTTTCTGACGGATACCAGCACGCTTTACACAGGCAGACGACACAACGCGATTGACCACGCGATGCTGGCTTCCGAGCACGGTTTCGACGTCAAAGGGCTTGGAATTCCTTTTATCCCTCCCGACGGGCTTTTCGGGACTTCCGAGACGGCTGTGAAAATTGACGGGATGCTCAACAAGGAAGTTTTCGTTGCTTATGATATCGTCCGGGTCCAGTCGATTCTGGCAATCTCGCACGTTACGGGCCACATCGCGACCTGCATGGCGGCGACGCTAAAGACCTTAGGTATGGGCTGCGCAAGCAGAAAAGGCAAGATGAGGCAGCATTCCGCGGTAAAGCCCGGCGTTGATATCGTCAAATGCGTCGGCTGCGGGGAATGCCTGCGCCACTGCCCGGAAGCGGCGATAATGATTGAGGACCTCAAGGCGCATATTGACCGCGACAAGTGCGTTGGTTGCGCGGAGTGCCTGGCGGTATGCAGGTTCGAGGCCGTAACTCACGACTGGGGCGCGGAAAACCAGCTTCTCGAACAAAACGTCGCCGAGCACGCCAAAGGGGCGCTCACAGGCAAAGAGGGACGCGCGGCGTTTGTAAATTTCGCGATGTCGATAACCGGCGACTGCGATTGCATGGGAAATCCGGACAAGAGAATCGTCGATGATATCGGGATACTTGGCTCGACAGACCCGGTCGCGGTTGACCAGGCGGCGATTGATTTAATTGAAAAAACAGCGGGCAAATCGCTGGAAAAAATTTCAAAATATCCTAATCTGAACGGCAAATGGCAGCTTGAGCATGCCGAGAATATTGGGCTTGGAAGCAGAACATACGAGCTTGTAGAGGTCAGATGAGATGACAATGGAAATAAAAGGAAGATTTTACCGGCTGGCTGCCAGATGTATCGTGATTCTTTTCTTCTGTATGGTCGGTATGCTGTGCGGTTGTACGGGCACAGCCGGTAATCTCAAACACTTTTCCGAGGTTCGGCTGGGTGAAGCGCCGGACAAGACCATCAGCGTCGTTCGCAGTCCGGACAATCGGCACGTGGTTTTCACTTCGGTTAACGGCGCTAAAAAGCGGCTCGTTATCGACGGCAAACCTGGGCCGGAGTTCAGCGAGATTGCCAGAAATTCCATCGTCTTTAGCCCTGACAGCTCACGCACGGCGCTGGCGGCCCAGAAGAGTAAAAAAGCGTTTGTGGTCGTTGATAATAAGCCGGGACCTGAATACGAAGATATTGAGAAAAACTCTATTATCTTTAGTCCCAATGGCAAGCGTGTTGCCTATGGGGCGGCAAAAAACGGAAAATGGATGGTTGTAGTCGATGGAAATCCTGGGCAGGAATACGAAAATATTTCAGGAGAATCGACCATTTTTAGTCCCGACAGCGGGCACGTGGCTTACGCCGCGGCAAACGGCGGTAAATGGCAGGTCTTTGTCGATGGCAAAGGCGGACCGCAATACGACGGTATCGGGCAAAAACACATCGTTTTCAGCCCGGACAGCAGCCGCTTGGCTTATCACGCTATCAGGGGCAATAAACATATTGTTGTTGTCGATAACGTGGAAGGACCCGAATACGACGCAATCGGAGCAATTATCTTTAGTCCCGACAGCACACATATCGCCTATGCCGGCTGGAATGGCCAGAAGGTTTATGTCGTTGTTGATGGTAAACCGGGGCCTGAATACGATGGGATTGAAAAATCATCCCCTGTTTTCAGCCCCGACGGCAAACGCCCCCACGGGGCGTCCCCAGGCGGACGCATGGCTTACTGGGTGCTTAAAGGCGGGAAACACCTGGTTGTTGTCGACGGCAAAGCCGGGCTTGAGTACGATACGATTAAGAACGGTTCGCCGTCTTTTAGTCCGGATGGTAAACACGTGGCTTATGCGGCAATTCGTGATGGTAAACAGATGGTCATCGTCGATGGTATTGAACAGCCGGCGTATGACAGTATCTTGAAAGGCCCTGTAAATTTCAGCCCGGACGGCTCCCGTCTTGTGTATGCCGCCAAAAAGGACTCAAAGTGGATGGTCGTCGTCAATAACAATCCCTTCGACCCCGCCCAGAGCTGGCAGGGGGATGAGTTCGATACGATTGCCGCTATCGCGTTTAGCCCGGACAGTAAACACCTCGCGTACGCTGCCAAAAAAGGCGCCTCGCCTAACGGCGAAATGGGCAAATGGATAGTTGTTGTTGATGGCCGGCCGGGGCCGGATTGTGATGCTATCGCCGTGCTCGCTTTCAGTCCCGACAACACCCGCATAGGATATATCGCCAGAGAAGGTAAAAAGTGGCAGGTTGTTATAGAGGGTAAGCCGGGGCCGCTGTTTGATGGTATTGTAGAAGGAATTCCCATCTTCAGCCCGGATGGTTCGCATGTGGTTTATGCGGCCGGGCTTGAGGATAAACAATTTATAGTCGTTGATGGACAGGCGGGGCCAGTGTATGATGGTATCCTCTGCGGGCCAGCACCAACGGAGAAAAAAGGATTTGAAGCGATAGCTTATCGCGGTAAAATGCTTTACCGTGTGACGTGGAAACCGTAAGCCGGATGCAGTTTAAGATTGAGGAACTATATGTCGCTTGGTGAAATAATAAGGAAAAAACGGGAAGAGATGGACCTGACGCTCGATGAGGTTAGCGCCAAGGTTGGTTTTTCAAAACCGTATCTGTCAACGATAGAGACGGGCAAGGTGAATAATCCCCCAAGCGATGAGCTTTTACGCAAGCTCGAAAAGGTGCTGGTGTTTCACCCCGGCCTGCTTCTGGACCTGGCGCATACGGAGCGTATGCCGCCCGATATGAGGGAAAAGGTCGAGTCAACTGCGGCGATTAACAAGAAGCTCTGGCAGGTCGTCAAGGACCTGATAAGCGACAATTCAAAGGTAAGCCAGTTGAGCGCGATGTTAGCCGCCAACAAGCTTGAGGCCCAGGAGCCGGGTCAGACGATATCGGCGGGGCGGCTTGTGGCGATTATCAACAAGGTTTCGGCTGGTTATCCGACGGATTTCGACGACCTCGATTATCCCGTAGGCGTGGCCGACGACTATGTTCGATGCCCGGACCTTCACGACGCCAACGCATTCGCGGTGCGGGTGGTAGGCGATTCGATGGAGCCGAAGTTCAAAGAGGGCGATATTGTGGTCTTTTCGCCTGCGGCCGACGTTGTCAACGGCGATGACTGCTTTGTGAGGTTTGCCGAGCCGCACCAGACGGCCTTCAAGCGTGTGTTTTTTGAAGAAAATAAGACGATTCGCCTGCAGCCCAGGAACGAAAAATACGCCCCGACGATGGCCGAGGGCAAAAAGATAAACGGTATTTATAAGGCGATTGCAAAGGTCGAACGGCTATAAGCTACAGGGGCTACACTCAAATCTCTATTATTAATTGTATTGGTGAGGAAAGCGTAAATATAAATAATAATAGAGAAGTCCGTGTAGCCATTGTAGATGATGGAGTATTCAGGGATGGCGATTCTGGTGGGGATTGATGAGGCGGGTTTTGGACCGATTTTAGGTCCGTTAGTAGTATCTTCGAGCGTTTTTCGCGTGCCGGAAACCATTATCTGGAAGAATTTGTGGGAAGTTCTGCGCACAAGCACGTCTGCCAAACGGACCAGCTTGCGAGGCCGGCTGCTGATTGTTGACAGTAAAAAGGCGTTTACCCGCTCCCTCGGAATCAAGCATCTTCGCAGAACGGTCCTGGCGGTATTAAAGCACTTAGGCACTGAGCCAAAACGCGCGGGCGAGCTTATTTCGGCGTTGTGTCCTGACTGCCTTGAGCATATAGAGGGATACCCCTGGTATAAGCAGCTCGACGATTATCCGCTCGAAGGCGACAGCGCGGATATCGCTATCGGCGCTTCGATGTTTAGAACAGACCTTGCTGGAAATCATATCGAGCTTTTGTCGTTAAAAAGCCGGTGTCTTGAGGTCGCGTATTACAACAGGATGGTCGCTGTGGTGAACAATAAGGCAAAGGTGCTTTTTTCGGCCGTAGCGGAACTGATTAGCGATGCGGTTATCCGCTACAAGGATGAGAACCTGGAAATCATCGCCGACCGCCAGGGCGGGCGAAGCCATTACAGGCGCGAGCTTCAATTATTGTTCGGCGGCGCAGATTTGAGGATTTTGCGCGAGGACGAGGACGTGAGCAGCTACGAATTGATGCTGGATGGGAGAAAAGTGCGGGTGTATTTTATGGTCGGCGCGGACGATAAATACCTGCCCGTTTCGCTGGCGTCGATGGCGTGTAAATATCTCCGCGAGGTCCTTGTGGACAATATCAACCGGTATTTTATCGGTTTCAATTCGACGCTTAAGCCGACGGCCGGCTACTGGAAAGACGGCCTTCGTTTTATCGAGGACATAAAAACGCATATTCCTAACGTAAGTTTCGATTCAAATCAACTTATCAGGTGCAGATAACTATGGCTAAAGCAAAAATAACGATAGTAGGCGCGGGTAACGTCGGGGCGACGACGGCCCATATCGCGGCGGGAAGAAAACTCGGCGATATCGTTTTAATTGATATTGTCAAAGGACTGGCTGAGGGTAAGGCGCTGGATATGGCAGAGGCGGGACCGGTTCAGGGATATAGCGGCTCGATTACGGGCACGACCGACTGGTCGAAAACTCAAGGCAGCGACATAGTCGTTATTACCAGCGGCCTGGCGCGAAAGCCGGGGATGAGCAGGGATGATTTGCTCGCAAAGAACGTCCAGATAGTCAAAGAGGTAAGCCAGAACGTCGTCAAATTTTGCCCTGAAGCGATCGTGATAGTAGTATCGAACCCGCTGGACGCGATGGTTTATACCGCGGCCAAAGTTACGGGATTCGCCAAAAATAGAATTCTCGGTATGGCGGGCGTCTTAGACGCGGCCAGATTCTGCTGTTTTGTCTCGATGGAGCTTGGCGTAAGCAGCGAGGATATTCGCGGGATTCTGATGGGAGGCCACGGCGACGATATGGTGCCCCTGCCCAGATTCACAACGGTAGCGGGCGTGCCGATAACGGAATTATTAGACGGAGCGGCGATTGCCCGATTAGTGGAGCGGGCAAGAAAGGGTGGTATCGAAATCGTCGATTTGCTCGGCTCAAGCGCATACTACGCACCGGCGGCAGGCGTTGTGAAAATGGCAGAGGCGATTATCAACGACAGCAAGGCCCTTATGCCATGCAGCGTTTTCTGCCAGAAGGAATACAGCGTCGGCGGATACTTCGTCGGCGTTCCCGCGATACTCGGCAGCAGCGGCGTCGAGAAAGTCGTTGAATTAAAGCTCAATACAGACGAGCGGGCGGAATTCGAAAAATCCGTCAGCCACGTCAAGGAACTCGCCGCTAAGGTTGACCAGTTGCTTTAAGCCGGTTTCCTTTTATTTTTTTGGCGGGATAAGGGTGTCCAGCAGGGGCTTGCGCCAGGATTTTGTGTCCCGGTCGTAAAGGCCGAATTCGGCACAGAATTCCCAGTAGTGAATGCTCATACCCCTTTCGACGGCCGTATCGGCGATGAATTTCGTCCATCGGACGCGGGAATCCATATCCGCCTTTTTATATACGCCGAACTCGCCTAAATTTATAGGCCGGTTGTGCTCTTTTCCCCAGGCCGCGCCTTCGTCAAAAATATCGGTCATAAGTTTCTTTTCTTCGGCTGTGCCCATCCATTTTGTCCCCGGCCAACTGTTGTAATCGCCGCCGTCGCTTTTGGGATTTTGCCCCACAACCTTCATATCTATCTGTGCCTGGGCGGCTTTTGCGGGCGTTATCCAGTCGGCCCCCTGATGGGTAACCGCGTGCGGGAAATAGTGATGAACAGTGACGATGATATTGCGGTCATTCTCAGGCAATTCAAGCAGCTTTAGATAACTAATCCAGCTATCGTTGGCTGCATCCACGACGATGATTCTATTAGGATTTGACTGCCTGATAACGGCAAGGGCGTCTTTGAGCCATTGGTTCCACAGTTGAGGCGTTAAAGCGTCGTCCGGCTCGTTATAAATTTCAAAAAGCAGCGTATCAGGATAATCTTTATAATGCTCGGATATCTGCTTCCACATCGCGAGGAATCTTTCTTTGTGGAAGCTGTTTGGGTCGGTATAAAGCTCGCGGTAGTGGTGCATATTCACCATTATAGGCATCTTCCTCGATAAGGAGCAATTTACGACCCAGTCAATTCTGCTGAAAAAGTTGGGGTCGATTGTGAATGGTTTTTCATAAGATGCGTGTTTTCCCCAGCAAACGGGCAGTCGAATCGAATCGAAGCCGGCCTGCTTGATAATATCGAAATACTCTTCTCTAATGACGACGCCCCATTCGCCTTCTTTTGGCGCCTCAAGCGCGTTGCCGATATTCACCCCTCTGCCTAACATCTGATTCATTTTGAACGCGTCGGGCTTGGCATTCGATTCGGCTGCCTGGCCGTAAGCGGCCCCAAGAAGAATAATTGCCGTTAACGTTGTGCACATTGACTTCGACATAAATTTTCTCCTGTAATATTATCACGACAATAAGGTTTATTGTTTCGGTGGTATCAGGGCGTTCAAAAGGGGTTTGCGCCATGATTTGGTTTCGAGGTCGTAGGCGCCGAAGATATTGCAGAATTCCCAGTATGTGAAACTAAAGCCCCGCTCGACCGCGGTATCGGCGATGAATTTTGTCCAGATGGCGCGTGAATCCATATCGGCCTTGTTGATGGCGCCGAATTCGCCGATATAGAACGGGCGATTATTTTCCTTTGCCCATGCCGCCGCGGCGTCAAAATCTTTTATTATCTCCTGCTTTTGCTCGGCTGTCGCGGTCCATTTTGTGCCCAGCCAGGCGTCGGCGACGTTGGAATCGGAAACCCAGTGCGCGCCCTGATGCGTGAATTGGAAAGGCAGATAGTAATGAGCGGTAACGATTATGTTGCGGTCGTCTTTTGGAAGCCGCAAAGTATCTATCAGCCGGATATCGTTCCAGTTGACCGGCCCAATCACGATTGCCCTGTTCGGATTGGATTGACGCACAACGGTAAGGGCTTCTTTGAGCATCAAATTCCATTGCTCGACCTTGAGATTGCCTCCCGGCTCATTGAGAAGCTCGAAAATAAGCGTATTGGTGTAATTCTTATAGTGTTCGGCAATCTGTTTCCAAAGCGCGAGAAACCGTTCCTTGTGGCCCGCCGGGTCTTTGTAAAGCGGGCGATAGTGATGAATATTCAGGACGATAGTGAGGTTTCGCTTCAGGCAGTTATCGACGGCCCAGTCGATTCTTTTAAAAAAGTTCGGGTCAATGGTGTAAGGTTTTTCTTCGAGGGCATGCGCCGGCCAGCAGACAGGCAGACGGATTGAGTTGAAGCCGGCGTCTTTTATGAGTTGGAAATATTCTTCCTGTATTGTTACGCCCCATTCGCCTTCATTCGGCGCTTCAAGGGCGTTACCGATATTGATTCCGCGACCGATAAGTTTGTTCATTGCGAATACGTTTGGTTCTTCAGCAGCCATAGAGACCGACGCCATAAATATAACGATAGCGGTTAGCAGTTTGGCCATAAAATTTTACTCCTTGATTTTATTTTGGCGGAATCAGCGCTTCGAGAAGGGGCTTACGCCAGGACTTTGTCTGCTGGTCATAGGCGCCGAATTCAGTGGCGCAGAATTCCCAGTAATCGAAGCTCATGCCGCGTTCGATGGCTGCTTCCGCGATGAATTTTGTCCAGCGGGCGCGGGAATCCATGTCCGCCTTTTTGTATGAGCCGAACTCGCCTAAGTTAATCGGCCGATTATTTGCTTTACCCCATGCGGCGGCGACATCGAACTGGCCGATGACGGCCTTTTTCTCCGCGTCGGCGCCGGTCCATTTTGTGCCCATCCAGGTATTGGAGTCTCCTTTGGTAATCCAGTCTGCGCCCTGATGGGTGAATTCAATCGGGGAATAGTAGTGAACGGTAACGATTATATTGCGGTCGTCTTTGGGGATATCGAGGTCCTTCAGATACGGGATTACATTGTCATGGGCTGAGCCGACGACGATGGTCCTGTTCGGGTTTGACCGGCGCACAAGGGCCAGCGATTCTTTCATATAAGTATTCCAGACAAACTCGTCAAGTTTGCCCCTCGGCTCATTCATAAGCTCAAACAAAAGGATGTCGGGGCAATCCTTGAAGTGTTCGGCAATCTGCTCCCACAGGGCAAGGAACTTTTCTTTCTGGCCATTGGGGTCCTCATAGGCCTCGAAGAAATGGTGGATATTAAGAATTATCGGCAGTTTTCGAGATAGGGCGCAATTCACGGCCCAGTCGACCCTTTTCATAAAGTTGGGTTCGATTGTGTAAGGTTTTTCTTTCATCGAGTGCGCTGACCAGCGGACCGGCAGGCGGACGGAATCGAAGCCGGCCTGTTTTATGATATCGAAATATTCTTCTTTAAGTATCACGCCCCATTCGCCTTCACTCGGGGCGTCAAGCGCGTTGCCGAGATTTATGCCCCTGCCCAGGAGCTTGTTCATTTTGAAGGGGTCGGGTTTTACTGCGTTGAGTTCGTCGGATGCGATACAGACCGGCGCGAGGGTGATTATTACTGTGAGTGAAACGATACAAAATAGGGCTGCTGATGTACTGGACATAATCGTTTGCTCCAATAATACGGATTAAAAATTAAGTTTGGCTTCATAACCACGGCATAAACCGCGTGAATCTGCGGTCGTGGTTACGGCCGTTGGCCTGTGCCTTCGGCAGAGCGGGAAATCCTTTATAAAGCACCGCTCCAGCAATTCCAAGGAACAGCAATATAACAGGTTCGCCTAAAATAGCAACGCGATAATAGATACTGCGGGCAATCGCCAAAAAGTCGATGGCGGTAATATTGTCAATCTGCCGATACGCGTCCATGCTTGCGGTCGCTACCGCGGTATCGGATCGCAGCGCCAGCGAATGACGGCCGCCTGCGGCGACGGCGATGAAACCGCTGCCGGTTGGAACGGTGCACTGCTGGCAGGCGTTCCAGCCCCAGGCCGCAAGAGTGCCGTTGAGCTTGAGGGCGACGGAGTGGAAAGCGCCGCTTACGACGACGGCAAAATCGGTATCGGGCGGTATATGCTGCGCGTATTCGTTCAGGCCGAAAACAACGACCGAGCCGTCCCGTTTATACGCCCGGCTGCAATAACCGTTGCCCTCGACGGCCACAAAATCGTTGCCCTGGGGGACGTTGCATTGCCCATGAGTATTATCGCCCCAGGCGGCAAGCGACCCGTCTTTCCTCAGCGCAAGATTGTGGTATCCCCCCGCGGCGACGGCGATAAAGTTGGGTCCCGCGGGAATGTCGCACTGCTTGAACTTGTTCCAGCCCCAGGCGACAAGTGAGCCGTCGGACCGGACCGCGATACTGTGGTATCCCCCGGCGGCTATTGAGATGAAATTTTTGCCTTGCGGGACGTCACACTGTCCGTATGTGTTGTTGCCCCACGCTCGCAGCGTCCCGTCGGCTTTCAATGCCATGCAATGTAAACCGCCCGCGGCAATGGCGACAAAATCAGAACCCTTTGGCGGGTCGCACTGGCCGTAGGTGTTGTCGCCCCAGGCGGTGATTGTGGCGGCAAAAGCGGGATTGAGCAGGCAGGGAATTAAACTCAGAGTGATTAAAATCAGACGTGCCCGCAAACTCATTTTTCACCTCCTCCACAAACGGCTTTTCACAAACTATACGAACAATCCTTTTCACGCCATAGCGTTGTGAATCCAATTCAGACCGTAAGGACAAAAACTCAATTTTACATCTTCAACTTGATGCTTACGGAATCGGCGAAAAAACAACTCTATGATTATTATACTTCTTAACTGCCTCGAATCAAGCAATATAACCGTAAATCGGATAAAAAATTTAAAAGGCATTTATCGACCTTCTGACAGTCATTTTTAGGCCTTTCCTTTAGACCCTTCCTTGCGAGGAGATTTACTGGCGGGAACATACCGGTAAGTGGTATAATTTCCTGTATGGCAGACGAATCCATACAAAAATACAGGGGTATAAATGCCATGGTCAGGATATGGGAGAATCTCAGGCGATTGCCTCCCTGGCGCCAGGTTTCGCTGAGTTTGGTGGCTGTGGCAATGGCGGGGGTCATCGGACTTGTGCTGGCCGCAAAAATAGCCCGGATGCAACTGGGCAGCGAGATAGTAAAGATAGGCAAGGCCGGCGAGCCGGTGGCTTTTACGCAGATGCAAAACAGCCGAGTTCAGACGGAGGCAGGCCTTGACGCCAATAGTTTCTATTTCGATGCGATAAGAGCAACTCCGCCGGGCGACCTTGTAAATCTCAGGCAGGTAAATTTGTTTTACCGGGTCAGTCTTGCTTCGCTTCCGACAAGCCAGTTTCCCGCCGATATGCATGAAAAAGTGGCCCAGGCCTTAGCCAAGGCCGAACCGATACTTGCCAATCTCGACAAGGCCTCGGTCCTTGCTTTGTCCGGTTTTGATATAGGAATCATGCAGGGTAACAAGGTTTGCAGGCCCCAGCTGGACAGCGTCCAGGGGGCACTCTCTCTGTTGTCTTTGCGGACGCTCAATTTAATCCAGGCAAACGATTGTGAAAAGGCGGCGGAGTCGGTAATGAGCGAATTGAAGCTGCTGCGTGTTTTTGACGGGTATCCGACGATGCTCGTGCAGGAAAGGAAAATGGCCTGCGTAGTCCTTGTATGCAGCGATATCCAGGTCCTGCTGACGCGCTGCCGGACCTCCGGGGAGCGTCTTAAAAACATTCAATCTGCCCTTCAGGGAATAGTCGCATCGGACAGTCTGACAAGAATGTTCCTGGCGGAGCGGACTTACCAAATCGAGATTGCGCGGAACCTCATCCCCAGAGGCATAGTATCGCGTTATCTCGCGTCCGATGCGCCTAAATTGCCGGAACGGCTGGCGATGCCTCCTTTCACGTGGCATCGTATGCGTTTTTTTGCCTTGTCCGCCGGATACATGCGAGATATGGCCCGGCTCATTGCCGCTTCACGCAAGCCCTGG
>Ga0105104_10002090_pt1 | contig 14715 bp, 10 predicted proteins | sample PPLLaktember2015_3_FD_87034 | JGI IMG/M metagenome (GOLD analysis project Ga0105104, IMG submission 87034) | Freshwater sediment microbial communities from Prairie Pothole Lake near Jamestown, North Dakota, USA - PPLs Lake P7 Core (6) Depth... | ecosystem: Environmental > Aquatic > Freshwater >... | reverse complement strand
GCGTGGGGCGCGGTGGCGGTCGGCATCGCCACTCCACTGGTGCGGCACAGCCTGCGGCTGCGCCCGCCGGTGCTGTCGGCGCTCTCGTGGCCGGCGCCCGCCGCGCCCGCCCTGGCGCGAGCCTCGGAACGCGCGCCCTCGCGAGGCCGGCCGACGCCGCGGCGCTCGTGATCTTCGGGGGCATCGGCGATCTCGCCCGCCGCAAGCTCTTCCCAGCCCTGTGCAACCTGCGCTCGAGCGGGCTCCTCCCCCGCGACTTCGCGGTGATCGGCTTCGGGCGGAAGGCCCTCGACGACGCAGCCTACCGGGAGGAGATCCGCGCGAGCGTGGGCCGGTTCACCGCGTGCGCTCCGCCGGCCGATGCCTGGGCCGATTTCGTCGACCGCCTCTACTTCGTGCGGGGCGAGTTCGGCGACGAAGGCGCCTTCCGCCGGCTGGGCGCGCGTCTCGCCGAGGTCGCCTCGCGCCACCGCACCGGCGGGAACGTCCTCTTCTACCTCTCCACGCCGCCTTCCGCCTTCGCTCCGATCGTCCGGCAGCTCGGGGCCGCGGGCCTCGCCCGGCCCGAGGAGGGCTGGCGCCGCGTCGTCGTGGAGAAGCCCTACGGGCGCGATCTCGAGTCCGCGAGGGCGCTCGACGCGGAGCTACATGGCGTGTTGCGAGAGGACCAGATCTTCCGCATCGACCACTATCTGGGGAAGGAGACCGTTCAGAACATCCTCGCGTTCCGGTTCGCGAACGGAGTGTTCGAGCCGATCTGGAACCGCCGCTACGTCGACCACGTGCAGATCACCGTGGCCGAATCGCTCGGGGTCGAGGGGCGCGGCCCCACATACGAGACGGCGGGCGCGCTCCGGGACGTCATCCAGAACCACGTCCTCCAGCTCCTCACGCTCGTCGCCATGGAGCCGCTCTCGAGCCTGGCCGCCGAGGCGGTCCACAACGAGAAGGTGAAGGTGCTCCAGGCGATCCGGCCGATGTCGCCCGAGGAGATCCTGCGCGATACCGTCCGGGGGCAGTACGGCGAGGGGACGATCGGAGACTCCCGTGTGCCCGCCTACCGTTCGGAGTCGAACGTCGACCCGCGATCGACGACCGAGACCTACGCCGCGGTGCGACTCGACCTCGACAGCTGGAGGTGGGCGGGGGTCCCTTTCTACCTCCGGACGGGGAAACGGCTCGCGCGCCGCTGGACCGAGATCGTCGTCCAGTTCCGGCGACCCCCGCTCATGCTCTTCCAGCAGTCGGGCGTCGGCGAGATCGAGCCGAACCGGCTCCACATCCACATCCAGCCGGACGAGGCGATCTCCTTCGAGATCAAGGCGAAGGCCCCCGGCGCGGCCATCCGGCTCGAGGACGTGCGCCTCTCCTTCGACTACAAGAGCATCGGTGCGGAGTGCGAGGCCACCGGCTACGAGCGGCTCCTCTACGACGCGCTCACCGGTGACTCCACGCTCTTCTATCGGTCGGACATGATCGAGGCCGCGTGGCGGATCGCGACGCCGATCCTCGACGTCTGGTCGAGCCAACCGGCGCGCGATCTCGCGGAGTATCCCGCCGGCTCATGGGGCCCGAGGGCGGCGGACGACCTCCTGGGCCGCGATGGGCGCCGCTGGGTGATGGGAGCATGACTCGTCCACCGGCGAGCTACGGCCAGGCACCGGATCCTCATTCGAACCCGTCCAGCACCGCGCCCGAGCTCGCGCTCGATGCGTTCCTCGCGAACTTGGCGAGCACGCCGCGGGTGTAGCGGGGCGCGGGTCGCCTCCACGCGGAGCGGCGGCGCGCCAGCTCGTCCTCACCGACGTCGAGCCGCAAGGTGAGCGTGCCAGCGTCGATGGTGATCGAGTCGCCCTCCTCAACGAGCGCGATGGCCCCACCCTCGTACGCCTCGGGCGCGACGTGGCCGACGACCATGCCCCACGTGCCGCCCGAGAACCGGCCGTCGGTCACCAGGCCGACGCTCTCGCCGAGCCCCTGGCCCACGAGAGCGCTCGTCGGCGCCAGCATCTCGGGCATGCCCGGGGCACCCCGCGGGCCGAGATAGCGCAGCACCATCACGTCGCCGGCCTTGATGTCGCGCGCCATGATCGCCGCGAGCGCAGACTGCTCGTCCTCGAAGACGCGCGCCGGGCCGGTCATCGTCGGCCTCTTCAGCCCCGTGATCTTGGCGACCGCACCCTCCGGCGAGAGGTTACCCTTCAGGATCGCGAGGTGCCCCTGCGCGTACAGCGGCCGCGCGATCGCGCGGATCACGTCCTGGTCCGCGCGGGGCTCGCCGGGAACGCCGGCCAGCATCTCGGCGATCGTCTTGCCGGTGATGGTCATGCAGTCGCCGTGCAGCAGCCCTGCGTCGAGCAGGAGCTTCATCACCTGCGGGATACCGCCCGCCCGGTGCAGGTCCACCGCGAGGTATCTGCCCGAGGGCTTCAGATCGCAGAGAACGGGCACCTTCCTGCGCACGCGCTCGAAGTCGTCGATCGTCCACTCGACGCCCGCCGCGTGCGCGATCGCGAGGAAGTGCAGCACCGCGTTGGTCGAGCCGCCGATGGCCATGATCACGGCGACCGCGTTCTCGATCGCGTCGCGGGTGACGATGTCGCGCGGCTTCCGGTCGTCCTTCACGGCGTCGACCAGCACCCGCGCCGACTCGCGCGCCGACGCGATCTTCTCCTCGTGCGGGTTCGCCATCGTCGACGAGTACGGCAGGCTCATCCCGAGCGCCTCGAACGCCGAGCTCATCGTGTTCGCGGTGTACATGCCGCCACACGATCCCGGGCCGGGGATCGCGCGCCGCTCGATCTCGCAGAAGTCCGTCTGGCTCATGCGCCCGGCGGTGAGCTCGCCGACCGCCTCGAAGACGCTCACGATGTTGAGGTCCCTACCCTGGTAGTGGCCGGGCAGGATCGTGCCGCCGTACACGTAGATCGCCGGCACGTTCGCGCGCAGCATGCCCATCATGCCGCCGGGCATGTTCTTGTCGCAGCCGCCGATGACGAGCACGCCGTCCATCCACTGCCCGCCGACGCAGGTCTCGATGCAGTCGGCGATGACCTCTCGCGACACGAGGCTGTACTTCATGCCCTCGGTGCCCATCGCCATGCCGTCGCTGATGGTGGGAGTGCCGAAGACCTGCGCGTTGCCGCCGGCGGCCCGGATGCCCTCGACCGCGGCGTCGGCGAGCCGCTGCAGGCCGGAGTTGCACGGCGTGATGGTCGAGTGGCCGTTCGCGACCCCGATCATCGGTTTCGCGAAGTCCGCCTGCTCGTAGCCGAGCCCGTAGAACATCGAGCGGTTGGGCGCGCGCGCCACGCCTTCGGTGATGTGGGCGGAACGTCGGTTGATCTTCACGACGGGCTCCAGCTCGACGAAGGAAGAGTCGTCTAGCGAGTGACGTCCGGCGCCGCACCTCGAACCGCTCTCGTCACTGGGGGGATCGGCTCGCCGCCCGAGACCCGGGCGATCATCCAGCGGAAGAGATCCTGGTTCACCTCCGCGCGCGATACCGCGAGCTCGCGCGCAGCGTGGTCCGCGAGGGCGTCGCACCGTTCGCGCGACACGGGTGCGCCCGTCGCTGCGTCGAGGCAATTCGGCGGGCCCCAGCGCGCTTCACGGCCGAGCAGCACCAGCTCCTCCGAGATCGCCGAGCCGTCGGGGAGCACGACCGGGCGACCCGGATCGGACACGAGGCTTCGTCCGTGGAAGAAGGTCCGCTCCCACGGTAGGCCGAGCAGATCGGCGATCGTCGGCGCGACGTCCACCTGCCCCGCCGGGTCGTGGCGCGGCCCCGCGTGCCGGCCACCCGGGAGGCGCACGAGCAGCGGTACCCGCGCCTCGTGCAGGAGCCACACGTCGGCGCGATGCGCGGGCAGCTCGAGCAGCTCGGTCCCCGGCGCGCTCCGCGGGAGGCCGTGGTGATCTCCGTAGACGACGAGCACGGACCGGTCGAGCAGTCCCGTCGCGCGCAGCCGATCCACCAGCGTGCCCAGGGCGGCGTCCGTGAACCGCACCGAGTTCAGGTAATCGCCCACATACGTCGCCTCGAGCGCGCCGAGCGGGAGCGTCCGCGGGAGGTTCGGATCCACGAACGGTGCGTGGTTCGAGAGCGTGACGAGCACCGCGTAGAACGGCTCCGGGAGCGCGGCGAGCCGCTCCGCCGCCTGCTCGACGAAGCGCGCGTCGGAGAGGCCCAGCCCGATCGCGGGCGTCCGATCGAAGTCGCGGATGCTGAAGAACCTGTCGTACCCCATCGCCGGGTACATGCGGTCTCGGTTCCAGAAGTTCGGCCAGTTCGCGTGCATCGCGACGGTTTGGTAGCCAACCTCCCGCAGCACCTCGGGGAGGCAGTGGAAATCCACGTCGTAACGTTCGGTGAAGACGGCCCCCGTCTCGAGCGGGTAGAGCGAGCAGCCCGCGAGCAGCTCCGCGTCGGAGGTCGTGCCCTGCCGGACTTGCGAGAATGCACGGGTGAACGTCATGCTCTCGCGCGCGAGCCGGTCGAGGCTCGGCGTCACCGGCGCGCCGTTCACGCGTCGTCCCATCGCGAACGCCTGGACCGACTCCAGCTGGACCACGATGACGTTGCGGCCGCGTTGCGTCCCGGTGAGCGGACCTGAGGGGGCGGCCCGCGCCTCGTGGTACGCGAGCGCCTCGGGGAGCGACCCGTGTCCCGATCGGTCGAGGCGGCGCCGCACGAAGGTGGCGGCGTCGAAGAGCTGGTAGCCGACCACGTTCAGCGTCGCGGCGACCTCCGCCCGCGTGACGCCGAGCCGCCGGGGCCCGGTGAGCGGACGCTCGAGGAGCGGCGCCGCGGGCACCCCGAAGAGGAGCACGCCTGCGAGCGCCAGCGCGTTCGCGTGCCGCGGGTGGGCGGGCCGTGGCGCGCGGCCGCCCGCGAGGACCGCGACCCCGAGCGCGGCGACGTCCGCCCACAGGAGCGCGTCACCCGGACGGAACAGCGCGAGGATCGCGCCGCCGACCTGCGTCGCCTGCGACGCGAACGTGAGCGCCGCGACCGAGGCGAGCTCGGAGAACTGACGGTGATAGAGGAGATGGACCTGGTACACCGCGGTGAGCGCACCATCGGCCGTGAGCAACACGAGGAGCTGCGCGCGCCCGCGGAACCGGATCGCGACGCCGATCACGACCAGGGCGACCGCCGCGCTCGCTGCGACGGCACCCGCGCGCAGCGGCGCGTCGCCCTGGAGCGGCGGCGACCACAGGAGCTGCTTCGCGACGAGCCAGGCGCCGAGTAGCGCCGGCCCCGATACGCGGCGGGCCGCGCGCCACGCCCCGTGCGCCAGGCAAGCGACGCGGGACGGACCAGGCGACGGCTCAAACGCCGGCGCCCTGGCCGGAGCCGATCGGGACGGGCCCATGCCTCCAGTCATGCGCCAAACAGGCTCGGACCTCACGGCATTCGAGGTGGCCCAGCGCCCGACGCTCAACTTGCGCCCGTGCACCGACTGTCAGCGGCTCAAACGGGCGCGCCGACCGCTCGGAGGTAAGCCAGCCCGTTCATGTACTGCACCTCGAAGTAGCCGTGGCGCGCCCCCCACTCCGCCCACGGCACCGCGTTCCCACGGACCCACACGACCCGGCCGCCGGGAACGCGCAGGTGGCGGCGCTGCTTGCGGCACCACGCCCCGCGCAGCCCGGGCCTCCACGTCTGGATGGCCTCGTGGAGACGTCGCTTCACCGTCGAGAGGAATGCTGGCATCGCCATGGTGTCGACTCCTCGTCACGAACGTCGGTTCGGGTGTCTCACGTTGCGAGGTGCACCTGCGGCGTAGGGCGGGCGTGCTTCGCGGTGCTCACGTGCATGAACGACTCGACGTCGATGTGGTCGCGCGCGCCGAGCGGCCGCAGCTTCTCGAGGAGCAGCTCGGCCGACGCGAGGAGGGCCGAGTACGTGGACCAGTTCGGCTCGGGGTCGTAGGCGAGCTCGAGCCCGAGCCGCTGCGCGACCTCGCAGGCGAAGCGGGGGCGGAGCAGCATGTGGACATCCGGCCTCGCGATGAACGGCAGGAGCGTGACGAACGGCCAGCCGGATTCCCGCGCCGCGTTCGGCGCCAGCGCGGCGACCGCCGCGGCGAGCGCCTCGAACCGGGGCCGCTCCGGCGTGCTCGTCGCCAGGAGCTCGAACAGCGCCGCGAAGTACCCGCGCGCCGCGTCCAGATCCTTGAGGCCGCCCTCGAGCGAGGTCTTCGCCGTGTCCTTGTGCAGCGTGCGGACGTGCCGCTCCACGCGGAGGGTGCGCTCGACGAGGCCGCCCACGTCACCGGCCGCGAGGAGCCGCTCTCCCTCGCCGCGCCCGAGCGTCTCGACGAACGCCTCGTGCGCGCGCCGCCAGCGGCACGCGCGCTCGCCCCGATCCTTGCCGGCGCCGACGTACTTCGGATCCGTGAATCCCAGGGGGAACGATTCCAGGAAGCGCGCGACGGCGTCCGCGTGGGAGAGCCACGCGAAGGCGCGGCCGTACCGGCCGGTCTTCGCGTCGAGCGCGAAGCCGGACAGGCCGGAGAGCCAGGCGCTCGGGCCCGCCGAGGGGGTGAGGAACGACAGCGCCATCGGCAGCCGCAGCTTCGTCGCGAATTGCGCTCCGCTCGTCGCGAAGAACACGTGAACGGCCTTGGGCTCGAGCGCGACGATCTTGCCGGCGCCCAGCGAGGCGTGCTGCACCAGCATTCCGTTCTCGAGAGTGCTCATGGTCGGCTCTTTTCGATCGGCGTCCACGCGCTCGTGCACTCGGACCGTCCCGCGCGCCGGGAGGCACGCAGGCGGCTCGTCGTGGGACGAAGGGTGGCGCGGGTGAATCCCGCCGTGTCGTTCACGGCGGCGTGGAGGGCCGGCTGCTTCGCCGGTCCCTCATCGTATAACAGCGCGCGCGGCGGCGCGCTCGTCACGCTCGCGGGCGCAAGGTGGGGCCCCCCTCGACTTCTCCGCCCGATTCGACTACACCCCCAGCTTCTCTCCCGCTCCGGGAGGGAAGAAGGTTCGCGCGGCACTCATTGCCGAGCGTTCACAGAGAGAAAAGAGCACCAACAGCAAATGGCAACCGGTACCGTGAAGTGGTTCAACGACGCGAAGGGCTTCGGCTTCATCACGCAGGCGGACGGGGGCGAGGACGTCTTCTGCCACCACACTGCGATCAACGCCGATGGGTTCCGCTCGCTCGCGGAAGGTCAGAAGGTGGAGTTCGACGTGACGAAGGGCCCGAAGGGCCTGCAGGCGGCGAACGTCCGCCCGGTCGCCTGATCGCGACCGGCGCGAGCTGAAGGCACTGAGAGCCCGGCCTCCTCGAGGCCGGGCTTTCGCGTTTAGCGCGCGGTGACACCCTCGTGATGCGCCGGCCACATACTCATGGCGTGAGCGGCCCACCTCCCCGCGTAAGGTTCCCGCGCGACGATGGCTTTCACGCCGACGTGAAGCGCCGCGCCGGCGCGTACTTCGAGGTTACGGGACGCTCGCGAGCGGGCGGAGCCGCGATGCACGCGAAGACGGGGGTCATCCTGGGCTGGTTCGCGGGATCCTACTCGCTGCTCCTGCTCTTCGGCGGCACGTCCCCATCGCTGGCGGTGGCGCTGACGGTGTCGCTCGCGCTCGCGACCGCCGGGATCGGCTTCTCCGTGATGCACGACGCCAACCACGGCGCGTATTCGCGATCGGCGAGAGTGAACCGCGCGTGGGGGCTCGCGCTCGACTTCGTCGGGGCGAGCTCGTACCTGTGGCGGTTCAAGCACAACGTCCACCACCACACGTACGCCAACATCGACGGGATGGACGCGGACATCGATGGCGAGCCCTTCCTCCGGCTCGCGCGGTCGCAGCGGCTCCGCGCCTTCCACCGCTACCAGCACGTCTACGCCTGGCTGCTCTACGGCGTGCTCGCGGTGAAGTGGTGGTTCGTGGATGACGTCGTCGACCTCGTCCGGGGCTGCATCGGGCAGCTCCCGTTCCCCCGGCCGCGCGGGCGCGAGCTCGCGGCATTCCTGGCCGGCAAGGCCGTGTTCCTCGCCTGGGCCGTGGTCGTCCCCGTGCTCGTCTTCCGGAGCGGATGGGTTGCGCCCCTGTTCCTGCTCGGCGCGCTCACGCTCGGCGTGGTGCTGGCGACGGTGTTCCAGCTCGCCCACGCGGTGCCCGATGCCGAGTTCCACGCAGCCGGACCCGGCGACCAGCGAATGCAGACTGGCTGGGCGGAGCATCAGGTGCGCGCCACCGTGGACTTCGCGCCTGCGAACCGGCTCCTGGGCTGGTACATCGGCGGGCTCAACTTCCAGATCGAGCACCACCTCTTGCCGGACGTGTGCCACGTGCATTACCCGGCGCTCGCCGGGGTGGTCGAGGCGACGTGCGTCGCGCACGGCGTCCCTTACCGCACGCAGCCGACCCTGCGGGCCGCGATCGCGGCTCATTACCGATTCCTGCGCGCGCTCGGCCGGTGCACTGCAGAGGCGCCCCCGAGATCAGGGGTAGCCATTCTCTCCGCGGCGACGCGCGCTGCTCAGCGCACGTGAGATCGGTGGCGGAGGTCCAAGATCTCCTTCCCGGCCATCGCCACCAGGAGCCCACCGAGCACTGCGAGCAGTATCACGACGGCGAGGAGCAGGATGCCCGGCTGACCGGCGCCTGGCGCCCCGCCTGTCAGGGCCGGAAATGCGCGCCCCGCCTTCAGCAGCATCGCGCTGCCGAGGAAGGCGACCCCCGCGGCCATCAAGAACGCCAACGCACTCCTAGTCAGACTCGCCGGATTCCACATGACGTGATCCTCTGCAGGGCGGAAGCCCTGCCACGCGACGAGCGGTCTCGTGCGCTTCCAAGTCCATAGCGGGCCGGCGCGGCATCCGCCTGCCTCGCTGGGATCGTGCGGACACCCCTGCGCTTCTGGCCTGCTCCGCGGACGTGCGACGAAGATGCCCAGCGCCGTCACGGCGACGCGAGCGGGCGAGCGGCGCGCGGGGCCGGGTCGTGCGGCGGAGCGCGGGCGATGACGTCCTGGATCTGCTCGATGGACGCGGGCTTCGTCAGGTGGGCGTCGAACCCGGCGTCCGCCGTGCGCTGCTGGTCCTCGGGCAGCCCGTAGCCGGTGAGCGCGACGAGGAACGTTTCCCGGATCCCCGGCTCCGCGCGCATCGCCTTCGCGACCATGTAGCCGTCCATGTCCGGGAGTCCCACGTCGCACAGGACGACGTGTGGCGAGAATTCGCGGGCCCGCACCAGCCCGCTGGGCCCGTCGTGCGCCACCTCGACCTGGTGCCCCGCCATCTCCAGGGCGAGGCACAGGCTCTCGGCGGCGTCGGCGTTGTCCTCGATGACGAGGATGCGGCGCGGCCGGACGGGCGGCGGCGGCGGCGACACCTCGCGCGTCGCGGGTGGCGCCGCGAGCGGCAGCCGGACGACGAACTCGGTCCCCGCGCCCTTGCCGCCGCTCGACACCTCGACCGTGCCTCCGTGCCTCTCGACGAGGCCCTTCACGAGCGCGAGCCCGAGGCCGAGCCCGCCCAGCCGCCGATCGAGCGTGCTGTCGGCCTGGCTGAACGGCTGGAACAGGCGGGGCAGCATCTCCGGGTCGATCCCCGCGCCGGAGTCCCGAACGCGTAGCACCGCGACGTGCTCGACGGCGTCGAGGGACAGCCGGACCGAGTCTCCGCTGGAGGTGAACTTGGCCGAGTTCTGGAGCAGGTTGCCGATCACCTGCGCGAGGCGCGTCCCGTCGCCTTCGACCCACACCGGGTTGTCCGGCAGGGCGACCTCGAGCGTCACCCCGCGCGCCGCGTACAGGCTCTGGTGATCTTCGGCCGTGCGCCGCGAGAGGACCCGCAGGTCGAGGTGCCGGCGCTCGACCTGGAGCTTGCCGTGCGCGACGCGCGTCACGTCGAGGAGGTCGTCCACGAGCCGCGCGAGATGCCCGACCTGACGTGCCATGATCTCCTGGGCGCGCTTCGCCGCGTCTCCGCCGGCGGGCGCATGCGCCAGGACGTGGAGGCTGTTGCGGATCGGCGCGAGCGGATTGCGCAGCTCGTGCGACAGGACGGCGAGGAACTCGTCCTTGCGCCGGTCCGCGTCCCGCAAGGCCTGCTCGGCGCGCTCACGCTCCCCCACGGCCTGCCGGAGGGCCGCCTCTGTCTCCTTCAGCTTCGTGACGTCGATGAAGGAGACCACCACGCCCGCGATCACGTTGGACGGGGTGCGGTACGGATGCATGCGCATGAGGAACCAGCGCTTCGCGTCCACCAGGCCGACGGTGCGTTCGACCGGCTCGAGCGTCTCGAGCACCCGCTGCACTTCCTGGGGAACGTCCTGGGCGTCGAACCGAGCCGCGAAGTCCGAGAGCGGCCGCCCCACGTCGCCGTCGGCGAGCCGGAACATCGTCGTCGCCGCCGGCGTGAAGCGCGCGATCCGGGACTCACGATCGAGGAAGATCGTCGCGATCTGCGTGCTCTGGAAGAGGTTCTGGAGGTCACCGTAGAGCAGCTCGAGCTCGTCCACCTTCTTGCTCAGCTCGGCGTTCAGGCTGTTGAGCTCCTCGTTCACCGACTGCAGCTCCTCCTGCGAGGTCTGCAGCTCCTCGTTGGACGAGTGCATCTCCTCGTTCATGGACTGCAGCTGCTCGTTCGTCGTGCGGAGCGCCTCGTTCGCGTTCTCGAGCTCTTCGATGGCGGCCTGGAGCCGCCCCTGGGTGCTCTCGAGGTCGCGCTGTAGCTGCCGGTGACGCTCCTGGGTCGGCGCGTCGAGCGGCGTGCCGTGCGCCGCGGGAGCGGCCTGCAGCTCCTGGAACACCACGAGGAACAGCTCGTCCGGATCCTGCTCCGTGGGCCGGAGCGGCCGGACGACGAGGTTCAGCCGACGCTGGACGCCCTCCGCCTCCAGCACCACGTCCTTGTAAGTGATCGGCTTTGCCTGTCGCGCGGCGTTGTGGAGGGCGGCGGAGAGGTCGACCCTCAGCTCGCGCCGGGCGAGGTGCATCAGGTTGGTCGCGGGCGCGCCGGCGCGGGGCGGCAGGAAGACTGACAGGTTCGCTCCCCAGAAGTACCGGATCTCCCCGCGGGCATCGACCACCACCGAGGCAGGCGCGTACTCCTCGAGCACGACGTCCCGCGAGCGATCGGCGGCGCTCCTCACCTCGGGATTGCCCCGCCGACTCGGCGGCACCAGCTCGAGGCGCAGCGCGCGCCGCCCCGGGGGCAGGATCGCCGGACGCCGATCCACCTCGCGTCGCCGGAACACGCGCTCCGTCTTCTCCACCACCTCGAACAGCTCGAGATTGCGCGCGTCGATCGTCTCGGCCTTGCCGAGGAGCAGGTATCCGCCCGGTCGGAGCGCGTAGTGGAGTAGCTCGACGACGCGATTCTGGAGGGCAGGCTCGAGGTAGATGAGCAGGTTGCGACAGGACACGACGTCCATGCGCGAGAACGGCGGATCCTTGACGAGATCGTGCTCCGTGAAGATGCAGAGGTCGCGGAGGGCCTTCGTGACCGAGTACGACTCCCCGTGCTTCGTGAAGAACCGCGCGAGCCGCTCGGCGCTCACCTGCCGCTCGACGGCGCTCGTGTACTGGCCTCGCCGGGCCTCGGCGAGGGCGGACGCGTCGATGTCCGTCGCGAAGATCTGGAGCTGCGACGGGCGCGGTTGCTCCTTCATCTGCTCGCGAAACAGCATCGCGAGCGAGTACGCCTCCTCGCCGGAGGAGCAGCCCGGCACCCAGATCCGGACGCCGTCCCTTCGCTGCCGCTCCAGGACGTCGGGGATCACGATCCGCTCGAGCGTCCGGAACGGCTCGTCGTCGCGGAAGAAGCTCGTCACGTTGATCGTCAGGTCCTCGGCGAGGCGCCGGGTCTCGTCTGCATCGCTCTCGAGCAGCGTGGCGTACTCCCGGACGGTGCCGATCCCGGTGGCGGCCATGCGCCGCTGGAAGCGGCGAAGGATCGTGCTCCGCTTGTACCGGCTGAAGTCGTGCCCCGTCGTCCGGCCGACCACATCCAGCGCCTGCCGGAGACCTTCCGCCTCGCCCCGCGCGCTCTCGGGTGGATGCCGCCGCCGCTCCGCGGCGAGCTGGACGAGCGCCGCCGGGATCTCCTCGGCGGGGAGGACTTGCTCCACCATCCCCGTCGCGATCGCGGCGGCGGGCATGCTCTCGTACTGCGCGTCTCGAGGGAGCTGCGCGAACGTCCTGCCCCCGTGCCTCCTCACGGCGGCGATGCCGAGGGCGCCGTCGGAGCCGGTCCCCGAGAGCACGATCCCGACGGCGTTCTCGCGCTGATCTTCGGCGAGGGAGGTCAGGAACGCGTTCACCAGCAGGCGACTGCCCTCCGGCTCCGGCGAGACGAGCCGCAGGGCGCCGTCCTCGACGAGCAGGGCCTTCCCCGGAGGGATGACGTACACGTGGTCGCGCTCGATGCGCTGCCCTTCGCTCGCGATCTCCACCGGGAGCTTCGTGGCGCGCGCCAGGATGTCGGGGAGGCTGCTCTCGTGCTCGGGGGAGAGGTGCTGCACGAGGACGTAGGCCAGCCCGCTGTCCGACGGCAGCCCCCCGAGGAGGCGCTCGAACGCCTCGAGGCCACCCGCCGAGGCGCCGATACCCACGATGAGGAGACGCTCCGCTTCCTGGGCACGCCAGTCGGCTTCTTGCGCGTCGCTCGTGGGGGCTGGGTCGGGTTCGCGGTCGGGCATTGGGCCCCGCCTCTGGTGCGTGTGTAGCAGGTTCTGATGGCAGATGCCCTGTGCGGGCGTGCTCAGTGACTTTGGAGGGGCGCCTCAGGCTGCACCCTTGGCGGGCTCGACCGCTGAAAGCTCATTCTGAGGACTCTTCACGGCTCGTGGAAGATGCTTGCGGCCGTCCGGGTCCTCGCTCGCGTGGCTCCCGAGCATTCCCGCGCTCGCGCCCCGGCTGCACAGAGGTTCTGACGAGGTGCGTCGTGACCCACTCATGACACCGCGACCGCATATCGATCGCCTGGGACGAACCGGGCGGCAGCGCCGCCGGAAGCGAGGGAACGGGTGACCCTGTCAGCGGAGCAGTCGCAGTCCTTGCGGAGCGAGCTCGACGCCCTTCGGCAAGAGTACGCGGCGAAGATCGGCGCTCGTGACGCCGAGCACATCCGGACGGTCAGAGCGGTCGCACGGATCTCCCGCGTCGCGGGACGCCTCCTCATCCACTTCAGCCTCGAGCCGATCAGCTGGGGTGCGGGCGTGATCGCGCTCGGCACCTACAAGGTGCTCGAGAACATGGAGATCGGCCACAACGTCCTGCACGGTCAGTACGATTTCATGCGCGATCCGGAGCTCAGCTCCGCGACGTACGAATGGGACATGGTCGGCACCGCGAAGAGCTGGAAGCGGGCGCACAACGCGACGCACCACGTCTTCACGAACGTCATCGGTCGAGATCGCGACTTTGGGTACAACGCGTTCCGGTTCTCCGAGGAGGTGCCCTGGAAGCCGTTCCACCTGCTCCAGCCGCTCGTGAGCCCGCTCACCGGCTTGTTCTTCGAGTACTCCATCGGCGCCTACGATCTCGGTCTCTTCGACCGGCTCGGGCCGAGGTCGGAGGGATCCGCGGCCGCGAAGCCGCGTCCTCGTCGCGAGGTGGCGCGCGATCTCTGGGCCTTCGCGCGCAAGGCCGCACGGAAGGGATTCGTCGAGTACGTCTTCTACCCCGCGCTCGCGGGTCCGCTCGCGGTGAAGGTCCTCGCGGGAAACGCACTCGCGAACGCGCTGCGGAACGGCTGGGCGTACGCCGTCATCTACTGCGGCCACCTCACGGAGCGGACGGCGACCTTCCAGGAGGAGGACCTCGCGGAGGAGGATCGGGCCGGCTGGTACGCTCGGCAGGTGATGGGCAGCAGCAACTTCGAGATCGGGCGGCTGGGCCACGTACTCAGCGGCCACCTCGGGTTCCAGATCGAGCACCACCTCTTCCCGAACATCCCTGCCTGGCGGTATCCCGAGATGGCCCCTCGAGTCCGCGAGATCTGCGAGCGCCATGGGCTCCCGTACACGACCGGCTCGCTCGCATCGCAGTTCGCGAGCGCCATGCGCCGGCTCGCCCGGTTCGCCGTGCCGGGACGAGGATCCCCAGCTGCTACGCGCCCGCGGGAACGACCGCGACGGGAACCCCGGCCGCAGCTGCGAGCTCGCGACCGATGCTTGGCATGAGCATGCGGTCGACCCCGGTCCGACGCCGCGCGCCGACCACGAGCAGTGGCGACCGCTGCGTCTCGGCAAACGTGATCGCCTGGTCGATCACGTTACCCTGGAGCACCGTCGTCGAATCGGGCTGCAGTCCCGCGGACGCCACCCAGGCGGCGAGCTCGTGCTCTCCGTACCGAACCTCGTCCAGACGGGCGCGCTCGAGCGAGGCGCTGGCCATGAAGGGCAGCCCTCCCTCTGCGGGGTGCCTGACCACATGCACGAGCGCGAGCTTCCGCCCGGTGTGCCGCGCGACGGCGGCCGCGAACCGGCTCGCCTCGAGCGCGTCGTCCGCGACGCTCGTGAGAGCCACGACCGGCCCGGGCCCCACGTCCGCAAACCGCAGGTCGGGTGGAACGACGACCACGGGTGAAGGCAGGTTGCGGAGAAGACGCCGCGCGACGCGGCCGAGCCTGACCATCGGGCGGTCCCCGCGTCCGGCGACGCGGCCGATGATGATCGCGGCCGCGCCTGCGGCCGCGCGCGCGAACTCGAGGCTCTCCTCGGCTCGGACCGCCTGCACGAGCT
>Ga0105104_10002089_pt1 | contig 14721 bp, 5 predicted proteins | sample PPLLaktember2015_3_FD_87034 | JGI IMG/M metagenome (GOLD analysis project Ga0105104, IMG submission 87034) | Freshwater sediment microbial communities from Prairie Pothole Lake near Jamestown, North Dakota, USA - PPLs Lake P7 Core (6) Depth... | ecosystem: Environmental > Aquatic > Freshwater >... | reverse complement strand
TGGTTTTTCCGGTCCGACCCAAGAATCCGGATGGAACAATATTCGTATCGGCAAGGCTTTTATCGAACTGATGGGCCGCCTTGGATATGACAAATTTGCCGTGCAAGGCGGTGACGTTGGCGCGATTCTAGGCCCGGAAATGGGGCGCCTTGCGCCGGAGAAGTTCATTGGCCTGCACCTCAACGCTGCAACCATGGGTTTTATACCGATGGGTCCGGTTGACGAAGCCGAGCTCGCGAAGTTTACGCCAGCCGAAAAGAAACGATTGGCGATGTTGCAGGAATTCATGCAGGTGAAATTCGGATTTAACCTGCTGCAGTCCAATCAGCCGCAGTTAGCGGCCTATGCCCTGTCCGATTCGCCGGTTGGCCTGATGGCTTGGATTACGCAATTGATGGAGCCGGAAGAAGTTGGGGAGGAACGCTTTTTGACAAACTTTATGATCTACTGGCTTAGCGGTACGGCCGCCTCAAGCATTCGGATTTACTACGAGAACGCTCACGACCCAAGTGCCTGGGCACCGAAAGAAAATTCCGGCGTACCTACTGCGGTCGCTGTCTTTCAGGATGGTGACATTGCTATCCGCAAATATGGCGAAGGGGCTAATAATATTGTGCGGTGGACAGAATACCCGCACGGTGGCCACTACGCAGTGATGACTGCTCCCAAGGATTGGCTCAAGGATGTGCGCGAATTTTTCCGCGAGCTTCAGTAGATAGCAGTCCCCAAATAAAAGAAAGGTTCGCTACGAAAGAAGTTCCTCAGTCAATAACTCGACTGAGGAACTTCTTGAAGATATAGCAGACATCGAACAGCTATTGGCTGCTCTGAGCAATTATTGGATTCGTTGAGATGAGGTGGTGCAACGAACTTTATGTACGAATCTATGCATGCAGCCCATATATCCGCCTTCTATGGACTGTTTTGCGACAGAAAATGTGTCTGCTAAAGGTGACTTCGGTCTCAAAACGAACCTTGTGGTCAGTTCAATCGAGTTTTGCCAAGCGATATTGGGCGCGGCTTGGGCGGTTGCGGTGGTCATATGAGGATAATGCCACTACTATGAAAAAGCGCAGATATCGAATTGATCGAGAATTCACTATATAACAACCATTGCCTGCAGACTCCCACATCAGCATCATGTAAGCAAAGGCAAACAGGGCATTCTGTAAAAGTCAGTTGTTGCTCCTCCTAACAAAACTAAGCCGGAGCCTGCGCCGTCTGGCTATGCCGCCTGATCCGATCGAGACAGAACACCAACATTGCGTAACATCCCGCCGCAATGTAGAAATTTATGGAAATTCCCAGATAAATTGAGGTTAACACTGCCAGTGCCGAAAACAATACCCCAAAGGCGCCATTGAGTGCCCAATACCAGGGCGTTTCCACTGCTTGCGCCGTCTTAACCAGCCGCATACCGGTAGGAAAGAAGCACCCGAGCAAAATCCCCAGTGGAAAGATGAGGGCAATTGCCGCCAGCGCTTTGTTCAGTACGGGCTGGGTGATCCAACTCGCAATCAGGGGTGTCAACGCAAACCGCACAGCTACAATTGCGATTGCTGTCACCAACGGATAAAGAAAGACCCAGGGGCGGTGAGTCAATGGTAAACGTTCACTAAGTAAACTACCGATGCTTGTGCTGGCAATGAGGGTAAAGAGCAAAATCCCCAGTGCATACGCTGGATGCCCCAAAAAAACGGACAGGCGCTGGATAAGTGCGATCTCTGTCAACATAAACCCGGCGCCAATCAAAGAAAAATAAAGCGCACCCGACCATAGAACCTGGGGAGCCATCTTTCCTTTGGAGCGTTCTTTGACCAGCAAGGGTATCAGCACGGTTATAGCCGTCATAATCAGTAATACCAGAATCAATGCCAGCAGGGTTATAGTTGCTGTGATGTTTCCCTCCACAACACCCCCGGTTAAATGTAAATCCTGAACCGCCTTCAATTTGTCCAAACGCAGCAGGTTGAAAAAATAGGGCATTTCATCCGTGGGCGGCGTATAGTTGAGCGTTGAGTTGGTAATTACTTGCTGTAATTCCCCTTCCGATTTCACGAGCACCATCTTATTCAATATCGGGTTAACCGGGGCCACACCAGGCATAATAGCAATACTGTACTGTAAATCGGCAGCCGTTTTTTGGATGAGGACCCGATCTGCAGCGCTGAATGGTTGACGGCTAACCAATAATGTGGAAATGTTGCCGGAAGTGACCATGGTCAGATGTTCGGCCGGGTCGGAAATACCCAGGTCATACAGCATTGTCATTGCCAGGCTGACCACTCGCCCGGTTTCGCCCAGGTTATCGGCGCTATACCAGCGTGAAACCGTAAAAATGCCATCGTCCTTCAGGTGTTCAAAGAACAATTGCCAGCCTTCCTCTGTATACAATGCATTTTCGGTGAAAGAAAAGGCGCCGGCTCCCGTAGCAGCCCATGTGTCAATGAGCGACATCTGAATAACTGAAAATTGCTCCGGTGATTGTGCAAGAAATGTGCGTGCCTCCGCGACGTGCATGGTCACACCCGGATAATCCGCCACACCAGCAAACTGACGAAACCGATTTTGCAGCAGGTCAATAAACACCGGATTCACATCCACACCCACAATCGGCTCCTGCCCGAATAAAATGGCGCTTTGCAGATCGCGCCCGGCACCCACTCCGATAATGAACGCACCACCCTGTGGGCGCAGATAATAGACAAAGCTGGTGACGTCATAGCGCAAATGTTCGATATCCGCCAGCGTGTTAAAGCGGCGCATCGTTGTGCCGGCTTCGCCATCAATTAAGATTAGGGATTGCTCCACATTCTGGTCGGGCGCCAGGGGACTGCCTCCCCAAAGTTGTGGAGGGCTTTTGGACGGCTTGGATACGGTCACCCAGGAAAAGGAATTCCACTTTTGGAACTGGAAGTCAAAGATGTTGATCGGGTGCCTTTTGGCGACAAACGGTGCAAAACCGTAGGGTGTTGCCGCATTGGCCGCGACCAGAACCAGCCATACGCCTAACACCGCCCACATTCTACGCCGACGCCGAGGCTCCCAAGACGAATCCCCCCAACTAAAAATCAACGCCGCCAATATCGCCGGCGCGCCACACAACAAAATCAGACTTGGCGCAGACAACACTTCCAAACCGCCCAACACCAATAGACACCCTAGCGAGGCTCCCAGTAAATCACTAAAGTAGAGCCGCCCAATTGGCAGGGGTGATTGCGTCAGGACAACACTGAGCACTATGCCTGAGAAGGCGAAGGGGATCGCACAAGTGGCGGTCACAAGCATCAACCTTAGCAGGCTCATAACAGAGAAACTCACATTCAACGGCACGAAGCACAACACGACAAGTAAAACTGGCACCGAAACTGCATAACCCAGGCAGGCTTGAGCCAGATTCCTGTGCAATTGTGCAGGCGTAAACCAGCGCGGCCGTAAATACACCAACACCGATCCGGCAGTCATGCCGAGCATGGCCGTGGAAATAGCAAAGAAAGCCAGGTGATACCATGTGACGGCACTCAGGAAACGGGTCAGGGTCACTTCCAAGGCCAGTGACGTCAAGGCGATCAGGAACGTGCCAAGATAAATTAGCATAAGATACCTCGCTTCGTTGATTTTATCTGGAATAAGTCCTTCCCCGCGGGCGGCCAAGTGCGAGGCTGCAGTCGGTGAAGCACACAAGATCCTATTTCTACACTTCCTCGCCTACCAGACCTTTGCAGTGAGCATTTTCAATTACCTGTTTATCCGGGGCGTCGACGCCCACCTCACCTGAGTTTTTAGTTTCTATATGCGTTTTGCATTGGCTAACAACCTGCGTTACCTGACCCGCCTATGGCGATTTTGCAGAAGTATGATTTTATTTCCTCCGTGCCAATTCGCTCATTAAGGTATATCGGTCATTCGAATCTCTTGGCATTATAACAATTTGACAATTGTGTGGATTACACAACGACTCGAATTCTTCAACGTTCCAGGGAAACCAGCGCATAAAACAAGCCTTGCAGTCAGTTCGATGGTATATTCAGTGTGATTATACTGTGAACGCGCTATTGGGCGCGGCTTGGACGGTGGCAGTGGTCATGGGGCGATGATACCACTGCTAGCAAACGAAGATCTGCACAGTAAATGGATGTGGGGTAAGCCGGCCTACCTGCTTGAACTGGAAGCCAATTTTTCACCCCGGGATCTGCGCGTCAATCAGGACCTTCGCGGCGCTTGCCAAATTTGACGCAGGATTCTTCGTACCGAACATACGCGCAGCCATGTAAGCGCCATCCATCAACAAAAATAATTGATCAGCAAGGACTTCCGGATTGCGTGCGCCTGCCTCTTTTGCAAGCCTCCGGAACCTTGCACGCACCGATTGCTTGTGTTCAAGCGCAATTTGATGACCAGGATAATCCGTTTCCGGATACTCGGTGCCCACATTGAGGAACGGACAACCATAACATGCAGGCGTCTTTACATACTCCTGTAACGATTTAAAGAATTCCAGTAATTTATCGCGCGGGGTAACTGCATCTTTTGTGAGCTCCTCAAAGTTTTCCCAAAAGGTCTTGTCACTATTTTTTAGATACGCAACGATCAAATCGTCCTTGGAGGGGTAGTGGCGATAGAGGGTCATCTTGCCTATACCTGATTCGGCGGCAATCGTATCTACTCCAATCGCGCGATAGCCGTGTTGGTAAAAGAGACGCGCGGCGGTCTCGAAGAGTTTGTTTTTGGACGCAGATTCGGTTTTCATTCTCATTTTCCTCTTGACACGATACAGGCTTGTATCGTAATATTGCAATAGGCGATACAGGTCTGTATCGTAGCATACTTCGCCAATTTTCACAAGGTATGGAGGAGCAAGGTGATGAAAGCAGGAGTTCTGGGTTCAGGAACGGTAGGACAAGCCATCAGCGCGCGGCTGGCAGAACTGGGTCATGATGTCATGATCGGCACGCGCGATCCCAACAAACTCAGCGAGTGGCAGGCGTCCCACAAGGAGGGAAAAATCGGTTCCTTCGCAGAGACGGCTGGACACGGCGAAATCATTTTCAATGCCACGAATGGCGCGGCCTCGCTTGACGTTTTGAATATGGCTGGCGAATCAAACCTGAACGGTAAGGTACTGGTGGATATTTCCAACCCGCTCGATTTCTCAAAAGGCATGCCACCTTCCTTGCTGGTCAGCAACACCGACTCGCTTGGCGAACAGATCCAGGAGGCCTTTCCACAAGTTAAAGTCGTGAAGACATTGAACACGGTCACGGCTAACATCATGGTATATCCCCGGCAGGTAGCTAATGGGGATCATCATGTTTTCGTCAGCGGCAATGACGCGCAAGCCAAAGAGCAGGTCACTGATATCCTGAAAAGTTTCGGCTGGATTCACGTTCTGGATTTGGGTGACATTACCAGCGCGCGCGGCGTCGAAATGTATTTGCCCATCTGGTTACGGCTCTGGGGTGCGCTGGGCACCGGGATGTTCAATGTCAAGATCATGAAATAAGGATAGCGAAAGATGGAATATGAAACTTCATTGGGGCGAAGTAACTTACAGGTGCCCAGGCTTGGCGTGGGAGCAATGACATGGGGTGACCCGCGTGGGCTGGCTCGCTTGCATCCAGCCAAGATCGCTTACGGAGGTGCACACGGATTTGAGGAAGAGAAACGTGCGCTCGAAGCCAGTATTGCGGGGGGAGCGAATTTTTTCGATACAGCCGCCATGTATAGCGGCGGCGCTGCTGAACGCCGGCTGGGGGAATTAGCTCAAGGTCACGATGTCATCATCGCCACCAAGTATCCGTCTGGTTTTTCCTTCCGAGTGGAGGGTTTTCCGAAGGAATTGGAAGCAACCCTTACGCGATTAGGACGCGATTCGATTGACCTGTATCAGCATCACTACCCATCCAATCGAATATCAATTCCAAAGTTGATGGCTCAGTTGACGGATGCGGTCGAGGCGGGAAAAGTCAAAGCAGTCGGGGTGAGCAACTATTCGGTTGCACAGATGCGGGAAGCACACGCAGCGCTTGCGAAGCGCGGCATTCCGCTTGCATCCAATCAGGTCCAGTATTCGCTTGTGTACCGCAAGCCGGAAGTGGATGGAGTGCTCGATGCCTGCCGTGAGCTAGGCATTACGCTCATCGCTTACTCCCCATTGGGGATGGGCGCGTTGACTGGCAAATATTCAGCCAAAAACAGGGCGGGCGGATTCTTCAGGCGCATACTCCCCAGTTTCAGCCGAAAAGCTATGGATGCCATCCAACCTGTGATACATCTTCTGCGACAGATCGGTGAACGATATTCCAGGACTCCGAGTCAGGTTGCTCTGCGATGGTTGATCGAAAACCCACTTGTGCTTCCCATCGCAGGCGCAAAGAATGGTAAACAGGCAACCGAGAATGCAGGCGCGCTCTCCTTCTCTCTTACACCTGAAGAGGTTGAAATGCTCGATCAAGCCACCCTCGCCTGGCGGAGATGAATAGCCATGGAGGCAGAGGTCGGAGGAGAATGATTGATGACAACCGATACTCCAAAACGGCCTCGTACGTTGGTGACAGGCTTCATTGAGAATTGAAGTCAATTGGGCAAAAATATATGTGGGCTAAGGGTAATTTCGCCCTAAAACTACTCATAGCATTCTTTTTCTCCCTGGTCTGGTGTCAGGTTCCATTTGCTTAATACGCCAGCAATTGCCTGCGAGATGGGAAACAGCCCGGTACTGGATAACATCAACAAAGCCATCATCCGCCCCAGCATTTCCCTGGGGGTGCGGGTCTGAATCCAGGTAATCAGGAGGATGGCAGCATAGCCATTTCCCAAACCAAGAAGGAGCAATAATCCAAAATCGATCCAGGTATATGGGATGAAACCCAACGACCCGATCACGAACCCAAACGCCGCGAATAACAGGATCATGATCCAGCGCATACGTGCTCCAGCGGGCCGGCGTAGAGATCCGGCAAGCAAATAACCAAAAAAAATTCCTCCTGCAAAAGCAGTTGCGCCTTCCGGCAGTGTGAGTACTTGATGAAGGCAATATTCGGCGAGGCTTGCGCAGTGGCGGTGGTCATAGATTGAGGATACCATCGCTGTGATCAGCTTCAATGCAGCTCCCGCGCGAGGGGTTGATCGTGTTTTATGTAACTGCGGTTCCTGCAGTAATCTTCCTGATTTGCTGAGACCCTCCCGCTGTACAAAATGGAACTTTAAAGTGACGAATGTCGTATTGTTTTTCACAATCATATTCACTATACTGGTAAAAGTGAGATTGCTTGGGCGGATACTTTGGGGAGGGCGTGGGACGGTAGATATCGACGCCATTGACATCTTCCCTTAGGTTGGGTGCAGAAGGGCTTGCTGGGAAGCTAATCTCTATGCCCCAAGAAGTACATGTCATGAAAACCATTCCACCTCGGAGAAAATATGCCGGGGAAATATCGCAGTTCAGGGAGAATTCACATGTCAACACAACGCAAGCTTCTGCAAATCCTGTCCATCGTTATCATTCTATCCATGTTGTTCTCTGGCTTTTCTGTGCCGATTGCCTCGGCGCAAAGCGGGGACGGCATCAAACGTCAGCATAATGCTCAAACGGGCAAAGTCAATTTCATCGGTCCGGAAAGTGGACGTGCACTACCTGCAGCAAAGGCTTTAGGTATATCTCCCTCCACCCGCCTGGCAGATCCTGCGCTGGCGCTGGCAAAACGCTTTGGTCCGGAATTTGGGTTGAAGAATCCTGGGCGTGATCTGAAGGAAGTGAATAACAAACGCTCCAATAACGGCCGTGTGACCGTCCATTATCAGCAGAATTATGAAGGTATTCCGGTATTGGGGGGAGAATTGATCGTCAATACGAACGGGAATGGAGATCTGTATTCCATTGGCGGGGAGATCTCGCCGGATCTCTCGCTCGCGGCACAACCGACAGTTGACTCTGAACAAGCGCGTCAGACGGCCCTGGAGGGAGCGGCAAGATGGTATCAAAAGGCTCCTAAAGATTTCGTTGCTTCTGAACCTGAATTATGGGTCTATGACGAAAGCCTTCTGCAGCCGAGCACCCGTCCGGTGGAGTTGGTCTGGCGCATGGAAGTAACATCAAAGAATGCGGACATACCCGTGCGTGAGCTGGTATTGGTGAATGCAGAAAGAGGCAATATCAGCCTGCATTTCAACCAGGTGGATACGGCATGGTCACTCTCTGGAAAGACAGATAGCGCTCAAGATATTCAACCAACTTCAACACCACAGCCAACTGAAACTCCGCTTCCTACAGAAGTTCCTGCGGAGGCGTCAGAAGCAATCGGCACCGCGACATCGACGCCAACCCCACAACCCGATGAGGAAGGCTCCAGACCGGACTCGAAACGTGAGGCTCAAAGCCTTACAGGGAGCACCTGGTATGTTGCAACGACAGGAAACGATTCCGATGCATGCGCAGCACCTGCTTCACCATGTGCAACCATTCAGGCGGCGATCAATAAAGCTTCCAGCGGTGATACGATCCAGGTTGCCGAGGGGACCTATTACTACACGAGCATCAATGCAAACCCAAATGTAGTCATTATCAATAAGAGCATTACGTTATCTGGCGGCTGGCAAAGTGACTTTGCCAGCCAGACAGGCGCGTCAGTTATCGATGGCGAAAATGTAAACAATGGTATTTTGGCGAATGCCGCGGGTTCGACGGTGGAAGTGGAGCATTTTGTTATTCAAAGATCTCGTACCGGTAGTGACAGCGGTGGAATCTACCTTTATGCCGCTAATTTCACGCTGAGAAATAGTTCAGTCATTAACAATACCGGTGGGAAAGGCGCGGGGATTTTCATGATCGGCAACCCGAACCTTACTCTGTTGAACAGCACCGTTAGCGGCAACATGGCTGGTTTTTCCGGAGGTGGCATCCATGCGGTAAATGGGACGATTACCATCAATAACTCAACCATCGCGTACAACAATTCCAATGGAACGGGCGGCGGGATGGCCATCGCAAGTGGTACTGTCACACTACGAAACAGCATTCTCGCAAAAAACACCGCTACGACAAGCGGTCCCAACTGTTCTGGTTCCATCAGTTCGTCCGATCACAATATTATCGAGAACACGGCAGGCTGCACAGTAACAAGCGGAACCGGCGATCAATTCAACGTGGACCCCCTGATTGATTCGGTGCTGACTGGTGCTCTGCCATTGCATGTCTTACAGACAACGAGCCCGGCAGTGAATGCGGGAGATAACGGTACTTGTCTTGCCACCGATCAACGCGGAATCGTGCGGCCTCAGGGAAGCAGGTGTGACACAGGCTCTTATGAGCTTGTGTCATCCAGCAGTATAAGTGTTGTGAATGGTTCTAATCAGTCGGCGCAAGTTTTGACTGCTTTTGCGTTGCCTCTGTCTGTGTTGGTGATCGATGATCTCGGCGATCCTGCCAGCGGGGTGACTGTTACCTTTACTGCACCGGCGTCAGGAGCAAGCGGTATATTCGCAGACTCCAGCACCAACGTAACCACGGCAACCACGGATAGCAATGGGATTGCCACCTCTGCAGTTCTGACAGCAAACAATCAATCGGGTGTGTATACCGTTAATGCCACGGTTGCAGGCTACGATTCGCCTGCTGTATTTGATCTCTCCAATATGGAAATCCCTATTGCTGATTTTTACGTTTCCCCGAACGGATTCGACTCCAATTCCTGCGCGTCACCTGACGCACCGTGCCTCACCATCAATGCGGCAATCAACAAAGCAGCATCTGATGACATTGTCGCGGTCGCGGTGGGAACCTATTCGCAGGTAAGTATTGCCAAAAGCCTGACACTCCTGGGAGGCTGGGATACCACCTTCACGTCGCAAACTGGTTATTCGATCGTCCAGGGCAGCGCGACGGTGGATGCCATTTCGACCACTGGTACAAGTGTCTCTATTTCCAGGTTCGTGGCCCAGAACAGTAAGTATGGCATTTATCATAATGGAGGCACCTTGAGCTTTGATCAGGGGGCACTGATCAATAACAAGAATGGCATTTACAACTACGCTGGAGATACAACCTTCACCAACACAACCATCAGTGGCAATCAGAGTAGTGGCACAGCTGGTAGTGCCATTAGTGATATCAATGGAACGGTCCGCATTCAATACACGACCATCACCAACAATATCGGCTCCTACGGGATCTACAGCCTGGGCAATGCACACATCATCATCGGAGATAGTATTCTGGCGGGAAACCCTGTTGCAGATTGTTACATTGGAAGCACAAATATGACCTCCACAGGTCATAATATCTTTGGCCGGTCGCCAGCTTGTTCGGGTTCCACCGGTTTCGTTCCGGATCCCACCGATCAGGTGGGAGTGGATCCTCAGTTGTTGCCTTTATTTCTATTGGGCTATCATCCCCTTTCGCCGAGCAGTCCGGCAGTGGATCATGCCGATCCGGCCACCTGCCCTGTCACCGATCAGCGCGGGGTAGCGCGTCCACAAGGTGCAGCCTGTGACATTGGAGCCTTCGAGTATACCGCAGCGGGCCCGGCCGCCTCCTTTGGAAATGCATCCGGATCCAACCAACATGCGGGTCCATCGCTGCCCTTCATACAGCCGTTGGCGGTCTATGTGATGGATGCCTTCGGCAGTCCGGTCAGCGGCATAACCGTTACATTCACGGCACCTACCTCCGGTCCAAGTGGTACCTTTGCCGATACGGGTACAAATACGACCAGTGCCGTCACCACAGAGGGCATTGCCACTTCATCAGTGTTCACTGCTAATTCGCAACTAGGCAACTACAATGTCGTCGCCACGGTGGCTGACCTGCCCGGTTCAGTGAGTTTTGCGCTGACGAACGCTATCTGGTTCGTGGCTTCCACTGGCAGCGATGCCAATTCCTGTAGTTCATCCACCTCTCCCTGTCTGACGCTCAACAGTGCGATCGGGAAAGCTGCAAATGGGGATGCGATCAAGATCGCAGTGGGAACCTATGGGTTGGCAAGCATTACCAAAAGCCTGACGCTTCTGGGAGGTTGGGATAGTACCTTCACGGCGCAGACAGGCTACTCGACCATTCAGGGCAGCGCGACGGTGGACGCCATTTCGACCAGTGGCGCCAATGTCTCCATTTCCAGGTTCGTGGTCCAGAATAGTAAGTATGGCATTTATCATAACGGGGGCACCCTAAGTTTTGACCAGGGGGCATTGATCAACAACAAGAATGGGATCTACAACTACAGTGGAAATACGACCTTTACGAATACGACCATCAGTGGCAATCAGAGCAGTGGTACGGTTGGCAGCGCCATTAGTGATGTCAATGGAACGATCCGCATTCAATATTCTACGATCAGTAATAATGGTGGATCGGAGGCGATTCGGGCTACGAACGGCGGTTCATCCATTATCATCGGAGACAGCATTCTAGCTGGAAATACCGATGGGGACTGTTATGTCGGAAGCCTGAATATGACCTCCACCGGTCATAACGTCTTTGGGCATTCTCCTGTCTGTTCCGGTTCCACCGGTTTTGTTCCGGATCCCACCGATCAGGTTGGGGTCAATCCTCAGTTGTTGCCCTTATTCCCGGTGGGTTATCATCCTGTTTTGCCCACCAGTCCGGCGGTGGATCATGCCGATCCGGCCACCTGCCCTGCCGCCGATCAGCGTGGTGTGACGCGCCCCCAAGGTGCAGCCTGTGACACTGGAGCCTTCGAATACTCCATAGCGGGTCCAGCCGCCTCCTTTGGAATTGCATCCGGATCCAACCAGCATACGGGTCCATCGCTGCCCTTCCAATTTCCTTTGGTCGTCTATGTGACCGATGCCTTCGGCAATCCGGTCAGCGGCATAACCGTTACATTCACAGCGCCTGCCTCCGGTCCGAGCGGAACCTTCGCTGATACACAGACCAACACGACTGTTGCAACTACCAATGATAGTGGTACTGCCACTTCCTCAATGTTCATAGCCAGTTCGCAGATGGGCAGCTACAATGTCGTTGCCACGGTGGCTGACTTATCTGGTTCAGTGAGCTTTGCCTTGACGAACGCCGCCTGGTACGTCTCTCCTACCGGAAGTGATGCAAATTCCTGTAGCGTGCCCACCTCCCCCTGCCTTACGATCAGTGGCGCGATGGCGAAGGCCTCCAGCGGAGACTCCATCCTGGTCGCGGCTGGAACATATCCATCGATCAGCGTCAGCAAAAGCCTGACGCTCCTGGGAGGCTGGGATACCACCTTCACGTTGCAAACCGGTTACTCAATTGTTCAGGGCAGCGCGACGGTGGACGCCATTTCGACCAGTGGTGCCAGTGTCTCCATTTCCAGGTTCGTGGCCCAGAACAGTAAGTATGGCATTTATCATAATGGAGGCGCCTTGAGCTTTGACCAGGGGGCATTGATCAATAACAAGAATGGGATCTACAACTACGCTGGGGATGCAAACTTCACCAACACGACGATTAGCGGCAATCAGAACAGTAGCACAGCCGGCAGTGCCATTAGTAATTCCAATGGTACGATCCGTATTCGATACTCAACGATCACGAACAATAGTGGATCGCAAGCGATTTGGAGTACGAACGGCAGTACGCGCCTCATAATCGGGGACAGCATTCTGGCGGGAAATACTGACGGGGACTGTTATGTCGGAAGTACAACTATGACCTCCACAGGTCATAATATCTTTGGGCGTTCTCCTGTCTGTTCCGGCTCAACTGGTTTTGTTCCGGATCCGACTGATCAGGTGGGCACCAATCCTCAACTCATTGTATTGCAGCCGTTAGGTTACCATCCTACTTTGCCTACCAGTCCGGCGGTGGATCATGCCGATCCGGCCACCTGCCCCGCTACCGATCAACGTGGCGTGACGCGTCCACAAGGTGCAGCCTGTGACATTGGGGCCTACGAATATATGCCAGCGGGTCCAGCGACCTCTTTTGGTGTGGCATCGGGAACCAATCAGCGAGCCAGTGCGTCTCAGCCGTTCTTGTTACCGTTAACAGTCTATGTGGTAGACGCTGATGGTGATCCGGTCAGCGGCGCGACCGTTACATTCACCGCGCCCGCCTCCGGCCCGAGCGGGGCTTTCGCGGACACAGGCACAAATACGACCAGCGCAGTCAGCAGCGCGGGCCTGGCTACTTCACCGGTCTTCACAGCCAACTCGCAGCTGGGCATGTACAATGTTGTCGCCACGGTCGCGGGCTTAGCTGGTTCGGTGAACTTTAGCTTGAGTAATATTGCCTGGTTCGTGGCCTCTACCGGCAGCGACACGAATTCCTGCAGTGCGCCAACCTCCCCCTGCCTCACCATCAGCGGTGCAATGACAAAAGCTGCCATTGGGGAAACCATTCTGGTGGCGGCGGGAACGTATCCGCCGATCAGCATTACCAAAAGCCTGACGCTTCTGGGAGGTTGGGATAGTACCTTCACAGCGCGGACTGGCTACTCGACCATTCAGGGCGACATGAGTTCGAATGGTATTTCGACAAGCGCCCCAATCGTCTCCATTTCAGGATTTATTGTTCAACACAATCATTACGGTATTAGGAATAACGCGGGCACATTGAGCTTTGAGCGGGGTGCGTTGGTCGATAACAATAATGGCCTTTACAACTACGGCGGGAATACCAACTTCACCAACACGACGATCAGCGGCAATCATACCCTCGGCACGGTTGGCAGCGCCATTAGTAATCCCAGTGGAACAGTCCGCATTCGATATTCTACGATCAGCAATAATGGCGGATCAGAGGCGATTTGGAGTCAGAACGGCAGTGCGCGCATAGAAATTGGCGACAGTATTCTGGCGGGAAATCCTGATGGAGACTGTTACGTTGGAAGCACGAATATGACCTCCACCGGCCATAATATTTTTGGACGATCACCTGTCTGTTCCAGCACATATAGTGTTGTTCCAGATCCTACCGATCGGGTTGGGGTTAATCCTCAGCTGTTGCCCCTATTCCTCCTGGGCTATCATCCCATTTTGGCCACAAGTCCGGCGGTGGATCATGCCAATCCGGCTACTTGCCCCGCCACCGATCAACGCGGCGTGGCACGCCCACAGGGTGCAGCCTGCGACATTGGAGCCTTCGAATATACGCCGGCGGGCCCAGCCGCCTCCTTCGGAATCATATCCGGGTCGAACCAGCGGACGGGTCCATCCCTGCCCTTCATACTGCCGTTGGCGCTCTACGTCATCGACGCCGATGGTAATCCGGTCGACGGCGCGACCGTCACATTTAGTGCGCCTGCCTCCGGTCCGAGCGGGACCTTCACCGATACGGGCACTAATACGACCAGCGCAGTCAGCATCACGGGTATTGCCACTTCACCGGTTTTCACAGCCAACTCGCAAATGGGTACCTACAGTGTTACCGCCACGGTCGCCGGAGTTTCGGGTTCGCTGAACTTTACCCTGACCAATGTTGCCTGGTTCGTTGCAGCCACCGGCAGCGACACGAATTCCTGCAACGTGTCGACCTCTCCCTGCCTCACCATCAGCGGCGCAATGACAAAAGCCGCAAGCGGGGATGCCATCATGGTTGCGGCGGGTACATACCCGCCGATCACGATCAGCAAAAGCCTATCGCTTTGGGGAGGCTGGGATAACGCCTTCGCATCACGAACCGGCTACTCGACGATCAACGGAAATCTGACCTCTACTGGCATTTCGGTCAGTGGCAGCGATGTCTTCCTTTCAAGATTTGTCACTCAAAACAATTATTTCGGTATT
>Ga0105104_10002088_pt1 | contig 14721 bp, 15 predicted proteins | sample PPLLaktember2015_3_FD_87034 | JGI IMG/M metagenome (GOLD analysis project Ga0105104, IMG submission 87034) | Freshwater sediment microbial communities from Prairie Pothole Lake near Jamestown, North Dakota, USA - PPLs Lake P7 Core (6) Depth... | ecosystem: Environmental > Aquatic > Freshwater >... | reverse complement strand
TCGGGGAAGCGTGCCAGGCTTTTGCTTTCTTCTTCGGCCTGTTTGCGCTCAGTGATATCCTGTACAGCACCATATAAAGCTACGGTGCGTTCCTGATCTCCATCCCATATTGGGTTTGCAAAATCCCGCAGCCAGCGTAACTCGCCACTTTTCGTGATCACGCGCATTTCCTCGGAATTGGCTTGCCCGGAAAGAATCTTCTGTATATGTCGTGTAAGGACAGGTACATCTTCTGGATGGATCAGGTTTTGCCAGAAGCCGGATGTTTGTGCTTCCTCCACGGTATAGCCAGTAATCCGCGTAAATGATTCGGTGATCCATTCCGGGATGATGCTGCCATCTGCTTCCACGCGGTCTCTGTAGGCATAATCGCTGGTGAGTTCAGATACGATCCGGTAGCGTTCTCTGGATTCTTGCAGGGCCTTCTCGGCTGTCTTGCGTTCAGAAATGTCCTGTGCAGTAGCCACCCGGTACAACAATTCTCCATCATCACCAAGTACGCTCACCACATCCATTTGAGCGGGGAAGGTGGAGCCATCTCTTCGCATCAGGTGAGCTTCATAGCGCGTATGTCCGATCTGATCTGCCTTTTCAATGTTGCGCCGCACTTGCTCCTGGTCTGTTGGAGCGTATAAACTTAGAATGGCTGAACCGACAATATCCTCCACCCCACATTTATGCATACTTGCGAAAGCGGGATTGCACACTACGATCCTATTGGTAGCTGGATCACTGATTGCAATCCCATGTGCGCAGCCATTAAATGCATCGGCCCACTGTCGGAGCTCCTCTCGGGCTTGTTTGCTTTCCGTCATATCCTGCACCAAGGCAAAGAACCCCTTTACTCGTCCATCCGCTGTTTTATCGGGGATATAGGTGGCATTTATAAAACGTTCGCCCAGTGGGTAGGAAATTACACTTTCATAGCTCACAGTTTCCCCCTGCAGCGCCTTAGCAACATACTTTGAAATTGTCCCGTATGCTTTTTTGCCTGTGACTTCCTCCAACGTTTTCCCCCGGGCCGTACTCCCGAACCACTCCTCATAAGTTTTGTTCGTGAACTGATAACGTCCATCCATACCCACATACGAAATCAGTACTGGCAATGCATCAATAACCTGCTGTAACTGTGCCTCACTTGAGCGCAACGCGGCAGTATTGCGCTGTATCAACCAGTAGAGCAGCAGGGCAGTCACAAACACATACCCCCAGCCTTTGTACAAGCTAATTGTAGTCAGCATTTCCTGGTTCAAGGCTATCGCGGCCGCGGCTTTATCGGAGAGCAGGATCCACAATCCCCCGATCAGCAGGTACAGCACAGCGATTCGGATGGCGCCCAAGTTAATACTTCTCGATAAGCGGGGTAGTTGGCGTTTATTCATGAAAGCCTCAATTAAAGAAAATCTACCATACAAAGCGGATGGCAGAATATACAGAAAAGTAAAGAAAAAGACTAAAATTACTCATAAAATCATTTTCCTGTCCCTCAAAAGCTGTGCATATGGGGGGATTCCCTACCCTTGCAATACTGGTATTCATCTGCAATGATAGGAAAATTGTGCTGAGCTTACACACCCTCACTAAAATGGTAACAAGACAGGTAATGCAAGTCACTTTCCCCAAAAAAGTTGAGCATCAAATAAAATCCTCTGGTGGAAGCATTCCTACCCTCTTGTATTAGTGTCTTCCGCTTTTACCTTCCCAGGTAACGAAGCGCACATCGTTCTTTGTGCTGTTTTTAACCTCATACATAAGTCCGTCAGCCATGTTAATGATTTGTTCAGCCGAGTGGGGAGGCGCCAGGCAAGTCACCACGCCCATACTGAATGTCACGGGAAAATTTCTGCGCCTCATCTCCTCTTGAAGATGGGCACGGACCTTGGAAAGGACAACCTGCGCTTGCAGCTGATGGGTGGATGGCAAAAGCAGGGCAAATTCATCGCCGCCCATCCGGGCAATGGTATCGGTACTGCGTAACTGAGATTTCAAATCACTGGCAATGCAACGGAGTACCTCATCACCTATTTTGTGTCCAAACAGATCATTCACCAGCTTAAAGTTGTCAATGTCTATGTATACCATTGTGATGGGGTGTGGGTAGCGGCGGATGCGGTCAAGTTCCATTTGCAGCATTTCATCAAAGTAACGTCTGTTGACTGCCCCTGAGACAAAATCTGTGCGCGCCGCGAGTTGTTCCTCCCGCCTCGATCTATGCAATTCGGCAACCAGATAAGTAATAATGACAAAAAAAATGGTGCGGAGCAGGGTGTTCCAGAGATAAATGCTTGGATGTGTATAGGTCTGACCTGCTGCAATCTCGGCGCTAAGCAGGGTGAGGGCGCTCAGGAATGACAGGAGCAATCCGGTGATTTTGTTCACAGACCAGGTAACCAGGACGATGGGAGCCAAATAAAACAAAGAGAAGGTGATTTCGTTGCCGGTCAAATAATCTGCCAGGCCGAGCAAGCCAATCGACACAATCCCTATTATGGTCCAGAAAAGCGGAGTTTTCGTTTCAAGAACTTCGAGTACCTTTTGTATGTTCAACCTCTTTGATCGTGCCCCCTCTGCTACACACAATTTGTAAAGCTCCAATTAAACAACATGCTCGCTGTCAGATTGAAGGGGTCAACCCGGGCAGCGAACAAATGTATTTTACACCCAATTTATATCTCCAACTGTCTGGTGATGACCCTAAGCACCTTACCCTAAATCTAACAGATTGCCTTGTGTCCAGTTGGCCAGGTTGAAACTCCCCCAATGATAGGGTAGTTTTGTGTCTTAAAACACTACACTGAGAATATCAAAATCAGACTGCTATCAAGGAGTTCGATATGGGTGCTGCAACAACGCTGACCATTTCACCGTTCCAGACGATGTGGAGAACCTTCGGCTGGTTGTTATGTTTTGTTGGGCTGGTTGTTTTGTATTTCATTCTCTTTGCCCTTGGTGGCGGACTCGTAGCTCCCTACCTGCCCGCTGCCCCAGCGGAGCCGGGGCCGGTGCCTCAAATGACCGCGTTGCTGATCGTCTGTGTCGCCACGGTCCTGGTTATCATGTTGATGATCTACAGTTCGCGCTGGTATGGCTGGAAGCTGGTCATTTCGATGTCGGTCGCCTTCTATCTGGTGATGACACTGGTCACTCAACTTGAAGCCTGGTACTTCCTCCTGGGAATTACCATTGGACCTGAACTCATGACCCGCCTCTTCTTGCAGGGGATTCCCACCGCCTTCATTTTCATCCCGGTAGCTGCCCTCGTGATGGGACGCGTCCGCGCCTCTGCGAGTGGAACCGCCTCCCCGGAGATAGTTTCCATGCCGCTCAAGGAATGGCTCTGGAAACTGGGCATCATCTACATCGCTTATCTGGTGCTCTATTACAGCGCCGGGTATTTTATTGCCTGGCAAAACCCGGATGTGCGCGCATTTTATGGTTCGCCTGGTGATGCCCTGCCTTTCTTCCAGCAAATGGCGCATGTTTTTAGCACTGACCCCTGGCTGACGCCCTATCAATTGCTGCGCACATTGATCTGGGTCGCGGGCGCATACCCGATCATCCGCGGCTCCCGCCTGCCTCTCTGGCAGACCGCGCTCATCGTCGGCCTGGTGCTTAGCGTGCCTCAGAACATTGGTCATATCCTGCCCAACTCTCTCATCCCTTTGAACAGTGTGCGCATCAGCCATTTGATCGAGACAGCTTCCTCCACGTTTGTCTTTGGGCTGATCGTCACCTGGTTGTTGTATCCCAAATATCTGGTCAGGAATTTATAACCAGGAGAACAGATTTTCATGAAGAGTTGTGTGAATCAATTTGCCTGCACTACATCCGGCAAATATACAGATTTAAGTCTGATCTATTCAGAGTGTAGCGGTCCCGGTGGATTGCGACTTACCGAGTTCATGGCTGAAAAAATGCAGGTACGCCCCGGCGCGCGCCTGCTCGATATTGGGATCGAACGAGGTTATCAGACGTGTTTCCTGGCAAAGGAATATGGCGTGTTGGTCACCGGTATTGACCCTGATGATGATCGCAGTGATGGAATTCCACACATCGAACATCTACAGCGTAATGCCCATGCCTGGGGAGTTGAAGACCGGATCATGGGGTTGAAATTGGGTGTGCCCGATACGCGTTTTGCTGGAAGTACGTTTGATTTTGTCCACTCGACAACCACGCTTGAAATGGTGCGGGGCTTCTTCGGGGTTGAATATTACCGAAAGTGTCTGGCAGAGATCTTCCGAGTCCTGCGTCCGGGAGGAATTTTTGGTTTGGGTGAACCCATGCACCGCGATATTCCTATCCCTGCTGACTTGTTGCCGACCTACACCAAAGGCGGAGGAGCTGGACCGGAAGGTTGGGCGGATTGTTTTGCGACAGTCGCTGAAACGGTCGATCTCTGTCGCGGCGCGGGATTCGATGTGCTCGAAGCGGATCACGCGCCCGACGCCTGGGATTGGTGGAATGAATTCATTGACAATGATCCTCACTGCAAAGCTGACCCGCAAGGCGAAGCCAAAATCATTCGGCAGGATGGAGGTCGCTGGTTGTCTTATGGTTATGTCATTGCGCAAAAGCCTCGTGAATGAAATATTCCATCCCTGTATTCATTCCCGTCTGACGGGCGAAAGATCTTCTGATACATGAGACTCCACTGTCCTAAAGGCGTATACTAAACATAGAAATCGAAAGGAGAATTTTCCATGAATACAAATCGATCAGGTCTTTTCTGGGGCATCCTGTTGATCGGCGCAGGCGCATTGGCGCTGGCACGGCAGTTGGGATATATCGATGATTCCCTGCCACTGGTCTGGGAGGGGATCTTTGCGGGGGTGAGTCTGCTGGCGCTGACCAATTACGCGTTGAGCGGATGGAAGCAATGGGCCTGGCTCTTTCCCGCAGGTGTTTTCGGCGGCCTGGCTGTGACGGTCGCTTTGGCTTCGGCGAACATCGACAATGCTGCTGTCGCCTCGCCGCTGTTCCTTGGTCTGATCCTGCCGTTCGCGGCTGCCTACCTGACGGACCGTTCCCGCAACTGGTGGGCTCTGATCCCCGGCGGCGTGATGACCTTCCTGGCGCTGGTCACACTGCTGGTCGACTCGACGGGCGGCGATGAATGGGTCGGTGCGTTATTCCTCTTTATGATTGCCATCAGTTTCCTGATGGTCTACCTGAACAATCGGATACGCACCTGGGCATTGATCGTAGCCTATGCCACTGCTGTATTAGGCCTCGCACCGCTGATGTCCACGGGCGGTCGTGACGCGGCCTACTTCGGTCCCATTTTCCTCTTCGCAGTTGCCTTGCCATTCTTCTTCGTCTACTTCCGTTTTCCGGAAAATTGGTGGGCGATCATCCCAGCGGGTGTTGTGACAACGATAGCCATCATCGCGGCTCTTTCCATCTCTGGGATCATCCGCTTCGAAAGGGAAGAGGCGTTCATGACTGCCCTTTTGATGGCTGGCCTGGCCGTCACCTTCGCGGTCCTCTGGCTACGGCATGACAAAGCATGGGCGAAGATCGTGACTCTCATTCTCGCGGCGTTGGCCGTCGCCTCGGTTTTCTTTATGAGTTATTACCAAATTTTGTGGCCCGTGGCAATTATTCTGGCAGGTATCTACTTGTTCTACACGGCCCTGCGGCCTAAAACAGCTTGAACTGTCCACTTGACCACACGAGCGAAGCAGTCCTGTGGACTATCCATTCGGATAGTGAAAGACTCTCCTATCGACAGGGGAGTCTTTTTTTATCCTGCCTATAATTTATTCGGGAGAATACTAATGAAACCAACCCTACGAACTTACCGAGACGAAAATGATTACTGGCAGATCCGCGAGTTTTTGCGTGAAGTCTCCCTGCTCAATGACCGGCATGATTACTCGTGGCCACTCCTGCGCTGGGATTATTGGATGTGGCACATCAACCTCAACATCTTCCATTTCAACCTGGAGGAGGTGGTCCATCTCTGGGAGGCGGATGGTCAGATCGTAGCATGCTCAACCCGGATACGAATGGCGAAGCGTTCTTCCAGGTTCACCCTTCATATCACCGCCAGGAAATTCTCTCCGAAATGCTTGAGACAGCCGAACGAAAACTTTCTAAGACAAATGAAACTGGAAAAAAGGAACTGATCGCCTGGGTCAACGCAGCAGATGACCTCCATAAAAAGATCCTTACAGATTGTGGGTATGCACGCTCAACGTACTCAGCCGAACACATGCGCCGCCGCCGCCTGACCCAGCCGGTCCCTGATTCCTTTCCCGCGCAGGGATACTCCATCCGCGCCCTGGGGGAAGAGTCCGAACTGCCTGCCCGCAGCTGGCTATCGTGGAAAGTATTTCACCCGGACGAGCCTGACGAAAAATACAAGGGCTGGGAATGGTATAAAAATATTCAGCGTGTGCCTCTTTACCGCCGCGATCTGGATCTGGTTGTGGTCTCACCTAATGGAGAACTTTCCGCCTTTTGCACCGTCTGGTTTGACAGTGTAACGCGCAGCGCGGAATTCGAGCCGGTCGGCACGCACCCCGATCATCAAAAACGCGGACTTGGCAAAGCGGTCATGACCGAAGGTCTGCGCCGCGCCCAAAAACTCGGCGCAACGCTTGCAACCGTCAGTTCCTATTCACCGGCCGCGCACGCCTTGTACGAATCCATGGGCTTCACGGAATTTGATCTGCTGGAGCCGTGGATCAAGGAATGGTGAAAGGAGGCTGAGTGCCTGCAATCATCGATACGATCTTTAGCCGCAGGAGCATTCGTCACTTCACTGCCGATCCCGTGGATCGGGAGACCCTGGTCCTCCTGCTGCAGGCTGCCATGTCCGCTCCGACAGCTTGTAACAGCCAGCCTTGGGAATTCATCGTTGTGACAGAGCCGGAAGTGCTCGGTCAGATCCGGGATAGGTTTTTAGCTGCGAGATATAACGCCCCGGCTGCGATCGTGGTCTGTGGCAATATCGGCATTGCAAACAACTCGGTGGCACGCTTCCATTGGGAGCAGGATTGCAGCGCTGCCACAGAGAATATTCTCATCGCCGCGGCGGGTCTGGGATTGGGAGCGGTGTGGATCGGTGTGCATCCGCTTCCCAATAAGATCAAATCTTTATCCGAAATCCTGGGAATTCCTGAGCATGTGATTCCTTTGAGCATGGTCTATGTGGGCCATCCCGCGCAGGCAAAAGAGCCGCGCACTCAGTACGATGAGCATAGAGTCTACTGGCAGTGCTACGCGCTGCGCAGACGTAAACGCAGGGCAAAGATCAAGAACGCAAAATATATTCGCTGACAATCTGCACCCGTTCACTGACCACACTATCCATTCGGATAGTGAAAACTCCCCCGGTGATGGGGGAGTTTTTCGTCGCCGCAGGTTATGATGCATGTAATAACAATTCTGGATTCGGGAGAAGCCTCATGAAAAAGTTTCTAAAACTTATTGGAATTCTGGCTGGACTTGCAGTGCTTGCCGTGATCATCATCATTGCTCTTATGCCCTGGATGGATCGTTGGGGCGCAACAAGTGATGAGATTGCCGCCTCTTTCCCCGGGGATGAATTGGTCCCGTCACCGGCCATTTCCTACAACCGTGCCATTACCGTTAACACCTCCCCCGAAGAGATTTATCCGTGGATCGTGCAGCTTGGCGCAGAACGTGGCGGCATGTACAGCTACACCTGGTTTGAAACAAACATCCTGCAATGCGAGTTGATCAACGCCGACCGCATCCACGACGAATGGCAGGGATTAAACGTGGGCGATCAGGTGAAGATGTGTCCGGGCGACTTTGGGCCTGTTCCTTATCAAGTAGCGATCATGGAACCGAACCGCGCGCTTGTGATGGGACATCAGGAAGATGGCCAGTGGCTGGATGTCTGGCAGTTCATCCTCGTTCCACAAACAGACGGCACAACGCGCCTCATCCTGCGTTCACGCGATATGAAAACCGGCGGGTTCTGGGACATTATCCGCCCGGGTGTGTTCATCATGGAACGCGGCATGTTGCTGGGCATCAAGGAACGCGCCGAACGTTTGGCTGCGACGGGGAGCGTGCCGTCTGTGCAGGAAATGACACCCACACCTGAAGTTTTTATTCCACTTGACGAGGCTATTCCTGATTACGGTATCAAGCTCGAAGAAGTACATCTGGATATTGTCAATGCAATCCTGAGCAAATCGTTTCCGGCCGGCTGCCTAACAGGAGACGCTCCAGGGTGTGTCGGGGCTCATATTGGGTACAGCATCCTCTCGGTCACCTTCAAGCCGCGTGACCTGCCTGAAGGGCAGATGCTGGCTTACAAGAATCTGCCGTCCGTCCGTGTGGCGATGGAAAGCAATCTGGCTGCCCCATATTCACTGTACATATACGATAATGCCCTTCGTACCCTGACGCTTGGGTTCGAGGTCCCCGAGAGCGCCACTGTCTTTGGGCTGGAATGGGCGGATCTGACAGAAATCCCATTGGAAATTGTCTCCCGGTGAATTCAGACTTTCTTATGAATCGTTTGCAAATCTGGTTTTTATCGCAATCCAGGCTCGTTGTTATTTTGTGAGTTTGAGCGCTCATTGCCTGAAGCCCTTGTGGGCAGGTTCAACAGAGGAGAAAAATAAAATGAATACAAAAACAGAAGGTACACTCGCGATCATTACGGCATTGCTTGTCCTCTTTAGCGCGATGTGGGATCCACGCGTTTCAATAGTAGTTTCCATCCTTGCATTAGTGGGATTTGGGATCTATAAATTTGTGCAAAAACACAATTAAGTGAGGTCCAAATGAAACATATTTATATTTCTTTGCTTCTGTTCCTCGCATTCCTGTTCAGTTCCTGCGCGCCTGCGACTCCCGCGATCCAGCCGACGCAAGCAAACCCTCCAACTCTAGTGAATACACTAACCGGCCCTGCTCCGACGCAGGTTTTCAACTCAATGAACATGCTGGAGATCCCTGCTCCATCTCTATCGAACAATCTGATTGGAGAACCAACGGAACGGACGATTTACATCTATTTGCCGCCTTCCTACAATACCTCGGATAAATATTATCCGGTAGTGTATTATTTGCCTGGCTACACTGACAGTACCATGATCGGTGTTCGGCTGCCCGGCGATCTCGACTCCCTGATCGAAAGCGAAAAGGTCAAGGAGATGATCATTGTGGTCGCTGGCGGAAACAACAGACTGGGCGGCGGTTTCTATGTCAACTCGCCGGTGACGGGCAACTGGGAGGACTTCATTGTGAAGGATGTCGTGGAATATATTGACAGTCACTTCCGCACCCTGCCGCAGGCTGAATCGCGCGGCATCAGCGGGCATTCCATGGGCGGTTTTGGTTCCTTGAATATCGCCATGCGCCATCCCGATGTGTTTGGAGCTGTGTACAGCCTGAGTCCCGGTCTATTCGACGAAAACGGATTGGAAGAGTCGCTGTTTGCCAGGGAGGTAACGATCAAGAGTTTTATTGGATATGAAAATAACCTGGCAGCTTTACCATTGGAGGAAGCAGCGGGGAGAATGCTGTCTTCTCCAGACCGGTTTGGGCTGGCTTATGGCTATGCCTTTGCGCCTAACCCAGACCGGCATCCGCCCTATTTCGATTACCCTTACTCGGAAGTCGACGGACAATTGGTACGCGATGAGGTGGTCTGGAAGAAATGGGAGAGCGGTTTCGGCGGGATTGCTGACGAAGCTGTGCAGTACAAAGACAATCTTCTCAAACTCAAAGGCATTGTCGTCGACTATGGAACTGCGGATGAGAACCGCTGGATACCCAAAGGTTGTGTTTACTATGGCGAACAGCTTTCTGCCGCAGGAATACCGGTCAAGCTGGAAAGTTATAACGGCAATCATGGTGGCCAGATCGGAACACGGATCCGTGATTACATGTTGCCGTTCTTCTCAACACTATTGACGTTCGAATAAAGAAGGGAAACATGCATCGCAAACAACTCACTGTATTCTTTAGCCTGCTGGCAGTCTATGCACTCAGTGCCTTTGCAACCTACGCCTTTTTTGCTGATGAACTCGCGGCCTCTGCGGGTATGCCCATACCCGATATGGGAGTCTCTAATGCCGTACTTGGACTGGCAAACGCGGGGATCGTCCTCGTCGTCTATGGCATTTTGGGATTGGTGGGATATTGGTTTGCCCGCAAGTTGGGTCTGCCGGGCATCTTCAGCGAAGATGGCAATTGGCGACGCTGGTTCTTCATCCCACTTCTGCTTGGGCTGGTTTGTGGAGTATTCATCGTCGTTGGAGACCTTTTATTTGCTCCCATCAATGACTTTGGCAGGTTCCCGCATCCTGCCTTCCCGGTTTCCATCCTGGCTTCTTTGAGCGCAGGCATTGGTGAAGAGATCATGTTCCGTGGATTTGTTTTTGGCTTATGGGGACTCCTCCTCAACTGGCTGCTGAAACGCTTCAACGGTCGCACGGTCGCGTTGTGGATTGCCAACGTGATCGCCGCGCTGGCGTTTGGCGCGGGTCATCTTGGAACGGTTGTGTTCCTAACGGGCGCTGCCTCCCTGGCTGAATTGAGCCCCGTTTTACTGGTCGAAGTCTTCCTCCTCAACGGCTCAATCGGACTGATCGCAGGCGAAAGATATATGAAAGATGGCCTGGTCGCTGCAGCGGGAGTCCATTTTTGGACGGATGTTGTCTTCCATGTGATGTGGGGGCTGTTTTAGGAACCCTGCTCAATGACTTAGACATAAAAGACTCTCCCACTGCTGGGAGAGTCTTTTATGTATCGGATAAAGCATGTTCGGCGAAGAAGTCCCAGATCACTTGCGCGGCGTCGAAGGCATCCGTCCAGCCGTGCCCGCCGCCGTGGACAGTATAAAGAACCACATCGGCACCCGCGCGGCAATTGCTCCACTTGTCCTGTGTGACCTGGTCGCTTTGATCGATGCTGGAGGGCTCTTTGTCGCAGCCATTGCGCGTCGCCCAGGAGGAAGCCCACTGCGGGATCGGGACGCCGATCACGTAATACGCCGCGGGCGGTTCCCGCATATCCTGGAAGCTATTGTAGGGAATGATCAGATCATCCGTGCCGTGCACGCCAAGCACCGCGACCGGCCGCGCGGGCGAGCACTCCTGAGACCCTTGATATGCGCCGGAGACCGAGCTGATCGCAGCAACGTGGTCGGACAGATCACAGGCCAGCCGGTTTGCCATGCCCCCGCCGTTCGAGTGTCCGCTGGCGTAGATGCGGGTCCGGTCGATGTTACAGCGACTTTCCAGATCCTCGAGCAGGTCACGTACGAACTGGATATCCGGATTGTCCGGCTCCGAGGTGGTATTCCAGGTTGGATGCCCACCCAGCGCCTGCGGGTAAACGACGATAAAACCTGCGTGGTCTGCCACCCTGGAGAATCCGCTGTAGCTTTCGAATTCCCAGGAACTCGAGCCGGCGCCGTGAAAGGCGAGTACCAGTGCCACAGGGTTCTCCGGCTGATAACTGGCAGGGATATGCAATTGATACTCGCGGATCTGACCGCCAGACATAAGTTCCTGCGTGTGATCACCGGTTGGACAGTTTGCTGAAGTATAGGTTGGAGTAGGGGATGGTATTGGTATCGCTGCCGGCGTTGCCGTCGCGGGCTGGCAGGCCGCCAGCAGCAGGATCAGAAGTAGCGCAATCTGTAATGCAAGGGTGCTCCCTGCGCCGAAGACGGCGGCGTGAGCAGGTTTTTTCAGGCGCATTCTTACAGCTCTCCCATCAGCATTCGGATCAATGTTTCGTGCTCGGGGCTGATGTCCTCATTCAACCGCGCCGCGGCAATGGGCGTAGAAGATAATTCCTTCAAGGACTCACCAATCTTTTGTCAGCCATTTCAGATACATCTCGAAGTTGCTCACCCAGTAGCCATAGTTGTGCCCCCCATGTCCTACATGAAGCTCGTTTTCAATGCCGGCTTCCTCCAGCATGACTTGCATGACCTGGGCGCGTTCGAGCATGAAGATATCCTCATCACCGGTATCCATAAAGACGCGCGTGCGGTTGGCGTCGGTCATGGCTGACAGCCAATCGTTGATGCGCGTCTCTTCACCCGAGATGGCTCCTGCGCCGAAGATGCCTGCGCTGGAAAATTTATCGGGATATTGAAAGGCAAGCCGATAGGCAGCGATCCCGCCCAGCGATCCGCCAGCCGCGGCGCGATAGCGACGATCATCCACGATCGGATACTGGCTTTCGATCACGGGGATCAATTCGTTGTAGATCGTTTCTGCCATGGCGTCAGAGTCGGTGTTCTCCGTCGTGACGATGATGAACGGTGAAATCTCCCTGCCCAAGATCATGCGGTCAACGACTTTTGTAAGGTCGGCTGCGAACCAGGTATCCGGTGAACTGCTGCGCCCGGGGACGAGATAGAGCACCGGGTAACGGTCTTGGGCGTCGGCTGCGAAACAAGGCGGAAGGTAGACCCGGTAACTGTACGCGTATCCACGCTCCGGCTCGGGAAGCTCCGCACGGATGACTTCTCCAGAAGATGTACATCCTTCGGGTAGCGTTGCCAGGCGCGCGGGTACGGGACCCGGCGTACATCCCCAGAGAAGAGTGATAAGAAGGGTTGCATAGATCCACTTCATGTGCTGCTCCCTTTCTTCCAGTCGTACAAACGGTCATATTCCACGAGTCCGCAGGCGGAATACAGCTTGTTTGCGCCAATCGATTCACTCCATGAGGCAACATTTACTTGCGAACAATTCATTTCGCGCAGGCGATTGCAGGCGTAAGCAATCAATGCGGCGGCAAGCCCCTGCTTTTGGAATTGTGGCACCGTGCCAACAGGTTCGAACTCCGCGAGATTATTCTCACGATCCAGCCAGACCGAACAAAACGCGGCGATCTGGTTTTGATCGTTGACCACATTGAGATGAAGTTCGTGCACATTCGAAGGTGCCCGCTGAATCGAAGCAAAGGCCTGCGGTGTGTCCATCCTATTGAAGACCGCGTGGACGGCTTCGAAGTAGCAGTTCCATTCTGACTGGTTGAGAGTACGGATCGAATATCCCTGTGGCAGGCTGACAGTTTCGTGAGGAGTGTCCATCAGGATTTTTTCACGCAGGATCATGAAATCATTCGAGCGGGTGTAGCCGCGTAATTGTGCCAGGTCACATAAAAATGTGTTTCCCTGCAGGACTTCGATTTCGCACATCCCGCTGGATTCTGCCCAGTCAAACAAAACTTTTGCCAGTTGCGCATGATCCGGATCAACGATGAGCGCGTACGGCTCAGGATTTTTGCGCCAGTGATGATTGTCGAATGCAAATGCCGCGCCGACCAATAGCCCGTTTTCATCCTGCATTAACTGGAAATACTCCTGCCAGGAGTGATCGTTGAACGATCCGGCATCTGCGATGCGGCGCAAGGCCCAGATATCGTAGCGGCAAAAGCTCCAGGCATTAAAGCGTTTTTGCCTGGCGTAGGCGCGGCGGATCAATTTACCGATTTGATATAGATCGTTCCTGGATTGATAAGGGTGGGCTGTGTAATTCATGCATGCTTCCTTTATCACACGTATGGTTTCTGCACTGTTATTACAAACAATGTTTTGCGCGGCTCGTGTGTGCGTCCCCATTCCAACTGGTCAAGACAAATCTGCACATCGAACGGATCAATATTCTGTTCATGCTCATAGCGCACAAGTTCCTCGTAGATGGCATCGGCGTCTTCAAGTTCCCGGCAGCTTTCCACCTGCAAACCTGACAATTGGAACAGGTTTCTCCACCACTCAGGAGTATGCTGTTTTTTGAAATCATCTTCGAAGACATCCACATGTTCATTCGGCGCAGGCAACCTGAACGCGTAGACCTGAGGCGGATTGATCATCTGTTCCGCTGTGAACTCTGACGTAAGTACTTCTGATCCGATACATAACTGCCCACCAGGTTTAAGGTGTTTGAGCAGGTGCTCGATAAATTCAGGGTTACCGCCATAAAAACTGAACGAGTTCATGCAGAAGATCGAATCGAAGTAATTCATGGCAAAGGGCAGAGGCTGGGTCGCATCCATTTGAATGGCTGTGATCCGGTCCGAGAAGCCCTGCGCGGAAATTTTTTGCTGAAGAAAATCTGCTGCGGTCCAAAGATCAAGCGCGATTACGTTCACGCCATAATGCTTTGCCAGAAATATGGAGCTCGATCCTTTCCCACAGCCGAGATCCAGTACTGTGTCATCAGGGCGCAGGCGCAACGTGCGTGCCATCTGCGCTGCCAGATATAAGCCGCCTCCACCAAAACAATCCTGATAAATCTCAGCGCCTGAATATCCCTGTAACTCAGGATATTTGCTTCGATCCGGCGCACGGAAGCTGGAAAGAATTTTCTGAATTTCTTCGACAGAGCGGTTCATAGGATGCCTTTATAAAACTCCAAAACTTTCCTCATACAGCCACTGCAAAGATTGTCCCATTCTTTCCAGACGGACTTCGGCGATCTTCTGGGCACGCGGCAGGGTAAAACGGCCCTGAATGCCATAGCGCCGGTCCTGGATGCGGCGATAACAGGCTTCCAGGTTGCGTGGTCCGCGGGCAAAATCGCGCGCCATGCCGATCATGCCCAGGAATTCAAGCATGTCGGCTTCGCGCAGTAAAAGTGCCTCATTGGACTTTGTCTGGCGCATGTCCCGGTAATCGTGCAGTTCGATGGCTTCGAGCAAGATGTCCTTTTGGGTCCCTGTCAGGTCCAGACACGGCAGGATCTCTGTCTCCGCAACCTGGCG